>Ga0207665_10003530_pt1 | contig 10440 bp, 8 predicted proteins | sample LARL112metaG_FD_184351 | JGI IMG/M metagenome (GOLD analysis project Ga0207665, IMG submission 184351) | Corn, switchgrass and miscanthus rhizosphere microbial communities from Kellogg Biological Station, Michigan, USA - LAR L11-2 metaG... | ecosystem: Host-associated > Plants > Roots >...
CGCGACGTTGACGAGAACGCGATGGTCGCCCCGCCCGAACCCCTGCAGAACCGGCATCCCGCGGCCGCGAAGCACGCGGACCTCGCCGGCTTGAGTCCCTTCTGGGAACTGGAGCTCCTCGTCGCCGTCGAGCGTCGGCACGTTCACCCTCGTCCCGAGCGCCGCCTCGGTGATCGTGAGGTCGGCCGTCGAGAAGATGTCGTCGCCGTCTCGTACGAAGCGCGGGTCGGGTTTCACCCGCACCTCGACGTAGACGTCGCCGGCCCTCGCCCCGCCCCCGCCTGCGTGGCCCTCGCCCGAGATTCGAATCTGCTGGCCGTCATGGATTCCGGGCGGGATCTCGACCCCGAGCGTGCGCTCCTCGACCCTGCGCCCCTCGCCGCGGCAATCGGGACACGGCTGCTCGATCCGTTGCCCCGCGCCCCGGCACGCCGGACACGTCTGCGTGCGGACGAACTCCCCGAAGGCGCTCCGAGAGACGCGCTGTAGCCGGCCGGCGCCGCCGCAGGTCTCGCAGGCGACCGGACTCGTGCCCGGCGCGGCGCCGCTGCCGGAGCACGTGCCGCAGGTCACCGCGACCGGGAATGGAACGTCCCGCTTGATCCCGCTCGCAGCGTCGACCAACTCGATCTCCACCTGGACAGCGAGGTCGGCGCCTCGCGAGCGGGCGGGACGGCCGCCGACGCCGAAGAGGTCGTCGCCGAAGAAGGCCGCGAAGAGGTCGTTGAGGCTGCCGAAGTCGAACTGGGTCGGGGTGAAGCCGCCGCCGCGGAGACCGGAGTGTCCGAAGCGGTCGTACAGCTCGCGCGTCTCGCGCTTCGAAAGCACCTCGTAGGCTTCGACGACCTCGCGAAAGCGCTCCTGCGCATCGGGCGCGGTCGAGACGTCGGGGTGCAGTTCGCGCGCAAGCCTGCGGAAAGCACGTTTGATCTCGCCCTCGTCGGCCGCGCGAGCGACCCCGAGCACCTCGTAATAGTCCCGCTGCGTCGTTGCCATCAGCCCAATCTAGCTCCGACCCCTGCCATCAATTGCGTTCGTAGAACTCCTCGACGAAGCGAGAGAGCTCCGAAGCGGCTCCCCGAACCGAGCGGAGCGCCTTCTCATAGTCCATGCGCACCGGGCCGAGCAGGGTGACCGCGCCAAGCGTCCGGTTCGCGACCCCGTACGCCGCCCCGACCAGGGAGAGCCGTTGCAGGTCGGGATGGTCGAGCTCGACGCCGACCCTTACGAACGGGCGCCGCGGATCGAGCGCCTGGCCGAGCACGCCCAGCAACGCTGCGCGCTTCTCGAGCAGCTCGAGCAGTCGCTGATACGCCTCGAGCTCGTCGCCGCGGGCGCTCTCGAACAGGCTCGCTGTACCGCCGACGTACAGGCTTTGGCCCTCCTCGAGCAGCTCGGTGAACGTCGGTCGAAGGGTCGCGAGGAAGGCGGACTCGCGCTCGGAGAGGCTCGGATCCTCGAGCCGCTGGCGCAGCTGGTGGGTGCCGGGCTGCAGCCCGGCAAGCGTGTCGTTCAGGTACTGCCCGGCCCAGTTCGCTAGCCCGGGATCGACCGGCTCGGCGAACGCGTACACGCGCTTCGTGACCGCGCCGGCGGAGGTGATGACGACGATCATCACGGCCTGGGGCTGCAGGAGGAGGACTTCGACGTGGCGGACTGTGGCGCTCTCGAGCGGCGGCGCGGAGACGAGCGCGAGCAGGCGCGTCACCGCCGAGAGCATCTCGGTGGTCGCCTGCAGCGCGGAATCGACCTCAGCCTGGGCGACGCTCAGGTCGAGCGGGAACGGCCCTGGGTTCGGCTCCAGCCGCTCGAGCAGACCGGCCGCGTAGTAGCGGTACGCCGCTTCCGTCGGCACGCGCCCGGCCGAGGTGTGCGGGTGGGTGAGCAGGCCGAGTGCTTCGAGCTCTGCCAGTTCGGCGCGGACCGTGGACGACGAGACGCGCAGGCCGGTTCGCTCGACAAGCGTCTTCGAGCCGACCGGCTGGCCGGTCGCGATGTGCTCCTCGACGACGCCGCGGAGGAGCGAGCGTTGGCGCTCGGTCAGCTCGGTCGGGGCTGTATTTGTCATCTCTGCAGGGATTTTAGGCGAGCAGGTCCGCCGTCACCGCGTCCCCGAGCAGCCGGCCGCGGTGTGTCAACGTCAGTGCTTCGCCGGCATGCTCGGGCTCGAGCGGCGTCAACTCGGCAAGACCGAGCCCCTGCAGGCGTGCGAGCGTCTCCGGGTTGAGCGAAGGCGCGATCGTCGCAACTGGAAGCGGCTCATCCAGCCTCAGGCCGAGCATGACGCGTTCCTCTCGCCGCACCGAGTCCGCGAGCGGCTCGACCTCGCGCACGGGCCGTCGGTCCACGCTCAACGCCGCGAGATAGGGGCCGAGGCGCGGACTCGTCCGCCAGCGTCGCCCGCGAACGGTGGAAACCGCGCCGATCCCGAGGCCGAGGTAGTCGCGCCCCCGCCAGTACGCGAGGTTGTGGCGCGAGCGCAGGTCGCGGCCGCGGGTGTCCGCCTCCGCCGCACGGCAGAAGTTCGCGGTCTCGTACCAGCGGTAGCCCGCCCCCACGAGCGTCTCGACGACGGACTCGAAGTAGCCCTCCATCGCCTCCGCCTGGCGCCGAAGCTCTTCCCCGTGCACGTGTGCGAAGCGCGTCCCGGGCTTCGCCTCGAGCTCGTAACAGGAAAGGTGCTCGGGCCGAAGCGCAAGCGCCTCCTCTATGTCGGCTTCGAGCTCGGAGGGTCCCTGCCCCGGGATCCCGTAGATGAGATCCAGGGAAATGTTGTCAAATCCGGCATCGCGAAGATGGTAAAAGGCGCACCGGACGTCGTCAGGTCCGGCAACGCGGTCGAGCACCCGCAAGAGCTCCGGCTGAAAGGTCTGTGCACCGAGGGAGACCCGGTTGACGCCGTTCCGGCGCAGCAGGGCCGCGAGTGCCGCGGTCACCGTCTCTGGGTTCGCCTCGACCGTGACCTCGGCGGCCGGCGGCAGCGCTGCCAAGAGGCGCTCGAGCTCGCCTGGGTCGGTGAAGGTCGGCGTCCCGCCGCCGAGAAAGACCGTCTCGAGCTCCGGCGCCAGCAGCTCGCGCTCGAGCTCGAGCTCGGCAAGCAACCCGTCCACGTAGGCGGCGTGCTGCCCGCGCCGGCCGACGACGGTGACGAAGTCGCAGTAGCCGCACCGGTGGGCGCAGAAAGGGAGATGGACGTACAGATGTCGGACCGGGTCCATCACTTCTTGCTCCCGTCGTTGAGGTTCAAGACGGCGAGAAAGGCCTCCTGCGGCACCTCGACAGCGCCGACCTGCTTCATCCGCCGCTTGCCGGCCTTCTGCTTCTCGAGCAGCTTCCGCTTGCGGGTGATGTCGCCCCCGTAGCACTTTGCGAGCACGTCCTTGCGCTTCGCCTTGACCGTCTCCCGCGCAATCACGCGCGAGCCGATCGCAGCCTGGACGGGAACATCGAAGTACTGCCGGGGGATCTCCTTCTTGAGGCGTTCGACGAGCGCCCTGCCGCGCGCGTAGGCGGCGTCGCGGTGAACGATCATCGAAAGCGCGTCCACCGGCTCGTCCGCGATCAGGACGTCGACGCGCGCGAGCTCGCCCTCGCGGAAGCCGGCGATGTCGTAGTCGAAGCTCGCGTACCCACGCGTGCGCGACTTCAGCTGGTCGTAGTAGTCGAGCACGATCTCCGCCAGCGGGAGCTCGTACGAGAGCAGGACGCGTTCGGGCGAGAGGTACTCCATGTGGTCGAAGCGGCCGCGGCGGTCGTTGTTCAGCTCCATCACCGGGCCGACGTAGTCCTTGGGGACGATGATCGAGGCGCGCACGTAGGGTTCCTCGACCGCGTCGAGCTCCCGCGGCATCTCGGCCGGGTTGTGCACCTCGAGCCACTCGCCGTTCCGCTCGAGCACGCGGTAGGCGACGTTCGGCGCCGTCACGAGCAGGTCGAGGTCGAACTCCCGCTCGAGCCGCTCGCGGACGATCTCCATGTGCAACAGGCCCAGAAAGCCACAGCGGAAGCCGAAGCCGAGCGCCTGGCTCGTCTCCGGCTCGTAGAAGAGCGCGGCGTCGTTCAGCTTGAGCCGCTCGAGGGCGTCGCGGAGGTCTGGGTACTCGTCCGAGTCGGTCGGGAAGAGCCCCGCGAACACCATCGGCTTGACGTCCTTGTAGCCGGGCAGCGGCTCGGTCGCGGGCCTCTGCTCGGACGTGAGCGTGTCGCCGACCCGGAGCCGGCTGACGTCCTTCAGGCCCGTGATCACGTAGCCGACTTCCCCCGCGCCGAGCGTCTCCGCGGCCTTCATCGTCGGCGAGAAGAACCCGACCTCCTCGGCCTCGAAGCGCGTTCCCTGCGCCATCGCGCGCAGCGGCTCACGCCCGGCGAACGCGCCGTCGACGACGCGGACGAAGGCAACGACGCCGCGGTATTGGTCGTAGGAGGAGTCGAAGACAAGCGCCCGAGCCGGCGCGCCGGGGTCCCCGGAGGGGGCCGTCACCCGCTCGACGATCGCGTCGAGCACCTCCGCCACCCCCTTCCCTGTCTTGGCCGAGATCCGCAGCACGTCCTCGGGCTTCCCGCCGACCAGCTCGGCCAGCTCGGCCGCAGCCCCGTCGGGATCGGCCTGCGGCAGGTCGATCTTGTTCACGACCGGAACGATCTCGAGGTTGTTCTCGATCGCCAGGTAGGCGTTCGCGACGGTCTGGGCCTCGACGCCCTGGGCCGCGTCGACGACGAGTACCGCCCCCTCGCACGCCTGGAGCGAGCGGGAGACCTCGTAGGTGAAGTCGACGTGACCCGGCGTGTCGATCAGGTTCAGCTCATAGCCCTGCCAGTTGACCCGCACTGCCTGGGCCTTGATCGTGATCCCGCGCTCGCGCTCCAGCTCCATCGTGTCGAGCACCTGCGCCCGCATCTCTCGCCCCGACACGGTCTTGGTCAGCTCGAGGATGCGGTCTGCGAGCGTCGACTTGCCGTGGTCGATGTGGGCGATGATCGAGAAGTTGCGGATTCGTTCTAGGTCCATGCGCGATTAGCGCCGTCGGAGGCGCTCTCGCAAGGCTAGCAACGCATTCAGCTCGCGAACCCCCAGCAAACGACATGAAACGAGGTAGGCGAGCGTGCCGGTGACGAGCGCGCTCCCGACGGAGACCAGCTGCGCCCAGAGCGCTCGGCCGAAGGCCTCGTCGAGCCCCCGCCAGACGCCGTAGGAGACAACCGCGAGCACAGCGGCGGCGAGGACGATGCGCAGGGTCGCGTCGGCGGTCCGAGCGAAGTCGATCCGGTGCAGGCGGCGGCGAAGCAGCTGCAACAGCAGGGCCGTGCCCGCGATGTTGACGAGCGAGGTCGACAACGGGATCCCCCAGGTGCCGAGGTGGTAGAAGGCAGCGTCGAGCGCCGCGTTCAACACGAGGTTGGCGACGGCGATCACGGTCGGGACCCACGGCGACTGGAGGCTGAAGAAGGCGCGGTTCAGCATCAGCATCGCGCCGTTGAACGTCAGCCCGAGCGAGAAGGCGGCGAGGGCCCCCGCGACGACCGGCGTCTGCCCCGGCCCGAAGTGGCCGCGCTGGTAGACAAGCCGGATGATCGGCTCGGCGAGCACGGCGGTGAACGCACTCGCCGGCACGAGCAGGAAGGCGATCTGGCGCAGGCCGAGGCCGACCGTCGAGCGAAACCCGTCGAGGTCGCCCCGGGCGGCAAGCCGCGAGAGCAACGGGAAGAGCACGGTCGCGACGGCGACCGAGAACATCCCCTGGGGGAGCATGTAGATCCTGAACGCGCGATCGATCGCGGTCGGCGCCAATTCGGGATCGATCAGGCGTGAAGCGAAGACCGAGTCGACGACCGCGTTGAAGTTGATCAGGCCGAGCCCGAGCGTGACCGGGAGCATCAGCACGAAGACCTGCTTCACGGCAGGGTCGCGCCAGTCGATCACGAGCTGGAGCCGGCCGTCGCGGCCGCGCAGCCATGGCAGCGGTAAAAGGAACTGGATCACGGTCGCAATCAGGATCGAGACCGCGTAGACGTAGAGCTTGGTGTCGATCGACCGGGCGTGCGGAACCCCGAGGACGAGCCCGATGATGATCGCGACATTCCAGAAGACGGGCGTCAGCGCCGGAATTGCGAACTCCTCGTAGCTGTTCAGGATCCCGACGACGACGCCCGAAAGCCCCAGCAGAACGACGATGGGGAAGAGGACGCGGGCGAGCCCGACCGCGAGCTGCTTATCGCCGCCCGGGTTTCCGAAGGGGGTGATCAGCAGCGGCGCGAACACGATGCAGAGCGCCGTCAGGCCCCCGAGCACGAGCAGGATCAACCAGAAGAGGCTGGAGGCGACGCGCCAGGCGCGCTTGCGCTCGCCCTTCTCGAGCAGCTCGCTGAAGACGGGAACGAAGGCGGACGAGATTGCGGCGTCGGCGAGTAGCGCCCGGACGAGGTTCGGGACCTGAAACGCGACCGTGAACGCGTTGATGCGTCCGCGCGCGCCGAAGTAGTAGGCGGCGACGATCTCGCGGACGAGCCCGAGGATCCTGGAGAGCCCCGTTGCGAGCGAGAAAATCGCCGTCGACCAGGCCAGGCGCCGGCCCGCGTCTCGCCCGTCCACGTCGCGAGTATAGGAAGGGCGCCAGCCGACTCCGGCGAAGCGCCCGCGTTTGGCGTGCGTAGTTCTCGTCCTCTGGCAGCCCTCGCGCGTCTGGCCCGGGTCGAGCGCCGGGTCCAACCCCCACCCCGGGTGGGGCTCCTTCCCACCTCCCTCTGCGATCGAGCCTACCGGCGAAGTCGTCGCGGATGGGTGGCCCCTTCGTGCCGAAAGCGTGCCGATTCGCGGTCAAGGTCGCTGCGCACCGCGACATGAGATGAAGGGGCGCGGCAGCCGCTTTGCTACGATCGCGCAGCCCGCGGAGCGGGCGTTTTTACGTCATGCCGAACATCAAGCAGCAGAAGAAGCGTGTGCGGATCGCGACGCGAGAGCGGCTCGAGAACCTGCGCTACCGCTCGACCGTCAAGACGCTGACGAGGCGGCTCCAGAGCGCCGTTGCCGACGGCGACCAGGAGCGCGCCGCCGCGGAGCATCGCGAGCTCGTGCGAGCGATCGACAAGGCGAGCTCCCGCAAGGCCCTGCACCGCAACACCGCCGCGCGCAAGAAAGCGCAGGCGGCCCGCCTGCTCAGCGGCTCGTAGCTGCGTGGCATGGCGGTGCGGTCGCCCGCCTCCTGGTTCGCAAACACCAGGCCAGAGCGGCGCGATCGTCCGCAGGCAAGGCTCGCAGCGTTGACAAGGGCGCGCGCGCGCGGGCTCTAGGGCCGCGTGAGCGCGGGCCAAGGAGCTTGACCAACGGTGCCGGTCAGGCCACTGCGATCGCGCGAGGCCGGGTGAGGTCGACGAGGGCACGGCTGAACTCGAGGTCTCCCGGGAGCCGGCTGTTTCCCTTGAGCGCCAGGTCGAGCTCGGCCAGCCGGACGATCGCGTCCCTGAGCTCGTCCGGCGTGAAGTTCGCCGCCTGCTCGAACAACTTCTCGACGTAGAAGCGGTTCTTCTTCAGCCGCTCCGCGGCCTCCCGCGGAGAAACGCCTTCGGCGGCGAGCGACTGGCACTCGGCCACCCGCGCGACGTGGCTGGTCAGGAGCCCGACGATCCGCGGCAGCGAGTCACGCGCGGGCCCGCCCGCGCGGGCCAGCAGGCGCTCGCTTGCCTCGAGTACGCCGGCGACGTCGCGCCGCCCCCACGCGTCGGTCATCGCGAACGGCGGGATCTCGCCACGGGGGGCAACGAGCAGCTCGACCTCACGCTCGCCGATCGAGTCGCCGTTCGCCCAGGCGGCGAGCTTCTCGACCTCGCCGGCGAGCTCGACGAGATCGTCTCCGACGAGATCGACGAGCATCCGGGAGACCGCCGGATCGATCTTGATCCCGAGCGCCACGAACTGTCGTCCGACCCAGCCCGGCAGATCGGCGCGGGTCCCCCGCTTCGGAAGGTCGTAGACCAGCAGCTCGCCGGCCTTTGCAACAGCCTTGGCCAGCGCCGAATCCTTCCGGATCCCCTCCCCGACGAGGGCCAAGACCGTCTCGGGCGAGGGGGCCTTCAGGTACTCGAGTACAGGCTCCGTCTCCGCCGTCTTCCAGCCCTCGACCTGCTCGACGACGACGAGCCGCCGTTCGCTGACGAACAACCCGAGGGCGTTGCACGACGCGACGACCGCATCGCCGTCCAGCTCGAGAGCCGAAAGCAGCTCGGTCGCGTCGTCGCCGATGCGGTCACGGAGCCTCCGCACGGCCCGGTTCACCTTCGGCCGGTCGGTACCGGTGATGAGGTAGGCGGCTTTCAGATCTGCCATCGCGGCAAGCATAGGCCCACGCCCCGCCGGCGAGGAGCAACAGCGCGGCGGCGGCCCAGCCGGAGCGGATCTGCGCGAGCGGGAGCCTTCCGAAGACCTTTGCACACCCCGCGAGGTATGCCGCACAGAGCCCGTCGGCCTGGGCCAGCAGGGCCGAGATGCTCGGCGCAAGGGGGTAGACAGCGGCCGCCGACATCGCGAGCCCGAGCAACGGCACGACGGCCGGTGCTGCGGCCGCATTTGCAGGCACGGCCAGCAGCGGAATCGCATGAAACTGGAACCAGAGAATCGGGGCCGTTGCGAGACCGCAGGCCGTCGAGATCGCGACCGCTTCACGGAGCCAGCCGGGCATCGGGTAGCCCTCGAGTCGTTGCCTGAGTCTCGGTGCGAGCGTGAAGATCGCGACAACCGCGGCGAACGAAAGCTGGAAACCGGCATCGAAGAGCACGTAGGGGTTCCAGGCGAGCAGTGCTAGCGCGGCGAGCAGCAGGAAGTACCACCTGTCGGTCGAGCGAGCGGTCAGCCACGCCAGCGAGCCGAGCGCTCCGGCGACGCCCGCGCGCAAGACCGACGGTTGCGCGCCAACGGCGAGGACGTAGCCGCCGATCGACACGAGCGCGCCGACTTGCCCTAGCCAGCGCGGAATCCCGAGCAGCCAGGCGAGCATGAGCGCACCGCCAGCGACCAGCGCGACATTCTGGCCGGACACGGCCAAAAGGTGGTAGAGACCGGAAGCTCGGAAGTCCGTCCGCAGCCGTTCGTCCAGGCCCTGCTCGTCGCCGAGCACTACGCCCAGAAGGACGCCTCGGCGCTCCCCGCGAAGCCCACCCGCGACCGAACCGGCAAGCCAGGCTCGCAGTCGGTCGCCGAGACCGCCGAGTCCGTGCCGACGCCCGACCAGCTCCCAGCGGTCTCCCGCCAGCACGACGTGGATGCCGTGCCGACGGAGCCAGGTTCGCTCGTCGAAGCCGTGCCTGGGGCCGTGGGGAAGCTTCGCCTCCGCACGCACCTCGAGGATGCCGCCCTGCGGAGGTGCTCGGCCAAGCGGCAGCTCGAGCTGAGCCGGCTCGTCCACCGTGAGAAGGCCGAACCGCCGGACGCGCGCCGGCATCTTCAGATCGAACCTCCCTCGTCTCGGCGGGCCGGTCACGACGACGAGCGCAGTCTCCGCGCGCCCGACCTGGGAGCGCAGGACGCTGTGGTCGAGACGGTCGAGGCGCGCGCTTCCCCAACACCAGCCGCCGACGACCAGCAGGCAGGCGATCGTCCCGACGGCCCGCCAGGATTTCGCGACAGCGAGAAGCGCGGCCAGACACGCGAGCGCGGCAAGCAACGGCAGGCGGACGAGATTTGCAAGCGCGATGCCGACGCACAGCGAGGCGAGCAGAGAGTGCGGCGGCGAACGGAGCACGGTCGGAATCACGGCGCCACCAGGTCCTTGAGCTGGTCGAGCCGTGCCGGACCGATTCCCGGCACGGCGTCTAACTCGTCCACCGAGGTGAACGCGCCGTGTTGCTGGCGGTAGTCGAGGATCTTTTGCGCGGTCACGGGGCCGATTCCTGGCAGCGAGTCGAGTTGCTCCAGCGTCGCCGTACTCAGGTGTACGGGGCCGCCGGGCGCTGCGCCGGCGGATCCCGCGCCTGCCGGGGCCGCGAGTGCGCCTGTCCCCCGCCTGGGTACGACGACCTGCTCGCCGTCTGCGAGCGGCGCCGCGAGGTTGATCAGCGCAAGGTCGGCCTTGGGCGTGGCGCCGCCCGCACGCGAAACCGCGTCGGCGATGCGAGCGCCCTGTGTGAGCCGGTAGAGACCGGGCCGCCGGACAGCCCCGACGACGTCGACCACGACCACCGTCGGGGCCGCCGAGGCGGTCTCCGTCGGCGCGGCCGCAGGTGGTGCCAAGCCCGCGCTCGGCTGGGGCCTGGCGAGGAGCTTGCTGCCCAGAAAGAGCAGCAGCGCAAGGCAACCGGCTGCGACCAGGATGCGCCGGCGCGAGAGCTCGAACGGCAACTCGGGCACATGGCAGAGCGTGCCCCGGAACCTGTCACGAGTGTGCGACGGGTTTGTGCCGAATCAGCGCCAGCTGATCGAGACCGCCCCGACAGCGGTTCGGATCCGCAGCA
>Ga0207665_10003532_pt1 | contig 10438 bp, 12 predicted proteins | sample LARL112metaG_FD_184351 | JGI IMG/M metagenome (GOLD analysis project Ga0207665, IMG submission 184351) | Corn, switchgrass and miscanthus rhizosphere microbial communities from Kellogg Biological Station, Michigan, USA - LAR L11-2 metaG... | ecosystem: Host-associated > Plants > Roots >...
AAACGCGGCCATCCGGTCGGCGCCTTGCTCCGGTGTGAGGTCGGACATCGGAGTAGCCGGGCCACGGTAGAGGTAGATGAACTTCGCCATGTCGATCATCCCTTCCGAGAACCGTGTGTTGGCGCCTGCGGGTTCTTGGTGCGCGCACTCATTAGGCGTCGTATTCATCGTGGCGGCGCCACCACATGCCGGTCTCGTTGCGGCCGCGTGGCGCGCGGTCGAGCCACGGATACATGCCCCAAATGGCATCCACGCCGCGCTCGTAGGCCGAGTAGGTGTGGTAGATAACGCCGTCCTCTAGCGCGAAGGCGCTCAGGCCGGGCCCTTCCTTGCGGTAGGTCGGCCAGTCCGTTCCGACGCTCGCCGTGATCGCGGCGACGAAGGGATTCTCGTCGGTCTCCTGCAGCCGGAGGTCGACGGTGCGGAAGTTGTATTCGACGGCTCCGGACTGCCACTCGTCGTTCGTATGCGTGACATGAAAGTCGTAGTTGAAGTCGCTGTCTGACGCGGACGCCCAGGGGAAGCTCCAGCCCATCCGCTCCTTGTAGGCCTGCAGTTTCGCCAGCGGCGCGCGTGACACCGCGTAGAGGGTGACGTCGTGATTGGCGAGATGGACGACGGAGCCGTTGAAGCCGTCGGCGATTGCCGAGCAGGACGGGCAGCCGCCCTCGTAGTCGGGTCCGAACATGAAGTGGTAGATCAGCAATTGCGAGCGTCCTCGGAACAAATCGGCGAGTGACGCAGTGCCCTCATCGGTATCGAAGACGTAGTCCTTGTCAATGCGGACCCACGGGAGCTCCTGCCGCTGTCGGGCGACTTCGTCGCTGCGACGGGTCAGCTCCTTCTCGGCGACGAGCAGATCCAGCCGAGCCGCAAGCCACTCGTCACGAGATCCCGTCTTATGACTGGTCATTTTTCTCTCCTTCACATCGTGGGGATGAGTCCAGGCACTGATGCGGGTGCAGCGGCGATCCAGATACCGAGCCCGACGATTGCGAGCGCCAGCGGCACATCGAGAACGGCCTTTGCGGGCAGGATCTTCTGGGCAAGCACCACGACAGTGATTACCGCCATCCAGGTGACACTCATAACGCCGAGCACCACCAGCATCAGCATCAGTCCGATGCTCGACCCGACGCAGCAGAGCCCGAACTCGAATCCGGAGCGAATGTTCTCGCGGCAACGCCGGCGGAAGTGCCGCTTGAGCGGCGTCAATTCGTAGCCACCGACCGCGATCACAACCGCGGCGGCGACGACGGACCCATGCGGACGATACAGCGCATACACCGCGGCGCCGACGAATGCCCAGACCGCAAAGTAGGAGCCGACGAACAGGGGAAGGGCCAGCACGCGACGACCGGCACGAACGTGTCTCATGATCGCCGGGGCCGCGCTCGGCAGCATCATTGCCGCCATCATCGCAAGCCACAGGGCGGCGAAGTACCCGAACGAACCGAGTTCGGTGGCGGCGCCCATGTCCATTCCGTTCATCTGCCAGACCGCGACCACCCATGACGCGGCGGCCAGCCCGAGCGTCGCGATCAGTGCGGCGATGCCAACCCTCGTCGTAGCGGGACTGGCGTCAAACGCCCTCGTCGGGTTCCGGTCGACGGCGAAAGCGGAGGTGAGTCGGTTGTCAGACATGATGCCTTCTGGCTTTCTGGAGCGGGGTTGTTGTGGGCTTGCGAACGGACTGGTCGAGGTGCTCTGTCAACGCCTCGAGCGAGCGGTCCCAGTCTCGGGCCAGCGCCGCCAAGAACTGCTGCGCCACCTGCATCGGCGCCGAACGGAGCCGATACCGCACCCGGCGCCGCTCGCCGTGTTCCGCCGTTACCAGGCCGGCCTCAGCCATCAAGGTCAGGTGCTTGGCGATCGCCTGCCGCGTGACCGGCAGCCGATCGGCCAGGTCGGTGGCCGTCGCCGGGCCGCCAGCGGCCAGTGCGGCCAGGATCGCGCGACGGGTCGGGTCGGCCAGAGCGGTGAAGACCTGTTCGGCGACGGCCTCGATATCAGCCGGCATCGAGGTAGCTGACCAGTTCGCCCAGCTCGCTCGCCCATCCCTTGGTGTTGCCCTCGTACGCCGTCCGGTGCGCGTCCGTGGGCAACTGGGCGAAGCCGCTCTCGACGACCGTCAGCCGCGTGCCCGCACCGACCGGTTCGAGCGTGAACTCGACATACGTCCGGCGTGGATCGTCCTTGGGCAGTCCGTAGATCTGCCACGTGAACCCGAACACTGTCGGCTCCTCCACACGTTCCACGCGCATGTCAACCGCGTGGCCGTTCGTCCAGGTCATCCAGGCCGATCCTCCTGGGCGCAGGTCGATCGACGCCTCGTTGCCGAACCAAGCGGCGAGTCCTTCGGCCGTGGTGAGCGCTGCCCATACCTCGCTCGGCGGGTGGGCGATGTCCACCGTTCGCTCGATCTGATCAGGAAAACCCATCCCGTCCTCCATCAAGTAGCAATCGACTGATTGCTATATTATTGCAACCAACTGATTGCGTCAACAGTGCGCCCGGACTGGCTCGGACAGCGCTACCCGGGTGCTCGCCTCCCGGGAACCTCGCGCCAGGCATCGCGACGTTCACCCACGAGAACCCGAGGTCGCCGCGTTAGCTGCTCACCGTGTCTCGAACGCAGAGATCGCCGGACGCCACGTGCTCGCGGTTCGCTCCGCAGCGAGCCACCGCTACCACGCGATGACCAAGCTCGGCGTGCCGTCGCGACACGACCTGCCGTTTGACAGCTGACAATCCTCGATCGGCCCAAGCCACGATCGATCAGCTACTGGAGCGGCGAGAACATCGCGAAGGTGAAGTTGTCGTCGCGGTTGAGAATGGCGGTGACGGAGTGTGTCTCGTCGCCGGTGCCGAACACCTCGGCCACCCGGCTCAAGTTGCCGTTCATCGCGGTCCGGACGGGCGAGGTGCCGGTCGAACCGGCGATGTCGGCGCCGAGCGAGCCGGAGAGCTTCTCCCCGAGCCTCAAGTCCAAGTCAGGATGGAGCATGGCGCAAGATCAGGGATTTTGGAGGATAGGCCCGGGTTAACGGGCTTTGTCAGGATGCTTGTCGTCCATTTGGGCGGCGACCTGGGACAGGACCTGAGCCGTTCGTTTGATCGCCGGGGCATCGATGTGATCGAACATGCGACGGCGCACGCTGGCCAGGTGCGCGGGCCAGGCGGACCTCAGCTTGGCGAGGCCCTGCGGGGTGAGCTTCGCGACGTTACCTCGCCCGTCGATGGCGCTCGGTCGCTTCGCCACGAGATTGCGGGATTGCAAGTCATCGACCAGGCGCGTCATCCGGCTGGCCGACAGTCCCGCCACATTAGCCAGGTCCGCCATTCGCAGTTCGCGCTTCGGGGCCTCGGACAAGTTCATCAGGGTCGTGTATTCATTCGCCGTCAGCCCCGTCGTCCGGAGCATGTCGCGGTCCAACAGACGGGGTAGCACGATGACGATGCGCATAAGTGCCCGCCACAGCATCTCTTCTGCGGCCGTGAGCGGCTCATTCTTAGGCACGCGCCGATACTAACTTGCTTCCAGAAGCATCCTTCACGTGATGGTCATCGAACCGTGGGGAAGCGCCGCAGCTCCTCCCGGGCCGCGTCGTCGAGATGCAGGCTGGCGACTCCGAGGTTCTCGGCCAGGTGCTTGCGGGTTCGAGTGCCAGGTATCAGCAGAATGTTCGGGGCAAGATCAAGCAGCCAGGCCAGCGCGATCTGAACTGCTGTCGCTCGCAACCTGGCGGCCAATGCGGCCAGGATCGGGCTGGTGAGAATTTGCTTCCGTACGTTGCCTGGCCATCCCAGCGGGCAGAACGGAACGAACGCGACGTCTCGCTCATTGCACTCTTCGAGGACGCCGAGTGACCGTCGATCGGCCAGGTTGAACAGGTTCTGCACGCAGACAATCTCTGTTTGGTTTGCAGCCCTTACCAGATGATGCTTCGAGATGTTGCTGAGACCGATGCCGTCGATCAAGCCTTCGTCGCGGGCTCGGATTACCGCGGCCAGCTGCGAGTCGAATCGTTCCTCAGGCACGGAATCGTCTATGAGGCGCAGGTTCACCGCTGCGAGCCGATCCACGCCGAGCGTTGCGAGGTTCTCCTCGATGCCCAAGCGGAGCTGATCCGGCTGGTCGTACGGCAAGACGGCGCCGGCGTCATCACGGCGCACCGCGACCTTGCTTACCAGCGCCAACCCGGCCGGATACGGATACAGCGCCTCATGGATCAGCTCGTTTACGACGCCCGGGCCGTAGTACTGCGCGGTATCGATGTGATTGATCCCGCCATCGATTGCTGCGCGGAGCACGCGGAGCGCTTCGTCACGATCTCGCGGAGGGCCGAATACGCCGTCGCCGGCTAGCTGCATGGCCCCGTATCCGATCCGGTTCACCTGCCACGGACCAAGGGAGAAGGACCCGGCACCTTCTACGTCGGGTCGAGCGTCCGGCATGAATCCTCCTGCCTGAGGCGGCGCACCTCCGAGAGGTTCTCTTTGCGTAAGCAAGCAACATAATGTTAGTCCATGGTCGTATTCCAAGGCGGCCTGGTCGTGAACTTGGACTTGTAGCCCTCCGGACACGGTAAGTCCAAGATCCGCCGGGGGACGGAATCGGCGCCGTCCGTGCGCCGTGACCACCGGTTGATGCGCGACATTGTGGCCGGGCGACGGCTACCAGGCGTCCAAGCGGACCTGGCCGAGGCGTCCGTCGAGGTCGCGCATGACGACCCAGGTCTGTTCGTCGGCGCTGGCGACGGTGCCCGGTGGGTTGACCAAGATCGGCGCGGCAGCGCCGAGCAGATCGCGGAGCCGATCGGCTTCTACGGGATTACTGGTCGCGAACGCGAAGACGGTGGACAGCAGCGAGCCGATGCCGCTGAGGTCGGTGACGACCTGGGCACTGTCGGCCGACAGGCCTAGGGCGGTGTTGCGGTCGCGGGCGGCGCGGGTCACCCGATGCAGCTGGGCGACCAGCGGCGCGGGCACGTTGATGGTGCTCGGCAGGTCGATGTGCACTAGTCGCGGGTGGTCGGCTCGGGCCGCGAACTGGCTGAGCAGGTGCGCGGCCTGCGCCGCAGCCAGTGCGCTGGCCAGCCCTCCGTCGGCGGCGACGTCCAGGACGGTGACGTGCCCGGGCGGTGGGAGTGTTGCCGTCCCGGCACCGAACAAGCCACCCGGCCCACCGCCGGCCGACAACCCGGCCAGCATCTCCCACAGCCCGCCCAATCCGACCGCACCGCGGGTGAGCTCCTCGAACCCAGGCACCGTCGGCATCTGCGGCCGGACAACGCGTACGTTCTTGCCCAGACCGCGGGCCCTCGTGCACAGCTGACCGGACACGTCGAGGAGCACCACCGCGGCGCCCCGCGACGCGGCGTCTTGCGCCACGCTCAACGTCAATCGAGCACGCAGATCACCCTGGCCCAAGATCGCGAACAGCGGGCTCTTCCCCGACCGCACCGCGGCATGCGGGTCGAAGGACACCGCCGCGCCCTCGACGGTCGAGCCGATCCGACACCCAGCGTCATCGCCGAGCCCCGGCTCGGGTTCGGGTTGGGCGTCCTCGTCGGTCGGCCGCTCCTGACTCGCCGACTCAGCCGGAGCCGCGCCCCGTTCTGCCTCCTGCGACGGCGCGTCGACACCACGATCCGCCGATGCCGCCGAGACGGTCGCCGCGGCGGCCGCGCGGGCTGCGGCGCTGAAACCAGCCTCCCAGGCCAGGCTCTGCTCGCCGGTCAGCGAGTACAGATCATCGGGAAGCGCCTCGGCCGGGATCTGCTCGAGTTGCGGGTTGCGCACCAGCGCGAGCAGCTGCTCCGACGAAGCGGACGCGATCCACGATTCGCCCGCCTCCCGACCCAGTAGCAGCTGCGTGCGGGTCGCCTCGGTGAAGCGGCGGCCCCGGTTCTCGGCCTCTTCCACCGCCGCGAGCAGGGCCCGCTGGCACACCTCGGAGATCGGAATGGCAGCGGCCTTCACCCTGCGTTCCAGCTCATCCGGAAGGTAAACGTTCGCTCGGCCCACAACCGCCTCCAAGAACTATGCGCACTTATGTGCATAGCCTACGCACGGCTTGCATCCGAAGCGAGATCTACCATTCCGGGGTGGAGCGGATCGCTGTTGATCTATCCGGAGTACCGGAAACGCTGCTGTGGAATCTCGGCCGACGAGCCGCGGCTGCGCGGACCCGTAAGCCGCTGCTCCAGGATCCGCGTGCGGTCGAGATCGTCGATCGGCTCGACTTCGACTTCGGCGACGCTTCTCGCGGCGCTGGGTGGCAAGCGGTCCGGGTGGCCACGTTTGATGCCGCGATACGCCGCTTTCTGGCCCGGCATCCGTCCGGAACGGTGGTTGCGCTCGGCGAGGGCCTGGAGACCCAGTTCTGGCGGGTGGACAACGGCCGCATGCGGTGGGTCTCGGTCGATCTTCCTGAGACGCTGGAGTTACGGCACAAGCTGCTTCCGGATGGGCCACGGCAGCGCAGCCACGCTGGATCGGCGCTCGAGATGGAGTGGCTCGACGATCTGGACCCCGCGTCCCCGGTGCTGGTAACTGCGCAAGGCCTATTCGTGTACTTCCAACGCGAGCAGGTGCATGAGTTGATTGCGGCGATGGCCCAATGCCTTCCCGGCGCCGCGTTGATCTTCGACGTCGTGCCGGAGAGGCTGCACGAGATGGTGCGGCGGTTTCCCGACCGGGAGAGCAGCCAGGCGAGCAGCCTGTGGTCGTGGGTCTTCAATTCCGAAGAACGCGAGGCAATCAGCACGATCCCTGGCGTTGCGAGCGTTCATGATCTAACCCCGCCGTTCGCCCTCGGCCTCGCGCCTGGCGTCCTCGGTGTCGTTCGCCGGCTGCCGCGGCCGGTCCGCTATGCCCTCCCTGTCCTTCCGGTCCTCCGAGTCACCTTCCGGTCAACTGACTAGCCAGCTGCGCGGAGGCGATTGCCGCACGATGCCGCGGATTCGAGAATTCGCTCGGCGGGCATGGGGCAATTCGATGGAACACGACGCGCCTGGGTGGATGGCACAAGGCTTGCGGACTCGATATGCCCGGGGAACGCTTGTCTGGTGCGAGATGGTGTCGAATGGGCCGAGGCGCCAAACTCGCCGGCCGAGGACGACGACGTCCTCGAGCTCGGGCGCAGGTCAGGCGCCAAGCCGTGGGGACGCCCAGTCACACAATGGCGGCGTCGCTGGCCTCGACTTGCCGCCGCCGCCACAGCTATGGTCGTCGGCCTCGTCGCGTACCCGGTGATCCGCTCGTCCTTGAGCGACCCTTCGTCGCACTCGGATTCGCGAATCGCGAGCGTGAACGAGTCATCGCATGCCGCCACGCTGGCGATGATCGAGACGCAGGCGCGACAGACCGAACCGCTCGTCGACATCATCCGCCCTGCTTCTACGGCCGGTGCCTGCCCCGTCGTCCAGCCCGGTCATTCGGCCCAACTCGACATCGCCGCGGCGGCGCGGAGCGTTCTTCCCAGGTTGACGGTGCGTGACGTGGCCCGCACGCTCGATCAGTACCTGGGCATGTGCGCGATCGAACTTCGCGGCCAGGATGCGGCCGGGTCCGTGCTCGTTTTCGACATCGTCGCGCCGGAGGGCGACAACTCCGTGCGCCAGCGAACACCATTTTCCAGTGTTGCGTCCGGACACGACGGAACGGACGTTATTACCAGCGTGACCGTGGTGACGAACACGGGCTGGACCGTCGTCATCGGCTGCGTCGGCGCGGCTTCGGATCAGCCCGATTCGCAGGCGCTGGTGCACTTAGCGCAAGACCCAGCCCTGCACTGGTAGCCGACCTCGGAACGGCCGATCCGCCAGTGCGGGAGAAGCCGATTTGTCACTAGCGGTCCGACTTGGCGTCACAGAATGGACTAGACCACTCGGATCGTGCATGATTCACTAGTTCGTACCAATGGTGTAGGCATCTGATCGACCTCTACTAGGAGACCGCCGGTGTCCAGTGCCGCCTTGCAGCCGCCCCGCGAGCCGAAGTACTACACCGTCAAGCGGCACCTTCTCGCGATCATCGAGTCCCTCGAACCGGACAGCGCCGTACCGACCGAGCGCGTTCTGGCCGCAGAGCTTGGCACTTCGCGCACCACGGTCCGGCAGGCGCTGCTCGAGCTGGTGGCGGAGGGACGGCTGGTCCGCCGCCAGGGCTCGGGCACGTACGTCGCGGAACCGAAGATGACGTGGCCGCTGCATCTGACCAGCTTTACCGAGCAGGCGGCCGCGAATGGGTTCACCGCATCCACCCAGCTCATCTCCGCCGAGCGGATCCGGGCCGATGAGGACGTCGCCAAGCGGCTCGCGCTCGTCATCGGAGCGCCGGTGTTCAGCATCGAACGGTTGCGTCTCGCCGACGAGCGGCCGATGGCGGTGGAGACAGCCCATCTCTCCGCTGCAAGATTCCCCCAGCTGACGCGGCACATTCGTCGCGCCCAGTCCCTGTACGGCGTTCTGGCCTCTATATACGGCGTCGTGCCGGTGAATGCGGAGGAATCCATCGCGACGGCGCCGGCATCGCCCCGCGAAGCCGCGCTCTTGCACACCGACATCGGAGCGCCGATGCTCGTGCTCGGCCGGCAATCGTTCGACGCGTCGGGGCAGGTCGTGGAGTGGGTGACGAGCTGGTATCGGGGCGATCGCGTCACGTTCGTTGCCAACTTGACGGCGCCACGTCGATGACGAATGCCGTTGCGGCAGTGCTGGCCTGGCGAACGGCAGCCGGCCTGGCGGTCGCCCCGTGAGCGTTCTGTCCGGCGCCCGCGTCGTCACGCCGACCGGTGTGATAGCGGGCGGCTGGGTGCAGGTCGAGGCGGGGGTTATCACCTCAGTCGGCTCGGGCCTTCCGCCAGGTGGCGGCACGGTCGACCTCGGCGGCGCCTGGTTGCTGCCGGGCTACATCGACTTGCACGTCCATGGCGGCGGCGGGCATGACGCGAGCGCATCGCCGGCCGACCTGGCGGCGGCGGTGGCCTTCCACCGATCACACGGCACGACGCGGACACTCGTTTCGCTCATGACCGCGCCACTGGATGCGCTCGCCGAGCAGCTCGGATGGGTCGCCGACCGCGTCGCGATCGGCCCTACGCCGGACGGGCATGTGGTGGGGGCCCATCTCGAGGGACCGTTCCTCTCTCCAGTTCGCGCTGGAGCCCAGAATCCGCGATTCCTGCAATCGCCCGACCGTGGCGCGTTCTCCGGACTGCTCGCAGCCGCGCGGGGGTGTTTGCGCAGCGTGACTCTCGCACCTGAACTGCCCGGCGCCCTCGACCTGATCGTCGACATCGTCGGCGCCGGGGCCGTCGCAGCGATTGGCCACACTGACGGCACGTACACAGACGCCCAGGCTGCCATCGAAACCGGCGCGCGCCTCGCGACGCACCTGTTCAACGGGATGCGCGCGCTGCACCACCGCGAGCCAGGCGTGATCGGGGCGGCACTCGCGTCCGACCTCGCGTGCGAGGTCATCAACGACGGCATCCACGTGCATCCCGCGATCACGACGCTCGTCGCAGGGACACCCGAGCGGCTCGTCCTTATCACTGACGCGATCGCGGCGACCGGCGTCGGCGACGGTGAGTTCGCCCTCGGGGGCCAGCCGGTGCAGGTTCGCGGCGGTGAGGCTCGGCTGACCTCTACCGGCGCGCTGGCGGGTAGCACACTGACCATGGACGACGCGGTGCGGCGCGCCGTCTTGGACTGCGGGCTGCCGATCGAGGTCGCGTCGGCCGCCGCGTCCGCAAATCCAGCCCGAGTTCTTGGCGTCGGTGACTCGTGCGGTGCGATCGTCGCCGGGCGCGATGCGGACTTCGTCGTCCTGGACGATGACCTCCGGATCGCGCGGATCATGGCCGCCGGAGTCTGGTGCGACACGGACCGGGCCGCCGCCGTTCTGTAATCCTTCCGCGACAGCACCCGACCCCGGCAGCATTGCCGCTGTCGGGGTCAGGCCGGAATCAGCTGTCCGGGTGGGAAATTACCGGTGCCACTTCAACGTGGTGGTTGTGGTGGCGGAGGGTGTTCCGGTTGCGCTCACGGTGATCGTTACGTGAAACGCGCCGGGATGCCCGTAGGTGTGGGCGCCGTTGATCGTGTAGAGCCCGTTGACTGTGGCGGATGTGGCGGCGGTGCCGTCCACCGTGCCAGCGCTGGTGGTTCCGTCGCCCCAGTTGATGCTGGCGGTGATGTTGCTCGCGGCGATGCCTGGTGCGGAGAGGGATGCGACCGCACCAGAGACCTGGCCGTTGATCACCGGGATTTGCCCGGCGGCCGCGACGTCGAGCTGCCAGGCCACCTCAGGCGTCGGGTAGAAGTTGGTGCCGGCGAGGGTCAGCCTGGCGCCTTGCGGGGCCAGCCGGGTCAGGAAGTCCGCGTAGCCGCTGGTGCGCTCGGCCTGCGGGGTCCAGCCGACTTCCGCA
>Ga0207665_10003534_pt1 | contig 10436 bp, 11 predicted proteins | sample LARL112metaG_FD_184351 | JGI IMG/M metagenome (GOLD analysis project Ga0207665, IMG submission 184351) | Corn, switchgrass and miscanthus rhizosphere microbial communities from Kellogg Biological Station, Michigan, USA - LAR L11-2 metaG... | ecosystem: Host-associated > Plants > Roots >...
ATGATCGATCCGCGCAAGGAAGTCGCTCGCAGCCTCCGGATCGCGCATCGCCCCGCCGCGGAGCGTCTCGACCATCACCTTGAGGGCGGAGAGCGGCGTGCGCAGCTCGTGCGAGACATTCGCCACGAAATCGCGCCGCTGCGTCTCCAGCCGCCGCAGGGAGCTCAGGTCCTGGACCGTGAGCATCAGGTCTCCGGCCTCCAGACGCTTCGCCGCGATCCGCAGCACCCGCCGCCCGCCGTCGCGCTCCATCTCGCGATCGGTATCGCGCCCGTGGCGCGCGGCGTCGATCGCCTCGAGGATCTCGTGGTCGCGCACCACCTCGACGAGCCGCCGGCCGACAAGGTCGCCCGACGCGTAGAGCGTGACTGCGGCCGGGTTCGCGAGACGGATGACGTCGTCACCGTCGGCGACGACGATCGCGTCGGGCAGCTCGGCAAGGAGGGCTCGCAGGCGGTCGAGGTCGGCATCGGACGGGCCGGAGCTGTGGGACACCGGCGACGGGGATGCCCCGCTGCTCCGGCGGAGCCTCAGACGTGGATCCCGATCGCGTGGATCAACAGGGTGAAACCCCAGCCGAAGATGAAGCAGCCGGGGATCGTGAGCACCCAGGCCGTGACGATCCGCCGGGCGATCCCCCAGCGCACAGCCGACAGCCGGCGGGTCGAGCCGACGCCGAGGATCGCCCCGTTGATCGCGTGAGTGGTCGAGATCGGGATGCCGAGCCGGGTCGCGAGCTCGATGACCGCACCGGCCGTCGTCTCGGCGACGAAGCCGTTGATCGGCTTGAGGAGCGTGATCCGCATGCCCATCGTCCTGATGATCCGGTAGCCACCGATCGCCGTGCCGAGGGCGATCGAGATCGCGCACACGACCTTCACCCAGTCCGGGATGTAGCCCGCCGGGTGGCCGCCGAGCATCCCTCCGCCGAACAACGCGAGAGCGATGATCCCCATCGTCTTCTGGCCATCGTTGCCGCCGTGGGTGAACGCCATCCAGGCGCTCGACACGATCTGGGCACGGCCGAAGAAGCCGTTCACGCCCGACGAGGATCTATTCCTGACGATCCAGTAGAGCGCGAGCATGAACAGGTACCCGACCGTGAAGGTCAGCGTCGGCGAGATGACGATGCCGGCGCTGGTCTTCTGGACACCCGGCACGATGACCACGTCCCAGCCGTACACGGAGACGGCGGCTCCGATCATCCCGAACACGAGGGCGTGGCTCGAGGATGTCGGCAGCGCGGCGAAGAACGTGATGAGATCCCAGGCGATCGCCGCGAGCAGCGCCGCCAGCACGAGCTCCTGCGTGACGCGTTTGCTGTCAACGATCCCGGCGGCGATCGTCGCCGCCACCGCCGTGCCCGCGAGCGCGCCAACGAGGTTGAGCACCCCGGCCATGAGGACCGCCTGAAGCGGCGTCAGTACCCGGGTCGCGATGACCGTCGCGACGGCGTTCGCCGCGTCGTGGAACCCATTCACGAACTCGAAGACGAGACCGAGGATGACGACCGCGACGACGATCGCCGTGGCCATGTCCATCAGCGGTGCTTCACCACGATCATCTCGACGATGTTCGCCACATCCTCGCACCGGTCGATCGCGACTTCGATGAGCCCATGGATGTCCTTCCACTTGATGATCTCGACCGGATCCGTCGTCCGGGCAAAGAGGTCGGCGACGGCCTCGCGGAAGACCGCATCGCCCTCGTTCTCGAGGGTGTGGATCTTGATCCAGTGGGGCTCAAGGCCCTTCAGCTTCTCGAGATTCTCGAGCGACGCGACCACTTCCGTCGCGGCCTGCACGAGCGTGCGCACCTGGCGGATCGCGGCCGGCCGGATGCTCGTCACCTTGTAGAGGCTGATCATCTCCGCGACGTCCCAGCAGACGTCCGTGACGTCGTCGAGCTTGGAGGCCAGGCCGACGATGTCCTCGCGGTCGAGCGGCGTGACGAACGTCCCGTTCAGCTCCGCGATGATCTGGTGGGTGAGCTTGTCGCCGTAGTGCTCGATCGCGTGGATGTCCCGGACCTTGTCCTCGATCGAGGTGAAGTCGGTGACGAACTTCTCGAGGGCCTGCGCCGCCTCGAGGGCATTCTGGGCGTGCTGGCTGAAGAGCGTGAAGAAGATGCTCTTCTTCGGCATCAGGTTGAGTCGCATGACGCCTCCTTCTGTCCGCCACGCGGAACGATACGGAACTCCGAGCCGCTGACTAAGCCACCTCGCGCCGGATCGACGCGACGGCGGCGGCGGCCAGGACCACGGCGAAGAGCGCGAGCACCCCGATGTCCCTGAGGATGAGCGGGTCGGTGAGCGCATAGCCCTTCACCATCACCGAACGGAGCGCCTCATTCGCGTAGGTGAGCGGGAAGATCGTCGAGAGCGCGCGCAGGACGTCGTTCAGCTGGTCGACCGGGACCAGCAGTCCGGAGAGGAAGATCTGTGGGACGAGCACGAGCGGGACGAACTGCACCGCCTGGAGCTCGTTGCGCGCGAACGCCGAGATCGCGAGCCCGAGCGACACCGCGCCGACCACGAGGACGGCCTCGACCAGGAAGATCGTGGCGAGGTTGCCGCGGTACTGGACCTTCAGGACGAACAGGGTGAAGGCGAGGATGACGAGTGCCTGCAGGAGCGCGAACAGCGCGAAGCCGCCGAGGTACCCGAGCACGAGCTCGACGCGGGTGAGCGGCGTCGCGAGCAGGCGCTCGAGCGTTCCGCTCGTGCGCTCGCGGAGGAACGACACGGCGGAGAGCAGGAAGATGAAGAAGTACGCGAACACCGCGATGAGCACGGGCGCGAGATAGTCGAGGAGCGTGTAGCTCGGGCCGCCATAGAGGTATTTCACGGTGACGGCGGAGCGCAGCGGCGACCCGATGATGATCTGGGTGAGCGCGGCGTCCATCTGGCTGACGAACGAGCTCGTGCGGGTCGGGTCGGAGCCCTCCACGGTCACCGTCGCGCCCTGATCGGTGAATTCGATCATCGCGTCGGCTCGTCCCGCGCGGACCTCCTCGATCGCGGCGGGCGCGTCCATCGCCTGCAGCTGGATGTTCGTGCCGCGGAGGGCCTCGTACAGCTGCGGGTCGACGTCGCCGGCGGCGATGACGCGGACCGTGCCCGTGGCGGGGGATCCCCAGAGCGCGCCGACGAGGGTGAGCACGACGATGGGCGCGACGAACAGGAGGGCGAGCGACCGGCGGTCATGCCGGAAGCCGAGCACGATCCGGCGCGCGACCGCTCCGGCACGGCGCGGATTCATGCCGGCACCGCCGAGAGCGTCAGGAAGGCGCCTTCGAGGTCGGTCGATCCGGCGCGGGCGATGAGCTCCCGCGCACTTCCCTGGGCGAGCACGCGTCCGGCGCGGATGAGCCCCAGGCGGTCGCAGCGCGCGGCCTCGTCCATCACGTGGCTCGAGACGAGGAGCGTGACACCGGAGGATGCGAGGGCGCGGAAGTGGTCCCAGAACTCGCGCCGCAGCGCCGGGTCGACGCCGACGGTCGGCTCATCGAGCAGCAGGAGCCGCGGCTGGTGCAACAGCGTCGCCGCGAGCGAGATGCGCGTGCGCATGCCGCCTGAGAGGGTGCTCACGGTCGATCGCCGCCGATCGAGCAGGTCCACCCGCCGCAGCGCCTCTTCGATCCGCGGCCCGACGTCGGTCAGACCCTGGAGAGCCGCGAAGAACCGGAGGTTCTCGTCGACCGAAAGGTCGGTATACAGAGCGGGCGCCTGGGTCATGTAGCCGATCGCGCCGGCGGCGACGGCGGCGCGCGGCGGCGCACCGAAGACCCGCAGCTCGCCGGCCTCGGGATGGACGAGTCCCGCGAGCGCCCGGATGAGCGTCGTCTTGCCCGACCCGTTCGGCCCGAGGAGGCCGTAGATCTCTCCCGCGTTGACCTCGAGGGTCAAACCGTCGAGCGCCGTTACCGAACCGAAATGTTTCCGGACGTCGCGGGCCTCTACGGCGTGCGGAAGGTCCATCAAGCAGGGCCATGGTGGCACGTCCCGTGCATTTCGGTCATCCAGGAATACGGACCGCGCCGGGAGCGCGGAAAGGCAGAACGGGAATGCTCATTTTCGCCCTCGGGATGATGCTCGGCACCGCACTCGGGATCGTCGTTGTCGGGTTCCTCGCGGTCCGTGCCTACGACCACGGGTATGACGAGGCCCTCGACCGCCGCAAGGCGTGGCGAGGGGAGCTCGTGGCCCGGCAGGCGGCCGCGATCCGGTCGCAGCGCGCCTCGCTCAAGCGGGCCAGCTAGCCGCTTCGCGCTCACCCAGGACGAATGGCCGCGCCGTCACCGGCGCGGCCTTTTGTTAGCCGCTCACGGCCCGCCGAAGAATCGGCGCTTCAGGTCGTCGATGTTGCGCTGCAGCTGGTCGAGCAGGCCGGGGATCCCGGTGGGCACGATCTCGACGCTCCCATCCTTCGCGATCCGGAGCTGGTCCCCGGGCTTGACCGCGGCCTTCACGGCCGAGCGCGGCGATGTGATCGTGAAGACCACCTCGTCCTTGTCCTCGACCACCGAGCCGACGGTGAGCTTCCCGTCGGGCATCGCCTTGATGACCGCCCGGAGCTGCGCGTCGTCCGCGATGTCCGGCTGGGCCTGGGGCCCGAGGCGGGCGACCGTCTTCCCGAGCTCGTCGAAGAACGCCGTCGGTCCGCGGACCGCCGCGCCCAGGAGCGCCGCGAAGAGCGCGACCGCGATCAGCACCAGCGCCATGCCGACGGCGAACTGGGTCGCCCAGGAGGGGACGTGGCGGCGCACGGCTGACCGACGCGCAACCGGCATGCCGAGCGGGCCCCCGCTCGGCTTTGAGCCCTAATGCGTCGATCCCGCAACGGAACGGCAACGGTTCGGTATCGACAGCGCCCGCGGGCCGCTTCACACTGCGCGCAACGCGTCATCCGAGGGGAAGAGGGGGAACCCGGTGTTCCAGTTCGCGTATCGCCCATTCGCCGTCACGCTCGTCGTGGCACTCAGCATGGTCGTTTCGGCCGGACCGGCGCACGCGGCGCCGGGATCGCAGGATCCACGGCTCATCGTCCTCGCGCCCGTGGCGACGGGTGTCGGACCGTCGATCGCCCGTAGTCCGGTCAGCGACCGGCGGGGCGAGCCGACGCGCGAGCAACCGCTCCTCTTGCGCAACGGTGGCGGTCACGGGAAGCCCGGGGGCGGCGGCGGGACCGCCGACGGTGCGCTCCAAACGAGCGCCTCAGTGGCGCTCGGCACGACCGCCGGGCAGAGCTACGACGGCGTCGGCGTGGGCATGGGCGCGTACCGCCCGTGCTGCGCGCCGCCCGACACGAACGCATCGGTCGGCACGACGCAGGTGGTGCAGTGGGTGAACCTGGACTACGCCGTCTTCGACAAGGTGACCGGCGCGGTCACGGGCCCCTTCTCGGGCAACTCATTCTGGAATGGCTTCACCGCGGGCAACTGCAACACCAACAACGACGGCGATCCGATCATCAAGTTCGACGCCCAGGCCCAGCGGTGGCTCGCGACGCAGTTCTCCGTGACCGGCGGCCCGCCGTACTTCCAGTGCGTCGCGATCTCTTCTGGCGCGGACATCCTGACGAGCACCTGGACCCAGTACGCCTACAGCTTCGGCAGCTACTTCCCCGACTACCCAAAGCTCGGCGTGTGGCCCGACGCGTACTACATGTCCTTCAATCGGTTCCTCAACGGGGTGAGCTTCGCCGGCGCGGCCGCGTGCGCGTTCGATCGTGCCGCGATGCTCGCCGGCAGCCCGACCGCCGCGGGGCAGTGCTTCAACAACGGCACGAACGTGGCCAGCCTCCTGCCCGCTGACCTTGACGGCGCCACCGGCGCGGCCGGCTCGACCGCCGCCCCGCCGGCTGGCGCGCGCAACGTCTTCGCGAATTTCGGCTCGAATGCGCTGAACCTGTTCAAGTTCCACGTCGACTTCGCCAACTCCGCGAATTCCACGTTCACGAGCAGCTCGCTCGCGGTGCCGGCGTTCTCGACGGCCTGCAACGGCGGCACCTGCATCGCCCAGGCGGGCACGAGCAACCAGCTCGACTCACTCGCAGATCGGCTCATGTACCGGCTCGCGTACCGCAACTTCGGCGCCTATGAGTCGCTCGTGGTCACTCATTCGGTGATGGGCAGCGGCACGGCGGCGCCGCGGTGGTACGAGCTCCGCAGCAGCACGGGCACGCAGGACTTCACGACCTACCAAGCGTCGAGCTATGCGCCGGATGCGACCTATCGATGGATGGGGAGCGCGGCGATGGACAAGCTCGGCGACCTCGCGATCGGCTACAGCGCTTCCGGCACGTCCATCAGTCCGGGTATCCGTTACACCGGTCGGCTGGCGGGGGATCCGCTGAACCAGCTGCGGATCGAACAAACGGCTCTCTCCGGGACCGGCTCGCAGACGGGCGGGCTCCACCGGTGGGGCGACTACAGCAGCATGGCGGTCGATCCGAGCGATGACTGCACGTTCTGGTACACGACGGAGTACCTCAGGGCGAACGGCAGCTTCAACTGGAGCACGCGTCTTGTCTCGTTCAAGTTCCCCGGCTGCTCGTAGCCGCGTCGCGTTCCGTTGACGAAGGGCCGTCCGAACGGGCGGCCCTTCTGCTTGTAGGTCTCTAGAGCGGCAGGCGCGCGATGAGCCGCTGGCCGCGGCCCATGGACTCGCGGGCACCGAAGAGCGTTCCGCCGTGGGCGGCGAGGAGCACGCGGGCGAGCTGGGTGCGAGCGCCGACCGCCGGGTCGTCGCCGCGGACCATCGTCGCCGCGCTGGCGACGACCGCCATGGTCGCGCTGCCGATCGAGATGACCGCGGAGCCCTTGTCGGTCCGGCAATCGACGCTCACCGACTCGGCGGTCGCGCTCACCTCGCGGAACATCGCATCGAGAGCCTGGCGCAGCCGGTCCGGATCCGCGTTCACGCGGAGGGGAGCGACCGGGACGGTGAGCACCACGTGGTGCCGGTCGGAGGCCCCGGCGCGGAGCTCGTGGATCATGTCGACGACATTCGTGGTGCGCTTCTCGAGGTGCAGGCCGGCGGCCTCGAGCTCGCCGAGCGACGCGAGGTCATCGGAGAGGAAAACGAGCTGCTCGGCGCGCTTCGTCAGCCGGTCGGCGACCGCGGGTGTGACGCCGGAGATGCCGCGGAGCTCGGTCGCGAGCTCGCGGAGCGGTCCCGGGACCTCGTGCTCGAGGAGGGTGAGGAGGCTTCGGCGCTGACGGTCGAGCTCGCCGATGCGGTGCTGCTCGCGTTGCAGGACCGAGGCGAGGATGACCGCGAGCACGAACACGACGATCCGGGTCGTGTAGTTGAACAGCTGTGCCGGGACATCGGGCACCGGCCGCTGGATCAAGTCGCAGTAGATCCAGGCAAAGCTGGACGCCGCCGCCACCAGGAAACCCGCCATGCGCGAGCGCCAGGCCGCGGGGATGATCGGGATGAAGTAGATCGACGCGAATCCATATGACGACGGCGTGACGTAATCGACCAGGCCGATGAGGGCCGTCAATCCGAGCCATGGGGCGGCATCGCGAATGGTGGACGTCAGCTTTCGCATCTGCACGACCCGCGGATCATGAGCGGCCCATCGCCCGATCGCCTCCCCCGCGCGGGTGACGCGGTTGCATAGCGCGGGGCGTTCCGGATCTCTGGCAAGATTCGCGAATGGCCCCGCATTTGCGCGTTGTCTGTCTCGGCGGAGGGCTCGGCGCGCCGACCGTGATGGCCGGGATGCGCGCCCACACCGACGACATCACCGGGATCATCGCGGTGACAGATTCGGGCCGCTCGACCGGAAAGGTGCGGATCGCACTCGACCTGCCGGCGCCCGGCGACGTCCGCAACGCGATCGCCGTGCTCGCCGAGGGCGATCCGGTCCTCAGGCGCCTGTTGGATCACCGCTTCGAGACGGACAAGAGCGTCGAGCTCAACGGGATGGCGTTCGGAAACCTGTTCATCGCCGCCCTCGCCCAGCAGGAGGGCTCGTTCCTGCGCGGCGTCGAAGAGGCGGCGCGACTGCTCGGCATCCGCGGCAAGGTCCTCCCCGTGACGCTCTACAACACGCACCTCTGCGCGAAGCTCGCTGACGGCAAGGTGGTCGAGGAAGAGGAGAACGTGCGTGGCCTCGGCAAGGCGCGCATCGAACGGATCTTCCTCCGAGACGCCGACACGAAGGCGACGGCCGGCACGGTCGAGGCCATCGAGGCCGCGGATCTGATCACCCTCGGACCCGGCTCGCTGTACACAACGGTGTGCGCATGCCTGCTGGTCCCGGACATCGCGCGCGCGATCAGCGAGGCTCGCGGGCTCGTGGTGTACGTCGGCAACACCACGACCCAGCCCGGGCAGACCGACGCGGTCACGCTGTCCGAGCACGTCGCCGAGGTCCGCGATTACCTCGGCGGAAGCGGCCTCGACGTGGTCCTGCTCAACGACGACGCGCCGCCCGCGCATCTGCGCGGCCACCACGCCGAACAGGGTATGCGCTACCTCGAGCCGACCGCCGATCAGATCGCGCTCATCGAGCGCCTCGGGGTCCGCGTCGCGATGGCGCCGATCATCGACAAGTGGAGCGGACCGCGCGAGCTGTGGAACAAGCAGGACACGATCCGGCACGACGCCACTCGGCTTGCCGACGCGTTGCTCGCACTCCTGGAGCAGCAGCGCCCCCGGCTGCGGGCGATCCAGTGACCGCGGTCGCGGCGCGCCTTCGCCACTTCCTGTCGATCGCCGATCTCTCGCCGGCCGAGCTGACCGCGCTGCTGGACGATGCGACGGCGCTCAAGCGCGATCCGGTGCCGAGCGACGCGCCGCTTCGCGGCCGCGCCCTCGCGATGATCTTCGAGAAGCCGAGCCTGCGGACGCGCCTGTCGTTTGACGTCGCGATGCGGGACCTCGGCGGCCACAGCTCGTACCTGTCGCCGCAGGAGGTCGGGCTCGGCCGCCGTGAGAGCGTGTCCGATGTCGCGCGGGTCGTGAGTCGCTACGTCGACGTGGTCGTGCTCCGGACCTTCGCGCACGAGACACTTGAGGAGTTCGCGAAGTACTCGTCGGTGCCCGTCATCAACGGTCTGTCGGATCTCACTCATCCGTGCCAGGGTCTCGCGGACATCTTCACCATCCGCGAGCGCACCGGCTCCCTGCGCGAGGTCGTCGCCGCGTACATCGGCGACGGCAACAACGTCGCGCACTCGTTCATGCTCGGCGCGGCAAAGACGGGAATGACCCTCCGCGTCGCGACCCCGGCCGGCTTCGAGCCGCTGCCGCGTTACCGGGAACTCGCGGAGGTGGCCGCGCGGTCGACTGGCGCGCGCATCACGTTCGGGCAGGATCCGGTCGCGGCGGTGCGCGACGCGGATGTCGTGTACACCGACGTGTGGACGAGCATGGGTCAGGAGCAGGAGTACGAGCGACGGCGCCGCGCGTTCCAGGGGTTCCAGGTGAACCGCGATCTGCTCGCGAACGCGAAGCCGAGCGCGATCGTCCTGCACGACCTTCCGGCCCATCGTGGCGAGGAGATCACCGACGACGTGATCGACGGCCCGCAGAGCGCCGTGTTCGATCAGGCCGAGAACCGGCTGCATGCGCAGAAGGCGGTGCTCCGTTGGATCGTGTGATCCTCTCGGACTGCTGCGAGGACTGGATCGTCGAGTGGGGCGGCTTCTACGCGGAGGGCGCGAGCTTCAGCTGTCCGGAGGACGCGACGGCGTGGCGTAAGACCGCGGCCGACACATTCACCCGAGGCGATGGCCGCGCGTTCATCCGCCGCGACCGGCAAGGACCTGCGGCGACGTTCCCGTATCTCGCCGCGCAGGATGGCCACGAGCCGAACGTCGAGCGCTGCTGCGCGAAGATCCTGCTGCAGTACGGCGATCGGATGACTGACGGTCAGTTCTCATGTCCGGTGTGCGGCACGAAGTGGGAACGGCGCACGGAACGACTGCATGGATTACGCGTCGCGGTGTTCGCGAAGCCGGGACTGCTCGAGCCGCTGACAGTTCAGCCTGGACGCACGCGTCCATTCCTGGTACCGGTGTCGGAGTATTCGCCACCCCGCGAATAGCCGTATTTGGGCCGTTTTTCGAGCGAACAAGCGGGCTGTCACCTGTTAGATACGCCAGCGGCCGAACAGCCCCCTACCGGTGGCGGGGGCATCTCGTTAGTTCGGGCGTCCGACAAGGGCGGCCGCGCCCGTCGGGTCGCGGTCATGGGGAGTTCGCGCACAGGGGGAGCTATGAACAGGCGCTTGCGTCTGGGAGTCACGGCCACCGGTGTGGCGTTCGTCATCGCGATCATGCTGGGAGCAACAGGTGCGCTCGGGCCGGCCGGCCAGGCCGCTGCGTCGGGTGCGTCAACACTCACGATCGTGTCCGGGTCTGTCCTCGTTCGGCACGCCGGCGGTGACTTCGGGTCGGCCGCCGACGGTGCCGTCCTC
>Ga0207665_10003535_pt1 | contig 10435 bp, 9 predicted proteins | sample LARL112metaG_FD_184351 | JGI IMG/M metagenome (GOLD analysis project Ga0207665, IMG submission 184351) | Corn, switchgrass and miscanthus rhizosphere microbial communities from Kellogg Biological Station, Michigan, USA - LAR L11-2 metaG... | ecosystem: Host-associated > Plants > Roots >...
GCGCCGGGCTGGTATTCGCCACCGGGGTCGCCGTGATCGCGGTGCGCGGGGCCCGCGATCTGCCCGGCGAGCAGGACTGATCGCAAAGGCTCACACCCTGGCGGGCTCTGATGGCGTGAGGTCCTGTGGCGATGTCCGGGTGAGCATGGTGACCCCCACCGCCATTACGGCGAAGGACAGGATGGCGACGGCGATCTCCGCCGGGCTGTTGGTGAAGCGCTCGCCGAACAGCCAGACGCTCAAGATGATGCTGGCAAACGGGTTGATGATGACCAGCATCGGCTGTGACACGCTCAGCGGCCCGACGTGCAGGGCGGCCTGCTCGAGCAGCGTGCCGGCGATCCCCGCGCCGATCAGCGCGTACACCGGCCAGCGGATGAGCATGCCGGGAATGCCGAACGCGGTGAGCGTGTCGGTCGCCGCCTTGAGGAACGTCGCCTCCATCGCCCAGGTAAGGGCGGCGGCGGCGCCGAAAACGGCGGCCCTGCGCATCGGCGGGCCGGTCCGGCCCAGCGCCGTCAGCACGACGACCGCCCCGCCGAACACCAGCACGGCCGACAGCCACTCCTTGGTATCAGGGACAGGGTGGCCGCCGGTGGGCTCGGCCGCGATGAGGAAGACCGCCAGCGCCAGGCAAACGACCACTACCGAGGCCCAGGCGGCGGCGGCCACTTGCTGGCGAAACCACACCCGGCGCAGCACCAGCACGAAGACAAGTTCGGTGACCAGCACCGGCTGGACCACCGACATCGGCCCGTTGTGCAGGGCCACGGCCTGGAAGACGAACACGCCCGCGGCGGCGGCCCACCCGAGCAGCCACAACGGCTGCCGGATCAGATAGAGCGCCAGCCGCCAGCCTTTCGCCCGCTTCGGCGCGCTGATGCTCGCCGCATGCTGCGTTATCAGGTTGACGGCACTGGAGAACGCGGCGGCCAGTGCGAAGCCCACGGCCAGGATCATGTCCCCGCCCTGTTGGTGTGGTTTGCTCAATCATTGTCCAGCGGAATGGAACAACCGTGACCGCCCATGCTCTGGCGTTCTCCGCGCTCGCCGTCCCGCTTGCCTCGTGGTGGTGGCCGCGGCGGCCGGCCCGGGTTCCACGGGCCTGGTCCGCCGGGCTGCTGGCCGGTGTGGGGGCAGCGCTGTTCGGTATTGCGGCGCTCGTGCTCAAGGCGGGAGCGGTCGGCTGGGATCAGAGCCTGTTCCGGGTCCTCAACGACGTCCCCGCGGCCCTGGCATCGGTGCTCAGCCCGCTGTTCCACCTGTTCCTGCCGGCCGGCATCCTCGTCGTGATGGTGCTCGCCGTCGTCTATGTGGTGGCCAGAAACCGCAGCATCATGCCGGTAGCCGCCGGAGCGGTGGCCGCCGGTGCGGCATGGGTGCTGGCGAACCTGGCGAAGGCCGTCGCCGACCGCCCCAGGCCCTACGAAGTGATCGCCGGCGCGGTGCTGCGCCAGAATCCCGCGCACGGCACCAGTTTCCCCTCCAGCCACACCGCCGTCACCGTGGCGGTCGTGATCGCACTCGTGCCGTTCCTGCCCCGGGCACTGGCCGGGGTGGCAATCGCGTACGCCGTCCTGGTGGGCTGGTCCCGGGTGTACCTGGGCGTGCACTACCCGCTCGACATCCTGGGCGGGGCAGGCATCGGCATCACCGTGGGCGGTGCGATCCTGCTGGCACTCGGGCTGCTGCTGCACCACCACACCGAGCGGGCGGCAAACGGCCGGGGTGCCGTTGCCCAGCCGCCGGGAACGCCGAACCGGTAGGGCCTGGCCGGCTCACTCGCTCCGGTACGAGGCCCGGCACCACGGTCGTTCCGTTATGCGTAAATAAAGCGGACAACGGCCCCGGTCCAGATCAGCTCGACGGGCCGTGCCCGGCCGTCACTAGTCCCTCGGTTCGGCCCCGGCACCCGCGACCGCGCCGGCTCCGGGGTGGTCCAGGTCCGGGCCGGGGGTCTCGCCGCTGGCGGCAAGCTGGTGGGTGAGCCGGTCGACCAGCGAGACCAGGCCCGGGTGGCGTTCGGGCTCCCAGTCATGAGCCAGCCGCGCGATGCTCTGCTGCCGGGCCTGGAACAGGGCGTCGAACGCGCGCTGCCCCGCCTCGGTGAGCGGTATCGGCTGGTCCAGGTCCGGCCGCAGCGCCCGCACGTACCCGGTCGCGACCAGTTCGGTGAGCCGCCGCTCCAGTTCGACATCGCTCAGGCTCAGCAGCCCGGCCAGGTCGCGGCGGCTCATCTCCGGATGCTGGCCCACCCGCAGCAGCAGCCACGCGGCGCGCGGCGACGACCCGATGCCCGCTGTGGTCACCAGCCGCGCGTACACCTCCCGGCGTTTCTCGCGGCCGAGCAGACGGGTGAGCGCGCGCTCCATCTCCTGGTCCGAGGTGCGGATCGTGGGCCTGGCCGTGGGCGCCAGCGTGTCGGCCGGGTCCGGCTGACCGGCCGTGGTCCGCAGCGGGATGTCCTTGATCGTCCAGCTCAGCAGGAAGGCCAGCACGCCGAACGGCGTGGCGAACAGGAACACGGTCTGCAGCGACTCGGCATAGCCGGTGATGTAGCCGAGGTGTATCGCGGGCGGCAGATGGGCCAGCACCGCCGGGCTGGCGCCGCTGGCCGCGGTCACACCGTGCGGCAGCGACAGTCCCTTGAGGCTGGCCACCAGGTTGCCGGCCAGGACGTTGGAGAACACCGCGCCGAACGTGGCCGTGCCGAACGAGCCACCGATGGACCGGAAGAACGTCGCGCCGCCGGTGGCCGAGCCGAGGTCGGCGTAGCTGACGGAGTTCTGCACCGCCACGACCAGGACCTGCAGCGACATGCCGATGCCCGCGCCGAGCACCAGCATGTACAGGGAGGACAGCCAGACGCTGGTGTCCACGCCCAGGTGGGACAGCAGGTAGAGGCCGACGGTCATGACCGCGGTGCCGATGATCGGGAAGATCCGGTACCGGCCCCACCTGCTCACCAGCCGGCCGGAGATGATCGAGGTGGTCAGCAGGCCGGCCATCAGCGGCAGCAGCCGCAGCCCGGAGAGGGTCGGGCTGACACCCTTGACGATCTGCATGTACTGGGGCAGGTAGGCGATCGCCCCGAACATTGCGAACCCGACGACGAAGCCGACCGCGCTCGACGCGGAGAAAACCCGGTTTCGGAACAGGTGCAGCGGCACCACGGGCTCAGCGGCCCGGCTTTCCGCCCAGATGAACAATGCGCCGCAGACCACCGCGCCCGCGGCCATCAGGTAGATCGGTGTGGAGGCCCAGGCATAGGTGGTCCCGCCGAGCGAAGTGAGCAGCACCAGGCTTGTCGCCGCGCCGGCCAGCAGCACCGTGCCGAGATAGTCGATCTTGTGCGGGGCCCGGCGCAGGTGCCCGGGCAGCACCGCCGCGACCACGGCGAGCGCCACTGCGCCGATCGGCAGATTGACGTAGAACACCCAGCGCCACGACAGGTTGTCCACGAAGAACCCGCCGATCAGCGGGCCGAGCACGCTGGTCACGCCGAACACGCTGCCGAACAGGCCCTGGTACCGGCCCCGGTCCCTGGCCGGCACCACGTCGGCGACGATCGTCTGCGCGCCGGTCAGCAAGCCGCCGCCGCCGATGCCCTGGACCGCGCGGAACGCGATCAGTTGCAGCATGGTTTGGGACAGGCCGGCCAGCGCCGAGCCGATCAGGAAGATCACGATCGACGCCTGGAAGAACGTCTTGCGCCCGTACAGGTCGCCGAGCTTGCCCCACAGCGGGGTGGACACGGTGGACGCCAGCAGGTACGCGGTCACCACCCAGGACAGGTGCGAGAGCCCGTGCAGGTCACCGGCGATCGTGGGCAGCGCCGTCGCCACGATCGTCTGGTCCAGCGCCGCCAGCAGCATGCCGAGCAGCAGCGCGCCGATGATGATGAGCCTGCGGCGCTGGCCGATCTGCTCCGGTCCGGCCTGCTCGGCGGCTGCCGCCGTCCCGCTGGTGGCGCTCAAATTTCCTCCCTGCTCGCTTCACGGAGTCTTCCCCCAGCCCGCCGTGTGTTACTCGGCTTGGCGGTGGTGCCCAGGCGCGGCCGCGGGGTCATGTGGGCGGCCTGGTCAGGTGTCAATATTTGGGTTGCTCGCGGGGAGCGGGACCAGGTGGGCCGGTGGCTGCGGGAGCACCACGGCGGACTCGATGGTCAGGTCGGGGCGCACGTGGACCAGTTCACCGGGCGCGAGCATGCGCCAGCCGTGCTCGCCATCGAGTTCCTCCGATGCCACGACGACCGACGGGAGCGTATGCAGTTCCGGCGCGTGCACCGAGGAGGTCGTGCTGCGGGCGTGCAGGCCCGCGCCGGTGGTGGCCGAGTTGTCTGACCTGGCCGCCGGGGTGCCCGGGCTGGGTGGGCTGCTCGCCCCGGCGGGCCGCTCGATGATGTGCAGCGCGTGCTGCCCGGGGTACCGCAGCGCCCAAAGCTCACCGGCGGCCGCGACTATGGCGTTCAGCGAGGAAACCGGCAGCCGCTCGGCGATCCACCCGGCCGCCGCCGTGATCCCCGCCGCCACGTCGCCGCCGTGGGCGTCGATCTGCTGGGTGATCAGCGCGAAGTAGCGCTCGGAGTCGGTGTCACCCTCGACCAGATCGCGGTATCGGCCGAGTTGTTCCTCCAGCCTGCCCAGCTCGCCGAATCCGCCGTTGTGCGCCATGATCCGGCCGCGCATCGTGAACGGATGGGTGTTGGCCAGGGTCCGGCTGCCGGCCGTGGCGTAGCGGACGTGCGCGATGAACGTCACCGATCTGGCCTGCCTGGCCTCCCGGAGGAACTCCGGATCGGTGAAGGCGGGCTCGGGCTGTTTGTCGAGTACCGGCGCGCCGGCCGGGTCGAAGAACCCGATCCCGCTGCCGTCCACGTTGCGGTGGCTCTGCACCTCAAGCGAGTCCGGCGCGTCCACCAGCCAGAACGAGGCGCTGACCGGCGCACGTCCCGCATTGAGCCCCAGCAGCCTGCACACGACGCGGCTCCGTTCCGCCGAAGATCACACCGGGGCACGCCCCATAGATCATTCAGCCTGGCACCGGCCGCCGGGACCGGCAAGGCCGTGCCCCGCCCGCGCCCGGGCGCTAAACGCGCCCTTCGCTGGCGAGGGCCCGGGCGAGTTCGTCGCGGGAGTGGATGTTCAGCTTCTGGTAGACGTGCCGGAGGTGATACTCCACGGTCTTGGGGCTCAGGAACAGCGCGGCCGCGGTTTCCCGTGTTGTCCTCCCGCCCGCCAGGGCCAACGCGATCTGCAGCTCCTGCGGGGTCAGCTCGTCGATCGTGCTCGGATCCCGCCGCCGGAGCGTCTCGCCGGTGGCCGCGAGTTCGGCGCGCGCCCGGCTGGCCCATGGACCGGCGCCGAGACGCTCGAAGATGTCCAGCGCGGCCCGAAGCTGCTCGCGGGCGAGCACCCGGTTCCTGGCACGCCGCAGGCGCTCGCCGTAGGCCAGCCGGGTCCGCGCCGTCTCGAAGGCATCCAGGGTCTGCGCGTGCTGGCGTATTGCTTGGTCAAAAACGGTGGGGAACTCGCTGTCGGGCGCGAGCAGTCCTTGGGTGCGCAGCGCGCGGGCGAGCGGCCATGGCTGCCCCTTCGCCTCGGCCGCGGCGGTGAACTGGGCGGCGGTCTGCTGGGCCGCCTCCTCGCGGCCGAGGCGCAGGTAAGCCTCGGCGAGCTCCGCCGCGGGTGACAGGTCGGCGTCGGTGATCGCGAGTTCGCTGAGCAGCCGCTGCTGCCGCCCGAAATGGACGGCGGCGCGGGCCGCATCGCCGAGGCCGAGTTCCAGGTCGCCGAGGGCCGCCATCACCCAGATCTCGTGCAGGCGCGTGCCGAGGTCGCGGCACAGCCGCAGCGCCTCGGCCGCGCAGTCCCGGCACTCCCGCTCCCGGCCGCGGCGCGCCTGCAGCCAGGCCAGGCCGGACAGCCCGAAGACCAGCGCAGTCTGCTGCCCGCTCTCGCGCGCCAGGCCGATCGCTTCGAGGTAGCTGGCCTCGGCGACCGCCCAGCGGTCGGTGGCTGCCTGGTCGCGGGCGATGAGGTTGAGCACGAACGGGAGCGCGCCGACGGCGGCACGGTCCTGGGCGGCTCGCAGCGCGTCCTCCAGCAGCGAGCGCCCGGCGCCGGTCTCCCGCAGGAACAGTGGCGCGAAGGCCAGCCAGGGCACGAGCTGGAGGTCCCCGCGCAGGCCAGGCGAGCCTTCGGCCAGCTTGATCGCCTCGTGCATGGCTTCCGCGCCGGCCGCGGCGTCCCCGCCGAGGATCCGCGCCATCCCGGCCGTGATCCCGGCCAGGAAGCTGGCCCGGGGCGACGCGCCGACCGGCAGCACCGACCGCGCCCGCTCGGCCACCACCAGCATCTCGGCTGGGTTCCCGGCGATGAAGCAGGCGTTGGCGGCCTCGGCGAGCATCACCACGGCCTGCTCCGGGTCCGCTCTCCCCGCGGCCGCGGTCAGGATCGCGTGACCACGCATCACCGGTCCACGGTGGGTCGCGATGTGCCCCCTGAGCTGGTCGATCTCGACCAGCTCCCGAGGATTGCCGGCCGCGGCGCGGGCCTCATCGAGCAGTGACACGGCGTGGTCAGCCAGCCCGGCCAGCCACGCCGCCCCGGCCGCCTCCCGCAGCAGCCGCACCCGCCTGCCGCCGTCGGCGGTAAGCCGCCCGGCCCGCTCGAACGCGGCTGCCGCGGCCGCGTACGCACTACGGTCCCTGGCCCGGGAACCCGCCTGCTCCAGCGCCGCCGACGCCGCGTCGTCCGTGCCCGCCGCCGCGGCGGCCAGGTGCCAGGCGCGGCGGTCCACATCCCGGTCCGGCAGGGCGGCCGCCAGCGCCCGGTGCGCGCCGCGTCGCTGGTCGGCGGGCGCGTCGGTATAGATCGCCAGCCTGGCCAGCGGATGGCGGAACTCCACCATGCCAGGGAGCAGCGAGACCAGGCCCGCGCTCTCGGCGTCGGCCAGCACGGCCAGGTCGATGCCGAGCCCGGCCGCAGCCTGCCGCAGCGTCGCCAGATCGGTGGTGTCGCTGGCCGCGGCGAGGACCAGTGCCTGCTGCGCGGCCTGGCTGAGCTGGCCCGCGCGCTGCAGGAATGCCCGGGAGATCTTGGCGGATACCAGGACGGGCGCACCCTCGGGAGCCAGCGCCAGATCGCCGGGGTCCGCGGCGAGTTCCAGTAGCCCCAGCGGGTTGCCGGCGGTGGCCCGGTGCAGCAGCGCGGCCGTCTCCGCGGTCAGCCCTGGCAGGAGCTGGGCCGCTTCGTCGCTGGTCAGGCCGTTGATCTGGAGTGCCGGCAGGTCGGCGCCGTCGAGCAGGGACGGCTCACCTTCGCGTACGGCGATGAACACGGCGATCGGGTCGGCCACCAGCCGGCGGAACGCGAACAGCAGCGCCTGCGCGCTGGAAACGTCGAGCCACTGGGCGTCGTCCACCAGGACGGCCACCGGCGCCTGCTCGGCATACGCCGCAAGCATGCTCAGCGTGGCGGCGCCCACCGCGAACCGCTCCTGCGCCGTCCCGCGCCGCAGCGCCAGCGCGCCCTCCAGCGCGACCGCCTGCGGCTCGGGGATCTTGCCGAGCATGGCGAGGGCGGGGCGGAGCAATTCCAGCAGGGAGCCGAACGGAATCTGCGCCTCCGACTTGATCCCGCGGGCCCGCAGCACCCGCATCCCCGTGGCCCGCTCGGCCGCGTAGCCGAGCAGAGCGGTCTTGCCGATTCCCGGTTCGCCGGCCAGCGCAAGCGTCGCGCTGGCCCCCGACCGCGCCCGGGCAAGCGCCTCTTCGATCTCGTGCCGCTCCTGCTCCCGCCCCAGCAGCATGGCCGCGATTCTAGGCACCCGGTGCCAGACGGCAAAGCCGGGCCCGGGCGGCGGCATCGCGGCGTCCGACAACCAGGTGCCCCTGGGCTTTGATCAGGTGTTTCCCGCCGCAGTACCAGGTGGTCCCCCGGAAGCGATAGCGGCCACGCCCGACCTACGCTCGCGGAAACCTGACCCGGGAGGGCATCGTGAGCACGATCGAGCAAGAAGCAACCGAAGTCGACGTTGACAAGCTCATGCAATTCGTCTTCCGCGCCGTGGAGGAGGTCGGCGCCACGCTCAACACGGCGCTGGTGGTCATGGGCGACCGCCTCGGCCTGTACCGCGCGATGGCGGACGCGGGCCCGCTGGCACCGGCTGACCTGGCCAAGCGCACCGGCACCGCGGAGCGCTACGTGCGCGAGTGGCTGAACGCGCAGGCAGCGGGCGGCTATGTGAGCTACGACCCGGACAGCGGCCGGTACACGCTGCCGCCCGAGCAGACGGTCGCGCTGACCGATCCGGACAGCCCCGCCTACCTGCCCGGGTTCTTCCAGCTCGCGCTAGGGTCAGTGTCCGACTCCCCGCACATCGTCGACGCGGCGCGCACCGGGGCCGGGTTCGGCTGGCACGAGCACGTATCGGACGTGCACGAGGGCTGCGAGCGGTTCTTCCGGCCCGGCTACAACGCCAACCTGATCAGCGCCTGGCTGCCCGCCCTCGACGGGGTCGTGGACAAGCTGGAGCGGGGCGCAGTAGTCGCCGACGTCGGCTGCGGCCACGGTTCCTCGACCATCCTGATGGCACAGCACTTCCCCAACTCGGTCTTTGTCGGCTCGGACTACCACGCCGGTTCGATCGAGACGGCGCGCCGCCGGGCCCAGGAGGCCGGTGTGGCCGACCGGGTCCGGTTCGAGATCGCACCCGCCGCGGCCTACGACGGCACCGAGTACGACCTGGTCACGATGTTCGACTGCCTGCACGACATGGGCGACCCGGCCGGGGCCGCGCGGCACGTCCTCGGGACGCTCAAGCCCGACGGCACCTGGATGATCGTGGAGCCGATGGCCGCCGACCGGGTCGAAGGCAACCTCAATCCCGTGGGGCGCGCCTACTACTCGTTCTCCACGCTGCTGTGTACCCCGGCGTCACTGTCGCAGGAGGTCGGGCTCGCCCTCGGGGCACAGGCCGGTGAGGCGAGGATCGCGGACGTCGTCGGCACGGCCGGGTTCACCCGGTTCCGCCGCGCCGCCGAGACCCCGTTCAACATCGTCTTCGAGGCACGCCCCTGACAACTAGCGGGGGTGTGCGGCTCCCGCCGGGCCGGTTCGCCCGGCGGGAGCCGCGCCTGCGGGCCGGTACTGGATGCCGGTGTCCGACGTGTGCCGCACCGGCTTGCTGCGCATCACCCCCGCACCGAAGGACTGGCCGGCCAACCAGCCGTTCACCGCGCGCGGATCCGGCACGCGGTGCCCGAGCATCGGCGGCCTGAACGACGCCAGCTACCGGACCGGATGGCTGGCTTGGCGGTGACCGCTGCGCAGGTTCTAGAGCTCACTTGAGATAGCGGTTCTACCCCGCACTAGAGGAGTAGTGTGAGACGGTCCGAACTCATCAAGAAGATCAGGCAGGAAGCCAGGCGGCAAGGCGTCGTATGGAAGCAGGTCGAGGGTGCCAGGCACGACACGTTCTGGCTCGGATCGGTGAAGATCCCGATTCCGCGCCACCCCGAGATCGGGCGGCGGACCACGGAGGACATCCTCCACGAATGCGAAGCTGAGTTAGGAAAGGGCTGGTGGCGGAACTGAGGACCTACCATGCCGAAGTCGACCGGGACGGCAAGGTCTGGCGCATCCACGTGCCTGAGGTCGCCCGTACCACTCAGGCGCGCACGCTTCGGGAGGTCGAGCCGATGGCGCGCGACCTCATCGCCATCATGGACGACATCCCGGCCGACTCGTTCGAGCTGAACGTCTCTATTACCCTTCCAGCGGACATCCAGGCTGAGCTTGAACAGTCTGCGGAACTTCGGAAGCAAGCAGCGCGCAGCCAGGCCCAGGCCGCGCACTTGGTGCGGCACGCGGCACGGCGCCTCCGGGATCAGGGACTGCCGCTGCGCGATGTTGGCGAGGCTCTCGGCGTGTCATTTCAGCGGGCTAAGCAGCTGATCGATGAGGCTGACAAGATCGCAAGCTGACCTGGCGACAGGCGTTCCGCGTGCACAGCGGGCTTGCGCGGATCAGGATGGCGGAGGATAGGAGATTCGAACTCCTGAGGGGTTGCCCCCAACACGCTTTCCAACAATGTTGGCCCACGTTCACCGGCGTCCGCCACCGTCCGCGAACTGCACGAACACCATCCGAGCGAACACTGGTGAACGGTCCCGGACGGGAGTGAATGAGACAGAAACTGAGACAGGAGGCTGGGCGGCCTCCTACGGAGCAGCGTGTCTGCGGAGCGAGGCCGCGTGAGCGTCGGAGCGATCTCCTGGGCGCTGAACCTGGCGCCGTTGGCGGTACCTGGCGGCCGGGTGCGGGGATGGCGGCGAATGCGCCCGCGGCTGCATGAGGAGGCGAGGTCAGGTCAGCTTGGCCTTGGAGCAGTAGTCGATGATGGTAGGTGGGTGGTGGCGCCAGCGCCAGCC
>Ga0207665_10003541_pt1 | contig 10429 bp, 8 predicted proteins | sample LARL112metaG_FD_184351 | JGI IMG/M metagenome (GOLD analysis project Ga0207665, IMG submission 184351) | Corn, switchgrass and miscanthus rhizosphere microbial communities from Kellogg Biological Station, Michigan, USA - LAR L11-2 metaG... | ecosystem: Host-associated > Plants > Roots >...
CATCGGAACGTAGCGCGCGGCGAGATCGAGACCGGAAAGAGCGGGGACGGCTTGCGGAAGGATCGAAGATTGGATTGTGCGGGCGATTTCCAGCTCCTTGTGGATAGCGAGAAGGCGTTCTTCGTTTGCGAAGATGCGATGCGCGGAGATGTAGCCGAGGCATGCGACAAACGCGAGGAAGCCGATGAACTCCAAATTGTCGCCGGACAAGATTCGGAGACCCAAGAGATTCGCATGCACGACGAATAGAAGCCAAACAAGGAGCCCGGCGATAAAAACGCGCATTTCGTAGGTCATGGGCTGGCGCAGTCCGTGGCGCCGGTCGGCGACTAAGGATAGAGTGGTCGCGACGCAGGTAATGAGCACAAGAACGCTGTTCGCGATGTTGAGCTTTGCCAAGCTGACGCCGAGCGCAGCGGCAAAAATTCCGAAGGCGGCGAAGAGCATTTGCGCCGCAATAAGCCAGCGAAAGAACTTCCTAAGGTATTCGCCGCTGAGCTGGTAAAAGAAAAGACCGAACGGAATAGGGATGGTGCAGGTAATATCCCAATTCAGGTGCTGCCAGAACGGGCGTGGCTCGTCGAAAAGTGCGCGGAACAATCGCATGTTGCCCAGCAGGCGAATGGCATAGAGACTGCAGAAAATTGCGAAGTAAATTAAGGTGAGATCGCGCGTCTCGCGGCGAAAAAAGAACAACGCGATTGCGATCACGGCGACGGACAGAAGGGCGATGGCGGCGGCAATGTTGACGAACTCCCAGCGCAGCTCCGAGCGCACGGCTGGAGTCGGGACTTGAATCATGGCGGCGAGGGTTGTCAACAAGGCATACATGCCCGAACGCATTGTAGCCAAGCGGCGATTCGAATGACCAGCGGTTCTGGAATTAGCGAAGTTGCGGCCTGCGGAGCCGGTGTCGCTGGATGTGATCGGGCTGGTTTTTTGCGGAAAAAGTTGGGAAGATGACGACAGTTCCCGCAGCATTCACAGTAAACAAGTTCCGTTCAAGGATGAATGGAGGGCTCCATGGGAAGATTTTCTCGAAGCTGGGATCTTGTCGAGGAGAGCTTCGCGATATTGTGGGCGGACAAGCAGCTGATGCTGTTTCCGGTGCTGTCTGGAATCAGTTGCCTGATTGTGACGCTGTTGCTGGGTGTGAGCGGAATTGCGATTTTCTTGCCGGCGCTGCGGGCGGCAGGAATTACTCCGCAAAATTTTCAGCATTTCTCGAGCTCGCCGGAATTCGCGGCGGCGATGTTCACGCTGTACCTGGCCAATTATTTCGTGATCGTGTTTTTCAACGTAGCACTAGTGGGTGTGGCCAATAGCCGATTGACGGGCGGGGTGTGGACTTTCGACCAGGGATTGCAACTGGCGTGGCAACGCAAGTGGGTGATCCTGCAGTGGGCGTTCGTGGCGGCAACGGTAGGAATGGCGCTGCGAATTTTGTCCGAGCGCGCCGGTTTTATCGGGCGAATCGTGATCGGCATCATCGGAATTGCATGGAACCTGGCGAACTATTTCGTTGTGCCAGTGCTGGCGTTTGAGGATTTATCGCCGGGCGCGGCACTTTATCGCTCCTCGGAATTATTTCGCGAAACGTGGGGCGAGAAGGTGGCGGGAGGATTCAGCCTGGGCATGGTGTTTTTCGTTTTGCTGATACCGGGATTCGCGCTGTGGCTGCTGGCCGTGCGTTTGTATGGTCCGGGCGCCATAGCTGTTGGCGGGGTGCTGATGGGCGCGTATTTCCTGTTGCTTTCGGTGATGAGTTCCGCGGTACAAGGGATTTTCAACGCGGCGTTGTATCGCTACGCATGCGATCAGACGGTGCCGAACGGATTTTCGAGCAGCTTGATTCGGAATGCGTGGACGCCGAAAGACTGATCAGACCGCCTGCAGATGTGTAGAAAACTCTTACGTTGAGAGTATCTACGGATCAGCATTGTTTGTACGAGGAATGAAACCATTCGGGCTCGCTCTATGCGGAGTAACGGCTTGCCCCGCTACCGGGTTTGGACAGGTTGTGCTATAACGGTGCCTCCGCGGAGCAAGACTTGAAGTGGGGCTTGAGTGGAGCGTGAAGCCAATTAACGCATCCAACGCACCTGAGGAACGGGTCGAAGATCCAGGCTGCGGTTTCTCTGATCCCGGTGCGGTCCCCGCAAGGACAGGTCATGAGGATGCTTCGCGGTTTTGCCCAGTCTGCTCGCAGCGGCTGGAATCGCGGCGCTGCAAGCTGGTGTGCAACGTCTGCGGTTACTACATGTCTTGCGCGGACTACTACTAAGTGATGGTATGCTTTTGGGCTCCGGAAGAGGTTGCCGCCGGACCCGCTTGAGGACGAGGAGGAAACAAACGTGGCATTGAAAATTAGTCAACGGGAAGTGGACGGCGTGACGGTGGTGGCACTTGATGGTCGCATCGTGCTGGGTGAAGAGAGCAACGCGCTGCGCGAAAAAGTGAAGAGCCTGTTGGCCGATGGCAAGAAAAAGATCGTGCTGAACATGGACAATATTACGTTTATCGATAGCGCGGGGCTGGGCACGCTGGTGGCTTCGCATCACACGGCGAAGAAAGAGGGAGCGTCGCTGCGGCTGTGCCATCTGGGCAGCAAGTTTCAGGAAGTGCTGCAGATCACGAAACTGCTGACGGTGTTTGACGTTTGCAATACGGAGGCGGAGGCGGTGGCGAGCTTTTCGAAGTAACGTCGCGTTTGGTTGGCTGAGATTTTAGTTTTGAGCGAGGCGCGCTATGGCGCGCCTCTTTTTTTTTGGAATATTGAGTTGCAGGATAAACTTCAAGCACCGCCCGCCTAAGAAGGCGGCCGCTACAAAATCGATTCGACGCGGTACCTGAACGACGCGGCGAGGGCGGGCTAGGGTTCGATGCGGTACATGGTGATGCCGCTTAGGAGTTTGGGGTAGAAGTCGGTGGACTTCTGGGGCATGACTTCGTTGGAGGTGGCGATTTGCACGACTTTTTCCACGTCCACAGGATTGAGAAAGAAAGAGACCTGCGCGCGGCCGGAGTCCACGGCGTTGATTGCCGCCGTAGCTTCGCGCTCGTAGGTGAGATTCATTTCTTTGGTGGCGGCCTGCAGCGTGATGCCTAGCGCGGGCTCGAGAATGCCTTCGTGGAGAAGGACGACATCCAGATCGCGTTGGAGGGACGGAACATTGGGAAGTAGCTGAGCGAGGTCGGCACCGGGACGCAAATGAAAAAGGCAGAAAGCGCGCTGCTTGGCCGGAGCGGGATAGGCTCCGACGGAGCGCTGCTTCGCAGTGGCGGCGAGGCGCGAAAGAAATTTTTCCTGAGCTTGCGTTTTTTCGGCGTCGTCTGTGAACGAGAAAACCTCGCTGGCGAACCAGGGCTCCAGATAGCGGCGAACGGCGGACCAGGAGAAGTCGTGAACGTTCGCGACCACGCGATGCGTGGCGAGAATGACCAGACCTTCGTTCCGCGTGTTGACGAAAGTCATCATGGCGCGCTCATAGTCCGCATTCGGATCGGGTGAAGCGGCGGTGGCACGGCGTTCGTTTCGGTAATTGAGAGCAGTTTCGTAGCGATGGTGGCCGTCGGCAATTACGAGCTTTTGATCGGCCATGGCTTGCTGGATGGACTCTAGGTGATGTGGCTCGGCAATCACCCAGAGACGGTGGATCACGCCGTATTCGTCGGTGAGCTCAGTCGCGGGAGCGGACGTCGATTCCGCTTCGACGAGAATTGCGTCTACGCGCTTTTGCGGATCGGAATAGAGCATGAAAAGCTGGCCAGTGTGCGTGCGCGTATGCCGGAGTAGCTCCAAGCGATCGGCCTTGGGTCCCGAGAGCGTGTGCTCGTGACGAAAAATCACACCGGCCGAGTATTCTTCCAGGCGGCCAGCACCGATAAAGCCGCGGCGAGTGCGTTTTTCTGAAGTGCCGGGGACGGTGAACTCCTGCGTATAGCCGTAAAAGGCGGGCGCGGGATCTTGCAGGACAATGTGATCGCGAATCCATTCATCGACTTTTGCGGCGGCACGGGAATAGACATTGTTTTGCGGCGAATCTTCGGGAAAAGCGCGGCCCTTTTCCACGGTGATGAGATTTTGCGGATGCATGGCGTAGTATTCGGCCTGGCGCTCCGGAGAAATTTTGTCGTAAGGCTGCGTGAGAACACGATCGTAAGGAGCGACCTGCGGATTGAAACGGTAAGCGCGAAACGGGAATACCTGGGCCATGAATTCTCCAGTGCTTTCCTGCACGGTAGTTGAATTAAATAGTTTACGTTAAGAAGTGCGGGGAATGCGACGCGCGTATTAAAATCGAGCGATATGATCGATAAATTTCGCGGCGATGTGAAAGCGCTGCTTTTTGATTTGGACGGCACTTTGATCGATTCCAAGCGGGATCTGGTGCAGAGCGTGAACGCAACGCTGCGCGAAATGGGTCGCGCAGAGTTGCCGGAAGTTCTGGTAGCCAGCTACGTAGGATCGGGCGCACCGGTGCTGATCAGCCGGGCGCTGGGCGGGGCGGCGTCTCCAGAAGAGTTGCAAAACGCACTGGCGTTTTTTCTGGAGCATTACGAAAAGCACAAACTGGATTTCACCAAGGAATATCCGGGAGTGCGCGAGGCCCTGGAGCAGCTTCGCGGCGCGCCAATGGCAGTGCTGACGAACAAACCGGTGAACATTAGCTTGCAGATTTTGGAAAAGCTAGGCCTGGCGGAATTTTTCAGAGCAGTGTATGGCGGAAACAGTTTTGCGACCAAGAAGCCCGATCCGCTGGGAGCTAACACGATTCTGGGAGAACTAGGGATTGCCGGCGCGCACGCTGCCATGGTGGGTGATTCGGAAGTGGATGTGCAGACGGCACGCAACGCGGGAATGATTTCTGTGATTGTGAATTTTGGATTCGGCATGCATGACCGCAAATTGCATCCTGCCGACATTTATGTGGACCGGATGGAAGAGCTGGTGCCGCTGGTTGCTGATGGCTTTCGCTAACGGCCTAATTGTCGCGACCGAGAATGGTCGATGTGTGGAATGAAGAAGAGGGGAAGAGCTTGCCAATGAGTCTGGCACAAGGCAGACTCTGCGCGTGCTGATTGGACTTTTCCCGGAACTGGACGCGGCTGGCGGAGTGCAACGCGCCGGGAGGCATCTGGCTTCCGTGATAACGGAATTCGCGGCGAGCCGCGGGATGGAGTGCCGGATTCTGAGTTTGAATGATGGGCCGGAGTTGAAGCGGCTGACCGTTGCCGGACGGGAAATTGTTTTTACGGGAAGCGAGCGCGCCAAAGGCAGATTTCTTACGACCGCAATTCGGGCGGCGCGACGGCGCTCCGCCAAAAGTAAAAACAATGCGAAATTGGTGGTGGCCGGCCACCCCAATCTGGCTCCAGTGGTGGCCGCGATGCGGCTGGCGGCGCCGCGCCTGAAATCGATTATCTGTACGCATGGAGTGGAAGTATGGGAACCGCTCAGTCGACTTCGGCGGATGGCGCTTCGGCGCGCGCATTTGGTGCTGGCACCGAGCAAATATACGGCGGACCATGTGGCAGCGATCCAGCGAGTGGCCGGGGAAAAAATTCGCGTCCTGCCCTGGGCGCTGGACCCGCAATTTGAAGCTCTGGCGCCGCATGCGGCCAAGTCTGCAGCGCCGGGCAATTTTCCTGAAGGCCGAGTGGTCTTGACGGTGGGGCGGTGGCGCGCCGATGAGCGTTACAAGGGAATGGACACGCTGATCACGGCGCTGCCGCGATTGCTGCCACGCTGGCCGGAGTTGCAGTTGGCGATGGTGGGCGAAGGCGACGACCGCGAATGGCTGGAGAATTTGGCGGAAGAAAATGGAGTGGGCCGGCATGTGCATTTTCTTTCCGGACTGAGCTACGAAGAACTCGCTTCGTGCTACGCGCACTGCGAGATATTTGCGTTGCCCAGTAAAGGCGAAGGGTTTGGGCTGGTGTATCTGGAAGCGATGGCCTGCGGGAAACCGGTGATCGGAGGCGCGCACGGCGGAGCGCCGGAAGTGATCGATGACGGTAAAACAGGTTACCTGGTGCCGCATGGCGATGCGGTGCAATTGGCGACGGCAATCGAGACGTTGCTGGCAAATCCGACGCTGGAACTGGAAATGGGCCGGCGCGGGAAAGAGCGAGTGGACCACGAATTCCGCTTCAACGTGTTTGCGAAGTCTTTTCGCAAGATTCTGCGTGAGTTATGCGAATCCTGAGCGTCACTCAGTCTTACGCCCCATTTTACGAATTCGGCGGTCCACCGGTGAAGGTGGAGGCGCTGGCAAACGGACTGGCGAAGCGTGGGCATGAGGTGTCGGTACTCACAGTCGATTGGGGATTCGAATCGAGATGGGCGAGCGAGCCGTGTAGGGGTGAAGCGAAGCGGTCGCCGTGCGGATGGAGCTGGGAAGCGGAAGGCGTGACGAGCGTGTATCTGCCGACCTGGTTCCGCTACCGCACGGCTACCTGGAATCCCGCAGTAACCAGATATTGCCGGGGGAGGCTGCAGGATTATGCAGTGGTGCATATTTTCGGACTCTACGATTTGCTTGGGTCGACGGTAGCGGAACAGTGTCGGAAACGCAAAATACCATATGTCATCGAGCCCATAGGAATGTTCGTGCCGATCGTACGGAACCTTTTTTTGAAACGTGTGTATCACGCGCGCTGGGGCAAAGAGATGCTTGCAGGAGCGGCGGCGGTCATCGCGACATCCGAACAGGAAATCGAGGAGCTCGCGGCGGGTGGAATCGAGCGTACAAAAATAGTTTTAAGACGTAACGGGGTAATTGTGCCGCGCGAACTGCCGGATCATGGGCAATTTCGCGCCGAGCAAGGTATTCCAGCGGAGGCGCTGCTGATTTTGTTTCTTGGGCGTTTATCGGAGAAGAAAAGCCCGGATTTATTGCTCGAAGCTTTCGCACAACTTCCCGAAAGAGTGGCAGGAAAAGTAGTGTGGCTGGCCTTTGCCGGTCCGGACGAGTCTGGAATGCAAGCACAGCTGGAAGAACTGGCTCGAACGCGAGAGGTTAGGTCACGGGTCGTTTTTAGCGGGCCAGTATTTGCGGACAGGAAATGGGCCGCTTATCAGGATGCGGATGTTTTTGTGCTGCCGTCGCAAAATGAAAATTTCGGAAATACGGCGGCTGAAGCCGCGGCATGCGGCACTCCAGTCGTAGTTACAGAGAATTGCGGAGTGGCTCCGCTACTAGATGGGTTGGCGGGAATTGTGGTGCGCCATGAAACCGCGGAGGTGGCGCAAGCCGTCAAACAAATGCTAAGTGACGAGGGGCTGCGCAGGCACTTCTGCGAAGGCGGCAAACGGGCAGCCAGCCGGTTAGGCTGGGATGAGCCGGTGAACGCGATGGAAAAAATATACGCGAGGCTTGCGGGTTTGGCTTCCGTCATCGGAGAATCTGAACGTAAGCCGTAGAGGCGTGACGGCGCCTCTGCAGGTTCGCGACAAGACGTGACGGCATCTTGGGGCAAAAAATCTTTCGTGTTATGTGGCGTAGTGTGAATGTGGCGCTGATCGCGTCGCTGATGGCGTTTGTGTGCTCAGCGGGCTGGGAATATTCGGTCAGACGCTACCTGGATGGATTTGACGACGCAATTATTCCGGCAAATACGGCACCCGAACAACGCGTAGATGCGATTCTAAGCTGGATGCGTGAGGGGCCGCCGCGCTCGACGCGAGAATACCCCACCGGACTTTCGAATCGCGATCCGGAAACGACGTTGAATTTCCAGAAGCTACTATCCGTTTGCGGGACGGCGACCAACGCATTCCTAAATCTGGCGCACAATTCGGATTTAAAAGCGCGCCGTCTTCTGCTGCTCACTCCGGACCGTACGACCAAACACGTAGTCGCGGAAGTTTTGCTGCACGGTCAGTGGATTGTGGTCGATCCGACTTATCGAATCGTGATGCGAAACGCAAAAGGAGAAATGCTGACCCGCAAGGATTTGCAGAATCCGGAAACTTTTGCTGAGGCCACAAAAGGACTTCCCTACTATCCGTCGGCTTATACTTATGAAAGTGTTGCGCACGTGCGGCTTGCGAAGCTGCCGCTGGATGGTTTTCACCTGAGGCCGATCCTGGACTCGATCATTCCGGGATGGGAAGAAGCGGCGGACTGGAGTTTGCTTCTGGAGCGCGAATCGTTTTTCGCGCTTACGATCAGTTCCTGGATGACAATATTTCTTTTGTTATTGCGTTTTGCTCTTGCCTGGTACGCCGATCGGCGATTGAGAATACAGCGCTTCCGCCTGCGATCCCACCTACTCCGCGTGAGGGCTGTATTTTTCGGCACTCCGGAGATCAAGTAATCGCGTGTGCGGAATCTGCGGCGTCGCGTTCCTGAGTAAAAGGGGTGACGCTGAAAAACGCGTACGGATGATGGCCGCGGCGATGAGTCATCGCGGTCCGGACGGCGAAGGCTTCCTGATTGACGATCCGCGCGCGCCGGGACTCGCTCTGGGTATGCGACGCCTGAGCATCATCGACCTGCCCGGCGGCCAGCAACCAATTTGGAATGAGGCAGGCGATGTGGCCGTGGTTTTCAACGGCGAGTTGTATAACTATCGTGAGCTTCGCGAACGGCTTGGCAGCCTGGGGCATCGATTTACCACGCAATCGGACACGGAAATTCTCGTACATGCATGGGAAGAATGGAGCGAAGAGTGCCTCGGCGAATTGCGTGGAATGTTTGCATTCGCGATCGCCGATTTTAGCAAACGCCACGCGTCCGGTCCGGTGCTGTTTCTGGCTCGCGATCCGCTTGGAATTAAGCCCCTATATTACACGCAAACGGCGGAGGGCTTCGCTTTTGCATCGGAAGTCCGAGCGTTGATGAGCAGCGGAGTTGCGCCGAAGAAGATTTCGCAGGACGCCCTGACGTCATTTTTGCTGTTTGGGAGCGTGAGCGAACCGGTGACGATGTTTGAGGGAGTTTTCTCGCTGCCGCCCGGCCATCGCGTGCTGCTCTACGTTCCAGACCGACGGCGTTTGCCGCGCCCGCACCCGTGGTGGGATCCGCGACGCAGTCCCGCAGCGAAAGACCCAGGACGTCCGCGAAGTTTTGCCAGCGCAGTCAGCGCTTTGCGGCCTCTGCTGGAAGACAGCGTGCGCGCACATTTGATCGCCGACGTGCCGGTGGGTTTGTTTTTGTCGAGTGGGCTAGACTCCGGCGCGATTGCTGCTCTGGCCGGCCGAGAGCACCAGGGGATGCAAAGCTTTACGCTCGCGTTTCCGGGAACGACATTCGACGAATCCGCGCTGACACGGGTGGTTGCGCAGCGATGCGGTACGCAACATAGGGAAATTCCTTTGTCGGGCGACGAGATTCCTTCGAGACTCGACGAGGCGCTGGCCGCTCTGGACCAGCCGACCATGGATGGAATCAACACCTACTTTGTTTCATGGGCGGCACGGCAGGTGGGATTGAAGGTGGCGCTTTCCGGACTTGGCGGCGACGAACTTTTCGCCGGATATTCCTCTTTTTTAGATACGCCAAGACTTTCGCTGCTGGCAGCAGCGGCGAAATTTGTGCCGGCGGGATTGCGCGGGGCAACTTCTGGACCGATGCGGTCCTTGCTTGCATCGGGGTTCGCATTGGGCTGTTCGAATGATGCTGCGATGAAGGCTTCGGCTGCGTGGCGAAATCCAAGGTCCCTGCCGCATCCCTATTACTTCGCGCGCGCGCTGTTTCCGCCCGGCGAAGTCGACAAATTGATCGAGCCGCGGTTCCGACCAAGTACGCTGGCGGCAGACGGATTCACGCTGGAACCGACGTGGCTTGGCTGGCTGCAGGTTGCAAGCGGGCAAGCGCTGAAGATGGAGCCGGTGGCGGCGGTTAGCTGGCTGGAACTGCGGTCGTATATGGTAAGCACGTTGCTGCGTGACACAGATTCGGTGAGTATGGCGCGGTCTTTAGAAGTTCGCGTGCCGCTGCTGGATACTCCGCTAGTGGAATTCATGGCGGCTTTGCCGGACGAAGCGCGGCGCAAGCCTGGCCTGCAGAAAGCGCTGCTGGTTGAGGCGCTGGGGAATTTTTTGCCGGCGGAGATCACTTCGCAGAAGAAACGCACTTTCACTCTGCCCTGGGAACAATGGCTGCGCGGGCCATTGAAGACGCGATTGCAGGAAAGTTTTTCGTCCATGGCACCATCGCTGGCCCCATTTCTGAAACCCACCGGCGTTCAAGAAGTTTGGCAATCCTTTCTGGAAGGTAGAACCTCCTGGTCGCGGCCGTGGTCGCTGTTTGTGCTCAATGAATGGGCCAGAAGAGAAAGTATCTGAAACTCGGCGATTCAGCGAAAAGTTCGATTGTCGCGATGCCGCTGACCGCGTTGGTTTTGCGGTTGCGACGTAAAGTCCTGTTGCGGGCAGTTCGTCGGGATGGGCTGGGGTGCGTTCAGCGCTGCGGCACAGCCA
>Ga0207665_10003542_pt1 | contig 10427 bp, 9 predicted proteins | sample LARL112metaG_FD_184351 | JGI IMG/M metagenome (GOLD analysis project Ga0207665, IMG submission 184351) | Corn, switchgrass and miscanthus rhizosphere microbial communities from Kellogg Biological Station, Michigan, USA - LAR L11-2 metaG... | ecosystem: Host-associated > Plants > Roots >...
GAAGACCAGGCTGGCCGGGATCGGCTGGCCGTCGAGATCCGCCGTCTGCTCGAGGAGATAGAACCGGGCGAAGTGAACCCCGCGCAGGTGGGCGAAGTCGAACGGCGGCTCGGCCAGGCCCGTCCGGGCGACGTCGGCGAGCCACTTCCGCAGCGAGGGAACCTGGTCGGCGGCGACCTCCGCCCGGATCGTGACACCGACCTGGTACGGCATCAGGAACGCCCCCCATGTCCGGGCCCGCTCACTGGTCCGCCATGCCGCAGACCAGCCGGCAGGCAGAGCGATCGCGGCCCCGCGGCCGGCGACCTTTTCTGGCCCCCGGTCGAGCCATGTCGCTTAAGCCGCGAGCGCCCGGGTCAGGAGATACGCGGCCCACATATCTCGCGCAATACGCCAAACTCGTACCCAGCTGCCAGACCCGCGAAACCGCGCCCTTACCAACGCAATCCGCGTGTCTTACAATGGATCTCTGGCACGAGAGGGTGAAGGCTTCGGTCATGATCGGCTGAAGCCGGATTCGGGGGAATCGTTGACGGCCGCGCCCGCGGCCTGGGTGACTTTTCGTTTCTGGACACGCTTCCCGAGGAGGGCCCCATGGTGCTCAGCCGCGATCACGCTCGCCTTGCCCTGGCCACCATCCGACTAGTGAACGGCACGCTCGCGCTGGTGGCCCCGGGTACGCTGCTCCGGCGACTGGGGGCGGACCCGAATGCCAACAAGGTGGCCATATACCCACTCCGGATGTTCGGCATCCGCACCATCGTGCTCGGGGTCCAGCTTCTCATCGAGGACCCCTCGCCGCAGACGGCGAAGTTCGGCGTGCTGATCCATGGCACGGACGCGGCGGCGGCGATCACCGCCGGCCTGCGGCGGCAATTGCCCGCACGGGTCGCTGTCGTGACGGCCGGGATCTCGCTGACCAATACGGCGCTCGCACTGATCATCGCGTCGCCCGAGAATACAGATTGTGCCTAACAGCAAGCAATTACGGACAGACGCACAGCGGGCGGAATGGCTGCTGGCCAAATTAGCTTATTACATTGCAAAAACCGGTGGTCAGGGGCGGGGTCAGAACGCCGACCTTCCGCTTTCAGGCGCATCCGCTTCGTCGCTGGATGATGCTGGATATGGCTTGGTGGGCGATCTAGCTGCGGAAACCATGGCTGGTTGTCGCCTGATGTGGCCTGACGTGTGCCGGTGTTGGCTCGTTTGGCTCCCCAATCTCGTTAGCGCGGCTAACGTTCGGTAACCTGGACAGACTGACAGATTGCGGCGCTATGCAAGCTGAGGTAGCTCCCGGCATACCTGGCGCACGGGCACACCCGCTCGGTCGGCGGCGGCGCGGATATAGGCGATCGCTGCGAACAAGGCGTACTGCCAGAAGTCGTCGGTCCGCCACCAGACGACCTCGTCGAGCAGGTCCGGCTCGACTCCCCCGTGCAGCGCCGCCACGGCCAGGACAGCGAACCGGAGCTTGCGCTTGTCCCGCCCTCGGAAGGTGCACTCGGGCAGGAACCGATCCGCTATCCCCTCCAGGGCCACCGGGTCGGCCTGGCTGGCCCCGCACTGGTCCAGCGCGTCGGCGCCCAAGCGAAGGAACACCTCCCCTGGGAAGGTGTCGTCGCGAGGATGCAACGGCGCAAGCTCGCTCACAATCTCGAAGATGCCGACGTCCCGGGCGAGCCCGCCGATCAGGATCCGGCGGGCCGTGACTGCGTCCTGGGGCGCCGGGCGCTTTGGGGCGGGCATACCCAAACCGTAGGGCAGAACCATTGATCACTGGCCGGCTTTGGGCCGGCCGCCTGGCAGTTTCGTAGTACGATTCTGTGGTGGAGGTTCTCCGCTCGGCCATGCGTCACGGCATCCCGGGCGAAGATATCCGCCACGCCATCGACAACGCCGTCGCCGTCGAGGAGGTTGGCGACGACCCGGTGCGCGGCTGGTGCTTGGACCCGACCGGGCCGGGAACCTGCTCGAACTGGTGGTGATGGATCGCCCCACCGGCCCGGCGGTCATTCACGCCATGCCGATCCGGGCCGCATACCGGCGGCTGCTTCCGAAAGGCAGGAAAGAACAGGCATGAACCACGGACACCGCAAGGACGGCACGCCGATCACCGATGCCGACGTCGAGGCAATGGCCGACGAGGCTGAGCAGGGCTATGACGTGGACACGCTGCTGCGCCGCCGCCGCGGCGGACGGCCCCCGCTGGGATCGGCGGCGGCCTCGGTCGAGTCGGTGCGCCTGGACCCCGAGCTCAAGCGCGCCCTGCTGGTGCGCGCCGCCCAAGAACACGTCAGCGTTTCGGAAGTCATCCGGCGGGCCATCGGCGAATACCTGCGGGCCAGCTGACCAGACGCCCTGCACAGACAGAACCGGCCAGTGATAGCGCCATACGGAAGAAAGGATTTCGGGATGGCCGGATCACGGCTGCCGGAACTGGACGTGGAACGCGTGCGCCGCTGGTGCCGCCAGCGCGTGCCCGAGCATCTCCGCGATCAGGTCCGGGTGGAATTCGATGCCGGGCCGGGGTATCTGACGATCGTAGAGTGCAGGCCGCCCTGGCGTAAGGACATGGGCCCGGACTGGACCCGCTTCCCCATCGCCCGGCTGCGCTACACCAAGGCGGCCAAGCGCTGGTCACTGTACTGGCGCGACCGCAACCTGCGTTTCCACCGGTACGACCAGTTCCCGCCGTCGCCGCACGTCGTCGACCTCCTCCAGGAGGTCGACCGCGACCCCACCGCCATCTTCTGGGGATAGCCGCAAGCGCGCCGGGCGCCATGCAGTTATCCCTTCCCACGCTCCAGCCCAGCGATTGACCGCCGCAAACGAGCGGCATCGCCTGTGGACTGACCACACATTGTCATCGACCTGCTCGCAGCTTCCGCGCGTGTAACCGCCGATATGGCGCTCTCGCTGTATGCCTGCGCCAGGCAGCGGTTACGCATATATCAGGTTGTTCTGCGGTCAGCTCGCCTTGGAGGCCTACCGATCGGCCGCGGAACGGTGTGTGAGCCGGGCTGCGGTCAGCGGGATGTCGGTTGATCCATGATCGTGCTATGCGACTGGGTATGCGGTAATCGGTGGCGGCCGTCACATGTTACTGCCGTGGTTATCTTTAATTTAAGTGGCGGTGGAATCGCAGCGGCCCGAGCGGGTGCCGTTCGATCTGGCCGCCGAGATGCACCTGAAGTTCAGCACGGTCGCTGTCGCCTGCCGCAAGGCCATGGGCCAGTCCGGCCTGGCCACCACCGACGTGATCGCCCATCTCGCCAGGACGGGTTCGTCGTGAATTGCTGACTTCTCCCTTGGCCGGGCAAGCATGCTTGGCTTGTGTGGTCAGCTGATGGCGCTGGCGGGCACGCTGCCGCTGATCTTGATGCCCCGGCCGGGACCCGAATCGATCTGGATCTCGCCGCCGAGGGCATCGATGCGGTCCGCCATCCCTTGCAGATCAGCCCCCAACGGCCCGTCACTGGCCCCCGATCCGTGGCCGTCGCCGGCGACTTCGAACCAGAGCTCGCCATCGCTCACGGACAGGCGCACGCTGGCACCGCCGGCCTCGGCTCGCCTGGCGGCGCTGCGCAGCGCTTCCAGTGCGCAGAAATACACGGCAGCCTCGATCTCTTGCGGGTAACGCCCGACCCCGCCCGCTTCGACCGATACGGGGATCGGGGCGTTGCGTGCCTGGGCGTCCAGGGCTGCGGCGATGCCCATGTCGGCCAGTAGTGCCGGGTAGATGCCGCGGGCCAGCTCACGTAGATCTTTCAGCGCCTCGGCGATCTCGGAGGTGACCTCGTTCAGCAGCGCTTTGGCCTGCGCCTCGTCGTGATCGAGTGCCTGTGCCGCCATGGCCAGCTTGCCGGCCAGCCCGGCCAGTTCCCGCTGCGCACCCTCGCGCAGATCGCGTTCCAGGCGCCGCCGTTCCCGGTCCTGGGCGGTGACCAGGCGTTCGCGTGAGGCGGCCAGGTCGGCCAGCCTGGCCATCAGCTGCTCGGTCAGCCCGGCGTTGCGCAGCACCAGGCCCGCCTGTGTGGCCAGGTTGCTGATCAGCTTGTCCTCGGTCGGGGTAAGAGCGTCTCCGCGCTTTTTGGTGATCGACAAACCCCCGAGCAGCTCACCATCGTGCTGGACCGGCACGATGCGTTCCCCGCCAGCGGCCGCCAGGAGTTCCCCCCCAGCGAGGTGGGTGGCGGGCCGGGGCTCGGCGTCAGCGGGCCAGCTGGCGACGGCCCCGAGCTCATCGCCATCCCGCAGCCAGACGTCGGCGCGGGCCGCGCCGGTGGCCTCGGCGACGATCCTGGCCATCGTGGGCAGCAAGCTCTCGGTGGCGCAGGTGCCGGCCACACGTTCCGACAGCTGGGCCAGCGCCTGGTAGGGCGTGGCTCTCCGGCCGTAGACCAGGCGGTTCGCGAACCGCTGCGCACGCTCCTTAACCGGCTGGAACGCTACCGCGATCAGCGCGGTCGCCAGGATCGACAGCCCCAGGCCCGGCCGCCTGCCAGCCCCCGCGATGGCGCCGGCCCCGACCACCACGAGCGTGTAGACCACGGTGATGAACACCACGAGCACCGCGTAGACCACGGTCTTGCTGATCACGACGTCGATGTCGTACAGGCGGTACTTCAGGATGGCCACCGCGCAGGCGGCGGGGATCCCGACAGCGAGCGTGAGGAACATCAGGCCGAACATCCAGTCGCCGAGCCCATGCACCGCTGCGGAGTCTTGCAGGGGGATACCTACGCCCATCGTCAAAGCAAGCTCGGCCAGGAATGCGGCTCCCACGAAGGCCAGCCATTTGATCTGCTGACGCTCATCCCCTCGCCGGCTGCGGAACCGGGCCACCAAGGACACACCGGCCAGGATCGCTGCCAGCAGGGATGCGCCTCCGGTGGCCTCGCTGAGGACCGGTATCACGCCGCCGGTCCCGGGGATGCCCGTTGGGTTGATCACCCGGACCGACGTGAGCTGGGCAAAAGCGCCTGTCATCCGCCCCGGCGTCAGCGCGAACAAGAGCGTAGTCACGGCTGGGGCGATGCAGGCCAGCCACAGCACCGGCCGCCAGCGCCGGGAAGGGATCCGGCCATCCGGGTAGAGCAGGAACAGCAGGATGGGGATGGACAGGGTGGGCGCGATCGCCCAGCGGTCGATCCATGCCGCGGCCCTGCCGAACGGCAGCGAGGCGGGCGCCGTGACGAGCGCAAGGGTGGCGTAGTCGCCAGCCACGAACGCGAACGCCGCCCAGAGCGGAACGGCCAGCAGCAGCCAGCCGATCACGTTGTGCGGCTGCCGCACGACGATCATGGCCCCGGCGATCACGGAAGCGACCGCGAACGCTGCGAACGTGACCTCGAAGAACAGGTCGTTGTGGCTGAGATTGGCCCTCAACGCAGCGTCGGCCGCGAGGAAGAGCGCCAGCACCAGAGGCGATGTGACGGCTAGTACCCGTGGCCGCCAGGTCAGCACGTGGATCGCCTGGCTTCTGCTCGTCCGGGGAAGGAATGATCCGCTCTCCCCAGGAGCGCTTCTCCGATCAGCCAGGGAATGGCAGCTCGCGCGACAGCAGTTCGGGTCACGACAGCGGCTCCAGGGCCCGGACCGGCAGCCGGCCGGTCACTGTGGTGCCGTGCCCGGGCTGGGAGCGGACTTGCAGGTCCCCGCCGAGGGCGGCCAGCCGGTCGGCCATGCCCTGCAGCCCGGTGCCGTACCCCGCGGACGCGGCGTCGAAGCCGGCCCCGTCGTCGGTGACCGAGAACTCGAGGGCACCCGCCGCAGCGGCCAGGCGGACGGTGGCCCGGGAGGCCGCAGCATACTTGGCGATGTTCTGCAGCGCCTCCAGCACGCAGAAATACACGGCCGCTTCGGATTCCAGCGGGTAACGCGCCAGCCGGTCCGCCTCGACCATGACAGGGACCGGGGACTTGTGGGCCTGGGCTTCCAAGGCCGCCGCGAGGCCCTGCTCGGCAAGCAGCGGCGGGTAGATACCACGGGCGAGATCACGCAGGTTCTCCAGCGCATCGGTGGCATCCGCCTGGGCCTGGAGGACCATGGCGCGGGCGCCTTCCTTGTCGCCGTCCACCGTGGTCTCGGCTAGGCGTGCCATCACCGACAGGGCGACCAGTTGCTGCTGCGCGCCGTCGTGGATGTTGCGCTCCAGCCGCCGCCGCTCGCCGTCGGCGGCCGCGACGATCCGCTTTCTGGATGCGCGGAGCTCGGCCAGCCGTTCCCTCAGCTGATCGGTCAGCCCCGCGTTGTGCAGCACCAGCCCGGCTTGGGCGGCGAGCTGCGCGGCGAGCCTGCCCTCGACCGGCGTGAGCGCCTCACCGGGACGTTTGGCCAGCGTCAGTGCGCCGAGCCGCTCCCCTCCGTGGCTGACCTCGAACGCCCTGGTGACGCCGGGGAAATCAGGCAGTCCTCGCGCTGGCAGCGCGATAGTCTCGGACCGCCGTTCGGCATCCTCGTCCGCCGCCGGGCATGCCACCTGCAGCCGGAGCACACCGCCATCGGCCAGCCAGACCTGCGTCCGCGCGGCGCCGGTGGCGTCCGCCAGCACCCCGGCCAGCTGTGGCAGCAGGTCCCCGGCCGGCACGGTGGCACCGATCTGGCCGGCGAACGCGGACAGGGCCTCGTAGGGGGTGGCCCGCTTCCCGTACACCAGGCGGTTCGCCAGCCGCTGCACGCGCTCACGGACGGGCTGGAACGCCACTGCGACCACCGCGGTCGCCAGAATCGACAAGCCAAAGCCCGACTTGTCCGGCTGACCGATGGCCTGGCCGATGCCGACCACCAGCGCGATGTAGACCGCGGTGATGAACACGGCCAGCGACACATACACCAGTGTCTTGTTGACGATGACGTCGATGTCATACAGGCGCCGGGTGAGGATCGCGGCGCCCATCGCGACGGGGATGCACGCCAGGACGAGCGTGATGATGCCGTTCGCGTAGTTGTTGACGCTCTCGGTCTGCGGCGCCGCCGAGAGGACGGCACTGGCGATGATGCCGGCCACGACGATAGCCGCCGCGTAGGCGAGCCATTCGATCTGCTTGCGCACCACACCTTCGGCCCGGCGAAACCGCACGATCAGCGAGACACCGGCCAGAATGCCGCCGACGACCGCAAGGGCCTGCCCCGCCTGCAGGGCATTCAGCACCCGGCCCGGCTGGCCAGTCACCGACAGCGGGTTCGCCGCATTGCTGGACAGCGTCGCGGGCCCGAAGGTCTGCCCGATGGTAAACAGCAGCCACCCCGCGCCAATCAGCCAGCCTGCCCACCGCCACCCGCGCGAGGGCAGCGAGCCGGTCGGGAACAGCAGCAGCGTCAGGAAACCCAGCGCCAGCCCCGCGAAGTACAGCGGCTGCCCGGCCAGGTCGGCCGCGACAAGGTACCAGCCAGGACCGCCGGAGCGCGGAGCGGCCAATCCCGTCCCGAGCCCTGCCAGGGTATACGCGAGCGCCGAGCCGAGCAGCAGCCAGCCGACCGGGTTCCCCGGCACCCGCGATGCCACCAGCGCGCCTACCGTCGCGAAGGCAAGCACGAACAACACGTTCGCGAAAACGACGAACCACTGGCTGGGGCCGCCCACGCTGCCAGGGGGGCTGAATCCCAGCCCGGGGATGGCATGGACCAGCAGCGCAACGACCACCAGCCCCCACGCCGATCGTCCGGCCCACACCAGCCTGCGGCGGTGCCGAGCACCGTGTACGCGGCCCATGACAGTTATCTTGATTGCCAAGCTGGGGTAAAGGAATGGTACAGGCGCGAGCGTACCTGGTGCCCTGGCCACACCAGCAGGGTGGGGGATAGCACCCCCACGGGCCCCGCTAACTCCGCGTCGGCAGCGCCTCCGTCAGCCCCGGCTTCACCCCCCGTAAGAGGTCCATGGATGACCGCCACCGGCAGGAGAAGCGCCCCTGACCCCGGGACGATAGGTCATCAACGTCCGTGTCTCACCGGGATCGAAGAGCATTTTTGAGGTGATCGTTACCGGCTGGCCGAGGGTCTGGAAGTCACCGCCGATGGCCGGATGCCGTGTCGCATACCGGGCCCCGACGTGAGCTTCGATCGCCCCGGTCTGTGGCTTGCCTGTGCGCCCTTCGCCCGGTGGTGCTGGCGACAGAGTGTGGTACTGCCACCCTTCAGATCGATCCCGGTGGTCCGTAACCTGAGGTCCAGCCGGCACCAAGAGGCGGGAGGCACCGCGTGGGGGCGAATCCGGATGGTGCGCTGCTGAGCGCGTCGGTCGCATTCGCTGGCGCGACCATGGTGGGCAGCGCGGTAGCGATCCGCGATCAGCTTCCCGGCCAACCCCTCGGTGTGAGCGTTCCGCTGTCGGTGCCGGCCGGGTTGCTCGCCGGATGGGGGGCCGGTGTCGCCGCGCCGTGGCCGATGCCGGTCACAGCCGTCATGGCAGCGGCAACGGCCCGGCGCCAGGAGCCGAGCGCGCTCCCCGGAACGGTTTGCACCATGATCGGCCTGGGGTGCATCTTCGGCACCCTCATCGAACCGGTGACCCGCCAGCCACGATTCTGGTCGCCGGCGACCGGCCTCGCGATCGGCCTCAATCTGGCGGCATCGGCCGCTCTTATAGCAGCCGGTCTCCGTCATTCCGCCACTGCTCGAGCGCGTCAACGCCGCGGCGGATCGTGACCTCCGGCCCGAAGTGGAAACCGGCCCTGAACGCTTTGCCATCACCTTCGGCGACCGGTTCCCGGCCGCCGAGACCTACTAAGCCAACCGCCGGAAACACCGTTGGCGCCAGGGACAGACCCGCGGCGGCCGGATCGGGTTCATGTGGACCAGCGGCCCTTCATATCAGGGGCATCTGGGGCTCTGCCTGAGCCACTCTGTCGCCTCCGCCTGCGTGAGTGGTTTCGATCCGTTTAGCCCGTTCCACGGATCATCCGGGGTCACCCGATCGGGGCCGTAGACGGCTGTGCAGTCCCGGGCATGGACCACGTGCCCGCTGTTGATGGCGAACATGATGCCTGGGCGTTCCCACCGCGCGCACCGGGCCTCCGGCCGCCCTCCGGCCCGGCAACGACACAACGGAGCTTGACTGCAAGATGACGACGAGATCAGGCGTACTTCACCTCACGACGCGGTAGGTAAGATGCGTCACCCCAGCGCCCTCGATCACCTTCGTGATCTCCAGGTCGATCGGCCCGGTGCCGAGGTGGTCGAACAATGAGACGCCGCCCCCGAGCAGGACCGGCACCAGGTCGATATGGATCTCGTCCAGGAGTCCCGCTCTGATGCACTGCTGCACGATGCTCGCGGCCCCCACCCCGACGTCCTTGTCGCCGGCGACCGCTTTCGCCTGCTCCAGGGCGCTTTCCAGTCCGTCGGTGACGAAGGTGAACGGCGATCCTTCATAGACCCACGCTGGTGGGACCGAGCTGCTAACCACAAAGACCGGCACATCCAAGGGATGTTTGCCACCCCACCCATGCGTGAGATCGAAGGTCCTACGACCGAACACCAACGCCCCTGTCGTTTCACGCGTCTCGCGAAGGAACTCGGCGGTCGGCGCCGAGACCATGAAGACCATGTCGGTTCCAGGCAGCCGATATTCGGTGTCGCCAGCGGCGTACCACGCCAAGAGCCGCTCGCCGCCGACCCCCATGGGTGCATCAGGGCCGTCGTTCGGCCCACTGATAAACCCGTCGAGCGAGACTCCGAGCCCGGTGCGGACCTTCCCCATGTTCGTCCTCCTTTCCCGTACCCTGCCCCGCACTGTCCTCCTTGCCCGATGCGGAAGCAAGGCGACCGGCGGCGGCCCATGGCGCCAGTAGCTGAGGATCGCGGCCGGTCCGCTGACGCGGGCTGGCGCCCTGTCACCGAGGCAAGTGGTCATCGTGGACGGCCCTCACCCTCCGGTGAAGCTTGTGACCGTCGCTGCAACGCCCGAGCCAGCTTCGTCCTCGCCGGCCGTGCCCTCCACGTGCCCGTAGTACCGGTACCTGGCGGTCTCCCACGGACAACAGCGGTCGGTCGCACCCCGACCTGACCTGCGCCATCGGCGTAGGATCAGGCCGGGACGACGGGACTGGACGCGCCTTCCAAGCTGGTGATCAAGCTTCGTGCACCCCGCGTGCACCAACGAACGGCGAATGACGGCCACAGACGGGCACCAGCGGTCAATCTGAGATCTCGGCCGCTGACGATCACAGACGGCTTTTGCGCAGGTCAGCGGGCGAGTGCGAGTGTTGCGATGTGGTGGTCAGGGGCGGGGTCGAACCGCCGACCTTCCGCTTTTCAGGCGCATTCCAGGCGTCGCTGGACGTGGCTGGGTGTGGCCTGATGGGCCTGCTAGCTGCAACAACTATGGCTCGTTGTCGCCTGATGTGGCCTGACGTCTGCCGGCGTTGGCTCCCCGTTTGGCTCCCCTGAACCGGCCTGAACCAGCGGAGCCGGGCGGCCGG
>Ga0207665_10003545_pt1 | contig 10424 bp, 8 predicted proteins | sample LARL112metaG_FD_184351 | JGI IMG/M metagenome (GOLD analysis project Ga0207665, IMG submission 184351) | Corn, switchgrass and miscanthus rhizosphere microbial communities from Kellogg Biological Station, Michigan, USA - LAR L11-2 metaG... | ecosystem: Host-associated > Plants > Roots >...
CCTGCTCGACCAGCGCCCAGATCACGCTGTTGGCCCGGTAGGCGGCCAGGTACCGGCGGTTCGCCTGGTCGAGCGCCTGGTACGGATCCGCCCCCCGGCTACCGGGCGGCGGGGCGACCGCCTCGTCGAATTGCTCGCCCACCTCGCGCACCACGGCCGCGAACACATCCTGCTTGGACGAGAAGTAGGTGTAGAAGCTGCCGTGCGCCACCCCGGCCGCGGCCGTGATGTCGGCCACCCGGGCAGCGGAGTAGCCGTCCTGCTCGAACACCCGCCGGGCGGCGGCCACCAGTTCCTCCCGGGTGCGCAGGCCCTTGGCGGTGACCCGCTCGCCGTGCGCGCTGCGCCGCGCCGCCGCCGTCCCCGACGGCTCCCAGCCGCCTCTGGTCCGGGCGGGCGCGGCCTCCTTGCTCATGACCGCTATTCTCGCCAACCCTTCCAGCTCGCGGAAGCGCTGCCGCCGGCGCAGCCCGTCGACGGCAGTGGCGGCATCGAGCTGGCCCGCCTCGATGGCGTCGGCGAACTCGTCCAGGTCGAGCAGCCGCTGGTGCCGCCCGTCGACCGGGACCAGGACGTCGATGTACAGGTCCCTGACGACGACCGAGCCCGGTCCGGTCGTGACGTGGACGAGGTCGACGTACCAGGTGTCGGGCTCGCTCTTGTCCTGGTCGGGGCCGTGTCTTGATCGCCAGGCCGGAATCGACAGGGCCACGCCCAGGTCGAGCAGCACGAAGACCCGCATGAGGCGCGAGCTGCCCGGCCACGCGACCAGGCGGCTCGGGATCCCGAACTCGTAGACGAGCGTGTCGTCCTGGCGGACGCCGGGCAGCGGCCCGAGCAGCGGGACCGGATCGCCGTGGCGGCCCTGCCAGACCTCGACCTGCTCCATGGACCGGTACGTACCCAGTTCCTCAGATGTCGACGAACGATCCGCAGGTGACGTTGGCCTGGACGGCGGTCATCGCGCTGGCGCGGTCCGAGGCGAGCAGGACGGCGGCGGCCGCCACCTCGGCCAGCAGGGGCAGCCTGCGCAACAGGGTGCCATCGCCCTCGGCGTCGGCGAACCCGGCGGGTGACAGGCCGGCCGCGGCGGCGTGCAGCCTGGCCACCTCCTGGACGCCGGGGGCGTCGGGTGAGCCCGCCGAGCGCACGATGACCAGACGGACGCCGTACGGCCCGAGCTCGCACGCCAGCCCGCGCCACAGGGCCTCGACCGCCGCGCAGGCGGCCATGAACCCGCCCATGTCGGGGGCGGGGGTCGGCTCGGCGGTCACGGACATGATGACGCCTGAACGCTGCCGGGTCATGTGCCTGGCCACCGCCCGGGCGGTGAGGAACTGCGTCCGGGCGGCGGTGACGACCGGGTGCAGGAAGTCGCCGGCGACCATATCCAGCAGCGGCGTGCCCTGGACGTCTTCCATGCCGATGGCGTTGAACAGCACGTCGATGCGGCCCGCGGCGGCGGCCACGTCCGCCACGTGACGCTCGACGGCCTGCTCGTCCAGCGCGTCGACCTGCGCCGCGTGGGCGGTCGCGCCGCTGGCCGAGAGCTCGTCGGCGACCGCGCGGACCGGGGCGAGCGTACGGCCGGCCAGGTATACGGCTGCGCCGTCGCGGGCCATGGCGCGGGCGACCGCGCCGCCGACCCCACCGCCCGCGCCGTAGACGATGACGTTCTTGTTCTCTAGCAGCATCTGAGCTTCTCCTTTGTCGTTTTCAGTGGTATCCACGGTGCCGGGCGGCGCTTACGGTCTGCTGCTCGTCCGCTTACGGCCGCCTGGCCGGCGCCGCGGCTAGCCTGGCTGCATGCGCTTCGGGGTCCTCGGCCCGCTGGCGGTCTGGACGAGTGCGGGCGAGCAGCTCACGGTGCCCGGACTCAAGGTCCGGGCGCTGCTGGCTGACCTGCTGGTGCACGCCGGGGAGCTGGTCTCCGCGGACCGGCTGGTCGACGACCTGTGGGGCGAGCGGGCGCCGGCCGATCCGGCGGGCGCGCTGCAGGCCAAGGTCTCGCAGCTGCGCCGGGTGCTGGCGGCGGCCGGGCCTGACGGCCGGGACCTGGTCGAGTACCGGCCGCCGGGGTACCGGCTGCGGGTCACGGGCGGCATGACCGACGCCAGCCAGTTCGAGGACCTGCTGCGCCGGGCCCGCGCGGCCGCCGGCGCCGGTGTCCGGGCCACCCTGCTGGCCGAGGCGCTCGGCCTGTGGCGGGGCGGCGCGTTCGCCGACTTCGGCGACCAGCTCTTCACCCAGGCCGAGGCCACCCGCCTGGAGGAGGAACGGCTCGTCGCGCTGGAGGAGCAGGCCGAGGCGCGCCTCGAGCTCGGCGACCACGCCCGGCTGGCCGGCGAGCTGGCCGGGCTGGTGTCGCGGCATCCGCTGCGGGAGCGGCTGAGGGCCGCGCAGCTGACGGCCCTGTACCGGGCCGGGCGGACGAGCGAGGCGCTGGACAGCTACCGTGAGCTGCGGCAGCGGCTGGCGGACGAGCTGGGCCTTGATCCCGGCCCGGAGCTGGCCGCGCTGCACCAGGCGATCCTGGTCGCCGATCCCGCCCTGCGGGCCCCCATCCCGGCTGACCCGGTGGCGACCACGAATCTGCCGGCCCCGTTCGTCCGGTTGATTGGCAGGACCGATGCGGTGACGGCGGTGCGGGCGCTGCTGACCTCAGCCCGCCTGGTCACCCTCACCGGGCCGGGCGGGGTGGGCAAGACGCGGCTGGCGCTCGAGGTCGCCGCTGAGCAGGCCGGCACCTACCCGGACGGGACCTGGCTGGTCGAGCTCGCCGCGGAGACCGGTGCGGCGGACGTGGCCGGCCCGGTGTCCGCGGCCGTGGGCATCCGCGACGACGCCTCGCCGGGCTCGCTGGCCGGACGGCTCGCGGAGGCGCTGGCATCCAGGCAGCTGCTGCTGGTGCTGGACAACTGCGAGCACCTGATCGAGCCGGTCGCGTCGCTGGCCGGACGGCTGCTGCGCGCGGCGCCTGGGCTGCGGATCCTGGCCACCAGCGCCGAGCCGCTGGCTATCGACGGCGAGCAGCTGTGGGAGGTCCCGCCGCTCGGGCTGCCCGGCCCGGACGACGACGGGGCCGGGCAGGTCGCGCAGGCGGGCGCGGTGCAGCTGTTCGTCGCCCGGGTGGCCGCCGCCGTGCCCGGGTTCGCCCTGGACGCGGGCAACGCCCCGGCCGTGGCCGGCATCTGCCGGCGGCTCGACGGGATGCCGCTCGCGCTGGAACTGGCGGCAGCTCGGGTGCGCGCCCTGGGCGTGCACGCGCTGGCGGACCGGCTCGACGACCGGTTCCGGCTGCTCACCACGGGCAAGCGGGGTGCGCCGGCGCGGCAGCGGACGCTGCGCGCGATGATCGACTGGAGCTGGGAGCTGGCCACCGAGCCCGAGCGCGTCGTGCTGCGCCGACTGGCCGTGCACGCTGGCGGCTGCACGCTGACGGCCGCCGAGCAGACCTGCGCGGGCGAGGGCCTGGACCGCGCCGACGTCGCCGGCCTGCTCGGCCGGCTGGTGGACCGGTCCCAGGTCACGGTGACCGCCGGGGACGCGGCCGAGCCGCGCTACCGGCTGCTCGAGTCGGTCGCGGCCTACGGTGCCGAGCGACTGCGCGAAGCGGGCGAGCTGGGCCGGCTGCAGCGGCGGCACCGCCAGTTTTACACGGCCCTCGCCGAACGGGCCCGCTCCCAGCTGCGCGGACATGACCAGCAGCGGTGGCTCCAGCGCCTGGACGACGAGGCCGCCAATATCCGCAGCGCGCTCGACGGCGCGTCCGGTCACGGCGAGGCGGACCTGGCGCTGAGGCTGGCGGGCGCGATGACCTGGTACTGGTTCCTGCGCGGGCGGCTGAGCGAGGCGCGGCGGGCGCTGGCGTCCGCCCTGGCGCTCGGCGACGGTGCCCGCGGGCCCGCGCGGGCCTTCGCGACGGCCTGGCAGGCAGGCCTCACGCTCCTGGTCGGGGGCGATGCCGACGCCTCGGCGGCGCTCGAGGCCTACCGTGGCCTGGAGGACCAGGACGGGCGGGCCGAAGCCGAATGGTTCCTCGGCTTCGCCACGTCCGACTTCGGCGACCCGTCCCTCAGCGAGGAGCTGACCGGCCGGGCGCTGACGGCCTTCCAGGACCAGCCTGACCCGTGGGGACTCGCCGCGGCGCTCAGCACCCGCGCCAAGCACGCGGCGATCCACGGTGACCTGGCCGCGGTCCGCGACTACGGTCAGCGCAGCCTGGAACTGTTCCGCGAGCTCGGGGACCGCTGGGGCCAGCTGCAGGCCACCGAGTGGCTGGGCTCGCGCTGCGAGATCACCGGCGACTACGAGCAGGGCCGGCTGCTGCACGCCGACGGGCTGCGGATGGCCAGGGAACTCGGCCTGGGTCCGCAAGCCGCCGACCGGCTGAGCTGGCTCGGCCGGATCGCGATGCTGACCGGCGACCACGCCCGGGCCCGGGAGCTCCTCGGGCAGGCCAGACGGCTCGCGAGCGAGCAGGCCTACAAGCCGGGCGAGGTGTTCGCCGACATCAGCCTGGGTGCGCTCGCTAACCGGGAAGGCGATCTGGACGGCGCCGACGCGCGGCTGCGCGAGGTGCTCGGCTGGCATTGCCGGATGGGACACCCGCCCGACGTCGGGAAGGCCATGGCGCTGGCCGAGCTGGCTTTCACCGCTGAACGGCGCGGTGACCAGGAGGCCGCCAGGCAGCTCAGGGACGAGGCCCTCGCCATCGCCCGCGAGCTCGGCGATCCCGGCGGCATCCTCCCGCCGTAGGCGGCGGGCGACCAGGGCCAGATTCACCTCTGGACCATCAGGTAGCGGCACGGTCGGGGCGGTCAGCTAGTTTGGCGGCCAGGGGGACCGCCACGCCGGAGGAGGACTGTCATGCCGCGAGCCGCCGATCCGACGCCCGAGCAGCCGCTCACCCGCACGGTGCTGATGGACGCGCGACTCCTCGGGGCCAAGGACGTCAATCGCGTCGAGATCCGCGAACTGAGGATCCTGCCCGGCCACGCGGCCGGCCCGCACGTGCACAACGGGCCGGTGGTCGGCAGCATCCTGGCGGGATCGGCCGTCTTCCAGATCGAGGGCCAGCCCGAGTCGGTACTGCGGCCCGGTGACGTGTTCTTCGAACCCGAGGGCGAGCGCATCGCCCGGTTCGACGCCACCGACGAGGGCGTCACGTTCCTCGGCTACTTCCTGCTCTCCCCCGGCCAGGATGCCTCGATAACCATGCTTGATCAGTAGCCGACGCGGCCCCGCCTTCCGGTTACGCTGCAACTCATGAACCTGGGACGGCTGAGCAGCGCGGCCTTGATGCTGTCCGGCGTGGCGGCGGTCGTGAACCCGCAGGGGGTCGCGGAGGCGCTGCACCTGACCGCCGGCGACATGCGCGGGATCGCCGAGACCCGCGCCGGGCTCGGCGGGACGTTTGCGGCGCTGGGCGGGTGGGCCCTGGTCAGCCGCGATCCGGCCGCGGACGCGGCGGTCGGCATGACCTGGCTCGGCGCGGCGGCGGTCCGGGTCGCGACGCGCCAGATCGACCGGCCGCCCGAGACAGCGAGCTACTGGGCTTATCTCGGGCTCGAGGTCGCCTGCGGGACGGCCTCGCTGGCCTCGGCGATCGCCAGGAGGCGCGGCGCGAAGCAGGCCTAGAACATCCGCCCGGATCCGGGTCTGGTTCGGGCAGGCTGCGGCCGACACGATGTGAAGTGGGTGCGGCTCTTCCGGAGTGAGCGTGGCGGGCGTTAGCGGGTCGCGGCCCGGGCGCGGTCGCGGGCGGCGGGGCCGCGACGGGCGGTGGCGGGCGGGACGGCCGGGGCCGGTGCGCCGGGTGAGGGGCCCGGGAACGGCCGGCGGCCTGGCTGCGTGCCCGCTGGCAGCGCACGGGCTGGTAACGGGGTCGGTGGCCCCCCGGGTACCCAAGACGGTACCCGGGGGGCCACCGGCCCCCAGGCGGGCAGTAGAGCAGTGACCAGTGATGCTTGTGAGGCGCATGTGCCGACTGCCGAAGACCGGGCAACGTTATCGTCCCGAGATATGCACCAGAGCCGTGATAGCCGCTGGCCGGGCCGCGTGCTCATCAGCCAGCGCGGCTGTGGGGGGCGCGGCGGCGGGGCCGGCCCTGGCGGCCAGGACGCCGACGAGGGCCGCGCCGGCGCCGAGGCGGCGTCGCCCAGGGCGGTCGCGGCCACCGCGATCCCGGCGATGGCATACGAGCCGGTGGACTGGTGCAGCACGAGCACGGTGGCCAGCGGCAGCATGCCCTTGGGCAGGCGCGCTAGCACGGAAGCGGCCGCGACCGGGCGCACGTGCGGCTGGGCGAGCAGGGCACGGAAGGCGGCCGCGGACGCGCGGGCTTGGAGAACGGCCGCGGACGCGCGGGCATGGCCGGGCAGGTTCCGGGTGAGCGGGCGGCGGGACATGGGCACCTCGGGCGGTAGTCGGGGCACGCAACGGTGCACCGACGTCGCCCTACCAGGCTTTTATCCCTTTAGATGCCCGCCTCCCGGCGGGTCGCGGCGCTCGGACCAGCCCGGCCAGCAGGAGGCCGGCGGAACCCTAACCGCGTCCAGTCGATGACGACAGGATAACCCTCAGGAGGAAGACGGCTCCTGGGTGATCCAGAGGCCGCGCTGGCCGAGGAGCTCGATCAGGTGATCGGCGCTGGCCAGGATGTGCTGCTCCATCAGGGCCCTGGCCCGGCGCGCGTCGTGGTCGCGCAGGGCGTCGACGAGGAGTGAGTGGTCGTCGCCGGCGGCGGCCTGGGCCTCGAGCGAGGCGTAGAAGCGGCGGGGCAGGTGGCTGGCCACCTGGCCGGAAAGCAGGGCGAGCCGCTGGGCGTCCGCCGCCTGGTTGACCTGCCGGTGGAAGGCGTAGCTCAGGTCCGCGATGCGCTCGTTGTCCGCCTCCTTGACCGCCTCCCGGTACTGCTCCAGGTTCTCCTCCAGCAGGCCCACCTGCTCGGGCGTGATCTTCCTGGCGGCCCGGGCCGCCAGCTCCCTGGCCAGCTGGGCCTGGGCCCAGAACAGGTCCGTGACGTCGTCCCGGGTGAACGGGGCGACCACGAAGCCGCGCCGCGGGACGAACTGGACGAAGCCCTCGCTGCGCAGGGCCAGCAGGCCCTCGCGGACCGGGGTGATGCTGACCCCCACCTCCTCGGCGATGCGCTCGGCCCGCAGGAACTCACCCGGCCGGGCCAGGCCCGAGATGATCAGCTCGCGGACGTAGGCCGCGACCTGCTCGGGCAGCTGGTGCCGCCGGCTGACGCGATCACCGGCGAGGCCGGGCGCTGCTTCTCCTGTCACCGGCTCCTCCTGTCACAGGCCGAGGGATTCGGCCAGGTCGATGACACCCTGCGCGGTCTTGACGTGCGCGTAGTCGATGTGCTGGCCCTCGAAATCGATGGCCGCGCTGCCCTGCGCCTCGGCCTGCCGGAACGCCGCGACCATACGACGGGAGAAGTCGACCGTCTCGGGTGAGGGGGTGAACACCTCGTTGGCGACGGCCACGTGGGACGGGTGGATGCAGACCATGCCCCGGTAGCCCAGGCGCCTGGCGTCCAGGGCGAAGCGCCGGAACCCGTCGAGGTCCCTGATGTCCTGCCACACCCCGGTGACCGGGTGGTGCAGGCCGGCCGCGCGGGCGGCGACGATGACGCGGCTGCGGGCGTACAGGCTTTCGAGCCCTTCGAGGGTGAACTCGAAGCCGAGCTCGCGGGCAGCGTCCCCGTTCGGTCCGGTGATTCCGAACAGGGACGACACGCGCGGGGCGGCGGCCGCGATCTCCTCGCAGCGCACGATCGAGGCCGCCGTCTCGAAGCTGGCTATCAGCCCGGCCGACCCGGCTTCAAGACCTTCGCGCGCCTCGATGTGCGACACGACGGCGTCGATGCGCACGATCTCCTCGGCGCCGAACACCTTGGGCAGGAACAGGCCGGCCAGTCCCGGAACCATGACCGCCTCGGCGTCGGCACCGAACAGGCCGCTGCCGTAGTCGTTCGGCCGCACCCAGACGTCCGCGCGCGAGTTCTGCTCGTGCAGCCGGCCGATGGTCTCCCTGACGGCCGCGCGCGCGGCGGCCTTGTCCGCGGCGGGAACCGAGTCCTCGAGATCGAGGATGATCGCGTCCGCGCCCGCGGCGATCGCCTTCTCCGCCCAGGACGGCTTGTGCCCCGGGACGAAAAGCATCGACCGGTATGGTTTCACCAGGTGCCTCCTTGCTTGCCAGCAAACATAAACGGAAGGGTGTGCCTAATGAGTGAAGTCGTCATCTGCGAGCCGGTCAGGACCCCGATCGGCCGGTACGGCGGCTCGCTCAAGGCCCTCACCGCCGCGGAACTCGGCGAGATCGCGCTGCGCGGCCTGCTCGACCGGACCGGGCTCGACCCGGCCGCCGTCGACGACGTGATCCTCGGGCACTGCTACCCGAACAGCGAGGCGCCCGCCATCGGCCGGGTGGTCGCGCTCAACGCGGGGCTCCCGGTCACCGTGCCCGGCATGCAGGTCGACCGGCGCTGCGGCTCCGGGCTCCAGTCCGTGCTCCAGGCGGCCATGCAGGTGAGCAGCGGCGCGCACCGGCTCGTGATCGCCGGCGGCGCCGAGAGCATGAGCAACGTCCCGTTCTACTCGGCCGAGATGCGCTGGGGCGTCAGGGGATCAGGCGTGATGCTGCATGACGCGCTGGCCCGCGGGCGGGTGACCGCGGGCGGCCGGGACTACCCGGTGCCCGGCGGCATGCTGGAGACGGCCGAGAACCTGCGGCGCGAGTACGGCATCGGCCGGGACGAGCAGGACCAGCTCGCCCTGGTCTCGCACCAGCGGGCGGTCGCCGCGCAACGGTCGGGGGTGTTCGCCGAGGAGATCGTGCCGGTCACGGTGAAGACCCGGCGCGGCGAGGAGATCGTGGAGGTCGACGAGCACCCCCGCGCCGACTCTTCGCTCGGGGCGCTGGCGAAGCTGCGGCCGGTGATGAGCCAGCAGGACCCGGAGGCCACCGTCACGGCCGGCAACGCGAGCGGGCAGAACGACGCCGCCGCCGTCTGTGCCGTGACATCGGCCGAACGGGCGAGCAGCTTGGGACTCCGTCCCCTTGTCCGCCTGGTGGCGTGGGCGGTCTCCGGGGTACCGCCGAAGACCATGGGCATCGGGCCCGTCCCGGCGAGCCGGGCCGCGCTCGAGCGCGCCGGGCTGAAGCTGTCCGACATGGACCTGATCGAGCTCAACGAGGCCTTCGCGGCCCAGGTCCTCGCGGTCACCAGGGAGTGGGGGTTCGGGGCGGCCGACTTCGAGCGCCTCAACGTGCACGGCTCGGGCATCTCGCTCGGCCATCCGGTCGGGGCCACGGGCACGCGCATCCTGACCACGCTGGCCCGGGAAATGCACCGGCGCCAGGCCCGCTACGGCCTGGAGACGATGTGCATTGGCGGCGGCCAGGGCCTCGCGGCGGTGTTCGAGCGGGTTGAAGGGTAGCGGGAACGCCGACCCCGTTCGTTATAAATCTTTAGGCTCGCTGACCTCAGCCTTGATGGCATCGGTGTCCTCGCCCAGGGCGGGCACCCGGCCGCTGACCACCGGCCACCCTACGGCGAGGGCCGGGGGCAGCAGCGCGGGCACCGGGCCGGCTTCGGTGCCGACCTGCCGCCAGCGGCCGCGCTTTCCGAGCTGCTCGTGCTCGGCCAGGTCGGTGACGCCGTTCAGGCGGGCGTTGCCGATGCCGGCCTGGTCGGCGCGGCGCTGGATCTCGGCCAGGTCGCGCGCCGCGCACCACTCCCCCACGATCCGGTCAAGCTCGGCCCGGTACCGGACCCGGTCCTCGTTGCGCGCGTAGCGCGGGTCTGCGGCCAGGTCCGGCCGCTCCAGCAGATCTTTGGTGAGCCGCCGCCACTCGCGGTCGCTGGTGGTGCCGAGCACGGCCGTCTGCCCGTCGGCGGTCGGGTAGGCGCCGTAGGGGGCGACGATCGGCGAGCCCATCCCGACCGGCTGGGGCTCTCCGCCGCCGTGCAGCACCTGGTTGAGCGAGGAGCCCATCATCTCCGCGGTCACGTCCAGCATCGCGATCGGGATGACCGCGCCGCGGCCGGTCCGCTCGCGTTCGTACAGGGCGGCCAGCACGCTGGAGTAGGCGTACAAGGCGGTGCCGATGTCGGCGACGGGGATGCCGGACTTGGCCGGCTGGCCGGGCAGGCCGGTGATGGCGCAGGAGCCGGCTTCGGCCTGGACCAGCAGGTCATAGGCACGCTTGTGGTCGAGCGGGCCGCCGCGGCCGTAGCCGGAGATGTCGACGATGATCAGCCGAGGGTAGTTTTCTGCTAGTTCTTCCGGGTCGAGTTGGAGTCGGCTCAGGGCACCGGGAGCCAGGTTGCTGACCAGGACGTCGGCGCGCTCCAGGAGCCTGGTGAAGACGTTCCGGTCGGACGGTTCGGTCAGGTCGAGGGCGGC
>Ga0207665_10003546_pt1 | contig 10424 bp, 10 predicted proteins | sample LARL112metaG_FD_184351 | JGI IMG/M metagenome (GOLD analysis project Ga0207665, IMG submission 184351) | Corn, switchgrass and miscanthus rhizosphere microbial communities from Kellogg Biological Station, Michigan, USA - LAR L11-2 metaG... | ecosystem: Host-associated > Plants > Roots >...
AGGGAAAACCGCGGCTGGTAAGGGGGTACAGCGCTAATGCCTGACCTGCGCCAAACCCGAAAGCAGTTGACCATTGCCGTGATAGCGATGGCGGGCCTGGACCTACTCGGGGCTGCCCTCTATTTCTCGCCTCTGATAGGTTCCGCGGAAACTCGGCGAATGGAACTCAATCACTTGCAGGCGGAGCTGATGCTGAAGACCCGGCAAGTGGCGCCGTTAAAAGATCTGCCCAATAAAGTTGTACTGGCGAATCAGCAGATCACTGACTTTTACAACCGGCGCTTACCCGCCCAGAATTCGCAAATTGCCTCTGAGCTTGGGAAATTGGCTGCGGCCAACGGCGTCAGAATTCAGCAAGAGCATTACAAATCAGAAGAGACGGCCCCAACCCTGGCAGGGCTGGAACCGTTAGAACTCGATGCCGACTTAGCCGGGACTTACACTTCGCTGGCGAAGTTCATTAATGCTGTCGAGCGTGATGAAATGTTCTTTATCATTAACAGCGTGACGCTGGGAAATGATCCGCAGGGACCCGTCAAGCTCACATTGAAAATGGAAACGTATTTGAAGGTGGGATCGTAGTGCAGCTCGGACTCGAGAACAAAAAGAAGGCGACGTGGGCGGCCGTGCTCGGCGTGGTGGCCGTGCTGTTTTTCGCGTACGAGTTCATCCCGTTGCTCACGACTCCGTCAACTCCGGACTCCAGCGCGCAAGCTGCCTCTCCGGTAATCCCGGCGGTAAAAGCACCGAAGCCTGGTGTGCGGGTTGCTGCTGCCAAGGGCTCGAAGAAGACCTCCCATGTCGAGAGTCTCGATCCTACGCTGAAACTGGATCTGCTGGCCTCCAGCGAGAAGACCGAATACCAGGGAAATGGACGGAATATTTTCGTTTCGCAGGCAGAGGACGTGCAGATTCCGAAGCCCGTGGCCGCTGTCAGTCCCGATCAGATGGGTCCTCAGCAGTGGCATCCTCCGGCTCCGCCGCCGCCGCAACCCATTCCTCTAAAGTTCTACGGCTTTGCCAGTTCCCCGGGTGAACCGAAAAAGATATTCTTGAAGAATGGGGATGATGTGTTTGTCGCCGGTGAAGGTGAAATTGTCGACCGCCGTTACAAGGTCATCCGCATCACCAACACAACCGTGGAGATTCAGGACGTGGTAGGTAGCGGGCCACCGCAGACCATTCCGCTCACGCAGGGATGATGAAGAGATTCTGTAATTTGGGTAATTTTGTAATTGGGTAGTTGAAAAACTCGCCAGCGCAGATTACAAAATTTCCAAATTACAAAATTGCAAAATCTATTTCATGAGACTCACTTCCAAAATCGGGCTACGGCAGCGTGAACGAGGCTACATCATGCTGACCCTGCTGCTCATGATAGCCCTAATGACCATCTTCGCGGCAGCGATCTTGCCGGAGATCACCTTCGAGATCAAGCGCGATCGCGAAGAAGAGATGATCCACCGAGGCGTGCAGTATTCGCGGGCGATTCGGGCATATTACAAGAAATTCGGGCGCTATCCGGCGAAGATCGAGGATCTGGAGAACACCAACCAGCTTCGCTTTCTGCGCAAGCGCTACAAAGATCCTTTAAACAACAAAGACTTTCGCCTGCTGCATTTCGGCGAGGCCAAATTGTCGCTGAACGGGATGGGAATGATTGCGGGCGCAAGTCCGATCGGCAGCACCGGGCCATTGACCGGGGCGCCGGGATTTTCGCAGGGTCCCGCTTCGGGCAGGAACAACGCGTTCGGCGGGACTTCGAATTCCGGCTTCGGCCAAACGCAGAACCAGCCTGCAAGCGGAGACGCCAGCCAGACCGGATCCGACGGCAGTGACTCCAACTCCCCAGGCACGTCCGAAAACAACAGCGGCTCTGGGGGCCTTGGCAATGTGACCTTCGGCGGTGCGCCCATTGTAGGAGTCGCCAGCCTCAGCAAGGATCCAACGATCCGCATCTTCGATAAAAAGAAAAAATACAACGAGTGGCAATTTGTCTACGATCCAACCATGGATCGTGGATTGCTGATCACGACTCCGTATCAGCAGCAGGTGGGATTCGGAGTGATGGGAACGCCGAATTTGAATAATCAGATTAATGGCCCCAACGCGGGCGGCAGCAATGGATTCGGATCGCCGAACGGGATGCAGAATACAAGCCCTCCGGCGAACAACGGTTTTGGGAACCCAAATCAGCCTACCGATACGCCGGTGCAGCAGTAGTTCCGCAGCGCGCCTCTCAATTCGCAAATCAAAACGGCCTCATCGCGGATGACGATGAGGCCGTTGATTTCTGGGGCAAAACCGCACCTCAATCGAGGCCGGCCCTTCAGATCGTTACACGCTGAACGAGGAACCGCAGCCGCAGGTGCTCTTCACGTTGGGATTCTCGAATTTGAACCCGGCGCCCTCGAGGGTTTCGACGTAGTCCACAACGCAGCCATTAAGGTACATGACCGAGGTCGCGTCGACGTACACCTTGAGACCGTCCATATCAAAGGTCTTGTCCATCATGCCGGCGCCGTTCTCGAACTGCATCGAGTAGGAGAAGCCGGAGCATCCGCCGCCCACGACGCCAATGCGCAGGCCTGCGGGAACGGGATTCTGCTGGCCCATAATTTCCTTCACCTTGGCGACAGCATTCGGGGTAAGGCTAACGGGTGCGGTTTTCTTGATTTCCGGGACGGTTGTGGTTGCCATCGTATCTCCTTGGCTTTAAAGCTGTTCGATTATATCAAATGTATATGACGACCCACACATCAGGGAAGTCCCATACCGAATTAGATGCAAAACGCATAGCCTCCGTCGCACGGAAGAATGTCCCATTCTGCATTCCGGAATTAGCGGATTATTCCCTGCGAAGCCTTCCCAACAGGGCTATAATCTGTGCCGTTAGGGCCTTCCCCCCGGGACTGTGTGGACTTTCTGCGCGACTGGCCCAGCCAGGGAAACCACTGCTTGGGGTTGGCTCTGCTGAGGTGGCTTATGACACCAATTGAAATCGTCGGCGGCATCTTCGGACTTTTCGCCGTCGGTCTAATCGTGCTGCTCATCTACAAGAGCACTCTCACCATGCGCGAGGACGATCAACTTTTTCTCGACGACGCGAATTCGCACATGCAGGAAGAGCAAACCGAACTGCTGACCAAAGTCAGCCGGCTCACTTTGCCCATGCGCGTGTTCAGCATCGGCTCTGGGGTGTTTCTTCTGGCTTTTCTGGCGCTTTTGATTTACCAGAAGCTGAACGAAGTGCAATAGCGCCGACCGATCTGGACGGTCGTAACCGCAGCCGCGCGAGCGCGCCCACCGCGTGCTGCGCTGCTCTATTGCCTGTTCAAGCCTGACGGGCCAGGCACACCTTTTTCACTGGATTCCCCTCGGCGGATCGTGAACGACTAGCGGAAGTCGCTCGTTCGAATTTCCTGGAACAGTAATTGAAGACGCAAGGCACAAGTGTATGTGCGATCTCATGAAGGAACAGAACTCGTAAGCTCAGGCCAGGCAACGTTTGGTGGGCTAGTACATTCCTACGGCGGGAGTATCTGCAATGCAATCAGGTCCTGTGGAAGTGACTCCCGAAACCGAATCTCCTTCAGGTGCGTTGGGCGCACATCCGAGTCTGCATTCCACGCAGCAGCACGGCGCAACAGGCGCAAACCGGCGGCGCTTTGTCTGGATCCTCGCGCTCACTATCGTAGCGGCTGTCGCGATCGTAGCTGTGGTGCTTCGCAATAGAACGTCGCCGCCCACTCAATCCTCGTACAAGGTTGCACCGCCATCAGAACGGATTCTGCGCCTGAAGGGCACAACCGAGGCAGTGGAGTCGCGAGCAATTTTGGCTCCGCTTATATCCGGGCAGCAGGTAGGAACCCTCACGATTGTTCATCTAACCGCGGCCGGAACCAGAGTGAAACAAGGCGACGTGCTGGTGGAGTTCGACCGGCAATCCCAGATGAAGGATTATGTCGACAAGCAGGCGGATTATCAAAAGCTGGTCGATCAGGTCACAGAGGAGCAGGCGAAAGAAATTGCGGCAAAAGCGAAGGACGAAACGGAACTGAAGCAGGCCGAGCACAACCTGGGCAAGGCCGAGTTGGAGATCCAGAAAGCGGAGATCGTATCGCGTATCGATGCCGAGAAGAATCAGGAAAACCTTGACGAGGCCAAAGCCACTTACGATCAGCTCCGCGAAGCCTTCGATCTGAAGCGGAAGGCGGCGCAGGCGGCAATTCGCATCCTGGAGATCCAGCGCGACCGGACGCAGCAGACCATGATGCACGCGCGCGCCAATGCCGACCTGATGCAGGTCCATTCCCCGCTCGATGGTGTCGTCGTTCTCAACACCATCTGGAAGCAGGGGACCATGGGCGAGGTGCAGGAAGGAGACCAGGTGCGTCCCGGTGTGACTTTCATGCAGGTAGTGAACCCTTCCGTGATGCAGGTTCGCGTGCTCGCCAACCAACAGGACTTCCCTTCCCTGCACGTCGGCGAGACGGTCAAGGTGCGGCTGGACGCTTACCCCGAGCTGGTCTTCAATGGAAAGCTGGAGCAGATGGCTCCCATTGCTCAGGGCAGCGACTTCTCCAACAAGTTGCGCACTTTCACCGTGATCTTTTCCTTGCAGGGGAACGATCCGAAACTGATGCCGGATCTCTCGGCCGCAGTGGACGTCGATGTTTCGCAACGGAATGCGGCGTCCGCCGTCAGCGGGAGCGGATCGTGATCATCGAGCGCTTCCGTCAATTCTCGCTGCGAGGAAAGGCGCTGGCGATCACAGCCATCTTGCTCGCGGGTAGCGGAGTGCTTCTGGGCGCAGCTCGATTTGCGAGGCGAGGTCCAAACCTGCCCACAATTGAAGTGAGGCGGGGCGAATTTCTCGATTCGCTGCAATTTCGCGGCGAAATGAAGGCCATGAAATCCCTGACCATCAGCGCGCCATCCGAGGCCGGCGACCTGCAGATCATTAAACTTGCACCCGAAGGGACTGTGGTCAAGTCCGGCGATCTCGTGGTTCAGTTCGATGGCACAAAAATCCAGCAGCAGTTGGCACAGTTCAGGTCCGCGTTAAAGTCCGCTGAGGCCGAGGTTGGGCAGGCCAAGGCGCAGGCCCGGCTGGCGGAAGAGGAAGACAAAACGGCTGTGCTCAAGGCGCGCTACGAAGTAGAAGGGGCGCGACTTGAGGCGAGCAAGCAGGAGATCGTCTCGAAAATCGAGGGTGCGGAGGCCAAGCTCAAGCTGGCCGATTCCCAACAGAAACTGCACGAAGCCGAGCAGAAGCAGAACTCTGACCAGAAACTCCACGCGGCTACCATTGAGGACAAAGAACACTCCTGCCTGAAGGCAAAGTATGACGTGGAGAAGTCTGAAGGCGCTCTTGCTCAAATGATTCAACGGTCGCCTTCCGCTGGCACCATCACCCTGCTGCAGCACTGGACGGGGTCAGGCATGAGCACGTATCGTTCGGGAGATCAGGCTTGGCCGGGAGCAGCGATTGCCGAGTTGCCGGATGCCACTACCCTGCGAGTGAGCGCGCGTGTGGATGAAACCGAGCGTGGCCGGTTAGCCACTCAACAGCCAGTCACGGTACGCCTGAACGCGATTCCCGACCGCCAGTTCAGCGGGCACATCGAACAGATTAGTTCCATCGCCAGCCTGGATTTCTCCAGCGGCTGGCCCATCACCCGCAACTTCTTGCTCAATGTTGTTCTTGACCAGAGCGATGCGCGTTTGAAGCCTGGACTTACTGGCGATTTAACGGTAGTCGTGGACAAGGTGGCCGACGCCCTCACCATCCCAGCACAGGCTTTATTCCAGAAGTCTGGCCAGAACATCGCATATGTGTGGCGCGGGGGACAGTTCCAGGAGCGTGCCGTTGAGATAGGACGGCGCAGTGCCGACAAAGTCCTGGTCACAAAGGGTGTAGCGGCGGGCGAGCAAGTTGCGTTGCGAGATCCGACGGTGAAGGAATAGTTGCGTTCAATATGAGAAGCCGGCGCACAATCACCTGGGCTGTGGTTGCATTGGTGCTATGCGCCGCCATTGGCGTGCTGGCCGCAGTGCGACGGACAGGTCCGCGCGCGCGAAGTACAGATGTGCCCACCACCGTCGTTCAGCGCGGCGATCTCGAAATGAAGGTTTTTGTGAAAGGAGAACTGCGCGCCAGCCATTCGCAAATGCTGGCCGCTCCGCCCATTGGTGGCGGGGCACTGCAACTCACGTATCTAGCCCACACCGGCGCTGTCGTGAAGAAGGGCGACCTGGTCATGGAGTTCGATCCCTCGGAACAGCGCTACAAACTCGAGCAGAGCCGTTCGGAACTCTTGCAGGCGGATCAGGAAATCATCAAGGCCAAAGCCGATGCCGCTGTTGTGGCGTCGCAAGACAAGGTGGCCTTGCTCAAGGCCCGCTTCGATGTAAGGCGCGCACAACTCGATGTTCAGAAGAATGAATTGGTCAGCGCCATCGACGGCCGCAAAAATCAGCTTGCATTGGAGGGAGCGCAACGTGTTCTGGCGGAAGTGGAGCAGGACGTAAAGTCGCGAAGCGCCTCCAACCAGGCCACCATCGAACTGGCGCAAGAGAAGCGGAACAAAGCAAAGCTGGCCATGGATCAGGCCGAGGAGAACATCCGTAAAATGCGGGTCACGTCTCCCCTGGATGGGCTGGTGTCCCTGGAGAAGAACGAAGGTGAATTCTATTTCACAGGAATGGCTTTACTCGAATACCGTGCCGGAGACCAAGTGCAACCGGGTAGAAACGTCGGTCAAGTCATCGATCCCAAGGAAATGGAATTGAGTGCTCAAAGCGGCGAAATGGAGCGCAACAACATCAAGGAAGGCCAGACTGTAGATTTTCAGCTGGATGCGCTGCCAGGAAATACATTTCACGGGCTGGTGAAGACCGTCGGATCCAGCAATTCGAAGCCGTTCTGGGATGCGGGCTCGGCCAACAAGTTCGAAGTGTTGGTCCGGTTGACGAGCACCGACGTTCGCATGCGGCCAGGCCTCACCGCAGGGGTATACATCAATAGCGACCCGCGCAAGAATGTGCTGTACGTGCCCCGCCAGGCCTTATTCCTGAAAGATAATAAGCGGGTGGTATATGTACGCCGTGGAGATAGCAATTTCAATCCTCATGAAGTAAGCATCCAGGCTGAGAACGAGAGCCGGGCGGCAGTGGAAGGGCTCAGCGCAGGCACTGAGATTGCACTGGTGGATCCCACCTCGTCGCGCAAAGCTGGAAATGCCGGCGCGGCCTCCGCTGCAGGAGGGGCTCAGTAATGGCAAGCGCGAGCACAGCCTCGACCCCGCCAGTTATTGAGCTCTACCAGCGCTGGCTGCCCGACCTGCGACTCGGATTGCAGAACCTGCTGCTCCACAGGCTCCGGTCCATGCTCACCATGTTGGGCATGATCTTTGGCGTTGCCGCCGTGGTGTCGATGCTTTCCATTGGAGCGGGGGCGCGGCAGAAAGTCATGGCGCTGATCGAGCAGATGGGCGTCCACAATCTCATCGTTGAGGCCAAAGAAACGACAGAGTGGCAGGCACATCAAAAGATTCGCAAACTTTCGCCCGGACTGACACTTCAGGATTACCGCGTGATTCGCGACGATCTGAGCGACATTGTGGACGGCACTCCGCGCAAGCGCATGACGCCCACAACCACGCTGCCCAAATCACAGCAGGATCCACCCGCTGTATTCGGAGTGGACCCCGTCTACATGAAAATTGCGGGGCTGCACATGCTCGAGGGCCGCTTCTTCACCAATGACGAGGACATCCATGCTGCCCCCGTCTGCGTGTTGGGTGCCGCGGCGCGTTCCAGTATCTTCGGTTCGGCTGATCCGATCGGGCAACATGTGAAGGCGAATGAAGTCTGGTTTCGCGTCATAGGAGTAGCCGCGCCGCAACTCAGTTCGCAAACGGAAGTTGCCGGGGTGCCCACGCAGGATTTGAACAACATCATGTACGTTCCATTGAACTCGTCCATCCTGCGCCTGGAGGACAACTACAGCGATGTTCGGGATGAGATTGACGGCATGTACCTGAATGTGCGCGAGAGTGCGGATTTGGGCGCGGTCGCGCAGGTGGTGCGGGCAATTCTGGATTCCTCACATCACTCGGCCGGAGACTTCAGCGTGATTGTGCCGGCGGAATTGCTCGCCGAGCAGCAGCGGACAGAGAGGCTGTTCAACGCTGTGATGGTGGCCATCGCCTCCATTTCCCTGCTGGTCGGGGGGATCGGCATTATGAACATCATGCTCGCCAGCATTTTGGAACGCACCCGGGAGATTGGCGTGCGCCGCGCCGTGGGTGCGCGGCAGGCCGACATCATCCGCCAGTTTGTTGTCGAGGCAGTTTTGATCTCATTCGTGGGTGGCAGTTTCGGAATTGTCTTCGGATTCATCATGTCGCGTCTCATCGCGTGGTTGGCAGGTTGGTCCACCATCGTCACCGCCAGTTCCATCCTGCTCGCGTTTGTTGTATCGATCACGGTGGGATTGGTGTTTGGGATTTACCCGGCAGTAAAGGCAGCTCGTCTCGACCCGGTGGAAGCAATTCGTTACGAATAGTGGGATCGTGGTTCATCTTACTGGCTGAACCTGGAGGGAAGACCGCATGAGGCAATCTGTCATGGGGGTTGCGATTTGTTTTTTGCTCGTTTTCGTCTTCCCGCTGTGCGCCCAAAACGAAAGCTATCGTGATTACGCCACACCGCAGATCCGTTCCGGCAAACTGGAACGGCCACAACATCTGCGAAGCTACGTGATCGAAGGCAAGCTGCGCCTCAGCTTGCGGGACGCGGTTGTGCTCACGCTGGAAAATAACAGCGAAGTGCGGGTTCGCGAGACGCAAGTGGAAACCTCCAAATTCTCTTTGCTGGGAGCGCATGGACCATTTGATCCTGTCCTCTCGAGCGTGGATAACATCAACAGCACCACCTCGCCGCCCTACACCTTCCTGCAAGGAACGGGAAGTTCGAATGTAAATTTTAAGAGCACAACCAAGAGTATCCAGTTCAACTATTCGCAGATGTTCGAGTCGGGGACGACGTTCCTGGGTGGGTTTAACACTTTCATCAACTCGTCAAATAGTTCCTTTTTTCTTTTCAACCCCTACACGGCGTCTACCTTGAATTTTCAGCTGACGCAACCGTTACTGCGGAATGGATGGTTTGCGGCGAATCGCGCGCCGCTCGTCATCGCGCGCCGGAATCTGCAACAATCGCGTGCTGCCTTTGTGGCCGAGGTCAACAACAACATCTTGCAGGCGGTGAATCAATACTGGGCGGTGGTGCAGGCCCGAGGCAATCTGGAGGTAGCCCAGGAGTCCATGGCTGCCGCGGAGTCAACTTACAAGCGCGACAAGCGAGCCTTGGAACTCGGCGCACTGCCGCCACTGGATATTTATCGTTCGGAGTCGCAGGTAGCATCGCGTCGGGTACTGGTCATCCAAAGCGAATACGCGCTGAGGCAGGCCGAAGATGCATTGCGCCTGACCATTGGCACCGATCAGGATCCGTATTTTCAGGCGCTTGATCTCGATTTGACCGAGAGGCCCGAACCCGGAGACGAGTTGCGTGCGATTGATGCGGCCAGCGCGCTGCAAACAGCTTTGACCAAGCGCCCTGAGTTCGAAGCTGCGCAAGCCGCCTTGGCCAGAGATGAGACGCAAATTCGTCTGGCTCGCAATCATCTGTTGCCTCAATTGGATCTCCTCGCTCTTTACGCCAGCAATGGCGTGGGCGGAAGAACCGGGATCGACACCATTGGCCAGCCGCTTTCCAGTTCCTGGCTGAACCAGATGTTCGGCTTCGGTTATCCAACGTATGAGGCCCAGCTGACGTTGAGCCTGCCCTTGAAGAACCGGGCGGCCAAGGCAGAAATGGGCTCTGCGCTGGTTTCGCGACGCAGTGATTTGTACAACCAACGGTACATTCGCGAGCAGGTGACTCTGGATGTGACCAACGCCGTGCATCAACTCGAGCAGGCAAAGCTGAGTGTTGCCGCCGGCAAGGAGGCTCTTGACTTGGCTCAGAAGACGATGGCCGCCGAGCAGCGCAAGTACGAGCTGGGATCAGGCACGATCTTTTTTGTCCTGGAAGCGCAGACGGAACTCGCGTCCGCGCAACAGAGCCTGCTGCAGTCCGAGGTCGGGTACCAGATGGCCCTCGCCAGCGTGGACCACGCGACCGGAGAATTGCTGGAGCCCTACCACGTCCAAATTGCCGAGTTGACGCACTAGGGCGGCACCTCGATATCTGGAAACTTGCCCGTCGACGCAGTAAACTAAGCATCCAGCCCGTGCGAAAGTGGCGGAATTGGCAGACGCACCAGACTTAGGATCTGGCGGGTAAAACCGTGGGGGTTCGAGTCCCCCCTTTCGCACCAAACCCTCAGCCGGGCATTTCCATTGCTCGATCCT
>Ga0207665_10003547_pt1 | contig 10422 bp, 10 predicted proteins | sample LARL112metaG_FD_184351 | JGI IMG/M metagenome (GOLD analysis project Ga0207665, IMG submission 184351) | Corn, switchgrass and miscanthus rhizosphere microbial communities from Kellogg Biological Station, Michigan, USA - LAR L11-2 metaG... | ecosystem: Host-associated > Plants > Roots >...
TAGTGCCACTCTCACGGAATCTCACGGGCCCGCGCGAGCGGAGGCCGGGAGGCACAGGCGACCCGCCAGCATCAGCAGCTACTCCGGATCCGGCCGTCAGCCGCCGCATGATCTACGGGACTACGCCTTAGCCTTCCTTCCGGGAGCTGGTTGTCAGGCGTGCCTGGCCAGCACGGCGTTGGCGCGTTCGGTGACGATGCTCAGGATCCGGCCCGCGGTGGCGAGGTCCTCCGGCGGGAAGGCGAAGAGCTCCGCGTTCAGCTCGTCGATGGCACCGCGGATGCGCTGGTACATGTCCCGGCCGGAATCGGTGAGAGCCAGCGGGCCGGTGGCGGTCGCCAACTCGGCGGCAGTCAGCTCGGCGGTCGCCAGCCCGGCGGCGGTCAGTTCGGTGATGGCCGATTCGACCTCGGTGGGGTCGATTTTCCTGGCCCCCGCTATCCGGGCGACGAGCTGGCCGCGGTCGGTGCGGCCGCCGCTGGCCGCGGTGACGGTGAGGACCAGCCACTGCTGGAAGGTGATGCCAGCGTCGGCCAGCAGCGGCTCGAGCAGAGCGCCGAGGGCGCTCTCGGTCTGGCCGATGACCTGCGTGTTGAGCGGAGGGTAGCTCGACATGGCGTGCTCCTGAGATCGGTTATTCGTTGGCTTAACCAACGTTGGCAAGGCCAACATTAACACGCGGTGGCCATGCCGGCAAGAGGGCTGGAACCGAGCGGTCACAGCGCCGCGAAGGCCTGCTCGGTCCGCTCGAGCATCCCGGCGCGCTGCCCCGGGGTCTTGGCGGTGACGCTGGCGTAGTTGGTCCAGCGCAGGTTCTTCACGCCGATCTTGGCGAAGGTGCCCTTGAACAGGATCTTGGTGAGCGGGTCGCGGTACCACCAGCGGTAGGCCTTGTCCGGCGTGGTCATGACGGACAGCACGCTGACCCCGCCGAGGCTGGTCATGCGGTTACGGAAGGGGTAGCCGCGGGCCTGGGGCAGCTTCTCCCATCCGGGCCCGCCCCGTCGAGAGTATCGCCGCTGGCCCCGTTACCAGGTCAGCCGGGCCCAGACCACGCGGCCCGAGCTGTCCCCGGTCACGCCCCAGTTGCCCGGGCCGGCCAGGGCGTCCACCAGGTCCAGGCCGTGCGGGCGGGAGGGGTCACGGGGCCCGCGGCGCCACAGGCCGCCGCAGTCCTCCACCTCGACCCGGCAGGACGAGCCGCGCAGCGTGCAGCGGACCGCGAAGAACTGCCCGCGACTGCCGGAGTGCACCACGGCGTTCGCGGCGAATTCACTGGCGATCAGCACCACGTCATCGGCGACCGGGCAGGCCATCAGGTAACGCGCTAGCGCGCCCCGGGCCCGGCTCACCTCATCGGGGCGGCCACGGAACACGCCGGCGTAATCCACGGCGGCCTCGCCGCGGACGTCGAGCTTGACGATATCGGGCATTGCCTTCTCCATCAGTACCAGGTCACCAGGCTGCTATTCGGGCACCACGAGATGCAGTTCCACCAATTCGAGCCCGAGGCCGACGATCCGCTGGATAAGCCCCCACAGGGCGGCCTGATCGGGCAGTTGCGCCCGCAGGGTGGTCACGCCCGGGCCGATGATCATCGCGCAGTCGTCGAATGCCGCGTGCAGCAGGTCCCCGGCCTGGCCGATAATGGTGATCTCATATATGCGGGGCCGGGCGGGTATTTGCTTTCCCGGGGAAATCGCGGAACCGGCGGGCTGCTCGACGTCCGCGGCCACGTCGGCCAGGCGGCCGATGATGTCAAGCAACTCGCCGATGACGGCCGTGGCCTGGCCGAACACATCGGCGTAGGCGTGCGCGGTGCTGGCGTAGGAGACGGCGGTGGTGCCGTAGCGAGCGCGGACGGCGGCGGGTCCTGACAGGCCGGCCAGCTGGCGCGCCTGCTCGATGACGGTGGTGTCGTGGTCGCTGAGCCGGCATCCGTCCTGGTCACGGGACGGCGGCGGCCCGGCGCTCGGTGAAGTGTTCACGCCATATGTCCAAACGGACGTGTCATTCAGCATCCCCCAGGCGAGAGCGGGCCCGGCACAAATGGCCGCGCCCGCATTCTGTGCATACGGAGGCGCACACGCCCGTTAAAGTCACGTGTGCGCCCCGCTTCAGTTCACCGCATGATTTCGGCATGGCATAGTGAAACGCGAGGAGCGAACGGGAGCGGACCGGAGCGCGCAAGCGGCTGGTCATTGCGCGAGGGTGCCTGAGTTGACCGATGTGACTGGCGAGATTTTGCGCCGATGGCGCGAAGGCCACGGCTGGGACGTGCCGCGGATGGCACGCGAGCTCCGCAAGGCGGCCAGGGACTCCGGCGAGGACGTGGCCGCTCACCACGGCCTGGTGAAGATGATCCCGCAGTGGGAACGGGGCGGCCGCGCCCCCCGCGAACGGTACCGGCTGCTGTACCTGAAGGTCTTCGCCGGCACGCTCGGTGACCTGTCGGACGGCATGGCTCTGGGCACCGATGTCGCGCTGCGGCTCGCCGAGGTCCGCTCCCGCGCCGCCCGGCTGCCAGCCCCCGGCGAGATCAAGGCGCTGGAGGACGCGGTCCTGGCCAGGCCCAGGGAGTCCATGACCCCGGCCGAGATCCGCGCCCTGGCCGCGGAGGCGATCGCTCACCTGCACGAGGTCGCCGGCAAGCTCGCGGAACTATCGGCCCTGCTCGGTGAGGACACGCCATGAGCGCACGTGACGACGAGATCATGCGGGTCGTGGCCGAGCTCGACATGCACGTCGCGGAGGTCGAGGCCAGCGTCGCGACCCTGAAGGGACTCCTGGCCGACGGCGAGCTCCCGGGCGAGGAGGGCTGAGCGAGGAGGGCTGAGCGCCGCGATAGGCGCCGCGGCTAAGGGCCGGCCTGGGCCGCGGCGGCCAGCGCCTGGCGGAGTTCGCGGCGCGAGGAGATGCCGAGCTTGGCGAAGACCTTGCGCAGGTGCCATTCGACGGTGCGGGCGGACAGGAACAGCTGGGCGCCGATCTCGGGATTGGTGCGGCCGTCGACGGCGAGCCGGGCGATCGAGGCTTCCTGCGCGGTGAGCTCGGCCTGGGCCTGGACGGTCCGCTTGCGGACCGTCTCACCGGTGGCGGCCAGCTCGCGCTGGGCGCGAGCGGCGAAGGCGGCGGCGCCGATCGCGGACAGCATCTCGTGCGCGGTGCGGAGCTGCTCGCGGGCGTCGGCGCGGCGGTTCTCGCGGCGCAGCCACTCGCCGTAGAGCAGGTGGGCCCGGGCCAGCTCGGTCCGCAGCGCGGTGCGGCCGAGCCGGGTGATCGCCTCGGCGTAGCAGGCCTCGGCGGCCTCGCCTTCGCTCACCAGCGCCCGCGTGCGCGCCTCCATGCCCAGGCCGAAGTCGGTCAGGCCGCCCCGGGCGAACTCGGCCAGCCGGGCCAGGGCGGCGCGTGCGGCGGCGCGGTCGCCGCTGTGCACGGCGGCCTCGGCCAGCTCGGGCAGCGCCCACATGGAGATGTAGACCGTCGAGGTGTCCTCGCTGGCCTGCCGGGCCGCGGCCAGCGCCTCGGCCGGCCGGCCGAGGCCGTTGCCGAGGATGGCGGCCACCCAGCGGGCGTACGCCACCGCGATGCCCTGGCCCGCCGCCGTGGCGTCGGCGATGGTGCCCTCGATCAGCGGCTCCGCCTCGGCCCGGTCACCCCGGAAGGACGCGAGCATCATTGCGGTGAACGGGGCCGACCGGGACCCGGTGGCCTGGCAGACGGCGTCCGTCTCCGCGATCAGCGCGGCGGCCTCGGCGAAGTCGCCGGCCCACACCATGGCGGTGCCCAGCGCGCCGAGCAGGATCGGCAGCTGGTCGAGCGCGCCGGCCTCCCGGGCCAGCCGGACCTGCCGGCCGAGCATCGCGCGCCAGGCGGCGTCGTCCCACAGGGCGCTGGCGGCGGCCTGCGCCAGCCAGCCCCAGCGCAGCTCGTCGGCCACGGCGATGTCGGCGCCGGTGTAGCCGCTGACGGCCTGCCGCAGCGTCGGCGCCGCGGCCCGCGGCCCGTCGGTGACCATCCGCGCCAGGCCGTCGAGGACCAGGTCGACCGGGCGCGGCGGGTCCGGGGAGGCGGGCAGGGCGCGGGCGGCGCGAGAGACCTCGAGCAGGTCGCCGGCGCCCGCCAGGCGCCCGGCGAACATGGCGGCCATCCAGGCGGTCAGGTAGGTCTCCCGGGCCAGGTCGGGGTCGAGCGGCTCGAGCCGCTTGGCCGCCTTGAGCAGCCGCGGCGGGGCGTCGCTGCCCAGTCCCGAGGCGAACGCCACCTGCCCGCGCAGCAGGTCGAGCCGGGCGCTGGCGAACTCGCCGAGCGGCCCTGACGTCCCGTCCTCGGCGGTGGCCAGCAGCCCGAGGGCCTGGCCGAACTCCCCTGCCTCGAGGCTGGCCTGAGCCGCCGCCAGAGTACGCTCGACGCGGCGCACCGGGTCCACCGTCAGCCGGACCGCGCGCTCGCCGAACGCGGCGGCCGCCGCCAGCCCGCCGCGGGCCAGCGCCCGGCCGGCCGAGCGCTCGAGCTCGGCCGCGACCTCCTCGTCGGGCCCCGGCGCGGCCTGGGCCCGGTGCCAGGCCCGGCGGTCCGGGTCGGCCACCGGGTCGGTGGCCTCGGCCAGCGCCAGGTGCATGGCCTGCCGGTCCTGCACCGCGGCCGACCGGTAGGCGGCCGAGCGCAGCAGCGGGTGCCGGAACCGCACCCGCGCGCCGAACTCCGCCAGCCCCGCCTCGGCGGCCGGCGTCCCCGCCTGGAACGGGATGCCGAGCCGCCCGGCCGCCCGCCACACCAGGGCCGGGTCGCCGGACGGGTCCGCCGCCGCCAGCAGCAGCAGTTGCCGCGTCTGGGCCGGCAGGGCGTCGAGCTGCCGGCGGAAGCTGTCCTCGATCCGGCCCGGCAGCGATACCGCGCCGGGCAGCCCGAACCCGCCCGCGAGCTGCCCCGGCGTCATCCCCCGGGGCAGCTCGAGCAGCGCCAGCGGGTTGCCGCGCGCCTCGGCTACGATCTGGTCGCGCACCCGGGTGTCGAGCGGCCCGGGCAGCGCCGAGCCGAGCAGTGCCCGGGCGTCGTTGTCCCGCAGCCCGGCGATCGGCAGCTCGGGCAGCCCGGCCAGCTCCGCGCCGGGAGCGCGGGTGCCGAAGACCAGGCCGACCGGGTCCGCGGCCAGCCGGCGGGCCACGAAGCCGAACGCCTGGGCCGAGGCCCGGTCCAGCCACTGCTGGTCGTCCACCACGCAGAGCAGCGGCCGCTCCGTGGCCACCTCCGAGAGCAGGCTGAGCACCGCCAGGCTCACCAGGAACCGGTCCGGCGTCTTCAGGCCCCGCCCGTCTCCCGGGCCCGCGGGGCCCGGCGCGGAGGCCAGCCCGAACGCGGTCCGCAGCGCCTCCTGCTGCGGTTCAGGCAGCCGGTCGAGCCGGTCGAGCATCGGCGCGCACAGCTGGTGCAGCCCGGCGAAGGCCAGCTCCATCTCCGACTGCACGCCCGCCGCGCGGACCACCCGGCACCCGGGCGCCCGGCCGGCCAGGTAGTCGAGCAGCACGGTCTTGCCCACGCCCGGCTCGCCGTACAGCACCAGCACCCGGCTCTGGCCGTCACGCACCGCGCCGGCGAGCCGGTCAAGCACGCCGCGCTCGCTGCGCCGTCCGCGCAGTACGCCACCGGGGCCAGCGGGCTGCCCCTGGCCAGACAAGCCGCACCTCCTTCTGGTGGAGTAGGCCCTGGCGCTAACACTAATGAGGGGGGAACGAATGAGCCAGGCCACGGCGGCGGAGCCGGCGACCTCGCAGGGCCCGCTCGAGCTGTCCCGGGTCCAGATGAACGTCGTGTTCGTCACGATCCTGCTCGGCCTGCTGCTGTCCGCGCTCGACCAGACGATCGTGTCCACCGCGCTGCCCACCATCGTCGGCGACCTGGGCGGGGCCGGCCACGTGAGCTGGGTGGTCACGGCGTACATGCTGGCCGAGACGATCTCGACGGTGCTGGCCGGGAAGTTCGGCGACCTGTTCGGCCGCAAGCGGGTGTTCCAGCTGGGCGTGGCCGTCTTCACCGTCGGCTCGTTCTTCTGTGGCCTGGCCAACAGCATGGTGCTGCTGATCGCGTTCCGCGCCGTGCAGGGGCTCGGCGGCGGCGCGCTCACCGTCACCTCCACCGCGCTGATCGCGGACGTCATCCCGCTGCGGCTGCGGGGCCAGTACCAGGGCGCGCTCGGCGCCGTGTTCGGCGTGACCACGGTGATCGGGCCGCTGCTGGGCGGGGTGTTCACCGACAACCTGTCCTGGCGCTGGGTGTTCTACGTGAACGTCCCGATCGCGGTGATCGTGATCGCGCTGGCCGCCAGGACCATCCCTCAGGTCCGCAGCGGCGGCAAGCCGAAGATCGACTACCTGGGCATCCTGTTCGTGGCGCTCGGCGCCACCGGCCTGACCCTGGCCACCTCCTGGGGCGGCACCCAGTACGCCTGGGGTTCGGCCACCATCATCGGCCTGTTCGCGGCGTCGGCCGTGGCCCTGGCCATCTTCGTGTTCGTGGAACTGCGCGCCCCCGAGCCGATCCTGCCGATGCGGCTGTTCCGCAGCCGGGTGTTCAGCATCTGCTCGGCGCTGAGCTTCATCGTCGGCTTCGCGATGATCGGCTCGATCACCTTCATGCCCACGTTCCTCCAGTACGTGAACGGGGTGTCGGCCACCGCGTCCGGGCTGCGGATGCTGCCGATGGTGCTCGGCCTGCTGGCCACCGCGCTGGCCAGCGGCGCGATCGTGAGCCGGACCGGCCGCTACCGGGCGTTCCCCATCGCCGGCTCGGCGGTCACCGCGGTCGGCCTGTACCTGCTGTCCCGGATGGACGCCAGCACCAGCATCTGGACCGAGTCGCTGTTCCTGCTGGTCCTCGGGGCCGGCATCGGGCTCATCATGCAGATCCTGACGCTGGTGGTGCAGAACACGGTGGCCTACTCCGACCTGGGCACGGCCACGTCGGGGGTGACGTTCTTCCGCACCCTGGGCGGGTCCTTCGGGGCCTCGATCATGGGCAGCATCTACGCCAACGGGCTCCAGGGACGGCTGGCCGCCGCCCTGCTCGCCGCCCGGGTGCCGCCGGCCGCGGTGAGCAGCCCCGAGCTGGTGCGCAAGCTCCCGTCCCCGGCCAAGGCCCCGGTCGTGGCCGCCTACGCCGCCTCGCTCCAGCACGTGTTCCTGTTCGCCGTGCCGATCGCCCTGGTCGCGCTGGTCCTGGCGCTGTTCCTGCCGCAGGTCGCGATGCGCGGCGTGGCCCGGGCCAGCGGGGTGGGCGACGGGTTCGCCGTGCCCGAGGGCAGCGACAACGAGCACCAGCTGGCCAACGTGGTCGGCCAGATCCTGCGCCGGGACAACCGGTCCTCGCTGGCCGGCATCCTGGGTGACGCCGGGACCACGCTCGACCTGGCCACCGTGTGGGGTCTTATCGGGGTGTTCGTCCGCGAGCAGGCGTTCGAGCGGCCGACTAGGGAAGCGGACATCGAGGCCAGCGTGGGGGTGCCGCCAGGGGTGCTGCGGCCGTTCTTCCGCGACATCGTCACGGCGGGCTACCTGACCCGCGACGACGGCGTGCTGGCGCTGACCGAACGCGGGCAGGCCGAGGTCGATACGGTCGTCGCCGCGTGGAAGGCCTGGCTGATGGGCGAGCTGCGGGGCTGGCTGGAGGAGCACGAGGTCGACTCCGAGCAGCGGCGCGAGGTCGAGGAGGCACTCGGCCGGATCACGCTGCGCCTGGTCCGCGAGGCTGACGCGGAGGCTGGGCGGACCGGCGTCCCGAGCGGCCGCCGGGCGGTGCAAGCGGGGGGCAGGACCACGTGAAAGCCTGCCCCGTTCGGTAGCTTCCTGATTGTCGGCGGGCAACAATGGCGTGGTGGATGCCGATGTCGTGGTGATCGGGGCCGGCGCGCTCGGCCTGAGTACGGCGTTGCACTGCGCGCTGGCCGGGCGGTCGGTCACGGTGCTCGAGCGGCTGACGGCCGGGTCGCAGGCCTCCGGCCGGGCCGCCGGCCTGTTCAAGTCGGTCCAGGCCGACGAGCTGCGGACCCGGCTGGCCCGGCGCAGTATCACCCTGGCCGCGACCTTCGCCGAGTGGGCCGGGGAGCCGCTGGCGGTGTCTTCTTCCGGGAGCTTCTTGATCGCGCGGACACCGGAGCACCGCGATTACCTGCGCCGGGAACTGGCGCAGTCCCGGGGCTGGGGGGCCGACGTCCGCGAGGCGGAACCGGGCCGGCTGGCCTCCGCCGTCAGTTTTTACCGGCCGAACGGGGCTACCTTCGCGCTCTGGTGCCCGGAAGACGTGTACATCGAGGAGCCTTTGGCTCTCACTGCGGCTAGCGTCGCGGCCTGCCGGCGGCACGGCGCCGAGGTGGCGGAGAACGAGCCGGTCACCGGGATACTCGTCGACCGCGGCCGGGTGTCCGGGGTGGAGACGGAGCGCCGGACGATCACGGCGCCGGTCGTGGTGGACGCGGCCGGCGGGTGGGTGCGGCCGGTCGGCGCGCTGGCCGGGGTGCGGGTGCCGGTGGCCACGGTGCGGCACCAGCTGCTGATCACCGCGCCCGCGGCCGAGGTCGATCCGGCCGGCCCGATCGTGCGGGTGGTCGACGCCGCGGTCTACCTGCGGCCGGCCCGCGGCGGGCTGATGGTGGGCGGGTTCGAGGCGGACCCGCTGCCGCTCGACGTGGGCGGCCAGCCTGCCTCGTTCAGCACCGACGACGTGCCGCTGGACGTGGACGTGCTGCGGAAGATGGCGGACCAGGTCGCCGCCGAGGCCCCGGTTGCGGCGGCGGCCTCGGGAGCCTCGGGGGTCTCGGCGGCCTCGGTGGCCGAGCACCGGGGCGGGCTGTTCACGATGAGCCCGGACGGGCGGTTCGTGACCGGGCCCGTGCCTGAGCTGCCTGGGCTGTGGGTGGCCAGCGGGTGCAACGGGTCTGGCTTCTCCTCGTCACCGGCGATCGGCGAGGCGCTGGCGGCGTGGATCGGCTCGGGCGACGCGCCGGGCGGGATGGAGGCGCTGGCGCCGGGGAGGTTCGGTCCGCTGGGAGACGAGGAACTGGTCAGCCGCGGGATCTGGCAGTATGCCCATTACTACGATCCCGCGCCGGCGTAAGCGCGGGCCGGCCGCGGCTAGTACCTGGTCGGCCAGTTCGGCCGGGGTGAGCTGGTCCGAGCGCAGCAGGATCGTCCCGCCCGGCTGGCGGGCAGCGGCGGCGACCATCTCATCCACGCCGGTCATGCCGAACTCGCGGGCGGCCTGGTCCCACTCCCGGCCGGGCTGGGTCACGCGGGCATTGAGCCGCTCCCTCAGCACGCTGGCGTCCACGGCCAGGAAGACGTGCAGCACCTCCTCGCCCGCGTCGGCCAGGCCGCCGAGGATCTCGGCCCGGTAGGCGTCGCGGATCAGCGACATCGGGACGATGAGCGTGTCCGCGTGGTGCCTGCGCAGCGACAGCGCCGTCGCGACGACCAGCTCCCGCCAGCTCGGCAGGTGCTGGAAATCGCCGTCGGGCGGCAGCCACTTCCACAGCATGAGGCCGACGTCCTCCGGGTCGTAGACCACCGCGTCCGGGAGCCGCCGGCTCAGTTCCTCCGCCAGCGTCGTCTTCCCCGCTCCGAATCCGCCGTTGAGCCAGATAATCACCGGCACAAAGTATCGCGCGTTATTCTGGTCCCGTTCCGGCTTAATGCGTGATTGCGCGCCGGTGCTTGCGGCGGCTGTGCTTGCGGATGCGCGGCGCGGCCGCGGCCCTTTTCGAGGGCCGCGGCCGCACGTATTTGTTGGTGCGTCGGGTGAATTACAGCAGGGCCAGGATCTGGTTGAGCAGCGACGCGAGCTGGCCGAGGACACCGGACAGGCCGCCGCCATTCAGCAGGCCGGCCACCGCGCACAGCAGATTGCCGAGCAGGTTGCCCGCCCCGGGCACCGCGGTGATGTTCAGGTGCACCTGGTTGAGCGTGACCACCAGGCCGAGCAGGTTGAGGTTCAGCGGCCCGAGCACCAGGTCGAGGACGTTGCACGCCAGGACCTGGTTGGTGGCGTTGGCCTTGGCGCCGTCCGTGGTGGCGCCGGTGTTGACCGGCATGGTGACGGTCTGGCTCACGGTGCCGAGCTTGGTCCCGTTGGCGTCCGTCATCGTGCCCTTGAGCAGGCCGGTTGCCTCGAGGACGCCGTTGGCCACGGAGAACTTCTGCGGGGTGAAGGTCCCGGCGAAGGTGCCCTGGCCGTCGGCGTTGGTGAACGTGCCCGTCACCGTGGAGGTGAGCTTGCCCGCCGCGGCCGCGGGCGCCGCCGCGACGGTACGGGAGGCCGCGTGGGCGGTGGCGGCGCTGGCCGAGGTCGCGGTCAGGCCGGCCGCCAGAGCTGCGCCAGCTGCGGTGACGGCGAGAACCCGCAGGTGAGGTGCCTTCATGATGTCCCCTCTCG
>Ga0207665_10003549_pt1 | contig 10419 bp, 9 predicted proteins | sample LARL112metaG_FD_184351 | JGI IMG/M metagenome (GOLD analysis project Ga0207665, IMG submission 184351) | Corn, switchgrass and miscanthus rhizosphere microbial communities from Kellogg Biological Station, Michigan, USA - LAR L11-2 metaG... | ecosystem: Host-associated > Plants > Roots >...
TGGCGGAAGCGAATACCGCAACCACCGAACACCAGCACTTGACCAGCACCGGCACCACTCTGGGGACAGTCGTTTACATGTCGCCGGAGCAGGTACGCGCCAAAGAATTGGACGCGCGGAGCGATTTGTTTTCATTTGGAACCGTGCTCTATGAGATGGCCACCGGGCAGTTGCCGTTTCGTGGCGAGAGTGCCGCTGTTATCTTCAACTCCATCCTCGAACGCCCGCCGGTTCCCCCGGTGCGACTGAATCCCGATGTGCCGCCTGAACTCGAACGGATCATCAACAAAGCTTTGGAGAAGGACCGCGATCTCCGCTATCAGCACGCCGCCGATATGCGAACGGATTTGCAGCGGCTGAAGCGGGATTCCGACAGTTCTGGCACCCAGCCAGTGCCAAGAGCCCCTGCGGCTCGGTTTGCGAAGGTCTGGAAGATTGCAGTTCCTATCCTGATCGTCGCCTTACTCGTGGGCGGCGGCCTCTACTATCGCTCACGTCAAAGCAATCGCTTGACCGATAAAGACAGCATTGTTCTTTCGGACTTCGATAACAAGACCAGCGACAGCGTATTTGACGGCACCCTGAAGCAGGGACTCTCAGTACAGCTGCAGCAAACCCCGTTTCTCGACCTCGTTTCCGACGACAAGATAAGTCAGACATTGAAACTGATGGGACGTTCCATCGGCGAAAAGCTAACCCCGGAGATTACACGCGAAGTCTGCCAGCGCATAGGCAGCAAAGCGATGCTGACCGGCTCGATCGCCCAACTGGGCAGCCAATACGTGATCGGCTTGAAAGCAGTGGACTGCAACTCGGGAGACGTGTTGGCGGAAGCCCAACAGCCGGCGGCGGGGAAGGAATTGGTGCTTAAGGCCCTCGACAGTGCGGCGGTCAGCATGCGTGGCAAGCTGGGCGAATCGCTCAGCTCAGTGCAGAAATATGCCACGCCGTTGTACGAAGCGACCACACCTTCGCTCGAAGCATTGCAAGCCTACACGCTCGCGGCAAAGTCCCTGGCGGAGCGAGACGACAATCCCTCGACCGTGACCTGGGCCCAACGCGCCGTCCGCCTCGACGCGAATTTCGCCATGGCTTATAACTTGCTCGGAGTAGGCCTACACAATCTCGGGGAATACAACTTGGCGACAGAAAATGTTCGCAAGGCTTACGAGCTGCGCGAACGGGTCAGCGAACACGAGAAGTTCAATATCGACGCTGGGTACCATAATTTTGTCACTGGCGATTTGGAAAAGACGCGCCAAACCTGTGAACTCTGGGCCCAGACCTATCCCCGGGATGACGTGCCCAATGCCATCCTAAGTGGTCTGTATCTAGTCGTTGCGCAATATGACAAAAGCTTGGAAGTAGCCCGCGATGCGGTTCGCCTGAATCCATCCAGCGGCAACAATTATGAGAACCTTGCTAACGGCTATTTCTTCCTAAATCGTTTCGACGAGACCCAGGCCACAATCCAAGAGGCATGGGCGAAACAGCTCGATACTCCTTTCCTGCACATGCTTGAATTCAGTCTTGCTTTCTTAAAGAACGACTCGGCAGCCATGGAGCAACAGATGGCATGGGTCACGGGCAAGCGGGGCATAGAAGACGTGTTCTTGTCCACCCAGGCCGATACAGCCGCCTATTCAGGGCAGTTGCGGAAGGCCGACGACCTTTCGCGCCGCGCGGTGGCCTCGGCGCAACAGGCGGAGAAGAAAGAAATGGCGGAGGCCTACGAAACCCAAACCGCATTGCGGGAAGCGCTCTTTGGCTATCCCAGCGAGGCGCGAAAGCGGGCTACCGCAGCGCTCGCAAATTCCAAAGGCCTCGATGTGGAGTACCAGGCCGCTTTGGCGCTGGCGTTGATCGGTGACACCGCACGGGTGCAGTCGCTGGCTAATGATTTGAACAAGCAGTTTCCGCAAGATACGATCGTCCAGTTTAAGAAACTGCCGACTCTGAACGCGCAGCTCGCTTTAAACCGCAACCAACCTTTAACGGCCATCGAAGCTCTTCAGCTGGCTATCCCATATGAACTGGGGATCATGGGTACAGCCACTGGACTGTATCCCGTGTATGTTCGCGGCCAAGCTTATCTGGCAGCGCGCGACGGCAGCAAAGCCGCTGTCGAGTTCCAGAAAATCGTTGACCATCGCAGCATTGCAGTGAATCCCCTCGGCGCTCTCGCCCATCTCGGGTTGGCTCGCGCTTATGGGTTGCAAGGCGACACCGCCAAAGCCAAAGCCGCGTACCAGGATTTCTTAGCTCTCTGGAAAGACGCCGATCCTGATATCCCCGTCCTGAAGCAAGCTAAGGCGGAGTACGCGAAGCTGCAGTAGAGAACGAGGGATCTCTTGTGATTGCGCTCGCAACCGCTACGCAGGTTATCTGGCGTTCGGCAAGAGTCCCTTTTCAACCAGCACCGGCGGCCTGCGGTGGTGGGTGCTTTGTTCGTAGGCATATGCCCAACTGAGCAAGTCGCCGTCTCTCCACAGTCTTGCCGAGATTTCAAGACCAAACGGCAGGCCGCCAGGATAGAAACCGCCCGGCACCACAACCGCGGGAACACCGATCATGTTCACCCACGCGGTGTCGCTGTGCGGACCTTCACTGATTTTGCCGTCTTGCGGCATGGTCTCATCCGGGGGAGGCATCTGCGTGGCCGGGTAGACGAAACCGTCCAGGTGGAACCGGTCCAGGGTTTCGTTGTAGATGGCAAGCGCATCCCGGCGTGGCGCAAGCACGTTGGCCTCAGCTTCAGAATCAGTCTCGAACACCGCTTGCTTCACCGGCGGCCGGTCTTTGGGAGCATTCTCATCTGCGCCACCGATGATTGTCGATGGCAGTGGCGACCCGACGGCTTTCTGGTACTCCTCCGGCGAATGATATTGCGCGGGACCAAACTCAGCCAGGAACTTTTCCGTCCCCTCGCGAATATAAGGCACGGTGCCGACACGAGCGACGGTCATCGCGAAGCTGTCAGGCAGGATTCCATCGTCAAAGACCACAGTCGCACCGGCCGCACGCAGCCCCTCAATGGCTTTCATAAATGCATCGCGCGTCTCCGGTTGTAGCGGGATGCGTGCCGTTGCCATGTCCGCACTGACCTGAGTTGGCGACTCAGAGGCCGGAATGCCTTGAAACGGCGTTCCTGTCCCCTTTAGAATGAATGCAGGAACGCCGAAGCGTTTCCCCTTGAGTGCATCTGCTTTCAGGTACTGTGTATAGGGACCAGGCTGGGCTTTCGCAGCTGAACCTATCGTGCGAGGATCCAGCGAATCTTCACCAGCCATTACGCCGAGCGCAATAGCCGCGTCAGTCACGTCACGTGCAATCGGCCCGGTGTTATCCAGCAGCCAGTCGAGCGGCGCAATACCCGCGATACTGACCAGCCCCCGCGTCGGGAACACCCCGACCACATAACTCGTCGCCGCCGGCATGCGGATAGAGTTGCCGGTATCAGTTCCGTTGCCCAACAATGCGAGATTTGCAGTAACAGCCGTCACTGTGCCTCCGGATGATCCACCCGGGCTGAAGCGAACGTCATAAGCATTCCCGGTCCTCCCGTAAGCAGTGCTGCGATTGGTGTCGCTGGCCGCGAAGTCCGGCATGTTCGTATGCCCCAGAATCACAACTCCTGCGGCCCGCAGCTTTGCCACGATCGCCGCATCTTTCGGTGCGATCAGTTCATGGCCGGGGACGATGTAGCCCTTCCATCCATCGCTTGTAATCAAACCCTCGATGCTGGTGTTCGCCTTGATCACAATTGGAACGCCCCACATCGGACCCCGGACAAACTTCGCGCCTCGGGACTTGGCTTCCGCATCTTCGCGGGCAGCCGTGGCCAGGGCTCCCTTTTCATCTATCGACTCCACCGCCCGATAAATTCCGTTGTACTTCTGAATACGAGAGATGTACCAGGCGGTGACCTCGGTGACTGTGTACTTGCGATCGCGATACAGCTGCTCCAGTTTCTGAATCGTGACTTCGAGCAGGTCGCGATCCATCGCCTGCTGACGAGCGCCTGGGGAGGAGGCCTTCGCCTGAGCATGCGTGTAACCGCTGACGAAAACTGCAATCAGCACCAGCACGCGCCACAAGGGCGCTTGTAGCTTCATAGATATCCTCAGCACTGGATGGATATTAACCAGCGCAGAATTTTTGGCGTTCGGTCACAAGTCAAGCCCGATAAACCTGCGCGAACACTTCACGAAATCTCTTCATTTCAGCATCAGTACCAATAGTCACGCGCAGCATTTGCTTGAGCGGCGGAAAAGGACGTCCCACCGCCACGCCATTTCGTCGCATGTCCCGTCCGAATTCCCCCACCTCGCGGCCCACATCAATCATCATGAAGTTCGCGTGAGGTTCAATGTACCGGACTTTTTTCTGTCCCAGCCAATCGCACAATTCGCCGCGAATTCGGGCGACGTCGCCTCTTCTCGCTTGCACCAAGCTTTCTCGCTCGGCCAGGGCTGCGGTTGCGCCTCGCAGCGCGAGCACGGGAATGACCTTATCCATAAAAGGATTGAGTGCCTGAATAATATCTGGCTTGGCGCAGCCAAAACCCGCGCGTGCACCTGCCATGCCGTAGATTTTTGAAAATGTGCGAGCGACGATGACATTCCTGTTCTCGCGCACATGCTTTATTGCGCTATCGATCTCCGACGGTTGAACGAAGTGAATGTAGGCCTCATCCACCAGCAAGACTGTCTTCGGCGGAAGGTTCGCGACCAGCCACTCGACGTCGGCCTTCGGCGTGAGCGACGAGGTTGGGTTATTGGGATTGCATAAATAAATCAAACCGCCTCCGGCTTTGGCTGCCTCCTCCGCCAACTTGCGAACATCGAAGCCCCAGGCCGCGGTCAAAGGTACTTGCACCACCTTCCGTCCTAAGCTTCGAGCCAGGTCTATCGGGATATCGTATGAAGGTGCCGCAGTAATCAGCGGGGCCGTGGCCGAAGTGAAGGCGCAGATCGCGGCGTCGATGATCTCGGTTGATCCCACCCCGAACAGAACCTGGTCGGGCCTCAGATCCTCGCTTCTGGCAAGCGCTTGCGTAAATCCGTCGAATTCGTCGAAGTGGTACCGCCCAGTCGCCGCCGCTCCTTCTGCGATCGCCTTGATCGCTGAAGCCGGGGGGCCAGCGGGATTTTCATTCGCGTCGAGCCATACCATCTCTGGATGGCTCGGAATGTCAGCATTCAATCGGCTCGCGAGCAACGACTCGCTTGCAAATTGCCCTGCTACGGCAAGAAAACCCAGGTCCTGTATGAGTCGACGGCGGGTGAGCATATTTTTCTCCGACAAGGAGGGGTTGAGCACCGAGAGTGTACCTTATCCGGTCTCAGATCACGGTAGGCAACGCTTGCCGATAGCGTTTACACGTGGGTCTTTCGTGGTCGCTTGAGAAACGCATACCCGCCATCCTGTACCTGCACTCATGCCACAAAATTACTCGGTCGAGTGTCACATTTTCTGCACATTTGAATCTAATTAATAGAGCAACTGTTGGTGAGGTAGTGGGGTTCCAAGAATATGGGATCGGAAATCGCGCCACGCAGGAGAAGTTATGGAGCCCGCTGCTACAACTGATGTGCGCCGCCTGTGCAAGGCGGTGTCGGAGGAAGACGACAGTGCCCGAGTGCAAAGCCTGCTCGACGAACTGCTCGACGTCCTTGAGGAACGCCAGCTGATCGCGTCGCTATTCTAGAGCAAAAGCGCAGCCCTCGGCGGCGTTCGGTAGCACTGGGCTAAGCGCGGCTACGAGGGCTACGCATCACGACTGAGGTAGAAAAATAATATTGACTCCCTGTGGATTGAAAGCGCCGCGAAACGCCAGCGTCGAGAATTTGCCCAGCCCTGAACAGGAACCATAGATTAAACACTGGCCTTCTTCCCACCCGGCCGACCCCACCCGGCGACACCTAACCTAACGATATCGAACTTCAAACGATGTCACCCGTATCGCGATTGGCCTGCTACTGTGTAAGTGCTGGCCGCCAGGGTCCGGGACTTGACCGCGCCAGCCTGCAGGAATCGCATGGCTGCCGTGCCCACCAAAAGCTTGCCCAAGTTTCCTCCCAGTGCGAGAACAGCTGCTGGTCCCACCGAAAAAAAGCCCCCAGTGCTGAATTCGTGGGATGAAATTGCCCGATATCTGGGCCGTGGCGTTCGCACCGTGCAGCGCTGGGAGAGAGAACTCCAGCTCCCGGTGCACCGCTTTGGCTCCGGTAAACGCAGCCCGGTCTATGCGGTCGTTTCCGAGCTGAAGTTCTGGATGGTGACCTCGGCCGCCAAGCAGGACCTGAACAAATCACGCACCAACGGCAATAAAGCTACAACCGGCCCACAGGACCAGCGTTGGATGCAGCTGACCGAACGGCTTTACGAACTCGCGCAGCTGGTTGCTCAGAACAGTGTTCGCCATCAACGCCAGGCAAAGGAGCTGCGGCAGCGTATTAAGACTCTGCAGTCCGGGTTAGCAAGCTGGCGAACCAGGATTTGACGCTTCGAGCGCCTCGAAGAACGACATTGGGCTCTTGTCCCAGGCAAATTTCGGCCCTCTTTCCACGTTTTCCTTGCCTTTCCACAAGGAATATTATTCGTCCACAGGATTCGCACAGCCCTCCCGCGATTTGCCGTTGCTCAAAGTCTCGGGATGGGAGAAAGTGCTGTCACTGCAGGCGTGAAGATCACGCTGCCAGTGATCGTGCAAAGCTGGATCTGCAGCAGTTTACGAGGGTGAACTGCTGAGCGGTTCCCAAGGCGTGTAAGCGTTGCGGGCACCCGGGCGTTGCGGCCTCCTCAGAAAAACGGTCTCGCATGGCGGGACTGCAACCAGCGAGCGCGAACAGGCGCGTTGCATTCAGGTGCGACCGCGCCGCCGGCGCTGAGAGTCGGCTTAAGGGTGCAGGTTCCTCGGAACATGCAATTAGGCCGATGGGTAACACGGAACGGCAGCGGTGAGTTCACGCATGCAAATGCGGTTCGGGTGGCTGGCCCGAACCGCATTTCTATTTTCGCCCGGTGCTGCGGCATTTCAGAACTCGGTCGCTTGTGTTAGCGGCCCTTCGTGAGCGCGGATCCCACACTGAGCCGGAGAAATATCTCGCTCCTGTACTTCGCGCTCGGCTCAACCCGCCACAGATGCCCTGTCTGAATGTGGGGGGAGCCAAACTCGGCAGCTGGCGCGGATTTTCACAGTTGACAATCGCCGGAACCGAGAGCTAAATAGCTTGCGGCGAGTTTCCACAAGAAAGTCGGGCAGCGGGGAGTTCCTCATGAAACCCACGTACAGCGTGCGATCTGAGGCAAGCGCTTCTGTCCGGCACGCTTGACGAATAACCCGTGGGGCTAAACGCTGAGCGACAAGGAGACCTCCCCAGGAGCAACGATGAATAAAGCAGATCTTATTGACCGCATTGCTGCGGGCTGCGGCATCAGCAAGACCCAGGCTGGCAGCGCAATCGACACCACCGTAGACAGCATCACCGGCGCATTGAAAAAAGGAGACCGTGTCGCCCTTATCGGGTTTGGGACGTTTTCAATTTCTCAGCGGAAGGCGCGCAATGGACGCAATCCGCAAACCGGGGCCACTATCAAGATTGCCGCCCGTCGCGTCGCCAAGTTCACCGCTGGCGCCGAACTGAAAAAGGCCGTCAATCGCGGCAAGTAATTAAACTCTTCCAAAATGCACGGCAGGGGATCGGCCCTGCCGTCGTATTTTTTGCACCCAGACTAGGAAGGAATCAGGTCCTGGCTTGTAAACGTTCCAACAATGTTTGGATCACCAGAACTGAGGCCAGCATAGCTGTCCGATTTGGGTCCACGGCTGGCTCGTAAGACGCGACGCCAAGCGCGCAAACGTTTCCGCCCTTGCCGATTTCCGCCACAGCTTCCAGCAGCGTTAGAATCTTGGTCCCATTCGGCGGACTCCATTGGTTCCATACCGCTTCCGCGGGATCGAGCACATCCAGATCGAGATGCACATAAATCTGTTCGACCGTGTGAAACGTGCCTAAAGCGATCTTCAGTTCTTCTAAAGTCGAGGCTCTTTTCACGCCTGCTTCATCCAGCAACTCCAATTCTCCAATATCAAACTGTCGTGCGCCAAAAAGCACGATCCGGTCGCCGGGCACCGCACTGAATCCTGGCACGGTCTTAGCCAGTGTCTGCCAAGCTCGGCCCAGAAGAGTGCTGATCGGCATGCCATCCAGGAAACCTGACCTTGTAGTTTCGGGGGTTGTAGCCTCGCCATGCGCATCGAACCAGACAATTCCGATTCTGTCGGCGCCACAACCGCTAACCGTTCCAATCGCAGCGTTGCAGTTACCCGACAGAACTATCGGGAATGCTCCTACGGCCCGGGCCTCGTGTACGTGCCCCGCAACTTGCCGGGCTAACTGAAATGCTGCGCTGATCTCAGCAGGATAGGCACTCGCGAGAGAAACTTCTTCGACCTCGAACGGGACCTCCATCTGAATGAGCAATTCTCGTAGTCCGGACTCCCAGATCTGCTCTGGCCCGAGCCCCATGCGCTGGCGGCAGTGCCCCGAGTCGTAGGGCACGAGGATGACGCGCATCTTCATAACCCAAACATTCTACTAATGAGACGCAGATCAAAAGCCAGCTCCAGCCAGTTTGCTGAATCCTGCGCCTATCTTTTAGAATCAAATGGTTCAGCACGATTATCTGGAGACCCCATGAAGGCAGCCATTCATCCCGCATATAACGAAGTGCGCGTGCACTGCGCCTGCGGCAGCACATTCACCACGCGGTCGACTCATCGCGGCGATATTCACGTAGAAATCTGTTCAAGTTGCCACCCGTTTTTCACCGGCAAGCAGAAGTTGATGGATACGGCCGGCCGGGTCGAGCGTTTCCGCCGGAAATACGGCAAAGCCACCCCAGGCTCCGGCTTGGACAAAAAGTAAAAGTTTTGTCAATTACGAGCAGCCCTCGCAAAATGCGGGGGCTTTTTGTTTTGTGCGTAGTGTAGGATGTCGGGACCGAAGCCCACTATGGTGAACCAAATGCCTCGATTCCTCGTGTTGTTAGTACTAGGTCTGAGCACTACCGCTTTCGCCCAACATCCTCCCGTGGAGTCTCCGCTGCTAGATCGTCTTGCGGGGAAATGGGTGTCGCAGGCTGAAATCGCCGGCCATAAGAGTACTCGCGATATCGAAGGCGAATGGGTCATCCAGCATCACTATCTTCGGCTTCACGAAGTCTCGCGGGAGAAAGACGCCAAAGGTAACCCTCGATACGAAGCGATGGAATATCTCACCACCGGGCCGCAGTCGAACCAAATCCAATGTGTGTGGCTGGATGTGTTCGCCGGGGGCCCCGCCCTGACCACCCTTGGTGTTGCTGACCCGAAGGACAACGATATTCCCTTCGTCTTCAAAGACGACAAAGGCGAGATTAATTTCACCAACGCCTTTACCTACGATCCGAAGACCGATAGCTGGCAATGGACCATGAACAACGTCGACCACGGCAAAGCTATCCCGTTTGGAATTGAGAAGCTGGCTCGGGCCGCGAAGTAGATTGTTTGAGGAGGTACGACGTTCAGTTTAGCGCTCGGTCTAGTGCGGCACTTCGGACATATACTGCATCACATTTCCTTCGGAGTCGCGAAACCCGGCAAGCCATAGATCGTGGTCGGGCATCTTCGCGACCAGGTTCGGCTCGCCCTCAGTTTTCACGTTTTGGCTGACCAGCCATGCATACGCTTTCTGAATGTCGTCCACCTTGAAGTACAGAATCGAAGAGGGATGGTCGTACTCTTTGCTTGATGGGGGCGAAAGCATTAGCCGGATGCCTCCGCAATCGAAAAACGCAAGCTGTCCGGCGGTGAAGAGCAGCTTCAGCCCGAGGACGTCGCGATAAAATCCCACGGCACGGTTGGTGTCGTGCACATTAATGGCAATCTGTCCGATCTTCTGAACTTCAGGTCTGCTGGGATTTGTCATCCGTTCCTCAACTCAAATGAACTGTGCCGCTACTTCGATAGTACGGATAGCGCGTGCCGGAACATCGAATCGAACGAGCCATTTTTCTCGACTGCTCCCAACGCCTTCTCCGCCGCTGCCCGCTGATAGCCCAGGTTCACCAATGCCGATAGCACGTCTTCCTGCAGCGCGCTGAAGGAAGGCATGACTGCTGCCGGTTCGTTCCCTGCAACTGCCAATTTGTCGCGCAACTCCAAGACCATGCGCTCCGCCGTTTTTTTACCAATTCCAGGAATTTTCGTAAGCCGGACAACATCATTACCTCGAATCGCATTCACCATCTCGTCCGTCGGCATCCCGCTCAGAATGGTGATCGCCAGCTTCGGCCCAATTCCGCTCACCGTCAACAATTTTTCAAAAAGCTGCTTCTCTTCAGGCCGCAGAAATCCATAGAGCGCAATCTGGT
>Ga0207665_10003552_pt1 | contig 10416 bp, 9 predicted proteins | sample LARL112metaG_FD_184351 | JGI IMG/M metagenome (GOLD analysis project Ga0207665, IMG submission 184351) | Corn, switchgrass and miscanthus rhizosphere microbial communities from Kellogg Biological Station, Michigan, USA - LAR L11-2 metaG... | ecosystem: Host-associated > Plants > Roots >...
CAGCATGGCCAGGGCGCGCCGCGCGTTGAGCACCCCGATCCTGGTCAGCTTGTGCGCGGAGGTGAGCTGGCCGACGAGGTTGGCCCCGGCGGCTTCGGTTATGGCCGTCAGCCGCGCCGCCTCCAGCTGCACGGCCAGGACGGACAGGCTATGGGCCAGCACGTCGTGCAGGTCGCGGGCCAGGCGGGAGCGCTCGGCCAGCGCCGCCGCGCGCTCCCTGGCCTCGCCCGCGGCCGTCTCCTGCGCCAGCAGCGCCTCGGCCTGGTGGCGCGCGCCCAGGCTGGCCGCGGCGAACTCGGAGATCGTGAACAGGAACCCGAAGGCCGACAGGACGGCCAGGGTGGTAGCCGCCGGGTTGGCCGCATCGATCGCCTCCACCCCGGCGATCGCGGCCACGATCGGGCTCGCGGCCACCATGGCCACGCGGGGCGGCATCCGCAGGGCCAGGCCCACCACGGCCATGTAACCGATCACGTAGCCCGTGCCGTCGGCCAGCAGGTCGAGGGCGGCGCCGCACATGCCCACGCCGACCAGGGCCGGCACCGCGACCCGCCGGCCGCCGACCCGCCCGGACAGTCCGGCCGCCGCCAGCGCGGCCGCGATCGCCAGCAGGCCCACCGTGACCGGCCCGGCTAGGCCGGCCGGCAGGCCGCCGGCCAGGATCCCGCCCGCGACGCCGGCGATGGCGATCAGCAGGAGCGGAGCCAGCCACGACCCCAGCTCACGGGTGCCCTCCCCGACGGGCAGCAGGCGGCCCAGGGCAGCCGCGTAGGTGAGGCGAAACCCAGAGCCTGGCGCCGCCGCGATCTCGCGGCACGACAACACCCGTCCCCGCATGCTGACCACCCCCAGCCATAGCAAACGCGTACGGCCCTCCCTGTCGGCGGCCGGACCCGGGATGCCCGCCTGGTCCGCCCGCCGCCCAAAACCGCAGCAGCATGCGGGAGCCACCGTCACACCCACGCGGGGTAGTCCCGTGGAGGCGGTGTGGAGATTGTGTGGAGAAAACCTTAAAACGCTGCGGGCGCCTGACTTGTGCGGTAATGACCAGCGGCTTTTGCGCCGGCTGGTCAGGCGCCGGGAGCCGCGGCCCGCAGGGTCGCCTCGATGGTGTCCCAGGGCAGGCCCGGCGGCAGCATGAACGTGACGACGTCGGCGACGTGGTCCCAGGGCTCGAGCTGCTCCCTGACCTGAGCGGGGGTGCCGCAGGCGGCGAGCTGGTCGAGGACGACCCGGGCCTCGGGGGGTATGGTCCCGCGCCGCGGGCTGGGGCGCGGGTTCGCGGCGATGACCGCGCTGACCTCGGCAGCGTAGCCCTGGCCGGCCAGGGAGCGGGCGTAGACGTCGCCCATAGCGCTCAGGTACCAGGCGGCGCAGGCCGCGGCGATATCCCGGGCCGTGCCGGCGTCCTTGTCCGCCGCGACGATGGGCCCGGCCGCCACCGTGAGCGGGGGCGCGTGCGGCGCGGTGGTTTCCCGCCGCCGGCTCAATGCGGCCGCCCAGGCGGCGACGCAGTCGCGGGCCATCAGCGCGGGAATCCAGCCGTCACCGAGTTCGGCGGCCACGTTCATCGTCTGCTGGCCGAGGGCGGCGATCCAGATCGGCAACCCGGGCACGGGCGGCTGGCCCAGCCGCAGCGGGCGCGCCGCCGGGTCGCGGGGCTGGATGGGCAGCCCGTCGAGCAGTGCGCGGACCGTGGTCACGACGTCGCGCAGCCGGGCGGCCGGGCGATCGAACGGGACGTCATGGAACCCCTCGGCCAGGGCCCGGGTGCTGGCCCCCAGGCCCAGCACGTAGCGCCCCGCGCTGACCTGGTGCAAGGTGGCGGCGGTCATGGCCAGCGTCGCCGGGGTGCGTCCCCAGACCGACAGCACGCCGGAGGCGATCTGGATCCTGGTGGTGCGCAGCGCGATCTCGGTCAGCACCGGCGTCGAGTCCAGGCCCCAGCCCTCCGGCACCGAGAAACTCTCGTACCCCAGCTCGTCGGCGAGCACGGCGGCCCGGACGATGACGTCCCGCCGCGTCTCCATCGGCGTGAGCCCCACGCCGCGCCGGCGCGGGGTCACCGTGCACCTCCGGCGGCCGGGGCGGCCACGGCGGCGGCCGCCTTGGGGTCCCGCTCGGTGTCCGGCTCCGGGCCGGGGCGCGGCACGGTCAGCCACACGGCCCCGGCCACGGCGAGCACCTCGCCGGCGGGCCCGAGCAGCGCCGAACCGGCGGTGAGCTTGCGGCCGTCACGCTGGTGCGGCCAGGCGATGACCCGGCACTGGTCGCCGACCGCGGGCCGCGGCGCCAGGATGACGGCCGTCATCCGGCCGAGCAGGATGGCGGTGTCCCAGCCCGCCCCGTCGCCCAGGCCGGCCGCCTCGGCGGCGGCGATCCCGCTGGGACAGTCGAGCGCGGCCCAGACCACCTCGGCCCGCACCCTTCCACCGGAATCGGCGACCGAACGATCCGGCGTCCACGGCGCCGCCCACAGGCCCAGGCCCGCCACCGGTCCGGGAAAAATCCGCAGCCCGTCACCGGGGCGGCGGTTCATCCCGCAGACGAAGCAGTCGGGAAACACCGGATCGGTGAAGTACCGGGCGCCCCGGGCGGCCGCGCCAGCATCGGCGAGCGACACCGTGGCCGGGATCTCCACCGGGCCGGCCGGCGACGGGGCGGCCTCGCCGATCAGCGTGCGGCCGTGCCGGACACGGACCGAGCCGTCGCCGTCGCGTTCGACCTCCATCGGGGTGTCCAGCGGGGGCGGCCGGCGCAGCGTGACCGTGGCCGGGCCGTCGACGTAGGCGGCGATGCGGCCGCAGACGTAGCCGCCGTTGCCGACGCCGGCAGGGCCGTTGAAGCGGGACGGGATCGTCAGCACGTTCATCGCGGCCGGCCGGGGCGTTCATAATCTTGATCGGGCATGCCTTCGACGCTAGGGTCACCCGGCCGGGGGCGGCAATCCGGAGAACTACGGAACCAGTCCGGCACATGGGGCCGGCCGCGGCGCTGAGCCCCGGGCCCGCGGGGGAACTACCTAGGCGCTCAGGAGTACAGCTGGTGCCGGGTCACCCAGGTCGCGATCTGGGCCCGGGAATTCACCTGGAGCTTGCGCCTGATGTTCTCGACGTGCGTTTCGGCGGTCCGCGGCGCGATCGACAGGCGGCTGGCGATGGCCTGGTTGGTGAGCCCCTCGGCGACGAGTTCGGCCACCTGGAGCTCGCGCTGCGTGAGCTGGGGCTGCTCGCCCGCCCGTTCGGCCAGAAAATCGACCACCGCCTCCGCCACGGCCTGCCAGTCACCGTGGTAGAACAGGTGGCTGGAACCGGGCAGCGGGATCAGCGTCGCGCCCGGGATGAGCGCGGCGACCTCGCGGCCCAACTCGAACGGCGTGCCGCGGTCCGCCTCGCGGTGCAGCACCAGCGTCGGCGCCTGGACGGCGGGGAGCAGGTCCCTGATGTCGGTGTTGTAGTAGACATCCAGGAGGCGGGCGGCCACGGCGGCCGAGGCGCTCGCCCGCTGGAACTTCGCGAAGCCCGCCAGGTCCTCGGCCGTGGGGTCGGTGACGAAGGCCCCGGCGATCGCCTTCAGGCCCAGGCCCCAGTGCGCCTCCACCAGCGCCACGATCGACTTCCTGACCTCGGCGGGCGCCAGGTCGCTGCCGCTGGCGCACACCCCGTACAGTGCCAGCGCCTCGACCCGGTCCGGGTGCCTGGCCGCTATCGCCGCCGCCAGCTGGCCTCCCTGCGACGCCCCGAACAGGCGGAACCGGCTGGCGCCCAGCACATCGGCGACCGCCAGCGCCGCGGCGACCTGACCGTCGAAGGAGAGGTCGATCCCGGTCCGGTCGGACAGGCCGCAGCCGGGCTTGTCGTAGCGGATCACGGTGAACCGCTCGGCCAGGCGCGCGATAAAGGGGCCGAACGAGTACAGTTCCAGCTGCCCGCGCAGGTCCGTGATCCAGCCGGTGTCGACCAGAAGCGCCGGGCCGGTGCCCGATGCCGAGTAGGCGACGCGGCCCGTGGGCGTGCTGCAGTACCTGATCCTCGGCATCATCTGTCCAGGCTGGCACCCCGGGCGGGCGCAGTAAAGCCGCGGCCTGACGCCGGAGTTACCCTCAGGTCACCTGGCGGCGCGCGGGGTGACCAGGCCGGCCTGGTAGGCGAAGACCACGAGCTGCGCCCGGTCGCGCGCGCCGAGCTTGATCATGGCCCGGCTGACGTGGGTCTTGGCGGTGGTGGGGCTGACCACCATGGCCGCGGCGATCTCGTCGTTGGACAGGCCGTGCGCGACCAGGGCCACCACCTCCCGCTCCCGGTTGGTGAGGCTTTCCATCCCGGCCGCGGCGACCGCGTCCGGCGGCCGGGCGACGAACTCGCTGATCAGGCGGCGGGTGACGGCGGGGGACAGCAGGGAGTCCCCGCGCGTGATGACCCGCAGCGCCTGCAGCAGCTCGGCTGGCTCGGTGTCTTTCAGCAGGAACCCGCTCGCCCCGGCCCGCAGGGCGCGGAAGATGTACTCGTCGAGCCCGAAGTTGGTGAGGATCACGACGCGCACGCCGTCGAGCCGCTTGTCCGCGACGATCTGCCTGGTGGCCTGGAGGCCGTCGAGCACCGGCATCTGAATGTCCACCAGGGCGATGTCCGGACGGTGCTCGGCGGCCAGGGCGACCGCCTGCCGCCCGTCGGCGGCCTCGGCGACCACCTCGATGTCGTCTTCCGCTTCGAGCAGCGACCGGATGCCGCTGCGGATCAGCGCCTGGTCATCGGCCAGCAGGATCCTGATCACGACGGCGTCCGGACGGGGAGCTCGGCGTACACCTGGAAGCCGCCGCCGTCCCGGGGTCCGGCCTGGAGCCGGCCGCCGAGCGCGGTCACCCGCTCCCGCATGCCGATGAGGCCTAGCCCGGGGCCCGCCGACCGAGGGCCGGTGCCGGGGCCGGCGCCGGGGCCGGTTCCCGATCCGTCGTCGTCGACCTGGACCGAGAGGGCGTCCGGTGAGTAGTGCAGGTGAACCCGGGCGCAGGCCCGGCCGGCGTGACGGCTGACGTTGGTGAGCGCTTCCTGCACGATCCGGTAGGCGGCCTGGTCCGCTTCGGGCGGAAGCGCCCGCTGCGTGCCGGTCACGGTCACCGTCACGGGGAGCCCCGCGGCCCGCGCGCGTGCCACCAGGCTGTCCAGCTGACCCAGGTCGCTGGAGTCGCCGTCCTGGTCGCTGCGCAGCACGGTGAGTGTCGTACGCAGTTCCCGCGCGGCGTCCGCGCCCGCCTCCTGAATCGCCAGCAGCGCCGGCGGCACGTCCTCGCCGCGCTTGCGGGCCAGGTGCACCGCCACGCCGGCCTGGACGCAGATCACGGAGATGCTGTGGGTCAGGGAATCGTGCAGCTCACGGGCGATTCGCAGCCGCTCCTCCATCGCCCGGCGCTGGGCCGCCTCATCCCGGGTCCGCTCCGCCTCGTCCGCGCGTTGCTCGACCTCGCGGAGATGCAGAAGCCACAGCCGGGACGCCACGATCATGACGCCGGCGGAGATGCCCCATCCGGCCGCAAAGAACCTCTGCCGGCCTTGATTTGTGCGCATTCTCCGAGCGTAGCCGCCCGGGCCCGCGGTCACATTCGCCGCCGGGAGCCATTTCGGGCTACTCCCCGCGGAGTAGCCGCGCAGGCCGCCGCATCCGCGCTGACCAGGCAGAAGACGCTTCCCGCGTACGACGACAGCGGGCCGCCCTGGCCGCCACCATCGGTGACATGGTTATGACGTATTCCGCAATCGGCGCGATCGGCGCCAGGAAAAACGGCCGCCACCTTGGCCTGGCACTGCTCGTCATCGCAACCGCGCAGCTGATGGTCGTGCTGGACGCGACCGTCGTCAACGTCGCGCTGCCGCGCATTCAGACGGCACTCGGATTCTCCGGCAGCGGCCTGGAATGGGTCGTGAACGCGTACGCGCTGGCGTTCGGCGGGTTGCTGCTGCTCGGCGGCCGGGCCGGTGACCTGCTCGGCCGGCGCCGGATGTTCGTCGTCGGCCTGCTGCTGTTCTCGGCCGCGTCCCTCGCCGGCGGGCTCGCCACCTCACAGGCGTGGCTGCTGGCGGCCCGGGCCGTTCAGGGCGCCGGCGCCGCGATCGTCGCGCCCACCGCGCTGGCGCTGATCGCGACGACGTTCCCGCAAGGCCCGCCCCGCAACCGGGCGATGGGCGTGTACGCCGCGATGAGCGTGGCCGGCGCCGCGGCCGGGCTGATCGCCGGAGGCCTGCTCGTCACGTATGCCTCGTGGCGCTGGGTGCTGTTCGTCAACGTGCCGATCGGCATCGCTGTCGCGCTCGCCGCCCCAGCCGTTCTGCCCGGCACCGCACGCCGGCCAGGCCGGTTCGACCTGCCCGGCACCATGACCGGAACCGTGGGAGTGGCCGCGCTGGTCTACGGCTTGTCCAGCGCCGCCACCAGCCCGGACGGGACATCGCACTGGGGCGACGGCAAGGTAGTAGCCGCGCTGACGGCCGCCGTGGTCCTGCTCGCGGCGTTCGCGGTCATCGAGACGCGCAGCCGTCACGCGCTGCTGCCCGTGCGGCTGCTGCGCAGCCGTGACCGTCTCGGCGCGAACCTCATCATGCTGGCCGTGGGCACCGCGGTCTTCGGCGTGTTCTTCTTCGTCACCCTGTTCGTGCAGGAGGTATGGGGGTACTCCGCGCTCAGGACCGGGGTGGCGTTCCTGCCGCTGACCGCCGCGATGCTGGCCGCCTCCGGCGCGGCCACCGCGCTCGTGCCGCGGATCGGCGCACGTCCGCTGCTGCTGGCCGGCGGCGCCGCCAGCGCCGGGGGCCTGTACTGGCTGTCCCGGATGACCGAGCACGGTACCTACGCGGGCGGGCTGCTCGGGCCGACCCTGCTGACCGGGGTCGGGATCGGCCTGCTGATCGTCCCGCTGCAACTGGTTGCCCTGGCCCGCGTCGCCGAGGCGGACTCCGGGGTGGCCGCGAGCCTGCTCAACGTCGGCCGGCAGGTAGGCGGCTCCATCGGCCTCGCGGTGCTGGGCACCGTGGCCTGGACGGTGGTCGCCGGCCACGCCCGCGGCGCTCGCGGCCAGGCCTCCGCGGCGGCGTACCGGCACGCGCTGGCGGCCGGCTTCGACCGGGCCTTCCTGGTCGCCGCCGCGATCGCGCTGCTCACCCTCGTCGTCGCGATCACCACGATCCGCCTTCGCCGCGCTGACCTAAGCGGGGGCTAGCGCCACCGCTGGCCGCCGGGTGCCTTTAACCGGGGCAGGCGCCCGGCGGCCAGCCGCGGCCACTGGGCGGTGGGGCGCCCGTTGGTGCGGAACTGCTCGCCGCTGGTCCCGAACGGCTGCGGCCAGCCGGGAGGAGAGTCTTCCCAGGTCTCTTGCCTGCCGTACACCGTCATGTCGAGGAGCCCGTAGGCGGGAGCCAGCGCCTCCGCGGCGCGCCCGCTGCTCCAGTAGGTCTCAAAGACCCGGTCGTCATGGCGGAGGTAGCAGACCTGCATGCCGAACCAGCGTCCCGCGAGCAGGGCCTCGGCCGATCCGGCGGCCGAGTACCACGGCATGTCCCAGCCCATGAAGTCGCGGTAGCGGCTGCTCTCGTCGTAGGGCCCCTCGCAGAACGTCGCGAAGGTCACGTCGCGCGAATGCAAGTAGGACAGCTCACGGACCTGGCCGTTGAAGAAGGTGCAGCCCTCGCACTGGGCTTCGGCGGGCTGGTCCGCGTGCCACATGAAGAAGTACGCGATCAACTGGCGTCGCCCCTCGAATACCTCCAGCAGCGGGACGGGCCCGTTCGGCCCCATCAGCGGGATCGCGGGGTCCACCTGCACCATCGGCAGCCGCCGCCGCGCCGCCGCGATCGCGTCGCCTTCACGGGTGTGGGCCTTCTCGCGGGCCAGCAGATCGTCTAGCTGCGCCTGCCACGCGGCGCGTTCGGCCACCGGAGGGATTCCAGGGGCGTCAGCGGCGTCGTTCATGATCGTCTCCTTGAACTGCGTTCGGGTGAGTCTTCCCCGGGACATCTGACGACGGCCAGGCGCGAAACTCATCGCCGGCCCGCTACCCGGCTAGCAAGCAGGCCACGTTGCCTGCTGGCCGGGTACCGCCGATGGAGGCTCACCGCGATGCGGCCCAGGCCGCTGCCACGGCATCGTCGGCTTCATGGCGGGCTCGGTGCCCGGGTGCGGCCAACGGGCCGGAAAGGGATGTGTCAGATGTCAGGAGTTCTGTGGGGCGGCCTGGTCGCGGGCGAGCGTGCGATGCTACTACGGCGCCGGAAGCTCACCTACAGAGATAGCGCGCCGCGGTTTAATGGAAATCGCGAACCTTGACGGCGGAGGGTTCCTGTTAGCCGCAATGCGTGGCGGCGGATGAGGTGCACTGAATTCGCATGGCGTTCGATGTCTTGATCGTGGATGACAGTCAGCCGTTTCTCGACGCTGCGCGTGATCTTCTCGAACGGCAGGGCCTCCGCATCGTGGGCCTGGCCTCGACGTCGGCGGAGGCGATGCGGCGGTCAGCCGAGCTTCACCCGGACGTCGTGCTCATCGACATCACGCTCGCGAGCGAGAGCGGGTTCGAACTGGCCCGGCAGCTATCCGCGCGGGACAACAACGCGGCCGCGCTGATCCTCATCTCGACCCACGCCCAGGCCGACTTCGCCGACCTCATCGCCGACAGCCCGGCCGCGGGGTTTGTGCCGAAGTCGGAGCTGTCGGCGGATGCGATCCGCCGGATCGCATCCGGGAATGGCCCGGGCGGCGGCACGCGCTGAAGGGCGGCGCCCGCTCAGTTCGCCGGCGGGTGCATCGTAAGGCACATCATTCCGGTAAAGATCTCTTCGTTGATGATGTAAATCATCCCGACGACATACGGCAGGCCGATCACCGAAACGAGAAGCCACACCTTCCATTGCTGGCCGTTTTCTCGCTTGCTGATGACCCAGCGTCGTACCGGGGGCAGCCTGAGGATGACCAGCGGGAGGCTTATCGCGACGGCCTGGTAGAAGCGCTGGTGGAAGACGGGATCACCGTCTCCCTCCGGAGTCTGGAAGGGCTTGAATCCGTCGAGCAACAGCAAGTGAACGACGATCAGCGCCCAGAGCGCGTAGGTCACGCGCTGGATCGACTTCCAGTGTTTCCCGAGCCTTCGCTGCGCCGGGGTATTGGCCGTCGCCAGGACCGGGATGCCCATCAGGACGATGAAGAGCCCCGTTACCAGGAAGGTATGCCCGGCGAGCCGGCCGAAAACGCCCCCGGCGAAGTCGGTCGAAATGGCCGCCGTGGTCGCGTCCGAGATTCCTATCAGCATGAACATGATGCCGTACCAGCGCCGCAGGGGCGCGAACCACCGGGCTCCGGTTACGGTAATAAGCGGGGTAATCGACACAGCCAGGAAGAAGGCTATCTCACCCCCGGTCCCGAGTATGTCGGCCTCGGTATTTGTCAGGCTATCCTTTTCGTTCAGCGAGAACCAGCCGCGGGCCACGAAGATCCACGGGATGAAAGCGGGCAGCCGGAGCAGGAATAGGATCAGGGACTGCTTCTTGATAACCAGGGCAGAGAATATGAAGTCCTCGCCCATCCAGCTGTCTATGGTCCGGGGCTTCGGGGATAGTTCTGGACGGGGCATCGCGGCTGGTTCTGGGCGAGCGGCGCCTACTTCCATTCTAGCCATTTGCCGTTCTCTCCTTCTATGAGATATAGCTCCGCCGCCGCCGCCACGGGTAATTCATTGTCAGCCAGGTTAAATCGGGTTTCCGGTTTGATTGGGGTCCTTCTTGGCATGCTTGCCTTTTGCCGGAATCACTTTCGCTTTGTCTTTCACAGGAATCACTTTCGCGTGGTGATGCGCTCCCGGCGCGTTACGCTGGCCCGGGCCCTGATCTTCCTCGAGACCGGTTTGCGACGCGCCTGATCCGTTGGCCCGGAAGACAAAGAAGGCCGGTCCGTGCAGGACTACCTCCGTGGCTCCCGTTGCGATGCCCGCCACGGTCAGGGCCACCAAAGCGGCCGTCACCTTGCGCGCCGCGCCGACCTGCCGGTTTTTCGCCCTGCCCGATGCCTGGGCCTGCGGTTTTGTCCGCCTGGGGCTTACGCCTGGCTTCGTCGCGGGCGCAGCGACCGACCGGGTGGCCGGCTTCGTGGCCGGCCCGGCCGCTGGCTTCGTGGCCGGCTTGGTGGCCAGCCTGGCCGCCGGCTCGGCGGCCGAAGGGGCCGCCGGCTCGGTGATGGGCCGGGCCACCCCGGCCGCGGCCTGGGCCCTGAGCTTCGCAGGCGGATCGGCCGCCGGCTTGGTCGCTGGCATCGCGGGACTCAGCAGGTCTTCGGTGAAGCTCGTGGCCACTCCGCCGAGGTCAGCCGATAGCTTCAGGATCCCGGCCCGTATCTTGGCGGCCTGGAGTTCGGCCGCCGCGAGCGTCGCCGCGGCCTGAT
>Ga0207665_10003554_pt1 | contig 10414 bp, 12 predicted proteins | sample LARL112metaG_FD_184351 | JGI IMG/M metagenome (GOLD analysis project Ga0207665, IMG submission 184351) | Corn, switchgrass and miscanthus rhizosphere microbial communities from Kellogg Biological Station, Michigan, USA - LAR L11-2 metaG... | ecosystem: Host-associated > Plants > Roots >...
GATCTCCTCGATCAATGCGACGGTTGTGACGTATCCCGGATCCGTGCACTTCCGGTTCTCCAACCGCAAGCCGATGGCGTATACCTATTCACCTTATTACCCGCCTCTCCATTACAACGAAACACAGCAGGATTTTTATGGCGGCAATTTCTGGGATCTTAGAGCCACCGGATACAAGCTGCAGAACCCCGACGCGGAGCAGGCCCAGCATCCGATAGTCGACACTCAGGAACATGGATTTCCGGACACCGCGTGTGTCGTGTTCCGGCTCTCGCGGAGCGAGTACAGGTCCCTGTTTGAGACAGTCTGGGGAAAGCAATCGTTCGATATCCGCTGGCCGGCTGACGCCGAGAAGACCTGTAGTACCCCCGGGGGAGCTGAAATCTTCAAGGGGAATCTGACTCCGCTCAATCTCTCCACGGAAGACCGGGCCCGCGCCAACGCCAGTCTTGATCAGTTTGCGCTATCGATCTCTGCCTACGAGCGTTCCGAGGCCATCAGCCCGTTCTCGTCCAAGTTCGATGCGTTTCTCGCCGGTAATGCGACGCTCAACGACGACGAGAGGGCAGGCTGGGAGCTGTTCCGGGGCAAAGCCAAATGCAACATGTGCCACCTGGATGGTACGGCGAACGGCACGCAAGGCGCGATCACGTCCAACAACGCCGCTAGTGTTGCGCCACTCTTCACTGACTTCACCTCGGCCAATCTTGGCATCCCGAGAAACATCAGCAATCCGGTTTACTTTCAGAATGTCCCTGACTCGTATGGATTCACCCGCAATGCCGCCGGCGCAGCATTAACCGACTTGGGAGTAGGGAACTTTTTACGAAGCCTGAACGGCGTCAACCCCCATGCGGCATGGATACCGCTCGCGCCGAAGTTTGACGGCAAAATGCAAGTGCAGACATTGCGCAACGTGGACATGAGGCCATGTCCCACGTTCGTCAAGGCCTACATGCACAATGGATATCTCAAGAGCCTAAAGGAGGTCGTGCACTTCTATAATACTCGTGATGTCTTGCCCAGATGCAAGCAGGGCGACCCGGGCGAGAAGGTGACCTGCTGGCCGGCCCCGGAGGTCGGCGAGAACTTGAGCAAGAAGCTCGGCGACCTCAAGCTGACCGATAAGGAAGAAGACCAGATTGTCGAACTCCTGAAGACCCTAACCGACGGATATACCCGCCCGTACCCCGATGCCAACGCCTACACCGGGGTCTGCCCGGAAAAGCGTTGATCACCTTCATTGTGGTTAGCATGACCGGCCTCGCTGAATTGGCGCGGGACTGGCCTGTTAAATTGCCACGCATCTGGTACCAATGACGGTTATGTTGGATGTCCGCGTGCCCGCCAAGCAATTCCGGCTCGTTCTGATCAAGCCGTCGCACTACGACGACGACGGCTACGTGATCCGATGGTGGCGCGCGATGATCCCATCGAATTCGCTCGCAGCCATCTATGGCATTGCCGCCGATTGCGCCGAGCGCCACGTCCTCGGGCCGGGGGTCGCCATCGCCATCGACGCGATTGACGAGACCCATACGCGCGTGAAGGTGCCGGAGTTGTTGGCGCGTTTTCGCCGTGACGGCAATTTCGGGCTGGTTGCGCTCGTCGGCGTCCAATCGAACCAATATCCGCGCGCCCTCGACATTGCACGACCTTTTCGCCGCGCCGGGATTCCAGTCGTGATGGGAGGGTTCCACGTCTCCGGATGTCTGTCGATGTTGGACGGTCACGCCGTCGACCTCGCCGCTTGCCGGGAGATGGGAGTTGCCATGTTCGCCGGCGAGGCCGAAGGCCGGTTCGATGCCGTGTTGCGCGACGCGGCAGCGGGCGAGCTTGCAACGACATACGACTTCCTGAAGGATCTTCCCGGGATCGAAGGCGCGCCGGTGCCATTTCTTCCCAAGCAGTATGTGGTCCGAACCATCGGCCATAATTCGAGTTTCGATGCCGGCCGAGGCTGCCCGTACCAGTGCTCATTCTGCACGATCATTAACGTGCAAGGCCGCAAGTCACGCTACCGTTCGGCTGACGATGTGGAGCGCCTGGTGCGCATCAACTGGACGCAGGGCGTCAATAAGTTCTTCATTACCGACGACAATTTCGCGCGCAACAAGGAGTGGGAAGCGATTTTCGATCGGTTGATCGAACTGCGGGAAAGGGATGGCATCCCGCTGGCCCTGATGATCCAGGTGGACACGCTTTGCCACAAGCTTCCGAACTTCGTGGAGAAAGCGAAACGAGCGGGGGTAACGCGGGTTTTCATCGGGCTGGAGAACATCAACCCGGACAATCTCGCTGCGGCCAAAAAACGTCAAAATAAGATCACCGAATACCGCAAGATGCTGCTCGCCTGGAAGGGGCAGGGCATCCTCACACTCGCGGGTTATATCCTGGGATTTCCCGCCGACACGGCTGAAACGATCCAACGTGATATTGCAATCATTCAGAACGAACTGCCGATCGACATTCTCGAGTTCTTCTGCCTGACGCCCCTACCGGGTTCCGAGGATCATCAGACCTTATGGAAGGCCGGTATTGCGATGGATTGCGACCTCAACAGATATGATCTGGAGCACGTCTGCACCGCGCATCCGCTAATGGAACAGCGGGAGTGGCAGGCCGCATACCGGCAAGCCTGGTCGCTCTACTACGCGCCGACGCACATGAAGACGCTTCTGCGCCGTGCCGCGGCGACCGGTGTGCCGCTGGGCAGCCTGGTGCGGTTGTTGGCCCGGTTCGCGCTTACGGACCCGCTCGAAAGCGTGCACCCTCTTCAGGGCGGGCTCCTTCGCCTCAAGCATCCCTCGGAGCGCCGGCCAGACTTGCCGCGTGAAAGACCGTGGGCCTTCTGGCCGCGTTTCATATGGCATACGCTGCGCACGCACGCGATCTCCGCCCAAATGTTGATGCGCCTGCTGCTGTGGAAGCGGGCCATCACGCGGGACCCCGACGCGCGCAACTATACGGATCTGGCCCTTACGCCGGTCCGCGACGATGACGATGTGACGCTTGATCTGCTCACCAAGACGACAGGGGCGCGCGCAGCGATCGCGCACATAAACAAGGTCAACGAGCTGATCGGCGCCACCCCGCAGCATTCGAGGCGGTGACTCGGATTTCGCACAGGGCCCTCCCGAGGTCGGAATTGGCTCAAAGGCGAGGGCTACGCCTATCTAAAACGTCGGCTACAGAAGAGCCGATCAATCCGAGGCTAATTCACGTCCGGCGATCGTGCGGCGCGATCGATATTCCTGCTGCCGGCCCGGTGAATGCTTTTCACGCCGACGGCCGGAGTCCCTGACTTCTCCGCAATGACCCGATCCTGTTCTTCGATGACGGCACGCGCAGCGGCATCGCCATCGATGCCCCCGAGGACGTCGCTTGGCACTCTGCGATTCGAACGCAGCGAGCCGTCTTCGTAAACCACATCGAAGAGCGTGAATTCAACGCGCGTTGCGGGCTTGCGTGCCATTTTGGTTTTCCTGTGTGATCTTCTAAGCTGCCACATCGAGCACGGCATTGCGATCATCGAGCCAGGGCCGGCAAAGACCAATTGCCCAGCACGTAACCTGGATGGGCAGTCAATGGCAAGGACGGCAAAACTCGGACGCGTGCGTATATATAGTCGCGGGGCGCCAAATCAACCCGCCACACAAGGAGGGAGCCAATGGCATTCAAGCCGAATTACCGTCGAGACCGGGCCGAGCGACAGAGGGCAGCACGCGCGCGCGCCGAGGAGAAACAAAGACGAAAGGAGGAGAAGACTGCGCTGCGCAAAGCCGAGCGCGAGTCAGCCGAAGCCCCGCCGGATGAGAAGCAAACGACCGAGTAGCCTTGAGGGTTACTGGCTCCGCAAAACTCCGCCATTCCCGTGCAGAGAGTGTCTCTGCAATCGCTTTCGGCGTCGGGCGCGCCAACGACCTCTATTATCCACGCGCCCAGTGCGCGCACGGCCGCAAGCTCCTCGAGGGCAAACCTTCAATAGCGACGCCCTTTAACGCCCACCCTGCATCGGATTGATGCCCGCATCCGGGTTGACGTTGCGGCCACGGTCACATAGATAGCAGGCCGCAACCAGTTTTCGGTCTGCCTCGCGACGCTCCCGTTTTACGGTGGCCAGCCAGCTCCCCCAAAATTGGATGACCGGCCACGCGATGCTCGCCTGATCGGATACGCAAACGATTGCACTGCAAGGAGGCCATGATGGCCACAGGTACCGTGAAGTTCTTCAATTCTCAAAAAGGCTTTGGGTTCATCGCGCCGAGCGACGGCAGCAAGGACGTGTTCGTGCACATCAGCGCGGTGGAGCGCGCCGGCATGCGCACCCTGGTCGAAGGCCAGAAGGTCAGCTACGAGATCGTTACCGACCGAGGCAAGCAGGCGGCGGCTAATCTGCAAGCCGCGTAACCGACGGCCATTGGTCCCGAATCCGCTGAAGTGACAACGTTCGGCTTTATTGACGCCGGGCGTTGTCGCGCACGCGCGCCTTCTGGATAGCCAGAGTCAGGCGCTGAATTTCGCGCAATCGTGCGCGCCATGCTGCGTGGTCGGTGATCAAACTCATGTCTCCCAACAAAGAAAAACTCGCGCTGTTCATTGACGGTGCTAATCTCCATGCCGCCGTGAAATCGCTCGGCTTCGACATCGATTACAAGCGGCTTTTGCGCGAGTTTCAGTCGCGCGGCGATCTGCTACGGGCGCTCTATTACACCGCCGTCATAGAAGATCAGGAATTTTCTTCGATTCGGCCGTTGATCGACTGGCTCGACTATAACGGTTACACGGTCGTGACTAAGCCGACCAAAGAGTTCGTCGACCAGACCGGCCGCCGCAAGATCAAAGGCAATATGGATATCGAGCTCGCCGTTGACGCTATGGAACTCGCGGGGCGCATCGATCACATGGTGTTATTCTCCGGCGACGGGGATTTCCGACCGCTGGTCGAGGCGGTGCAGCGACGCGGGGTGCGCGTCAGCGTGGTCTCCACCACCTCGACTCAGCCGCCGATGATCGCCGACGAGCTGCGCCGCCAGGCCGACCAGTTTATCGACATCGTCGAGTTGCAGCCTAAGATCAGTCGTGACCCGACCGAGCGCGCGGCCCGCGAAACCCGCGAGCCACGGCATTTCCTGCAGCGCCGGCCAACGCAGCACACCGGTGCCGACGAGGAAGAATTCGAGGACTAATTTCCGAGCGATTGGGCACATCTGCGCCGGAAGCGTGCGCGCCGTGCGACATCCTTCATCGCCTGCAGCACGATTTTGATACCTACCACCCCAAGGAGATCATCGATGACAACGACCACGCGAAAGCCGAACAAGACCATAACCATGCCATCCGGGCCGGAGGAATCCGTCCCGGAGCCGGTCACGCAGCGCAAGCGGCCGGACGCCGGCCGATTTCGCCTCCAGGTAGATCGGCAAACGAAAGGCTCGTATGCGAGCTATGAAGATGCCGAAAAAGCGGGATTGGGGATCAAGAAAGAGCACCCGATCCTTCAGGTCGCGGTGTATGACGGCGTAGAGAGCGTGAACAAGATTATCGAATTGCCGTAAATCATCCTCACCGGCGGACATATCCGGCCGTACCCCGATGCCAACATCTACCGGGGGTCTGCCCGCCGCGCTATCAACGGCATGACGATTCTACCTCTCATCCCGCTGTCGTTGTGCTTGCGACCTGCTGAGGCTTCGCCTCATGCGAGCGCGCCGCTGGCATAGAGCGTGTCGACAAGCTTGCTCGCTCCGCTCTGCGGGTCACCGACATTGTTGATGATCACATCGGGGCGCAACTTGCCCTCCGAGAGCTCGAGGCGGCGCATCCGATCCGAGACCCGGCCGTCGCTTGCGCGCTCGCGCGCGGCGAGGCGACTCTGCAGGACGTCCTGCGGCGCGGTCACCAGGACGGTCACGACATTGGCGTAACGCGCGCGCAGGGCGCCGACGACGGTGCGCGAGACGTTGCAGACCACCGTCCGTCCGGCCTCGATATCGAAATCGACGGCGAGGGGAATTCCGTACATGTGGCCGTGCGCGCTCCACCAGACCGCAAAAGCGCCGTTGGCCGCCGCTTGCTCGAATGCGGACTGCGGCATGAATTCATTATCTTCGAAATCGGAGGGCGGCCGCGTGACGACGCGGGCGGGAAAAACGACGCTCGCGTCGTCGCGGCAAGCCGCGCGGGCGTGCGCGATCAACGTATCCTTGCCGGCGCCGCTCGGTCCGACGACCAACACTAGCCGTCCGGGACCGATCGATTTCGATCGAGCGGTCAACGAGCGCAAAGCTGCCGCAATCCACCTCATGCCACGCGTCGGCCGCAGCGCCACACGCTGCGCACCGCCGGCACATCGTGCGCGAGGCGCACGCGGATGAGATCGGCGCGCTTGCCGACGGCGATTTCGCCGCGGTCGTGCAACCCGACCGCCTCGGCTGGCGTCTTGCTGACCATGCGCACCGCCGCCGCCAATTCGATGTCTGCAACGGCCTGCGGCAGACGCAGCGCTGCCATTAGCAGGCTCGCCGGCACGTAGTCGGAGGACAGCACGTCGAGCGCGCCGGCGCACGCCAGCTCCTGCGTGGCGATGTTGCCGGCATGCGAGCCGCCGCGCACGAGATTGGGCGCTCCCATCAAGACACGGATGCCGGCCGCGTGCAGCGCCTGCGCCGCTTCGACCGTGGTCGGAAACTCGGCAAGCGCCACGCCGTCGCGAATCGCTTCGGCGACGTGATCGGCAGTGGTGTCGTCGTGGCTCGCCAAAGGTAGGTTGCGGGCGCGGGCGAGCTGGACGAGCTCGCGATGGTTCGTCTCGGCATGCGCCGCCTGATAGGCAATACGCTTGGCAAACAGCACATCGAGCTCGGCGTCGGTCATGCCGCCGTTCTTGCCGCGGTAATAGTCTCGCAGCTTGCCTTCGTCGCGGAACTGCCGCTGTCCCGGCGTGTGGTCCATCAGCGACACCAGGCGGACATCCGCGCGGTCGATCAGCGCCCTGGTTTCCGCAACGACGCTCGGCATCGGCACCTCGCAGCGAAGGTGAAGGAAGTGCTCAAGGCGAAGAAGCTCGGCCGCCCGCGCGCTCGCTATGGCATCGGCCAGGATCTCGGCCTGGCCGTCGACGTCTTCCGCTCCCTCCTCGCGCCATACGCGCAGCGAATCGAGCGCGGTGGTAATGCCGCAGGTCGCGAGCTGTCCGTCGTAGGAAACGACGGCCGCGACCGGATCCCAGTGCACCTTGGGCCGAGGCACGTAGTGCGCCTCGAGATGATCGGTATGCAGCTCGACCAGACCCGGAAGCAGCAGGTCGCCGGCGAGATCCTCGGCATGATCGGGGGCACGGCCTTCGGCGATCTCGACGATGCGGCCGTTCTCGGCCGCAACCCATCCGGCCTCGATCACGCGTTCCGCGAGGACCACGCGAGCATTGGCCAGAAGCAGGACGTCGCGCGCCATGATGATCCCTCAGGCCGCAGCCGTGAAGCGGTTCACATCGACGACGGTGTCGGCGATGGCAGCGCGGACGTCCTCGTCGTGCACGATCGCCACGACCGCCGTTCCGCGCCGCTTCTTCTCCGTCACCAGGTCGACGACGACCGCGCGATTGCTAGCGTCGAGCGAGGCGGTCGGCTCGTCAAGCAGCAGCAGCGGCAGATCGGATATGAAGCCGCGGGCGATGTTGATGCGCTGCTGTTCACCGCCCGAGAACGTCGCCGGCGGCAACTGCCATAGCCGCTCCGGAATATTGAGTCGCCGAAGGAGATCGGCCGCTCGCTGCCGCGCCTCACCCCGTTGCACGCCGGCGATCAGCAGTGGCTCGCACACGATGTCGATCGCCGGCACACGCGGGATGGCGCGCAGAAACTGGCTGACGTAGCCGAGCGCGCGCGCGCGCAGCGCGAGAATCTGGCGCGGCTCGGCTTGGGCGACGTCGACGCTGCGGCCATCGGCATCAACCCGGATGCTGCCGGCGTCGCAGCGATAAGTGCCGAAGATCATCTTGAGGATCGAGCTCTTGCCCGCACCCGAGCGGCCGGCAAGGACGGCACACTCTCCCGCGCGCACGGTAAACGCAACGCCCGTCACTACCGGCAGGCGAATACCTCCCTGCAAATGCATGGTGAACGTCTTCGCTACGGCCGTCAGTTCGAGTACCGTCGACATGACATCCTCACGGCGGCAGGACCGATGACACGAGCAGCTGCGTATATGGCTGGTGCGGATCGTCCAACACCTGGTCGGTGAGGCCGGTCTCGACGATCTCGCCATCCTTCATCACTATGATGCGGTGAGATAACAGCCGTGCGACCGCAAGATCGTGCGTCACGATCACCGCGGCGAGGGCTAGCTCGGCCACAAGCCCGCGCAACAGATCGAGCAGGCGCGCCTGCACCGAAACGTCGAGACCGCCGGTCGGCTCGTCCATGAAGACGAGCCGCGGCCGGGTGACGAGGTTGCGCGCGATCTGCAACCGCTGACGCATGCCGCCGGAATAAGTGTCCGGCGCCTCGTCGATCCGCCCGGCGTCGATCTCGACGCGGGAGAGCCAATCGCCCGCGGCGCGGCGGATGCCGCCGTAGTGGCGCCAGCCGATCGCCATCAGCCGCTCGCCGACATTGGCGCCCGCGGACACCGTCATGCGCAGGCCCATAGCTGGATCTTGATGCACGTAGCCCCAGTCGGTGCGAAACAGGAAGCGCCGCTCCGCCTCGCCGAGCGAGACAAGATCGCGCGTCGTCCCGTCGCGCATGCGATAGAGCACCCGGCCGGCCGACGGCGCGAGCTGGGTCGAGAGAAGCCGCAACAACGTGGTCTTGCCGGACCCGGATTCCCCCACCACTGCCATCACCTCGCCGGGATGAACGGCAAACGACACGTCGCGGCAGCCGAGCTGGTTGCCGTACCATTTGCTCAGGCCTTCGGCGCGCAGTAGCGGTTGATCTTCCTCGCGCTCCATCATGCCGCGCCTCGCACGAAATCGAGACGAAAGCTGAAGCCGTGGCGCTCGAATCCGAGCGATTCGTAGAACGCGTGTGCGCGTTCGCGCTTGGCGTTTGAGGACAGCATCAGCTTGTAGCAGCCCTTGTCGCGACAAAGCCCGAGCGCGAACTGCATCATCGCCTTGCCGATGCCGTGGCGCTGCAGCGTCGGCGCCACGGCGACATCCTCGACGATGGCCGACGGCGCACCGAGGTGGCCGAGGTTGTGCATCACCAGCAGGGCAAAGGTGCCCACGATCTCGCCGCCATGCTCGGCGACATAGAGGGTGTAGTCGGGATAATCGGCGAAGCGCTCGAATACATGCTTGGCGGCGGCGAGCGGGAGCACATCGCCCGCGTCGAATTCGGTTTGCGCGTAGAGATCGAGGATTTTCTCCAGGTCCGACTCCGTTGCCGGCCGCACCCGCAGTTTTGCCGGCTCAAGCATGCGGCGGCCCCATGCTCGCGGGCCCGGCAGGCGAGGATTGCCCGCCCGCCTTCGCCGCGGCGCGGCGAGCTTCGCAATAATCCGTGTCCGAGCAGACGAACATCCGCCCGCCCGCATCGTCGATCACCACCTCATCGAGGAAGCTTTCCGTGGACGCGCACAGCGCGCAGCTGCCGTCGTGGCGATACCGCTCGAACGGATGATCTTCGAAATCGAGCGAGACGACCGCCGTATAGGGCGGGATGGCATAAATGCGCTTCTCGCGGCCGGCGCCGAACAGCTGCAGCGCCGGCGAGTTGTTCATTTTCGGATTGTCGAATTTCGGCGTCGGCGAAGGGTCGCTCACGTATCTGGCGTTCACCTTCACCGGATAGGCGTAGGTGGTGGCGATGTGGCCGTGGCGGGCGATGTCTTCATAAAGTTTGACATGCATCACGCCGTAATCGGCCAGTGCGTGCATTTGCCGGGTTTCCGTCTCGCGCGGCTCGAGAAAGCGCAGCGGCTCCGGAATGGGAACCTGGTAGACCAGGACTTGATGCGCGCCGAGCGGCGTTTCGGGAATCCGGTGCCGCGTCTGGATCACCGTCGCCTCGGCGGTGCGCGTGGTGGTGCGAACGCCCGCGGTCTTAGCAAAAAACTTGCGGATCGACACCGCGTTGGTGGTGTCGTCGGAGCCTTGGTCGATCACCTTCAACACGTCGTCGGGGCCGAGGATCGCCGCGGTGACCTGAACCCCGCCGGTGCCCCAGCCGTACGGCATCGGCATCTCGCGGCTGGCAAAGGGGACCTGGTAGCCGGGGATCGCGATCGCCTTGAGAATGGCGCGGCGGATCATCCGCTTGGTCTGCTCGTCGAGGTAGGCGAAGTTGTAGACCGGTGCGTTCATTCAGCCGCATCCTTCAGCGCGCCGGCGCCGTCCCGCAGCGCAAACTCCTCGCGCATCCGCCGCACCAATCCGAGCTCGGACTGGAAATCCACGTAATGCGGC
>Ga0207665_10003555_pt1 | contig 10413 bp, 6 predicted proteins | sample LARL112metaG_FD_184351 | JGI IMG/M metagenome (GOLD analysis project Ga0207665, IMG submission 184351) | Corn, switchgrass and miscanthus rhizosphere microbial communities from Kellogg Biological Station, Michigan, USA - LAR L11-2 metaG... | ecosystem: Host-associated > Plants > Roots >...
TCAAGAACACGAGCAATTGCGATTGGCTGCCGGGCATGTACCTGAAGTACACCAGTGGCGAAAGGTTTGGCGCGCCGCAAACCATCATGATGCAGAACCTTCAGCCGGTTAAGCCCGGCGACAAGAAGACGGACAAGAAGGACGCCAAGGCCAAGCCGGACGCCGCAAAACCGGATGCCGGCAAGCCAGCGGATGGCAAGACCAAGCCGGATGGCAGCCCTGAGGATGCGGCCAAGGCCGCTGATAAGCCCGGTGACAAGGCTGCTGACAAGCCGAATGACAAGCCCGACGACAAGGCCGCCGCCGACGCCGAGGCGGACGATGCGGAAAGCGACAGCCCGCAAGCGGCGCCGGAACGGGCCGCGCGCTCGCCGAACGGACTTTATGAGTTCCGCGATGAGCGCTGGATCGAGCTCTACGGCAAGAAGATCGAGGAGATGATCGCGGTCTTGAAGTCGAAGGGCGTGCCGGTGATCTGGGTCGGTCTGCCTGCGATCCGCGGCCAGAAGGGCACGTCCGACATGCTGTTCCTGGATTCGCTCTACCGTGACGCGGCCGGCAAGGCTGGCATCACCTATGTCGACGTCTGGGATGGCTTTGTCGACGAGTCTGGCCGCTTCCTGCAAAGGGGCCCGGATTTTGAAGGCCAGCCGCGCAAGCTGCGCGCCGACGATGGCGTCTTTTTCACCCAGGCCGGCGCGCGCAAGCTCGCGCATTATGTCGAGCGCGAGATCGGCCGGCTGCTGGCGATGCGGACATCGCCGGTCGCGCTGCCGACCGAGCCCGCGACACCCGACGCCAATGCGGTTCCGGGCCAGCCCGCGCCGCGCCCGCTAGCCGGGCCGATCCTGCCACTGGTGGCATCCTCAGTCAGCGCCGACCAGTTGCTCGGCGGTCCCGGCACACGCCCGGCCTCGGTCGACGCGCTCGCCGCGCGCACGCTGGTCAAGGGCGAAGCGCTGTCACCGCCCGCCGGCCGCGCCGACGACTTCGCCTGGCCGCGCCGCGAGATCGGCAGCGAGCTGGCCAAGGAGCCGGCGAAGAGCGATACGCCGGTCGCCTCGACCTCACCGACGGACGGAGCTGCGCCGGCCGCCGCAGCGGCTGCGCCGAAGCAGGCGAAGCGGCCGCCTGCTGCGGTTCCTGCCCAGGCGACGGCGCCCCCGCCGCCGCGCACTTTCTTCGGTGTCGGCACGGCCCCGCCGCCGCGTCAACCCGGTCCGCCGCCGCGGGCAAATCCCCCCGGCGTGTTGCGGCCGCCGGGTGTCGTCGGCCGCGCAGCCGCGGCGCCGCCGGGCGACTTTTCGCGGATGTGGTGATCACAAGATGAGGCCGCCATCGACGACGATGGTCTGGCCGACGATGTAGGACGCGAGCGGCGAGGCCAAAAACAGCGCCGCGCCGGCCATATCGGCGGGCGTCCCCAGCCGCCGCAGCGGAATCCGCGCCAGCGCGTCATCGAGCCGCGTTGGATTTGCGGTGGTGACCTTGGTCATCTTGGTGTCGACCAGGCCGGGCGCGATACCGTTGACGCGAATGCCATCGTCCGCCCAGGCCTGCCCAAGCGTCCGTGTCAGCCCGAGCGCGCCGGTCTTCGAGGCGTTGTAGGCCGGATTGCCCCTGGTCGCATGGAAGGCCGCGGTCGACGACACGATGATCAGCGATCCCTTCACCGCGCGCAGCATCGGATGAAATTTCTGCGCGCAGGCCATCAGGCTGATCAGGTTGACCTCGATCACCTTCCGGAATCCCGCCATCTCGAATTCGCCGCGCCGGTAGATCACCGCGCCCTGCGCCAGCACCAGCACGTCGAGCGCCCGGAATGCAGGCTGGAACTCCTCGATCGCCCTGCCGTCGCTGACGTCGAGCCTGGCATAGTCCAGCCCTTCGAGGTCCGAGCCTTCGCCAGGCGAATAGTCGGTCGCGCGGTCGCGCGTGCCGCACACCGCGACACGCGCGCCCTTGCCGCGAAACGCCTGCGCGATGCCGTTGCCGATGCCGCTGGAGCCGCCGATGACGAGCACCTGTCGGCCGCTGAAGTCGAGTTCGTTCATCGCTCCTCCCTCAATGTTGCTTGACGCGTTTTCACTAACGCGAGACGGCTCGAAAGCGCTCTCATTGTTCGATCCGTCCTTTGAGCAATTCTAGCCTGTCTCGTTGCGGCACGACCACGCATCATCGCGCGGTCAGGCAGCGACGGGCTGCACGCTGCGACTCCTGCGGCGTGTTGTCGCAAACGACTGCGAATGCGACGCGTGCGGACACGCCGCTGTGGCGTGCCGATGAGATGATTAAGAGTCTCTAACATTTTAGTTAATTTATCTACTTAGATGATTTCTAACGATATTTCGTTTAGGGATCGCGAAAATTTTGCGGCAGAGGCCGCAACTCGTTTTCATTTTTCAGGCGCCTTTCAACCAACATCGACGCTCAAGGAAACGCTCGGTCACGAACAGCAACGAAATGAAGCGGAGAGCGGCGTCAGATGTCGCAGCACGCAGAAACTGCAACGTGACGCGTCATTGGGGAGCGATGAGATGAAGCACGATCGCAAACAGCCGGCCCGGACCAACTCCGCGTCGAACAAACAGGACCTGTATGGCCGCACGAGTCTCCTCGCTTTGATCGCGGCCGTCGGACTCGTGTCCGCCGGTTCGTTCAACGGTGTCGCGGCGCAGACCGCGACGACAGCCAGTACCGCGGCAGCGGCCGCACAGAACGCCGCCGCCAACGCAGCGGCGAAGGCCGCCGCCGATGCCGCGGCGAAAGCGTCCGCCAAGGCTGCAGCAGATGCTGCGGCGAAAGCCGCCGCGAAGGCCGCAGCCGATGCGGCAGCGAAGGCTTCTGCCAAGGCTGCGGCCGATGCCGCAGCGAAGGCATCCGCCAAGGCCGCTGCTGACGCCGCGGCGAAGGCGACTGCCAAGGCCGCCGCCGATGCCGCGGCCAAGACAGCAGCAGCAGCCGCCAATGCAGCCCAGAAGACGGCGGCGACCGCCGCTGCCAATGCAGCCCAGAAGACCGCAGCCGGCGCGGCCGCGAATGCAGCCGCCACCGCGGCGCCGAAGGCTCCGGCGGCGACGGCTGCAACGACGACGGTCGGCGTTGCAACCGCAAAGACGCCGGCGGCAGCGCCCGCGACACCCGCAGCCGCGGCGGCAGCAACGCCGGCCAAGAGCAGCGGCGCAGCGAGCAGCAGCGGCGCGACGGCCGCAGCTCAAGCCGCGACCAAGGCCGCGCAGGCGGCCGCCGCGGCCGAGGCTCAGGTCGCTGCCGATCGCAAGGCGATCGACGTGGCGCGGCAGGCCGAGCAGAATGCCAAGACGGCGGCCATCGAGGCTCAGGAGCAGGCTGAGAAGGCCCCGAGCGCGGCCAACACGGCTGCGGCAAACGCTGCCGCCGCCAAGCTGACGGCCGCCTCCACCGCGCTGAATCAGGCCTTCACCAAGCTCGATAAGGATATCGACGTCTCGAACGAGGCGAAGGAAGCCGCCAATGCGGCGGCCGACCAGGCACGCGAGGCGGCTCAAGCTGCGCAGCAGGCGGGCCAGCAGGCCGGGCAACAGGCGGGACAGCAGGGCGGGCAGACATCGACGCCAAAGCCTCAGCAGTCCCAAGACCAGCAGGAGGCCGCCGAGCAAGCCGCGGCAGCCGCGCGGCAGGCGGCTGAACAGAAGGCCCAGGCTCTGCTCCAGGCGGCGCTGCAGACCGGCCAAGCGGCGCGGGCGAGCGCACAGCAGAAGACAACAGCAGCTCAGCAGGCCGCCGCGCAGAACCAGAAGACGGTCGAGCAGCAACTGAACCAGAAGATCGGCGTGCTCGACAACGCAACCGAGGCGGCCGAGCAGAAGGTCAATACCGACCGGCAAGCGCTGGAGACCGCACGGCAGGCAGCACAGCAGGCCAAGAACGATGCTCAGGAAGCGGCGGAAGCCGTTGAGCAGGCCAACAATGCGGCGAATGCCGCGGCCCTCGCTGCGGCGAATGCCAAGGCGACGGCCACCGCGAACGCGTTCAACGCGGCCAACGCCACGTTGAACCAGGATGTGCAGGCGCTGAACCAGACCCGTGCCGCCGGCGAACAGCAGGAGCAGGCGTTGCGCGAGACGGCGGAGCAGCAGATCCAGGCCGGCTATCAGGCGGCCCAGCAGCAGACCCAGGCGGCCTGGGCCCAGGCGCAGCAGCAATCCAACGCGGCGCTGGAATCGGCCGAACAGCAGGGCAATGCGCTCCGCGCCGCCGCGCAACAGGTGGCGCAGAACCAGTAGCACCTCTCCACGCGATCGTGCCGATCCGGCTCGAGGGTCGGATCGGCACAGCGCGCAAGGACACGCGCGGAGCCGCAACGGCCCCGCGAACGCGTGGGCGCGCATCGCCCGCGCGCATCAAGTCCTGGCTGGGCGGATCACACCGATGCGGGGCCAGCGCTGCGCCTTGAAGCGCGGTCGCTGCGATCGGTCCGTCACACGCCGATGATGGGGAAGGACGTCGCCTTGCTATCCGCTCTGCGCAGGAAACGCCTTTGCGTCTGGTCTATCGGCGGCCGCACCAACCTGCTTCTGGTCGAAATCCTGCTCGTGCTCGTCACCGCCGACCAGGCGCGTGCCGAGCCGGCCAGCACCGCATTGCCGGTGCCCCAAGGCACACGTGAAATGGGAACGCGTGAAATGGGCGCGCGGGACATCCGGCAGCTCGATATCCGCCAGTTTCTGGTGCGCAGCCTGGTGCGCACCCCTGCGCAACGCGTGCAAATCGCCGCGAAAGGCACGGCGGCAAAAATGGTGCTTTATCCTCATGGCGGCAGCACCGATCAGCGCACGCTGCAATCGCTCCTGCTTCGCCCCGTCGTCGATTATCCGGCAAGCCGGTTCGCCGACGCCAGGGCCCAGATGCGCAACGTGCGCACCTTTACCGGCGCCACCTTCAGGCAGGCCGCGGTTCTGCGCAACAGCGCGCCGGCGACCCAGTCAGCGCCGCTAGCACGGCCGACGATGCAGCCTGCCGCGGCCCCGCCGCAGCAGGCGGCCGCGGCGCAGCCTGTTGTCGCAGCCGTGCCGGTGCCGCGCAACCCGGACGTCCAGCCCGACCGCAACCTCGACCGCCTCACACCGGCGGCGGCGGACAAGCCGGCTGCCGAAACCTATGACCAGGCCGGCATCAAGCTCGGCAACTTTCTCTACAAGCCGGCGGTCGAGATTCTGGGCGGCTACGCCAGCAATCCGGGGCGGCAACCCAATGCCACACCATCGCCGGTCGCGGTCGTGGCACCCGAACTGTCGATCCGCTCGCAGTTCGAGCGTCACGAGCTCAACGCCGACATGCGCTTCGCCTATAATGAGGTGACGGCGCAGCAGACGCTGAGCCATCCGACCGCCGAAGCCCGCGTCAACGGACGCTACGACCTTACCGAGAGCACGCATTTCGTGGCCGAGGGGCGTTTCCTCAACGACGCGCTGGTCACGCCGGGATTCCTGCAGCAGCCGCGCACGACGACATCCGGCACCACCGCCGGCGTCGTGCAAAGGTTCGACCAGCTCGAAATCGCCGCGAAAGGCTCGTTCGACCGCGTCACCTTCGCCAACGGGGTGATTGCCGCCAACCAGGTTCTCAACACCCAGGATCGCAACTACAACCAGCCGGGCGCGCAGACGCGCATCAGCTACGCGATCTCGCCGGGGTTCTCACCGTTCATCGACCTCGGCTATGATCGCCGCGAACACGACATGAAGGTCGATTTCAACGGCGTGCGGCGCGACTCGACCGGGCTGCTCGGACGCGGCGGCGTCGCGCTCAATCTGGGATCGCTGAGTGGCGACATGTCGTTCGGCTACCTGGTTCGCCGTTTCGACGCGCCCAATATGCGCAGTGTCGAGGGCTGGGTCGCCGACGCGACCCTGGTCTGGGCGGCCGATCCAACCAGCACCTTCGTGCTGGTCGCGCGCTCGCAGGCCTCCGAAACGCCCGCGGCCAACATTTTCGGGATCTTGTCGCGCGACGTCATCCTGCAGGTCGATCACCAGTTCGAGCCCTGGCTCGTCGCCACGCTGCGCTCGGGCTACGGCCAGGACCGCTTCGTCGGAACCGACCGCATCGACGACCGCTTCTTCGTGGCCGGCGGCGGCGTCTACAAACTGTCCCGCATGGTCCATCTCAAGAGCGATCTGCGCGCGGAATGGACCCGCTCGAGCCTGCCGATGAACAATGTGCTGGCCCTCACCGGCCTGTTCGGTGTGCGCTTTCAATATTGAACCAGCGCCGCGCATGACAGCCGGCGGGCCGTCGCGCGTTGACATCACGCGCATCGGGAGTAGCCTTTGGGCAAATTGTGCGGGACAACCGCGAATTTCGCTCGTGGAGGCGCGCGATGACCCTGTCGGTCCGGCAGATCGGTCCATGCTTCGTCGGTGAGATCAGCGGCGTCGACCTCCGCAAGCCGTTGACCCGGCAGGAGGCCACCGAGATAGAGGCGGCGATGGATCGCTACGCCGTGCTCGTGTTCCATGACCAGGATATCACCGACGACCAGCAGATGGCGTTTGCGCTCAATTTCGGCGAGCGCGAAAACCCGCGCGGCGGCAACATCACGAAGAAGGAAGACTATCGCCTCGACTCCGGACTCAACGACGTGTCCAATCTCGGCAAGGACGGCAGGCCGCTGGCGCGCAACAGCCGCACCCATCTGTTCAATCTCGGCAATTGCCTGTGGCATTCCGACAGTTCGTTCCGCGCCATCCCGGCAAAATTCTCGCTGCTATCGGCGCGCGTGGTGAACCCGAAGGGCGGCAACACCGAATTCGCCGACATGCGCGCGGCCCATGACGCGCTCGACGAGGAGACCAGGACCGAAATCGAAGACCTGATCTGCGAACACTCCCTGATGTATTCGCGCAGCTCGCTCGGCTTCCTCGACTACAGCGAGGAGGAGAAGCAGATGTTCAAGCCGGTACGGCAGCGCCTGGTGCGCTCGCACCCCCGCCATGGCCGCAAGTCGCTCTATCTGTCCTCGCATGCGGGCGCCATCGTCGGCATGAGCATGCCGGAAGCGCGGATCCTGCTGCGCGACCTCACCGAGCACGCGACGCAGCCGCAATTCGTCCATGTGCACAAATGGCGGCTGCACGACCTCGTGATGTGGGACAACCGCCAGACCATGCACCGGGTGCGCCGCTATGATCAGTCGCAGCCGCGCGACATGCGCCGCGCCACCGTCGCCGGCACCGAGCCGACCGTGGCGCAGCAGGTGGCGGAGTAGCACGGATGCTGTCATCGCCCGGTTCGACTGGGCGGTCCAGTATTCCAGAGACGGCAGTTTCCTACTGGGGGCCCGCGGCGTACTGGATGCCCCGCTTAAAGCGGGGCATGACCACTTAGGCGCACAAAGACAGCGTTCGCGCGGAAGACGCGATCATTGAAGGCCAGTGCTACGCGTGTCCCGCCGCGTTCGACAGCATGCCGGGGTCGATGCCGATCTTGCGCAGCGCACGCGCATATTTCTCGTCGACATCGTCGCCGAACACCAGATCCGGGTCGGCATCGCAGTGCAGCCAGCCATTGTCCTGGATTTCGGACTCGAGCTGGCCGGGCCGCCAGCCGGCATAGCCGAGCGCAAGCAGCGCGTGCTTGGGCCCCGAGCCCTTGGCAATGGCCTTGAGAATGTCGATGGTCGCGGTCAGGCAGATCTTGTCGTCGATCGGCAGCGTCGCGTTCTCGATGTAGAAATCGCTGGAATGCAGCACGAAACCGCGCCCGGTATCGACCGGACCGCCCTGCAGCACCTTGAGCGTCTCGGCGTGTCCCGGCAACTTGATCTGCTCGGCCTTGTTGATGATCTTGAGCTGCACCAGGAGTTCGGGGAAATCGATGCTGCCCGCCGGGCGGTTGACCATGATGCCCATGGCGCCCTCGGCGGAATGCGCACAGAGATAGATCACGGAGCGCTCGAAGCGGGGATCCCCCATGACAGGCATGGCGATCAGCAACTGGCCGTCCAGATACCCGCGCTTGGCCGAATTATGGCCAATGCCAGTCACCTTGCGGCGAATATCGCCCGGTCGTTTGCCTTCGGGGTTCATCGGCGGGCTCTCTGCTCTGTCCACATCCTGATATTGGGTGGCTGATCTGTCAATCAAGGTTCGCGCCTTCGAGCGCGAGTGCTCCGACGCCAACAGTCGCATCCCATCCGGGAGGCACGTTTGCGAACGTTGGCATGGACCACCAGCCAACGTATTGATGCCAGTGGAGCTTTGGATGTGACGTTCGCACCACGGTATACCGGCAGGCAGCGCGGCGAACGTCACATCCGCCGCACTGGTCACAAGCAATTCAATGGTTTGGGATAGGAACGAACGGTAAAGACTGCACATGAACGCCACAATCCGTCACAGCGCCCTGGTTGGGCTCGCCGCAACCGTCCTTGCATCATCACTGCCGGCGGCGTCCGGCGCCGAAGATGCCTCGCCGTGGCAGTCGGAGGGGCATTCCGCGGTCCGACTCCTGGCCGGCTCGCGCAGCGGCGCGGTGCTGCTCGGCGGCGTCGCCTTCCAACTGCAGCCCGGCTGGAAAACCTATTGGCGAACGCCCGGGGATTCCGGTGTGCCGCCGCGTTTCGACTTCTCGAAATCGGAGAACGTCGAGGCCGTGACGGTGCTTTGGCCGGCGCCGCTGCTGTTCGACGACGGCGCCGGCGGGCACGCGCTCGGTTATCACGACAAGGTCGTGCTGCCGCTGCGAATCGTCATCAAGAGCGCCGACAAGCCGGTGACATTGCGCGCCAACATCAACTACGCGGTCTGCAACAAGATCTGCATTCCCGTCGATGCCAGCGCCGAGCTGGCTTTCACCAGCGTCGCCTCGACCGAGGACAACGCGCTGTTCGCGGCGCTCGATACTGTGCCGAAACCAGCCAATGTCGGCGACCCCAACCCGCTCACGATTCGCGACGTCAAGCGCGAAGGCCAAAGCGACGTGGTGGTCGACGTGGTGAGCCCGGACAATCGTGACATCAACCTTTTCGTCGAGGGACCGACGCCGGACTGGTCGCTGCCGGTTCCGACCTTGCGGGCAAACAGCCCGCCGGGCGTCAAACGCTTCAGCTTCGCGCTTGACGGCGTCCCGCCGGGGGTCAATCCCGATGGCGCCGCGCTCAAGCTGACCCTGGTCGACGGCGAGAAGGCCTACGAGTTCAACGTCAATCTGAATTGAGCCGAAACTCGGTGTCGTCCCCGCCTGGTGCGCAATTGCGCACTGGAGCGGGGACCCATAACCCCAGTCCTGAGTTGTTTGCGCGAACCAGCCGTCACGTCGTTCGTCGCGCCAAGAACCGCCTGGGGTTATGGGTCCCGGCTCGGCGCTCGCTCGAGCGGCGCTACGCGCCGCGCGCTCACTTGGCCGGGACGACAACTGGGGTGGGCGCCGCCCAACCCAATCTTAACGAATGGTTGATAGAGGGAATCGGGACCGCATCGCGCGGCACCCATTTGAGGATTCCCGCACCGTGGCCGTGATGGACGCTCCGCCCGCAATCGATCCGCGAAGCGGCCTGGTCGCCAGGCTGCGGTCCCTGTTCGTGGCCGGCCCCAACGAGGCCTCCGTCACCAAGCGGCTCGCCGGCACGATCTTCATCATCCGTGTCCTGAGTGCGGCGCTGGCCTATCTCGCGCAGATCCTGCTGGCGCGCTGGATGGGCGGCGCCGAATACGGCACCTACGTCTATGTCTGGACCTGGGTGCTGCTGCTCGGCAGCGTGATGGACTTCGGCCTTTCGACCTCGGCGCAAAAGATCATTCCCGAATATCGCGCGCGCGACGAGCACGCGCTGCTGCGCGGCTTCCTGACGGGAAGCCGCTGGATGGCATTTTTGGTGTCCACACTGGTTTCGCTGGCGCTGGCGGGCCTCGTGAAAGCTCTGTCGCCGTGGATCGATCCCGAGGCGGTCCTGCCGCTTTATATCGGCTGCCTGATCCTGCCCGCTTTCGTCGTCGCCAACACCCAGGACGGCATCGCGCGCTCGCATGACTGGATGCAGCTCGGCCTGATGCCGCAATTCATCATCCGCCAGGCGCTGATCATCGGCATCACGGCCTCTGCCTTCCTGCTCGGCTATCATCTCGGCGCGGTCGCCGCGATGGTCGCGAGCGCAGGCGCGGTGTGGATCGCGATGACCGGGCAAATGGTGGTGCTGAACCGCAAGCTCGCCGACCATATCGAACCCGGCCCCAAGGCCTACGACGTCAGCGGCTGGCTCGCCGTCTCGCTGCCGATCCTGCTGGTCGAGAGCTTCTATCTGCTGCTGTCCTACACCGACGTGCTGGTGCTGCAGCAGTTCCGTCCCTCGGACGAAGTCGGCGTCTACTTCGCGGTGGTGAAGACGCTCGCGCTGGTCTCGTTCATCCATTACGCGATGTCGGCGACGACGGC
>Ga0207665_10003557_pt1 | contig 10413 bp, 7 predicted proteins | sample LARL112metaG_FD_184351 | JGI IMG/M metagenome (GOLD analysis project Ga0207665, IMG submission 184351) | Corn, switchgrass and miscanthus rhizosphere microbial communities from Kellogg Biological Station, Michigan, USA - LAR L11-2 metaG... | ecosystem: Host-associated > Plants > Roots >...
GTCCGCCGGCACCTGTGCGGGAAACTGTGCGTGGACATCGACGTCGACACCTGCGGGCCGGCGCCGGACCTTCAGTTCCCGGAGCAGGATGTCGACTTGGATCCGTGCGGGAACGGGGTCTACTGCATCTATTTCACGCTGCCGGCGGGCACGTTCCAGCCGCCCCCGGGATACCCCAACCGTTGCGGCCGGGTTTACCGACTGTGCGTCACCGTCGGTTCTCATGATCTTTGCGGCGGCCCGGGCCTCATCTGGGGGCACTGCGACTCGGTTGAGATCGCCGTTCACCCTCCCGTCCCTAACCCATAACCGCCCTCAACCCCATAGCAGATGACGCGGCGTTCGCTGAGGGCGGGCTCGCTGCCGCCCCGGCGAACGCGTCAGCGATCCGACGGCCGAGGCGCTGCGCGACGGCCGAGGCGCTGCGCGAGGAGGTCGCGTGCCCCGGAACTCGGCATCCGATACGTCGAGTGACGACTGGTCGGCGGATCAGCGCCGTCAGCGTGCCGGCTTCAGCATCTTCGTCGACCAGGTGGTCGACCAAGCCGGGGGGCAGCGGTGGGAAGCCCGCCTCTACCACGCCGAGTCTGGAGCAGAGACAACGCTGCCCGGCGCCTCCCCCGACCAATGGCTCGCCTGGGTGCTGGAACACCTCGGGACACAGGAGACACTTACGGGGGATTGTCGAGAGCCAATACACCCTGCCGTTGAGGTGTTGGCGGTGGAGGTACTCGATGTGACCGTGACTGAGGAGCCGGCAACGCAGGCGGAGTCGACTCATAGAATCGCAGCGCGGGTGGTGATCCAACTCAGCGGCCTGACTCGCCTCCAGCGAGAGATCGGATCGCGCGTTCTGAGCCAGCTTTCCGGACCCTGGTCCCTCCGTGATACACCGGAAATGCCGTGACCTGCACCTGGCGGAATCGGTGGAGAGGGCGAAGCTGGTGCTCAGCGACCGGGGCGTCCTGAATTACCCGTTGACCAGCGAGCAATAGAGATCTGTGGTTTCCTTGCTGGGCTCGAGATCGAGGGCGTCGGCCAGGGCTGAAGAGCACCTGCGGTACTGCTCAACCACGAGCGGGCGACGGCCGGTGAGTGAGTAACACGACATCACTCGGCGATGCGCCGTCTCGTCGCAAGGCTCTCGACGCAGGACCTGCTGGCTGACCTCCAAGGCGACGTCCACGGCACCCCCCGCGAGCCGTAGCTCGGCCAGCCGATTGGCGCAGTCGAGGTAGGCGAGCCGTAGCCGGTCGCGCTCGGTCAGCGCCCAGTCTTCGTACGGCATGTCCTCGAGGAGGTCGCCAGCGTACAGGGCAATCCCTCGCTCGAATTCCTCGATGGCCTCGTCGGCGCGGCCCTCCCGCTCGGCGCATCGGCCGGCCGCCACTCGTGCCTCGAACTCCTCGACGTCACACCAGAACCCGGCTCGGCAATCCACGGCGTAGGCCTCGTTCTCGTACGCGATGTGCTCCAAGCCCGTGCGGCTGCGCAGGACCCGCCGGATGAGGTACATCGTCTGGTGAAGGTTGCGCCGGGCGACCTCGGCATCGCATTCGGGCCAGAAGGTCTCGATCAGCATGTCCCGGTGCGCCGACCGCCCGCTTCGGAACATGAGGTAGCGCACCACTCGAGCGACCTTGGCCCCCCGCCAACCCTCGATCACCTGGCCATGGCACTGGATCACACACGGGCCGAGGAGGAAGGCGGCCAGTGCGCAGGCTGCCATTCCGCCGGACGGCCCAGGCCGGGAGTGCAGCCCGCCAGATGCCAGCACCTCGCCGTCCAGGGGCGAGGCTCTCGGCCAATCCCGCGGGCAACGGATCAACTCAGCCACCGCCTGCAGAGCAGTAATCAGCGAGCGCCGCGTCTCCGATTCGGAATCCACAGCCCTGCACTGAGCGCGCCGATAAACCTCCAGCTGGTCAGCCTCGCAACGCCAGCGGGCGGCGATCTGATCCGTCGCCACCAACATGGCCATCATCGCGGGGTCGCCAGCTGGCTCAAGGAGCGCATGCACACGGTCGAGCAGTTCAGCCGCGGCTCCCGCGGAGCCGCCCGACTGCAAATCGGCGATGAGGGACTCGACCAACTGCCCCACGCGCCCGTCTGGCGTTAACATCTGGACATCGCTCAAGCCCACCACCCCGTGGAAGCCTCACCTGCCGTGCCGAACCCCCGGAGCGGTGTCGAACCCGAATCCGCTGGGCTCGGGTGCCGATGATCCGGGTCACACCGAAGTTGCTGACCGCGGTCAGCAGCCCGCCGAGCGCGAAGCTCAGCACCGCCACCAGCGCGGTGAGCCAGCCCCGCAGGTACGGCGAAACTCCCCCGTAGCTGCCCGCAGCGCGCGCGAAGCCCCATGGAGCATCGAAGCCGAGAACCACATCCCAGCTCAACGGAGTAGCGTCCTTGGGCATAAGTTCCCCTATGCGCACATCGCCGGTATAGAGATAACCAGAAGTACTGCGTTTGCGCGCCTCCTTGCTGGTTACATTAGTGCCGACATGACCATAGCAAGGGCATGCTTAAACAGCGCTTAAATGAGGAGGCTGGCCCAGGCCTGATGAGCGATCTAGTTGGGGTAACCATGGCTCATCGTCGCCTGGTGGAGCCCGGCGTCTGTTGGCATTGGCTCCCCGTTTGGCTCCCCAATCTCGTTAGCGCAGCTAATCTTCGCTGGCCTGCGGCCTGTTTCGGAATGGGTTTGGCTGGTGGGCCGGTGGTCGGGTGGGCTGGGGTGGGCTGGTGGCTGGGCTCAGCTGGCCAGGGTGGTTAGGGCGGTGAGGGTGAGGTGGCCGGTGGTGATGGCTTTGAGGAGGTTGTGCACGGCGGCGGTGAAGGCCCATTCGGCGGCGGCTTTGGGTTTGCCGCGGGTGGCCAGGCGGCGGATGCCCATGTTGTGCTTGATGTGGCCGTGGGGGGTTTCGGCGATGTGGCCGCGCCTGCGGTAGGCGGTGATGCCTTCTTCGGTGGCCAGCCGGGCGGCCATCGCTGCGCTCGGGCCGTCTGCGGCCTGGCCGCTGGTGTGGTCCTGGCTGGCGGCAGTGGCCTGGCGGGCGGTTTTTTCCAGGGTGCGGCGGGTGCCGGTGGCGATCAGCCGGTCTGGGCCTGGGGTGGTCAGGTTGTCCTCGGAGCAGTAGCCGGCGTCGGCGAGGACCTGCCCGGTCCCGCCGTCCCGGGCCGGGGCAGCGCTGCTGGTGGCAGCAGGCGGGGACTGGTGCGCGGTGATCAGCGCGGCGGCGTCTGCGGCTTTGGTGAGCATCGGGGCGAACCACGCGGTGTCCGTGGTGTCCTGGGTCAGCTCGGTAGCGATGATCAGCCCGTCTTCGCTGGCCACGTTCTGGGTGCTGTAACTCTGGATGAACCCGCCGCCGCGGGTGGGCATCAGCCGCGAGTCCGGGTCGGTGATGTTGCGCACCGGGCCCGGGCCCTTGCGGGTGGTCTCCTTCCGGGCGGCCTCAGCGGCCCTGGCCTCAGCCTGCTCCAGGGCGTGGCGGGCCTTCGTGACCCGGCTGAAGTCCTCGATCCCGGCCTTGGGACGGTCCCGGCGGCTGCCCGGTATCACCGGCCCGGCGGCCTTGGCCTGCAGGTCCGCGATCTGCGCGGCCCGCGCCGCGCGGGCCCGCTCCAGCCGGGCCCGGGCCGCTTCCACCGCCGCGGCCCGCGGCGGCATCCCGCGCGCCCGGCCGTCTTGCGCCAGGTATTCCTGCGCTTTGTGCTCCTGCGCCGCTTCGCCGGCCTCGCGCTCGGCTTCCAGGTCCGCCAGCGCCTTGCGGATCCGCTCATCGCGGGTGCGCGGGTTCACCACCTCCGGCGGCACCTCATCACCACGGCAGCCCTCACCCAGCAGCTCATCCTCGGCGGCATCGGCAGCCGCGTGCTCAGCTGCCCGCTGCGCGGCCAGCTTCCGCAGCCCCTCCTCAGTCCGGTTCGCCGCCTTCGACGCGTTCGCGCCGATCTTCATCCCATCCAGCGCCACCGTGCCCAGCTTGCCCATCCCCAGCCTCGCGCACAGCACCAGCACCTGCCTGAACAGGGCTTCCGCCGCGCCAGGGAACGCCGCCCGGAAACGCGCGATCGTCACATGATCAGGAACATCCTCAGCGCAGATCACCCGGAAGCCCACATCGGCCAGGCAGGCCGCCTCGATCCGCCGCGAACTGGTCACCCCGTTCGCATACGCCCACACCAGCAGCGTGGCCAGCATGTCCGGGTCATACCCAGCCGCCCCCACACCGCCGGCCCGCCGCCCCGCATGAAACAGCGAGGTATCCAGCTGGCCAGCCCCCCCGATCACCAGCCACACCGCGTGATCAGCTGGCAGCCACTCCCGCCTATCCGGCGGCAGCAAAAACGCCTGATCCCGCAGCACCGGCCGGTACCCCTTCGCCATGGGAAAACCATCCCAAAACGTCACCTACCAGCCCAGACAACGCGCCGAGGAACACCAGCCGATTCTGCAACAGCCCGCCTGGGGGCTGACAGTCGCGGCGCTACCGGGGAGACCAGGCCCGGACGCCCTGGTCCAAGCCAGCACGCCACCGCATAACCCACGGCCGACAGCTCTCAAGAGATCGCTTCGCTCGTCGCCGACGTGCTCTCAACGCGTAAGAGTGCACCCGCCCGCGGGACTCTCCACCATTGCAACGACCCTCACCGACATGCATGGTCAAGCCACCCGTTCATGCCGAAAGTAGTGCGTTGCTCTGCCGGATGGCCATACTTGCCTGCGTATTCCCATGCATAGCATCGCGATGACCGCTGACTTTGCCTACTGCACCGCATCCATCCCCGGCATCTTCCCCATGATTGTGTGGCATTCGCGATCAGGATCCGCGTGAGAAGTTTGCTTGTCAGCAAACAATTAAAGCCTTATGCCGGATTTGTGCGGAGGCGGTACGGTGAACGACCTGCCGGCGAGGCCACATATCACTAACCACCCCTTGACAGTAGCTTATGGCAAAGTTATGGAATGTGCATCGGCTTAATTCGGCGTGCCGCAGAGGGGTAACGGTTTGCCGTATCTGCGGTCGATGGGGGATCACCTGTAATAGCTGGCCATCTTTGGGTGCGTTGAGACCCGGACAGCCTTGGGGTTTACCCCCCAACCGGGGGGTTGCATAGGGGGCTAATTCTGAGCGTAGCGGGATCCGGTCCAACCGACATCTCGTCGGCCTGGGATGCGTTCTTTCACGACTGGGTGAAGCCGGTCGTTCATTTCGGTACGCCGGCGCTGATCGTGTTCGCCGTACTGCTGATATTGACACGTGTCCTGACCGCAAGGCTGGTGACCAAGGACTCGCCGGGTATACGGTCGGCGAGGACCTCGGCGCGGTGGCCCGTCAGCGTCATGTACTGGTTCGGGGTTATCTGCCTGCTATATGCGGCGATCGAGGCCACGGTCATTTTCCCGCTCGCCCGTGACGTGATGTTCGGCAAGAAGCCCAAGCCGCCGACCGCGCCACCAGCACCGTTGACCGCGGATTTCTCGATCGGGATGGTTGCCGCCGCGGCTGTGGTCGTCTGGGTGCTGTACTGCATCGCAGGCCGCCCGCCCTGGCGCAAGGTCTACGCACCGGGCCTGACCGAGCGACTCGAGTCCCCCGCCCGTACCGGATGGGCGGTACCGATAACCGCGGGCGTGGCCCTGGCGGCCGGCGTCCTTATCATTGGGGTAATAGGCCTGTGGTGGCGTTTTCAGTGGCTGGATGACCGGGTAACGCCAGGCACCTATGCGCCGTTGCTGGCAGGGCTCGGCGTCGTCATCGTCGGCCGCGCTCGCGGTATAGGGATGGGACTTGTCATCCAAGGCCATGACAAGACCGGTGGTGATGACGCGGGCCTGGGCGCGTCCGTACGGGCCCGCCTGTACACGCTCGCCTCTCACGAACCAGCCGGCATTCAGGTCACGCAGCAAACAGACGTAAGTACGCTGCCCCAGGATGCGCTGAGCCTGATTCCTGATGGCATTCTGGCCAAGGTTGCGGCACTGTTCGTCTCCCTCTTCACGCCCGCGACACCATGGCGCGCTGACGTAGCCGAGCAGTCCGACGGCAGTACCGTGGTATCGATCCTGCGTAACGGGGTCACTGCCGACGCCGTGGTAATCCGGGCAAGCACACTGTGGCTGCCGGACAAGAGCGCCAGTAACGCAGGCACCGCCTCGACCGCCGACGACATAAGCCCGGCGGCCGACGGCTCGTCTGCAGGATCGGGTCCCGCGGGTCCCGGCACCGATTCCGACTGGACGGTGGAGCTACGCACCGCGGCTGCTGCCTTCATCCTGCTGACGCTGTCGAGGCGCTACTACCACCTGAGGGCCGGCCTGTCCGGCGCGCAGGACTGGCGCAGCGTCGCGATGCAGGTGATCGCCACCGACCCGGCATGCCGCTTGGGCGTGGATGACAGACGTGCCTTGCTCGCGAATGCCGTCGCCGAAGATGACGGGAACATGGCCGCCCGGCTTGCCTTTCTCAACACCTCCTACCGCAACACGGCCGATCAGCGCGAGAACAGGCTGTTCGCTGAAAGGCTTTCCAAGCTCCTTGAAATACTGCCCAACGAGGAGGGAATGTGGCCGCTGCGGCTACGGTTGCGGTTCAACCTGCTCGCCGCGAAGCTCAACGAAGCCGCCTGGTTCAAACGGCGGGATGATCGGCCGCGCTCGAACAGTCTGGAGGTAGACAATGACAAGGACTTGGCTGGAATACGTGAGGTGCTCCGCGAGGCTGCCAAGCAAGCAGGGCATCTGGTTGTTTTCTGGCAGGACCCGGAAAACCAGAAGGCCTTCCCCGAGCTATGGGATGACATGGACGTGGCGGTGACCATCTCAGCAGAAGCTGTCAGAGTGGAGTGGGAACGCCGATTCATCGATCGAATGGATGACAGCTGGAAGGAATGCGAGGACCGCGGTGACCGCAAACAGGCAAAGATAACCTTGCTGGCCCGTTATGGGCAAGCCTGCACGCTGGTGGGGTGCGCTGCCATCTCGGCCGAGAACCAGCGGTCGCGACTCTACACCCAAGCCCTGGATGTGCTAGAGATGGTGACGGCCGTCCGGGACTTTCGCACGGTGGCGCGTACCGACCCGTCATTCGCCGAACTCCATGATATCGACAAGATAGAAAAGGTCCTCTGCTCAACTAGTGCGCTCGGTGGCAAACCTGAGACAGTTAAGGTACTGGCGCCCTGTGCAACGAAGGAGGCTCTGGCCGACAAGTACGCCAGCCCACTGGCATCTGCGCCCGATATCGTTGACCGGTTCAAGAGCCTGACTGGGGACCCGTGCCCAGCGGACTTCCTAGCGCTGTCTCTGTTTACCAAACACCGTGCGGCCATTGAGGAGCGCGGCATCCACAATGCCGCCACGCTGCGCCAGAAAGCGGCCCCGCTTGCTTCCGAACTGAGCATCACCAACGACGTAGTGGCCCGATGGCTGGAAGTCGCCGACTTGTACACATGGTTGCGGACGGTTCCCCCGGCCTCCGACCCAGCGAACGACGCGGCCAAACGGGACACGATCACCACGGCGCTGGTGTTTCTGCTGATGAAAGTAAGCCTGGACTCCCTTCCGGCCCTCCGGCAGGAACTGCAGGAGGAACCGAGCACCGGGCTCGGCCAGTTCCGCGCGAGGCTGATTGACTGCGCGCGGAACTGGGCCATCGTTGTGCCAGGAGAGCAGGACATCCGATGCTGGCAAGAAGAACTCAACGGCTGGTCAGACACTCATGGGAAACCTGCTGAGCGCGCTCCCGCCCCATCGACGACACTTCCGTAGGATATTTAAGAGCTGCTCTTCGCCGCAGCCGTTTCCGATTCTCCTTTTGATTTCGGTTTCAGGCATTCAACCAGGACATTGACCTCGAAATTAGTCGCGAACCGGATGTCTATGGTCTCTGCGCTGAGGTCTATGGTGTCTGTGCTGAGATAGAGTGTGCACTGGAAGTCATCCGTCCCCGGCTTAACCGCCTTTTGAATATCGGCCCGACTGTATTTTCTTACCGCAGCGCGCCTGCCAAGCCGCCGACGTTTTTTCATGCCAAGCAGCACGTGTGGTTCTATCTCCGGAGGAGTTCCGCCGACGCCGGTAGTATCCGGCTTTTTGGTCACCAGCAGGGAGATGGGGAACCCGGTGTACTCTCTGGCTCGATTCGCCTGCCTGAAAGTTATCGATGTCGGCGACATTATTGCCGCGTATGTGACCCTACCTTGGCTTCGGTCCTCTTCACTGAGTCTCGCCTCACATGCATCGTTCAGCCAGTCCAGAGTACGTGAGGTCCGGCGATCCGGAGCGTTTTCCCAGAACACATTCACATGATATCGAACCCGGTCAGCTAATGCTATGTTCCTAGACTGCAGTTCCAGCGCGCAGGTGCATACGCAACCATCGGCGGTGCGCCGAGCACCCGCTCAAAGACTGGCAGCAGCGCGGCGAACTGGCGTTAGGCGCGGCCGATCACCGCGCAGGCCGACCGTCCGCCACTTTGGCTCCCCGCAGCCGCCTAAATGATCTGATTACACTGCAAAACTGGTGGTCAAGGGCGGGGTCGAACCGCCGACCTTCCGCTTTTCAGGCGCATCCGCCGGGTCGCTGCACGCGGCTGGCCGGGGCCCGATAGGTGATCTAGCTGGAAAACCATGGCTCGTCGTCGCCTGATGTAGCCCGGCGCCTGCCGGCATTGGCTCCCCGTTTGGCTCCCCAATCTCGTTAGCCCCGCTAACGATCGGTAACCTGGGCAGGCTGACAGATCGCAGAGCTCCCGGGAGACCAAGCCCCAGCGGCCGGCCAGGCCAGGCCGACCTGATTGCCTCGCGGCCGACAGTTCCCAAGGGGCCCGTTCATCTCGCCGCCGACGACGGAGTTTCAACGCACGAGCGACAGCACCCTTCCGCAGAAGCCCTGCCGCCTGGCCCACTGCAACGGGCCTCCCCGATATGCATGGTAAGCCGGCAGGTCATGGCTGATATGAAGGTGACCGTGAGCTCCAGGACCAACGACTCTGCGCCCCGATCAGTCGCATGAGAAGGCTTTAGGTGAGCCCGAAGGACACGGTGATCTTCGATCACCCGCTCATGCTTGATATGTAGGTGAGCGGTGACCGAGCGGGAGTCCAGTGCTCTGCCACGGCGTCTTCCCTATCCTCGGCAACCGGACCGCGGGGACCTGCCTCCGGCCGTCTGGGTAAAGCTGGCCGAGCCACGGCGCCCGCGCAGGCGGCAGCGCAGCTCATTGTCTGGCTGGCCACTCGCGATATAGCTTGGTTGTATGGACGAGCGGGTGCACGAGGACGTCGCTGCAGCGGCAGCCGTGCATACCGAACTTGGCCGAGCGTACGAGGGGGCCGTGGCCGAGGGGCTGGTCGAGAGGATCAGCTCGGAGATCGACAAGCAAGTAGACGCCAGGCTGGCAGAGCATGGCATCCAGTCCAGCCGGGCGGCATGGGCGAACGTCGCTATGGGCTTGGGCTCGGTCGGGCTGGGCATCGGCGCCACCGCTGTGACGCTGCATGCCTACTCGGTCAGCGGAGTCGTACCGAAGGCATCAATCAATCTGGGGCCTTTGCATGGATCGGTGATGACGACCACCAGCTCGGTGAGCACCGGCCAGCTGGTCCTGGTCGCGCTGATCTGGGCCGTCATTGCGGTCATCAACATTGCCTATGCTCGCCGCCAGCCCCGCCGGCCCTGACCGTGGCCGTCTCGGAGAGCAGCCTCGCCGTCCCGGGCCAGGGCCCCAAGTATGGGTACATGGTGCCGGCCCCCTGGCCAACGGATCGCTGGACAGGTATGCCATGCGTTCGGCCAACTGCACGTGCATGACCTATGCGCCGTCGCTTCAGTGAGAACGCTGCAATTGCCGCTGTGCGCGCGGAACCTGGCCTGACAAGGCGCCCGCGCAACCGTCGGCGCGCGCAGGTGACTACCCCCGCCGCGCACGGCTCAGCTGCGGCCGGTCAGCCGCGCAGGATCGGCCTGCCGAGCGGCAGCGCCTTGCCGCCGGTGGCCAGCGACAGTGAGTTGAAGAACAGATACACACCCCCGGCGGCGGCCGCCAGCAGGACGTACCCGGCGGTCTTCGTCAGGCCGGTCGATGCCTGTTCGGTGCCGAGAAGCACCAGCAGCACCGTGAGAGCCACGAGCACGAACACCACCGTGAAGGCCACGGGTAGCCGGAACATCGCTAAAAGGAAGCTTCCGGAAGCCCGCGAGTCACGCGGGCCCAACAAGTGATACTAAAGCTCATCGTTCACGCGGACCAGCGGCAGGTTCGGTGCGGTGTCTGAGGCCTGGGCTGCCAGTCACAGCGTCCGCTATTCAGCAACGGCAGAGTGTTCCTTCTGCCCGCACTACTACGACTCGCACGGAGTCGCCCGCATCTACCAGATGAGCCTGAACGATGGTGTCTGGAAG
>Ga0207665_10003559_pt1 | contig 10410 bp, 7 predicted proteins | sample LARL112metaG_FD_184351 | JGI IMG/M metagenome (GOLD analysis project Ga0207665, IMG submission 184351) | Corn, switchgrass and miscanthus rhizosphere microbial communities from Kellogg Biological Station, Michigan, USA - LAR L11-2 metaG... | ecosystem: Host-associated > Plants > Roots >...
CCCCACGCGCAATTTGCCGCGCAACGCGCCCGGCTGCCGGCGGCCTTTGCTATCGGCAATCGGAACCAGCCGCACCACCGGCTCCGGCCCGCGCGCGATAACAACCTCTTCCCCCTGGCAGGCCTGCTCTATCAGCTTTGAGAGGTTTGTCTTCGCTTCATGGATGGTAAAAGTCTTCATAGCTACTTAGCTAATCTATATTAGCTAATAGCAGACCGGGGTTGCAAGCGGAATTTACGTCGGGACCCTCAAATCGTAGCTCTCCCGGTTCTCCGTGTCTCCGTGCCTCCGTGGTGGATTTTGCTCTTCCGCCATCAAGAAGCAGCATCCCACCGCGCTTCCGCCTGGGAGACTTCTACTAACTTTTCAAGTGTCGCCTTGTGCAGCTAGGCTTACGACTCGCACACCGTGAAGCGGTCGCAGCGCACCAGGCCGGGAATCGCACGGGAGATGTAGGTTTTATACTGGTCCGCCTCCGCCGGAGGCAGCTCACCTCCGGTGGTGATGCACGCGAACACGCCATCAGGGTTGCGGTCCCAATCCACCGTGTATTCAAGCGTGTCACCCTGTTTTACCTTGAGCATGGCCAGCTCGAACTGCGCCAGAGCGGCCACCACCGGGTGCGCGTGGCCGCTTAGCTCCAGCAGAAACTGCTCGCCGGCTTTTTCCACGTAGGGAGAGACATTCTGCCCGCGATAAAACGCCGTTACGGTCTCCGGGAAAATCCCCAGCCGGCGGAGCAGCCGGGTGCTCCAGGGACAATACTCTTCCACCGCCAGGGTGCGCCACCACACGGCAATTTCACGGATTGCCGCCAGCCCTGGGGACTGCGCCACTTCCGCCAGGTGTTGGTCGCCCGCTGGCGGCCCGGCGCGTCCTTTGATCAGGTCGCGGAGATTTCTCTGGTATTCAGCCAGCGAATTCATACAAAAGGTTCTCGCGCAGGCGCTGCAGTTCGCCGCAGATCGCCGGATATCCCAGATTGGGCACAGCTTCTTTCAGATATTCAAACGTCACTGCCTGGACATTGGCGGCGCGGGCGAGAACGTCCCGGGCCAGCAACCGGGTGGACTCTTCCGTAAGCCGGGAATGCACGTCCAGGCGGAACCCCAGGTCGCGAACGCCTCCCGCCACATGCATCTCCCTCACGCGCGGCAAATCCAGCTCACGGAGAAATCCCGCGACGTCAAACTTCAAGTTCTCCCGGTCGCACTCCAGGTTATACACATCCAGCACGAACCCGCAGCCGGTCTCGCGCGCCAGCTGGTTGAGAAACCCGGCTTCAGAATACTCACCCGGATACTCGGGTAGAAAGCGCACAATATTTTCCAGCAAGAACGGCGCCGGAAACCGTTTCTGGATGAATTCGATCCTGCGGCAGAGCATGTCCAGCGCTTCCTGCGTCCGCGGCGGCGGCAGCATGGTCCCCAGGTGCTCTCCGTCCACGTTGGTGTAGGCCAGGTGTTCGCTGTGCCAGGCTACCGGAAGCTGCGCAAAGATTTCATCCAGCAACCGCACGTAGGTCTCCGAGTGTCCTTCCGCCGACGCAATGGACAGACCCACGCCGTGCACCAGGAACTTCACGCGGCCGGCCGCGTTTTTCAGTTCCGCCAGGATGTCCTGGTTCAGCACGCAGCCTTCACTGGTCACCTGGGACACCGAGTCGGGAGAGATTTCCAGGTAGTCCACCAGGGGAAGGATCTGCTCGAGCAGCAGCGGCTCGCCGCCTTCGTAGGTAGTGGCCAGGGCCGGACGCGCGGCATGGCCCGCCGTGTCGCGTCCAGCCCGCTGGCCATTGTCGTTTTGTTGCAGCCGGTTCAAGATATCAGCCCATCGGCGTGAAGCTGCCGCCCTTGATTCCGGGAGCGTCGATCCCGAAAGGCTCCGGGTCCCCGCCGCCAATGTGGATGTCAACCCCTAGCAAGCCGCAACCCGGACATCCGACTCTGCCGAGGGCCTGCTTGACGGCCTCATGAATGCTTTCGATTTTCACGTTGGGTGCGCAGCGGATGGCGATCGACCCTGCTTTGCCCCGCGCCGGCGCCACGCCTGGTTTGACCTGTGCTTCGGCTCCGATTGAGGAAATTCCCGCTATGGCCATTCCGCCCAGAGCAGCGCCCGTGGTTTTAAGAAAGTCCCTTCTTTTGGACATGCCAACAACTCCTTTCGGAATTTCAATTGTGGAATCGCTGAAGGTCTTGGCTTTCAGTCGCCGCGATAATACTCTCTTCTGGCGACAATTCAAGGGCCAGATGCAAAGATTCCGCCCGCCGGCCAAGCCATTCAACATCGCTTGTCCCGGCTTCGCCGGACACGCGCGACGCTCAGCATGGCAAGTCCGAAATAGTTTTGCTAAAAATCAAATTATAAAAACTGTGGAAATTCAAACTGACCCACTACCGACCTTTCAAAGACATAGAAGGAAGCTGGCAAAGCCTCCGATCACCAGATCACCCGATCACGCGCGATCACCCGATCTGCTTTTCTCCGTGCCTCCGTGGTGGATTTTGCTCTTCCCTTCAATAGACGCACTATAATCCACTCACGACGATGACCGAGCCCTCCACTCCGCTGATGCGGCAATATACCGCCATCAAGAAGCAGCATCCCACCGCGCTGCTCTTTTTCCGCCTGGGAGATTTCTACGAACTCTTCTTTGAAGACGCCGTGGTAGCGGCCAAAGAACTGCAGATCACGCTGACCTCGCGCAACAAGGAACGCGGCCAGGCCATTCCCATGTGCGGCGTACCCTATCACGCGGCGGAAAACTATTTGTCGAAGCTGCTGCGCAAGGGCTTTAAGGTTGCGATCTGCGAGCAGATGGAAACGCCCAGCGCCGCCACAAAACTGGTTCGCCGCGAGGTCACGCGCGTGCTCACGCCGGGGACGGCCATCGATTCCAGCGTGGGCTCGGAGGAAAACAATTTTCTGGCAGCGCTGGCGCGGGCATCTTCTTCGGGAGGCGGGGGCGCGGTGGGGCTGGCTGCGCTGGATCTCTCGACCGGCGAATTTCGCGCCACCGAGTTTCGCGGCCCTGACGCCGAGCGTCGCATTGTGGAGGAGCTGCAGCAGCTGCGTCCGCGCGAAGTTCTCTATCCTTCCGGCCTGCCGTTGTTCGACCAGCCGCCGATGAACGCCGCTGAAATTCAAGCGCAGCGCGAAAATCAAAGCGGGGCCTCAGCGCCGCGAAATCCGGGCAGCACACAGGCAAGCCTGCAGCAGACCGGCGCCGCGCGCTTTACTGAAACGCCGCTGGAAGATTGGGTTTTCAGCCCGGACTACGCCGTGCCGCTGCTGGAAAACAAGCTGGGCGTGCTGTCACTGGAAGGGTTCGGCTTGCAGGGTCGTCCCGCGGCGGCGACTGCGGCCGGCGCCATCCTGCATTACGTCCGCTCCACGCAGCGCGGCACGCTGGAACACGTGGACCGCATCGGCTTTTACGATCGCCAGGAATATCTGGTGCTGGACGCCGTCACCGTCCGCAACCTGGAATTGGTAGAGCCGCTCTTTGCCAACACCGGCAGCGAGGTCACGCTCTTTCGCGCGCTTGACGCCACGCTCACGCCCATGGGCAAGCGCTTGCTCCGCTCATGGATGCTGCGGCCATCGATTCAAATGGACGAAATCAACCGGCGGCTGGACGCGGTCGAGGCCGGCGTAAAAGAGTTCGTCGCGCGAGAAGAGTTGCGGCACGCGCTCGAAGGCGTGCTCGACATCGAACGCCTGCTAAGCCGCGTGACCCTGGAGACGGCCAACCCGCGCGACGTCTTAGCGCTCTGTGCCAGCCTGAACCGTATTCCACGGATCAAGGCCGCCTTGGGACGACTTGGAGCGCAGACGCCGGGGTCCCCGGATTGCGCCGGTGTTGCGCAATTTGGGGTGGAGGCGCCCCCGCCTGCGGACGAGATTGCCGGCACGGCGACGAATATGTCGCGGCTCTCTACTCTGCATGCCCTGCTCGACGAGTTGCCCGATCTGCGCGAGCGGATCGAGAAGACCATTGTGGCCGAACCGCCGCTCACGCTGGCCGATGGCGGCGTGATCCGGCCTGACGTCGACAAGGAACTGGACGAGCTGCGCAACCTCAGCCGCAATTCCAAACAATACATCGCCCAGATTGAAGAGCGCGAGCGCAAGCGCACCGGCATCAACTCGCTCAAGGTCAAATTTAATTCTGTTTTTGGATATTACCTGGAAATAAGCAAGGCCAACCTGCATCACACGCCGCAGGATTATGAGCGCAAGCAGACGCTGGTGAATGCCGAGCGCTTTACCACGCCGGAGTTGAAAGAGTATGAAGCCAAAGTCCTGGACGCGCAGGAGAAGATCGTCGAGATTGAGCGGCGTTTGTTTACCGAGCTGCGCACGGCGATTGCCGCCGAGGCCCGGCCCATCCGGCAGACCTCATTGGCTCTAGCGGAAGTCGACGTGCTGGCGTCAATGGCGTTTATTGCGCAGAACCGTGGCTATTGCCGGCCCCAGTTTTCAGCAAAGCCCACAGAAACTCCCGCGCAGAAGGCCGCAGAAAAACCCGCCGCCCAGGCCGGCGAACTTGAAATCATTGAAGGCCGCCATCCCGTGCTGGAGCAACTGGAGCTTACCGGCAGCAATGATCGCTTCGTTCCCAACGATCTCTACCTGAATTCCAGCAGCCACAGCATTCTGCTGATTACCGGGCCGAACATGGGCGGCAAATCGACCTACCTGCGGCAAACAGCGCTCATGGTGCTGATGGCGCAGATGGGCGGCTTTGTGCCTGCGCGGTCGGCGCGGCTTCCGGTGGTGGACCGGATTTTCACCCGCATCGGGGCCAGCGACAACCTGGCCCGCGGCCGCTCAACCTTCATGGTGGAGATGACCGAAACGGCGGCCATCCTCAACACGGCCACGCCGCGCTCGCTCATCCTGCTGGACGAAATTGGCCGCGGCACCGCAACGTATGACGGACTCGCCATCGCCTGGGCGGTCATTGAGTACATCCATTCCACCAGCCGGGCCAAGACGCTTTTTGCCACGCACTATCACGAGCTCACGGAGCTCGACCGGTTGCCGGGCGTAAAAAACTTTCATGTGTCGGTGAAAGAGAATGCCGGCGGAATTGTTTTTCTCCGTAAAGTTGAAGCCGGCGCGGCCGACCGGAGCTATGGTATTGAAGTGGGCAAGCTGGCGGGACTGCCGCCCGAGGTGGTTGTCCGGGCGCGCGAAGTGCTGCACGAGCATGAAAGCGCGGAACAGCAAACCACGGCGCACCTCTCTCCCGGCGCGAGCGAACCCGCGCCCCAGATGCAGCTGACGATGTTTACACCGCTCTCACAGAAGATTGTGGACCGGCTGAAGGAAGCCGACCTGAACAATCTCACTCCCATGGAAGCGATGAACCTGCTGTGGGAGTTGAAGAAACAATTGTGAAATAACTCAGTATCAAGCACTTAGCCATCGCAAGAAAATTCTCATAAATGATGCCCAACGCTGCTATACTCTTCGGCAATCGTCTTTCAGGCATGAACAAAGTAGACCCTTAATCTGAAGTTCTGAACATCAGGTTTTGCGCCCAGATCTGACCAGCGTGGCCGCTGAAGAGCTGGGAATTTGCCCCTTTTCTTGCCGAAGGGCGTGATCGGCGCGGCCCCTGACACCGGGTCCGTGCACGCAATTTGGCAAGGAAGCGTGTATGAAGTTTTCCCCCTTCGTTCTGGCGTCCGCTCTGGTTCTGGTTCTGGCCCTGGCGTCCTGTAAGCCTCTGTCTTCTCCAGAGGTGATCTCGCACGACTGCACGGTGGCTGCGGCGCCGGCAAACTTTACCCGCATCTTCATCGGTACGCCGGCGCACGGCGGCACGCAATCCGGCGCCAGCGCCAAGGACCCCCTGGATGGCACCACGGCGCAGAAATTTGACACCATCCTGCGAAGCATCGCGGAAGGCGAACACCCAACCTGGGGCACGCAGCGGAACATCGCGCCGGAAAATCTGATTGTCTGCATTGCCAGCGGGACATTTCAGACGGAAGGCCAGTATGACACGGTGTTCCAGTTCGGACACCCTACGCCCATCCATCGCGGTTTTACCGTGGAGAAGAACTGGAAGATCCATGGCAGCGGAATTGGCCATACCACCCTGCAATTGGCCAGCTTTGTGCCGGACAATTTTGTGGATAGCAGCGGATCGCCTTTCGTCGGCGGCCGTAACGTAGTGCTCGAGACACGTGCAGAAAGCGCATCGGGCGTTGAGGTATCTGACCTCACGATCGACGCCAATCATGACAAGCTATCGGGCGCCGCGGGCCTGCCCCTGGACCTGGGCGGAATTGTCCTCCGGGCGAAAGAAGGAGGGCATTGGATCCACGACGTGAAGGTGATTGGCGCAGCCGGCGACGCCGGGTTTAAAAGCCTGGCCTACGAAACATTTGCCGTCCAGATTTGGGGAAACACGCTTGACCCGCACGTGAGCTCGGGAAATTTGATTGAAAACATCACCGTGACTCAGCCGGGCCGCCCCGTCTTCGCCGATCAGCCGCCCGGAGGAGAGATGGACGGCATTGTCTTCAACAATGCGATGGGAGAGGTCCGCAACAGCGTTGTGGAGGGATATTTCATCGCCTTTGGCGGCTGGAACATCGACCACGTCTCAATTCACGACAACATCGTCCGCGAGACCCACTACGGCTTCAATGCCGACTCTTTCAGCAATAACAACATTACGCTGCAATCCAACCAGTTCATTCATCCTCATCAGTACGGAATTATCATGGGCGGGGGCTTTCCCGGCGCTACCTTCGCGAATTGGAACGTGGTGGGCAACACCATCACGCTCAATGCCACCAATTCATCCGGCATCGGCATACAGGGCGAGGTGCAGAACTCGATCTTTGCCGGCAACACGATTCAAACGGATTCCGCATCGGCCCACAACATGTCCGCCCTATGGAGTTTTTCCCGGGTGCCTGAAGCAGCCAACATCAACAACATTTTTCAGGACAACCACATTGACAAGTCGCTGGCCGTCGATTTTTCCCGCGACCCGAACTTCAATACCAACTGCCGTAACAAAAATCGTGACCTGCAAGGCAATGTGCGGCAGGATTTTCCCGATAACAGCTCCTCCGCCTGCCGTTGAGCCAACCGTGTTCGCCCGCGGCGGTCAGCGTTTAGCTCCCTGCGGAGGAGTCGGTTTATGGGCGGCGAAGTTCGTATAATCGTGAAGCATGCCTAACAACGACACCCTTCGCCGGCAGGTGGGCCAGTTGCTCATCCTTGGCTATGACGGACTGGCCATTGACAGCAAGCTGCGCACGACTTTGTCCACGCTGCAACCCAGCGGCGTGATTTTGTTTGCCCGCAACATTGAGGAGCCCCGGCAAACCTGGCGGCTGCTGCGCGACTCGCAAATGACAACCAGCGTGCCCATGTTCCTGTGCGTTGACCTGGAAGGCGGCACGGTCGATCGCCTGAAAAAAGTGATTGCTCCGGCGCCTTCCGTTCAGGACGTATTTGCCACCGGCGATCGCAAGCTGTTCCGCATGCACGGCAAAATCCTGGGACTGGAAGCGCGGGCGCTCGGCTTCAATACCGATTTTGCTCCGGTCTTCGATCTCGGCTTTGAGGCGTCGCGTTCGGTGCTGACCAGCCGGACGGCGTCCGCCGATCCGGAGAAGACCATTGAATACGCGCGCGCTTTTCTGCGCGGGCTTAAAGACGCGAAGGTGCTGGGCTGCGGCAAGCACTTTCCCGGCCTGGGCGAAGCCAATCTCGATAGCCATCACGACATGCCGGTGGTGCAGAAGGGTTGGAAAAAAATGTGGGCGGAAGACCTGGCGCCGTATCGCGAACTGCGCAACCAGGTTCCTTTTGTAATGGTGGCCCACGCTTCGTATCCTGAGGTCACCAATAACAAATTGCCGGCGTCGCTTTCCAACAAGTGGATGCAGGACATCTTGCGCAAGAAAATCGGCTACAAGGGCTTGATCATCTCTGACGATCTGGAGATGGGCGGAGTGCTTTCCACGGGCGAAATTGAAGACGTAGCCGTGGAAACCCTGCGCGCCGGGGCTGACATGTTCCTGGTATGCCACAACCAGGAGCTGGTGTGGCGCGGGTTTGAAGCCGTGTTGCGCACGGCCGAACGCGACCGCAAGTTCGCCGCGCACGTCGCCAAAGCCGCGCAGCGTGTGCTGGCCTTCAAGAAGCGGTCCGCCGAGCTGAGCGGATTCGCCGCTGAACCAACGGGCAAGGTGGTGGACAAGCTCAGGACAATCGTGGGGGATTTTTCACGGATTGTGGGCGGTGGCGTAATTGACGATCGCCTGCACACGGCGAAGGAGATCAACGCTTGATCGTGGCCGGGGTGATGAGCGGAACTTCGGCCGACGGCGTGGACGTGGCTGTGGTTAGAATCCAGGGACGCGGCTCATACCTGAGCTTTGATCTGCTTGTCCACGACTACTCCGAATATCCGAAGCCTATCCGCCAGGCAGTGCTGGCAGCGATGAACGCGGACCGAACCAGCGTGGCAGAGCTTTCACGCCTGAATTTCCGCCTGGGCGAATTCTATGCGGACGCGGTAGCCAGGGCGCAAAAGAAAGCAGGCAGGAAGCTGGACCTGGTGGGCTGCCATGGCCAGACCATCTACCATCAGGGCACTGCAGAGCCTTACCTGGGAGAGAAGATCGCATGCACATGGCAGACCGGCGAGGGGTCCGTTGTGGCTGCGCGGCTGGGAGTTCCCGTCGTCTCGGATTTTCGTCCCGCGGACATGGCTGCCGGAGGCAAAGGCGCGCCGCTGGTCCCCTTGCTCGACTATGCCATCTTCCGGTCAAAGAACAAAGGGATGATCGTGCAGAACATCGGCGGCATCGCCAACCTTACAGCGATCCTGGCCGACGCACAACCGGACGAGACCATGGCATTTGATACCGGTCCGGGAAACATGGTGATAGACCGGCTGATGCAAGTGCTGTTTGGCAAGCCATTTGATCGCGGCGGCGCCATAGCACGCAAAGGAACCATACTTAAACCAATACTTGAAGAACTGCTGGACGCCAATTATTTCAAACGCAAGCCGCCCAAGACCGCGGGCCGCGAAGAATTCGGCGCGGAATATGCAGAAGATTTCCTGCGTAGATGCGGCAAGTCCGCTAAAGCGGACGTGATCGCCACGGCTACCGCGCTCACAGCGCGATCGATGGCGCAGGCCGTGCAGCGCTTTGTTCTGAAGCGGGGTAGATACCACGATTGGGTGGTTTCCGGCGGCGGGACAAAGAATGCCACCCTGATGACCATGCTGGAGAAAGAGGCCGCCGAGCTTGGGCTCTGGCTGAGACATTCCGATGCGTTCGGAATACCAAGTTCGGCCAAGGAGGCGGTGGCCTTTGCGCTGCTGGCCTATCAGACATGGAACCAGCTTCCCGGCAACGTGCCTTCGGCGACTGGCGCAAAGCGCGCCGTGGTCCTGGGGAAAATCTCCTATGTTTAACCGGGCTAACCACAAAGGACACAAAGGAATGCAAAGGATTTCTCAATCCGTAACGCACCACCTTCGTGGTCCTTCGTGTCCTTTGTGGTTAAAAGGTTTTCTGTTGTTGCTGTGCGCCAGCTTGTTCTCCTGCTCGAAGCGGCCTGATTCACATACGCTGGTCATGATCATTGAGAGCAGCCCCGCCAATCTCGATCCCCGGGTGGGCACCGACGCGCAATCCGAGCGGATCGACGAACTGATTTTTGATCCCCTGGTGCATCGCGACGACCATTTCAACCTGGTCCCCTGGGTCGCGGAACGATGGGAGATTCCTGATCCAAAGACCTACATATTCCATCTGCGCAAAGACGTTCACTTTCACGACGGAACGCCGTTGACTTCGCGCGACGTGAAGTGGACGCTGGATACGATCCGCGACGGATCGCTGATCACGCTAAAGACCACGACGTACCGGCTGGTCGCAAAGGTCGACGCGCCGGATGAGGCAACCGTGGTTCTGCACCTTGCGGAGCCCGACACGACGCTGCTCTATAACCTCTCTGATGGAGCGTTTGGCATTGTTCCTTACGGCAGCGCCAAACAGTTCAATCGCTTTCCGGTTGGCTCGGGGCCGTTCCGCTTTGTGTCGCAGGAACCTGATAGCCAGGTGGTTCTCCAGCGCAATGACGGATACTGGGGCCAGCATGCAAAGGTCGAGCGGGTGCGCTTGACCATCGTGCCGGACGCCACCACCCGGGCGCTGGAGTTACGCAAAGGCAGCGCGGACATCTCGCCCAGCGGGTCCCTGAGCGCGGACATGATAGGAACGCTTCGCCGCGACCCGAAGCTGGTTGTCGAACAACAGCCGGGAACGGTGCTGGCCTATATGACGTTCAACCTGCGCGATCCAATTTTGAAAGACGTGCGTGTGCGCCAGGCGCTGGCCTATGCTATCGATC
>Ga0207665_10003560_pt1 | contig 10410 bp, 6 predicted proteins | sample LARL112metaG_FD_184351 | JGI IMG/M metagenome (GOLD analysis project Ga0207665, IMG submission 184351) | Corn, switchgrass and miscanthus rhizosphere microbial communities from Kellogg Biological Station, Michigan, USA - LAR L11-2 metaG... | ecosystem: Host-associated > Plants > Roots >...
GAGCTAGTTCGTCATACCCGGGCGCGTATCACAGAAATTGCCCAGGATGTGCAGGGACTATCCCACCGCTTGCATTCTTCGAAACTCGATTACCTTGGCCTGGTCACTGCGGCTAAGAGCTTCTGCAGAGAGCTCGCTGAAAGAAGTACCGTTGAGATTGTGTTCGAACATTCAGGTATACCACACACTCTCCCAAAGGAAGTCTCGCTGTGTTTGTTCCGAGTTTTACAAGAGGGGCTGCAGAATGCCGTGAAGCACAGCGGTGTTCGGAGCTTTACCGTGGATCTCCAGGGCACAGAAGAATCGATCGAACTCACGGTGGCAGACACTGGAAATGGCTTTGAAGAACAAGAAGCTTTCACTCGCCACGGTCTGGGCATGATCAGCATGCGCGAAAGGTTGCAATTGGTGCACGGCGAGCTTTCAGTAAAATCGCAACCTGGAGCTGGCACTACGATTCGCGCTCGCGTTCCGTTGAAAACTGACGAATATCGTGCAATGGCCGGATAAGCACTCCATGAATCTGTAGTTGCGCTTGCGCAACGACCTGAATTGCGGAATATGCGATTCTGAAGACAATCGACAACTAGCGTTTCAGAGTCGGGGTTGACATTGTAAAAGGGGACTCCTTGGAAACATCATCAATCCGGGTTCTTGTGGTCGAGGACTCGGATGATTTTTGTAAACTTATTTGTACAATGCTTGGGGAAAGACCGGAATTGCAGATCGTTGGCGAGGTCACTGACGGACTCCAAGCAATTCAGAAAGCGGAAGAACTGCAAGCGGACTTAATCGTGCTCGACATCGGACTTCCGTCGCTGAACGGAATCGAAGTCGCTCGACAAATCCGCAAGCTCTCGCCCGAATCCATAATACTATTTGTAAGCCAAGAATCTTCTGCCGATGTGGTGCGGGAAGCCCTTGGCACGGGCGCACAAGGCTATGTCGTGAAGATTGACGCAGGAAGTGAACTGCTGGAGGGAGTGAGCGCTGTTATTCGAGGCGACCAGTTTGTCAGCAAGAGATTTTCTGGTGAGGATTTCGTCGTTGGCTCGCACGCCGGTGTCTCCGAAGATCGGCAACCCGTCGGTAGTTGCGAGAAAGCCCAGCAAGATATGGATATCCCTCGCAGCCACGAGGTTGAATTCTATTCTGATGATGCAACTTTTGTAGCTGGCTTTACTCCTTTTATCGAGGCAGCTCTCGAAGCCGGAAATGCTGTTATCGTGATCCAGGCGATTATACTCACAATCACTTCCCATTTTGTTCGAGACGATAGCCCACCACCCCGCCCGCGCCCCTCCCGAGCGCGACGCTAGACACTTGGCCAGGGGGGTGTAGCCGAATTTTTCCCTCTCAGCCACACCTCCGGGTGAGAACATGACGGGCTGGAATAACGCCCGTTCAATTCAGTTTCGCAAAATGCTTCACGGGTTGGACTTGTAGTCGAATGACACCAGACCATCTCGGTAGTCGATGGTGACATCGGTGTTAGTGAAAGCGAAGACACCGAGAACACCGGAGACTTCGGTGCCTGTGCTCTCACTCAAATTCGCGAGATCAATGGCGATTTGATTCTCCGCATACAGTTGTACATGATCAAAACGTAAGTTAGTCCGCTCGATGCCATAGACGTCGTTGACCGAGCCGCTGAGTCCCTTGTATGCCATTCGTGGATTTGCGTGAAGCTTTGTAATCTCACGAGCTACATTCACCGAGAGAATAGTCTTGACAGAACCAGTATCGATCTCGAATAAGCGCATCGCCTGTATATCGGCCACCTCCGTTGGGATAAGGAGGGCATGGCCGAAGCGAAACACCGGAGTGAAAGAGGTGAAGAATTCTGCCGGGACAAAACGTTTCGTAAGACTTAAATATGGTGGTACGGTCGTTGGGTTTATTGTTGTTGCGGTGGCGTCGGTTGTCGATTCGGCTTCAAGGGGGTCCGTTTTCCCGGCGTCCGTCTGTAGGCTGACTTTGCCCAAGTCCTCACCCGGACGCTTTGGGAGCTTCCCTAAACGCAGCTTTTTGTCACGAAAATCAAGATCGATCAGAAACTCTTGAAAAACATCCGTACCAATGAGCCCGTCTTCGCCTAACACCGACCGCTTGTCAAGAACCACCACTGGGCAATCGCGAAACTCCAAGTCGCCGATCTGGATGCTATTTGCCATTGCGAAATAGCCAGCGCTTTCGCCTCGATCCCCAAATCCTCTGATCGTCGTATCCGACAGTTTGGTGAGACCCGCCTTCTGTGCAATCTTACGATCGATCAGAATTCCGCTTGCACCGGTATCGAGCTGAAGCTTGGAGTTCTGCCCGTTCAATGCAACCGCCAGGCTATAGCCACGAATCTGATTTGGCCGCTCCCCTGTCACTCGAAGCAGGTCGGTTCCAGTGGAGGTTAGTTCACTAACCAGGTGGCAACTGTGAGTTGAGTCTTTCAGTCGCGCTTTCAATAATTCCAGGTGATTTCGTAAATGAGCTTGCTCTTCGGCGCTCGCCCCGCTTTCATGCGAAAGGTAGTTCTCCAGATAGAGTACTTGCTCTGACGGCCTCAGGAAGCTAATCCAATTTAGCTCTATGTCGGGATCACTGGGATCCAGAGCGCGGGCTTTGTCGATTTCAGCTTTTGCTTGCTTGTACTCTGTGGCCGCTTTGCTCACTCGGGCCAGGCCAAGATGGGCGCGAGCATCCGTGTGACCTGAGTTGACCACACTGAGCCACTCGCTCTCCGCTTCGGTAAGCTTCCCCTCCCGAAAAAGGACTTCTCCCAAAGCGACTCGCATGGGCGCGGAGTCAACAACTGCAAGTCCTTTGGAGATCGTATCGCGCGCCTGCTGTACCTTCCTCTGTTTGAGGAACACGCGCGTCAGACCCGCATACGCCCCAGCCGACTTTGGCTGCACCTGCAAGACTTGTTGGTATCTTTGAGCGGCCTCGTCAAGATGTCCCTGGCGATAAAATGCCTCCGCTTCCGTAACAAGATCAACACTGCCTTGGCTACCGGACGCTGCGACAGGTATGGATTTCTGTTCTGTGGTTGCCGGGCGGTTCGTCTGAGCATGCGTAGATAGGACCACAAGCACAACTGCTGTGAGAAGATGCGTTGTGTTGGCGCTGCGCACTTTACGGGGCCTTACCACAAGACCTCCCTGACCGCCGAGGTCGGAGGAGTCTAACACTAGAGAAGACGGAGCGGAAGATGGACGCAAGCCTCGCCTTGAGTCGGCGGAACATCTCGGGTTTATTTGTGATTAGGATTGCTCCACTAAGGCTCAGGCTTCAGCGGCGCATCGAAGAGTTGCAGAGATCGTAAGCGCACCTTTTGTCCACTGCGCACAGAACTCGATTGAATGGTGCACCCTCGCCTCGCGCCGCCATGCCCTCCCGTTCCCACTCCCACGCGCCGCTAGACATTTCAGGAGGGGGTGTAGCCGAATTTTTCCCGAAAGGTAATACCCCACCCACCCCTTGACTCCTCCTCCCGCTCGTTTTACTATAGGCGAACAAAAGGCGAATTACGTTTGTCCACCCTCCCTCTGCTCCCCGATTCCGACCGCCCTAAACTCATTGGCATCGCTCGTCTCGCAGCCGAAGGAGAGTCCATCCGCGCAGGCCACAACATCGAGTACTTCACGCTGCCCACGCGCTCTCTGCTCAACCGCGTGGTCACCAATCGCAACTTGCCTTTTACCTGGGCGATCAATCCCTACCGCGGATGCGAATTCGCCTGTAAATATTGTTACGCTCGCTACACGCACGAGTTCATGGAAATGACCGACGAGGATTTCGAGCACAAAATCTTCGTCAAGCAACACGCCGCTAACCTGCTGCGCCAGGAACTCAAGAAGGTCAAGCCCGGCGAAGAGATCGCCATCGGCACTGCCACCGATCCCTACCAGCCCGCCGAGCGCCGTTACGAAATCACACGCGCCATCCTTGAGGAGTTCGCGCATCACCGCGGTTTCGCGATCGGCATCGTCACCAAATCGAATCTGGTGGTGCGCGACGCCGAGTTGCTCCGTGAGATTGCTCGTCACAACCGGGTCTTCGTCAACATCACCATCACGACCGTCAACACAGAGCTAGCGCGCATTCTTGAACCGCGCGCTCCGCGGCCCGATCTGCGGCTCGAAACCGTTCGCCAGCTGAACCTCACAGGCGTCGCCACCGGAGTCATCTGCGCCCCAGTTCTCCCCGGCATTACCGACAATCCCCGCGACCTCGAAACTCTGGTCGAAGCCGCCGCCCAAGCCGGAGCGAAGTATCTTTTCGCTAATGCGCTGTTTCTCAAGCCCTGCTCCGCTGCCATCTTCCTTCCCTTCCTCGAAAAAGAATTCCCTCACCTCATCGCAAGCTACCGCGAGCGTTACGAGCAGCGCGCCTTCCTGCCTCCCGCGTTTGGCAAGCGGCTCTCGCAACTCATGGCTCGCCTGCGCGACAAGCACGGCATAACCAACGCGTATGAGCGCTACGCGCGCCGCGCCCATCCAGTCGCTTCGCTCGACGACGACCAACTGCAGCTCTTCACACCTCCCAAGTCCGCCTGAGCAGCAACGAGGCGCGCGCGGAATGTAGAATCAAACGTCTGGCGAGGACTCGATCGCCGCCATCAAACCGTGCCCGTCAAGCGCCCCATCTTCCGTTACTGCGTGCTGGCTTTCCTGTTCGCGATCACGCTCGCCTACGAGGTTCCGTACCTCCACGACATCCTCCGCGACGAGACCCGCAGCGATCCCGCCTTCACCATCGAGACCGCCAGCGACCGCGTGGACACAGTCACGAACGAAGCCGCGCAGGCCGGTATTCGCAGAGGCGATGAAGTCGTCTCCATCGATGGCCGCCCCTATCGCGGCCTCGCCGATTGGGCTCACCCGTTTGCCGACGCCCCCATCGGCGGCAGCATCGCAGTCGTGCTGCGCTCCTCGGACCCGCGGCAACCGGGCGAGCGCACCGTTGTCCTGCCCGTGAAGGCCATCAGCCTCGACCCGTGGCGCCTCGCTGGTGCCCTCATTCTCTATTTCTTCCTCCCCGCGATCTGTGTGCTCCTTGGTTTCTGGGTTGCCTTCCGGCGCCCGCGCGATCCCATGGCCTGGCTGCTGCTCGCGCTGATGCTGACCTTCCCGCACCTTTTTGAAAGCTACAAAGCCGAAGCCTGGCCGCCAGGCTGGCGCGAAGCCGCCATGCTCTACCACGTCACCCTTGGATCGATGCTGCCGCTGGTGATGTTCATGTTTGGCCGCTTCTTTCCCGAACCGTTCGAGGCTCGCTCCTCCTTCGATCGGATCTGGCGAACCATGCAGTGGGCGCTGGCTGTGCCCTTCACGGTCTTCGCCCTCATCGGTGCCGTCGAGTCCGTCATCGGCCTTAGCAACTACCGCGCCGCATGGGCCATCGAGCGCAGGACCCATCCGCTCGACGGCGTGATGCAAGTCGCCGTGTACATCCTGATCAGTAGTTTCTTCGCAGCCCTGGGGACGAAGTACGGCAAGAGCCATTCGCCCGACGCGCGCCGTCGCTTGCGCATCTTCTACTGGGGAGCCACTGTTGCCTGGACCCCCGGACTGATCGTAACCGTCTACGCGCGCCTCCAGGGAAAATCGCTCCCCGATGTCTTTCCCCAGTGGGCCATCCTCGCTGCGCTTGCGCCGCTGGTTCTGTTTCCGCTCACTCTCGCTTACGTGATCGTCGTCCACAAGGCCATGGGCGTGGGCGTGGCGCTACGCCAAGGATTGCAGTATGCATTCGCGAAAAATGGCGTGCGCGCTTTACAGATTCTTCTTGTGGTCGCAGTTGCCTTCGCAGCGGTCGAGATTCTCAGTGACCCGTCGCACGGACGTCTTCTGAAAGTCGGCGTGATCCTGGTCGGCATTATTCTTGTGCTGCGCATTCGCAAGTTCGCCGACCAGTTGCGCGCATGGCTTGACCGCCGCTTCTTCCGCGAAGCCTACGACGCCGAACAGGTCCTCTCGGAGCTAAGCGAGGAGGTGCGCACCATGGTGGAACCAAGGTCGCTGCTCGAAACCGTGGCGGCGCGCATCTCGCAAACGCTCCACGTACCGCAGGTCGCCGTCCTGCTTGGCGGCGATGGTCTCTACCGGCCAGCCTACGCCATGGGATACGGAGATCTCTCCGGCGTCGCCTTCCCGGCGGTCGCCGCCACCACCCGGCTGTTGCAAAAGGAGAAGGAACCCGCGCGCGTTTACTTGAACGACCTCGACTCGTGGCTCTATCGCGACACCGATGTCACCGACGAAGAGCGCGGCAAACTCGCCCGTCTGCAATCCGAACTGCTGCTCCCGCTTGCAGTGCGCGACAAACTTCTCGGCTTCATCTCGCTCGGTCCGAAGAAATCCGAGGAGCCCTACACCGGATCCGACGTGCGCTTGCTGAAGTCCGTCGCGGCCCAGACCGGCCTCGCGCTCGAGAACGCAAACCTAATGCGCGAGATCGCCGACGAAGTTGCACAGCGCGAGCGCCTCAATCGTGAAGTCGAAATTGCTCGTGAAGTACAGGAACGTCTGTTCCCGCAGACGCTGCCGCCTATCGCCGGCCTCGACTACGCCGGATACTGCCGTCCTGCGCTAGGCGTCGGCGGCGACTATTATGATTTCTTAGCGCTGCCTCAAGGCCATCTCGGCGTTGCGATCGGCGACGTGTCCGGCAAAGGCATTGCGGCCGCACTCATGATGGCGAGTCTGCAGGCATCACTGCGCGGCGAGGCCACGCGCGCTCCAGAAAATCTGGCTGCGGCGATCGCCAATATCAACCGGCTCGTCTACGAGGCCTCGTCGGCGAATCGTTACGCGACCTTCTTCTACGGCCAGTACGACCCTGCCAACCACAAGTTCGACTACGTCAATGCCGGGCACAACCCGCCCATGCTCTTCCACTGCGCCACGGGCAAGCGGTCGGTGACAAGGCTCGACGTGGGAGGCACAGTCGTCGGCCTCCTCGAAAGCTATCCGTACCAGCAAGGTTCGGCCACTCTTGCCTCGGGCGACATCCTGATCGCCTTCACCGACGGCATCAGCGAAGCCATGAACGTCAACGACGACGAGTGGGGCGAAGATCTCCTCATGAAAACAATCGAAAGCTGTGACGGCCTGGGTGCGCAAGAAATCATGAACCGCGTCTTCACAGCCGCAGACGCCTTCGTAGCAGGCGCCAAACAACACGACGATATGACGTTAGTCGTGATGCGAGTGATGAGTTAGAAGCGTTGCAAGGTTTCAAGGTTTCAAGGTTGCAGAGTTTCAAGGATAACGAATTTCGTAGCGCCGGCATCTTGTCGGCAGCGCTACACTCTGACACCTTTGAAACTTTGAAACTTGCATCTCCGTATAATCCTTCTCATCAACATGTCCTCCTCCTACCCACCCTCGCTCGCGACCCGGCCGGCGCCGCCGCTGACTCGTCGCGAAAAGTTGAACCGCTTCTGGCTGCGTATCTCTGAAGGGCTCGAACTCAACCAGCTCTGGTCGCAGTTTGAAAAGGACGCGCGCACCAGCTACCGGCTCTATTCGAAAGATTTCCAGGGCCCGCAGGAAGCGCAGCGTCCTGGGCGGCGTGCCTGGCACATCGCGCAACAATTCTTCTGGGCGGTACTCGAGAAGCTCTCCCCGGCCCGGCGCATTCTGCTTCTGGTTGCGCTCATCCTGATGATCTTCAATCCCGCGTTCAACTGGCAGGACCAGTCCGGCAATCACGTGTTCGGCTTTGACTTGCGTTTGTACGGCGGCCTGATCCTGCTCCTCGTTCTGCTGCTAGAAGTAGGCGACCGTGTGGTGATGAAGCGCGACCTGGAAATCGCGCGTGAAATTCAAAACTGGCTGCTCCCCAACCAGCCGCCGAAAATTCCCGGCATCGAAATCGCATTTCAAACGCGTCCCGCGAACACTGTGGCCGGCGACTACTACGACGTCTTCCTGCGGCCGGGTCAGACTCCGGAACAAGACCGCGTGCTGCTCGCCGTGGCCGACGTCGCCGGCAAAAGCATTCCGGCCGCGATGCTGATGGCAACGTTTCAAGCAAGCCTGCGCTCCCTCTCGGTCACGCAATCGTCGCTGCCAAATCTGGTCGCGAGCGTGAACCGCTACGCGTGCACCAACAGCCAGGGCGGTCTGCGCTTCACGACTGCGTTTCTTGCGGAGCTTGATCCCATCATGCGCACGCTCACCTACATCAACGCGGGCCACAACCAGCCGATGCTGTGTCGCGAGTCAGGCATGCTCGAACGTCTCGATGCAGGTGGACTTCCGATCGGCATCAGCACCGACGTGCCCTACCAGTCCGGCAGCGTCGTGCTTGCGCCTGGCGACTGGCTCATCATCTTCACCGATGGAGTGGTCGAGGCCGTGAACACGGCGGACGAAGAATACGGCGAGCAGCGATTGCTCGCGGTCGTGGCGGGCGCGGCCGAGGCGACGCCGGCTGACATGATGCAGCGCATCCTCACCGGGCTCGACGTGTTCGTCGGCAACACGCCGCAGCATGACGACGTGACCTGCCTGCTAATGAAGGTGAGTTAGCAAATCGCAGAGATGTTTCACGTGGAACACTTTCGCCTTTTGCCGAAATATACACCAATAGCGTATAGCTAGGTTCTACGTGCAAACCATTGCTTACACTATTCCTGACAGAGCAGCACGATTTTTCCCGTCACCCGCGCGTGCTCAATCAACTCATGGGCGCGTTGCGCTTCGCGAAGCGGGAGACGTTCGGAAATTTGCGGATGGATTTTCTTGTCGCGCAACAAGCCGAGCAGATGCGCTAGATCTTCGCGAAACCATCCGGGATTTCGCTTCTTCTCGGTGGTGACTGAGTACCAGCGCGCGGACTTGCCATCTGGGAGGATGCCGAGCAGTCCTATCATGCCGAAGCCGGCCGCGCCCTTCAGCTTGCTCGGTCTTCCCTGCTCCACCACCGACGACATACCGTAGCCAATCAACTGTCCGCCACGATTTTTTCCGCCGGGGCGGAGCGTCTTGTAAGAACGCCACCAGTTGCTGCCGCCGACTGCATCGAATGCGGCGTCCACGCCTGCGCCGCCCGTCATTTGCCGGACGCGTGTTACGAAGTCATCAGATTTGTAGTCGATGGGAATTCCTCCGAGCGCCGTAACCAGATCGTGCTTTCCCTTCGAGGCCGTGCCGAAGATTTTCAGGCGCGCGAGTTTGCCCAGTTCGAGCACGGCTGTGCCGACGCCTCCGGCTGCTCCGTGATTGAGTACCGTTTGGCCCGCTTGCAACTGCGCAATGCGATGGATCATCTGCTGCGCGGTCGTGTAGTTCAGGACGAGGCTAACGGCTTCAGCGGGTGCGACGCCTTCAGGCACGCGCGCCAACTCAGCGGCCGACACGCAGAGATAGCGCGAGTATCCGCCGAACATGGTGAGCGCGGCAACCGTGTCCCTGGGCCTGAACTCCGTGACGCCTTCGCCAATCTTGTCGACTACGCCGACCACGTCATAGCCAGGCGAGAAAGGAAGAGACGGCACGCCCGGATACATCCCGTACCGCATCAGGACATCGGCGAACGCGACGCCGGTTACTAGAACTTTCAGGCGCACTTGGCAGGTCTCCGGTTCGGGGAGAACCTCTTCGATGAGCTGGAGTACTTCTGGGCCGCCCCGGGCGGTAATGACTACGCGCTCGTTTTTCATGGATGCCGGATTGGATGTCGTGAGAACGCTTGTGGGTTCGAAGGTCTCAGGTCCGAGTCCCCAGGATGCGTCGCTGTTGAGGAATCGGCAGCATCGCGATCCCACTCAATCGCAAAGGGCGCGATTTGAACGGGCACCCTCGCGTTGGGTTGATTGGATAAGAGCGAAGGCTCACCTCGAACCCAGTACTCTTGTATTGAGGACAAGAAACTCTGGGAAGGAAGGAGCCTTCGATGGTTATTGTAGGCTGTGATTTTCATCCCAGCTGGCAACAGATTGCATGGCTGGACACCGAAACAGGAGAGAGCGGCGAGCAGAAACTGGTGCACGCCGCGGGGGAAGCCCGGCAGTTTTATCAGCAACTGGCAGCCCCGGTGCTGATCGGTATGGAAGCTACCGGCAACAGCCAGTGGTTCGTCGAACTGGTCGAGGACCTGGGGCACGAGATCTGGATCGGGGATGCGGCACAGATACGGGCCAGTTACGTGCGTAAGCAGAAGACGGACAAGCGGGACGCAGCCCACATTCTGAAGTTGGTGGTGGAAGGACGCTTTCCGCGCTTGTGGACTCCGGATCGGGAACAGCGCGATCTGCGGCAGTTAGTGCTGCACCGGCACAAGCTGGTGGAGATTCGCAGCCGGGTGAAGAACGAACTGCAACACCTTTCCATGAATAAGGGAATGCAGAAAAAGCGCACGCTGTGGAGCCAGGCGGGACAGAAGTTGCTGGGCGAGCTGCCGTTG
>Ga0207665_10003561_pt1 | contig 10406 bp, 10 predicted proteins | sample LARL112metaG_FD_184351 | JGI IMG/M metagenome (GOLD analysis project Ga0207665, IMG submission 184351) | Corn, switchgrass and miscanthus rhizosphere microbial communities from Kellogg Biological Station, Michigan, USA - LAR L11-2 metaG... | ecosystem: Host-associated > Plants > Roots >...
CGACGAGCCTGTACCGGCCGCTGACGATGTAGAGCATGTCCTCGGCCTTTTCGTCCTTGTAGAACAACACCTCCCCGGCCGCACATTTGCGCTCGGTCATGAACGGCTTCAGCCATTCCATCGACAGATCGCTGTTGACCGATTTCTTGACGTCGCGCACGAGCTGCAGCATCTGGTGCAGCCGATACGAATTGACCCCCAGCATCGCCGTCTGCACCACCATGACCAGATAATTATGGCTCGGAATCGCCATCGCGAACAGGACGACATTTCCGACGATGCTGAAAATCCGCAACGGGATCATGGTCCGCATCGTGGTGGTGGCAACCACGAAGATTGACGCGAAAAGCGCGCCCGCCGTTCCTGCGTGTTCTGCCAGATGAGACGTATCCATTGGAGGCCAACCAATTTCGAGAGCGTGAAAATTTTCACGATTCTGTTGCAGTGCCCGCTATCGTAATGTCCGCGGGGCGTTTTTGATATAAGGGGAAAAACCGACGTTTTGTCGGGATTTCCGCCTGATCCCGGGCAAAATCCGGCCCCCGCCGGCCCTGGGCCGCGACCCGAATCGGCGGACCTTTCGCGGCGATAACGCTGTTTGCGCCCCGTCGTTGACGGCCTCGCCGGAGGCGGGCACCTTGTCGGAATTGATGACGCTTTCAGCGTGAATTTATCAGGTTTTAGCACCGGTCATGCGCGGTCTATCGATCTCCAAACGGCTCGTTGTTCCGGCCCTGGCGCAGTTCATCACGGCCACGGCCGGCCGCAACATGACCAAAGCGGCTTATGTCGCAGTGACGATCGGCGTAGGCGTGATGGTGCTGCTGACGTTCGCCCCCGCCTATGAGGCCGCGCATCACTGGGTCGATGCCGTATTGTGGGCGTGCTGGGCCTATTTCGCATTCGAATGGGCGGTGCGGCTGCGCCACGCCAGGCAATCGCACCGCGCCTGGGCGTATGTCCTCTCCGGCCGCGGGCTGGTGGATGCCATTGCCGCGATAGCGATCCCGCTCGCCTTTCTCTGTGGCATTGAAGCCAAAACCGCGTGGCTGCTCGCCGTGCTGTGGGTCCTCAAGGTGGTTCCGGGAATCCCGGGCCTGCGCCAGTTGCGACGGGTGCTGGTGCAGGAATCCGGCCCGCTGTTCAGCGTGCTGGTGATCTTCCTGATGGTGCTGTTTCTGGCATCGGTTGCGGTCTATTTCCTCGAGCGTGACGTGCAGCCGGCCGCCTTCGGCAGCGTGCCCGCTACCATGTGGTGGGCGGTCGTCACCCTGACCACGGTTGGATATGGCGACGCAGTGCCCGTCACGGTGCTCGGCCGCATGATTGCGGCGATGGTGATGATCTGCGGCCTCGGCGTTTTCGGGCTCTGGACCGGCATTCTCGCCACCGGTTTTGCCGCCGAGACCCGCCGAGACAATTTCCTGAAGACCTGGGATTCCGTCAGCAAGGTGCCGTTCTTCGCCTCCCTCGGCCCCTCCGCCATCGCCGACGTCACCCACATGCTGCGCACCATGGATCTGCCGCCGCGAACCATGATCATCCGCAAGGGCCAGGCCGGCGACTGCATGTATTTCATCGCCGCGGGCGAGGTCGAGGTCGATCTGCCCGGCAAGAAGGTGCAGCTCGGCGAAGGCGCGTTCTTCGGCGAGATGGCGCTGCTCGGCAACAATCTGCGCTCCGCCAATATCACCACCACGCGGGTATCGAAGCTGCTGGTGCTCGATCTCGTGGACTTCCGCCTGCTGATGGCACGGCACCCGGATCTCGCCGAGACCATCGACACCGAGGCCCATCGTCGGGAGCTGGAGAACAAATAATGCAACAGCAGGCTACCGACACAGCCGAAGCCGCGAGGACCGACACAAGAGCTTAGAAAAAGCGGGTGGAAACGAACCCCGCCGCCCAGGCCTGCTGCCAGTTGGTAGCATTCGACGGGGGAGGCGTGCCTGCGGGTGGAACGGCTAGCGCTGGCGGGAAGAACGCTCCGGATTCTGCAGGCGGACCGGCGACTGGTCCGTTGCAATTAATGTAGCTGCCGTGTCCGAAGTTCCACGAATCGGGAAGAGTCGGGCTTTTCCACAGGCTTCGCGGCTGATCGCCAGGGTTGGGCCCGTAGCGGCCCAGCGCTCCATGCCAATAAGGATCCCCTCGCGTAAGGATGCCGGAAATTGGATTACCCAGCGGGAAGGCCAGCTTCAGCACCTCGTCGCAAGTAGAGGCGAGCACTGATATCTTGCCCGCTCGCCCGGCGGCGTCTTTGTATTCGCCGTTGAGGCAAGTATCGTCAATTGCCCCAGCCATCAACGTGACTCTTTGCACCTTCATCGAGACCGGAAGGTTGCGAATTGTTTCGAGCACCATGCGCGCGCCCAGGCTGTGCGAACAAAACGAAATGCTGTTCACGCCCGCGAAATTTGCGCTCAGATAACCAGCCAGCAACCGGCCACTCTTAATGGCTTCAGTGCCTTCAACTGGATAATCAATGAACGGAAGCCAGCGTGAATCGCCCGGCCACAGAACCCCGGCAAAGAAACCGTTATCCCCCAGGCGCAGCCACTCGTTCCAGTGGCTCAGATTGCTGATTCCGGTTGCGCGATTAACGTGGAAACCATGCGTACCAAGCAGCACATCCCTGCCCTGCACGGCTTGAATAAGTCCGGGATCGAGAGGGACGGAAGGGTTGGGATTAGGTTGCGCGTCCGTTCGCACAACTATGGCATCAACGCTGCCAACTGGATTGCCTCCGGCGGAATCCGCGCGCACGTCGATGAAATAGGTCATGGCTAAATTATCCTGCTAGGCTTTCCACGACTGCGCAACTTTAGCGCCCGCCTGAATTGCACTCGACAAATCTTTCGCAACTGGAGCTAACGGTGTTGCCAGCAATCCGCCAAGAACCGCTCTCCACCAATCAGTAGAACTCATATCGCCTCCGCCGATACCCCATGCTCCAAGCACAGCCAATCCAACCGCGATAGGAACCGCCAATAGTTTGGCGCTATTTCTATAGCGCTGGTCTCCGCGTTGATAGCCTTCGTCCAGCTGGGCCGTAAGCACAAGATCGAAGCGGCCGTAGACGTCAGTCTCGGTCGGAGTCAGTGGCCCTCCTGTCGCTAGCTTGTCGGCAACATTGCCAAGCACGGCGGCGTCGACGCCTGCGGCCAGCGCCATGGCGGTCGCGTTGGATCTGCTGAGATTCAGCTTTATGAGCGCCTTGGCAATCGACTTCTGGTCGCCCAGCGCCATTCCGTTCAGCCAATTCGCGCGCAAAGTTGAAAGAACTGACGGTAGAGCCAGCGCTGAACCAGCAGCCTTCGCAGTCGAATCCAGGGGAACGAACTTTGAGACCACCTTCTTAATATCGCCAAAGCCGCGATTGGATATGCCTCCGCCAAAGCCTTTGGTCACGTCGACAACACCATACGCCGCCGTACCCAGCGCTCCGATTGCCAATACCATTTGCGAGAGATCAAGCTTGGCGATTGTCTGTTCTACCATGGCGAACCTCTTCCAATTCTAAGGATTTTACGTGTTCCAGGCGCATGCGAATCGTTCGCGGGACAGCACTAATCTGCTTTGCCCCGGAAGGAATCCGGACTATAGCACCCGAATTCCAACAGTCAAAAAAGAATTTGAGCTTGTTACGAAAACGAAACAAGGCCCGGTGCTTGCATTTGCGTTTATTAGTTCGTGCATTAGTTGCACAAACTTCTATATCTTCAAATCAGTCCCTGTTTTCCACAAAGCATTCACAGAAAAATGCGAAATCATGCGAAAACTCCATTGACATGCCTGAAGCAACTATTTAAGGTGGGTCACGTCGACGGCTGAAAGGGTTGGCTTAATAAAATTCGCCAGTCCGAAGTAAGCTGAGTGATCTGCGAAGCGGGGCAACCCGAAGCGCAACCAGACCTGAAAAAACCGACTGATCTGCGAGGAGAAGTTGGGGTTTGGAACTGTGAAAGCAGTGATCGCATCAAGGGCTGCGACGGTGCATGCATCCACGCTATTGGCTTCCTCGCAGGAGCTGGTGGCTAGAGCATAACCAATGTCGCAGCCTTTACCATTTTCCGCACATTGAATTCCCTCCCGCTTCTCTCCCGATACTTCATTCGTTCCCGCTGTTGCCGCATGGGCCGCCTCCTCCGTGGTAGATTGATCGAATCCCAACCAGGAGCCTGAAAGTGGCCACATCACCTGCCGGTTCCACGCCTTCCTTAGAAATTTGGCCAGCCCTTCCGCTCGATGAGTGGAAGCCGACTTACCACAATCTTCACATGTGGACGCAAATCGTAGGCAAAGTCCGGCTCGAACTTACCCCGAAGGTCAATCATTGGTGGAATGTGCCGCTGTATGTGAACTCGCGGGGTCTGACCACCTCCTCTATTCCGTACGGGAGCGAGGCCTTTGAGGTCCGGTTCGACTTCATCGATCACAAACTGCTCATTGACCGCAGCGATGGCGCACAGAAGACGATCGCGTTGGAGCCGCGCACAGTTTCCGAGTTCTATTCCGAATTCATGTCGCGTCTGCATGAGCTCGATGTTGACGTGGCAATTTTTGCCAAGCCCGCCGAAGTATCAGACCCGGTTCCATTCACCGAAGACCGACTGTATCGCGCGTACGATGCCGACGCGGTATCTCGTTTCTGGCGAATTCTGCTCTCCTGCGAGGCAGTGTTCACCCAGTTCCGCGCGCGGTTCATCGGGAAAAACAGCCCCGTCCATTTTTTCTGGGGTAGCTTCGATCTGGCGGTGACGCGGTTCTCTGGCAGGCGCGCTCCCGAACGTCCCGGCGCCGATGCGATTACACGCGAGGCGTACTCACATGAGGTCATCAGCGCAGGCTGGTGGCCGGGCGGCCCTGGAATGGATGGTCCCGCTTTCTATTGTTACGCCGCTCCTGAACCTGCGGGGTTGGCGCGAGAACCAGTGCGACCAGACGCTGCGTTTTATCATCCCGAGCTGAAAGAATTCATATTGATGTACGACGACCTGCGTAAGGCTGACGATCCGGAGCAGGCACTATTGCAGTTCCTGCAAAGTACCTACGAAGCCGGTGCAGTGCTCGCACACTGGGATCGTGCGGAACTGGAAGTTATGCCGCGAGCAGCGTGAACCAGGAATTCCAAATAGCAGCCCGCCGTTGGCAAGATCGGAAAGTTATCAATGAATCGGATTCTGTTTTCTGCGCTGATTTTGGCAGCGCTTGTACACACCGCAGCTGCTGCCGGTAAGCCGCTCCAGGTTTACGCGATCGACGTCGAGGGAGGACAGTCTACGCTTGTAGTGAGTCCTTCCGGGCAGTCGCTGCTGATCGATACTGGATGGTCTGGTTTCAATGGCAGGGACGCCGAGCGGATCGTGGCCGCGGCCAAGGCTGCTGGCCTCAAGCAGCTCGACTACGTTCTGATCACGCATTACCACCGCGACCACGTCGGCGGAGTGCCGCAACTCGCCGACCGCATGAAGATCGGCACCTTTGTAGATCATGGGCCGAATCAGGAAGACTCTGATGTAACCCGTCAGGATTACGCCGCGTACGAAAAAGTTGTGCCCGGACACAAACACCTCGTAGTCAACCCCGGAGATCGGCTGCCCATCAAGGGCATTGACGTGCTCGTCCTGACTGCGGCCGGAAATCATATCAGCAAACCGTTGCCCGAAGCTGGACAGCCCAACCCGAGCTGCGAAAATGAGCCTAAGCCTGCCGCCGACGTGACTGAAAACGCCCGTTCGCTCGGAGTTCTGATCACCTATCGCAAATTCCGCATGCTGGATTTGGGCGACCTGACTAAAGACAAAGAACTGGAGACCGCCTGTCCCGTAAATCTTATCGGCACAGTGAATCTGTTCATTGTCACTCATCACGGCTTCGACGAATCCAACGCCAACGCACTGGTGACCGCGATTCACTCGCAAGCAGCAATTATGAACAACGGCGCGCACAAGGGCGCCAGCCCGGATGCCTGGCAGGTCGTGCATGACGCGGTCGGGCCCGATCATCTCTGGCAACTGCACTACGCGGTCGATGGCGGCGCTGAACACAATGTTGACGTGAAATTCATCGCCAACCCAGACGAGAAAAAGGACCGCGGAAATTACTTAAAAGTCCTGGCATATCCCGATGCCGCATTTGAGATCGTAAACTCCGGCAACAATTTGCACTGGGAACTTGGCGGCTTCACGCACAACTAAGGCAATTCTTTAGGAACTGTGATTGATTCTCATCCTCATGGGTGTAGTGGGCTCTGGGAAAACGACAGTTGGAATCCAGCTGGCGAAAAAACTCGGCTGGCAATTTGCCGATGGCGACGATTTCCACCCCCAAGTCAACGTTGAGAAAATCAGCCATGGCATTGCGCTTACCGATTCCGATCGTGCACCCTGGCTTGCCGCCCTGCGAGCGGCGATCGACAAATGGAATTCCGAACGCCGCAACGTAGTTCTCGCCTGCTCCGCGCTCAAGCGCAGCTATCGTAACCAACTCCAAGCGGCGGGCGTGCAGTTCATTTACTTGAAAGGCGATTATGACTTAATTGCAGCGCGCCTTCATTTTCGTCACGGGCACTTTGCGACCGAGTCAATCCTGAAAAGCCAACTGGCCGATCTCGAAGAACCCGACGACGCCATCACCATAGACGTTGGGAAATCACCAGGCGAGATCGTCGCTGAGATTGTTGCCAAGCTGAAAGCTGTTAAGGGCGTATCCTGAGGCCGCCTGGAAATGACAGCACCTTACGTAAAGACCGCCACGCTTGCCTCTGATCTCGAAACCAGGACTGCCCGCAAGCTCATTCGCCACCTGCTTCCCTTCTTGTTTCTTGTTTACATCGTGAACTATCTGGATCGGATTAACGTCGGCTTTGCCGCGCTGCAGATGCAGACGCAGCTCGGATTAAGTGATCGCGTCTACGGTCTGGGCGCGGGAATTTTCTTTGCCGGATATCTTACTTTTCAATTGCCCAGCAATCTGGCAATGCGGCGCGTCGGGTCTCGTTATTGGATGTCGGCAATTATGGTGGTGTGGGGCACCATTTCGTCGTGCATGATTTTTGTCCGCACCGCCCACGGATTCTACGAGCTTCGCTTTCTGCTAGGGGTTGCGGAAGCCGGATTCTTTCCCGGCATCATTCTGTACTTGAAGAACTGGTTCCCAGCCAGCGCGCGGGCCCGGGCAGTCGCGTTGTTCATGACCGCAAATCCCCTCGCCGGAGTTGTGGGCGGCCCGATTTCCGGCGCGCTGCTGGGACTGCACTCCGGCCCTCTCGCCGGATGGCAGTGGCTGTTCCTCATCGAGGGTGCGCCCGCCGTACTGCTCGGCCTTTTGACGTTGAGGTTCTTGGCCGAGCACCCGCAGCAGGTCACTTGGCTTTCCGACCAGGAGCGCACATGGCTCGCCTCGGAACTGCAGCGCGAACGCGATTCGCATCCAGGCGCAGCACGCCCCTGGACTGACGCGTTATCGAATGGCACAGTGTGGCTGCTTACTGTGGTCTATTTCGGTTTGACCACTTGCATGTATGGCCTGGTCTATTTTTTGCCAAAGATCATCCGCAATGTTTCGACAGCCGGCAATCTGCGTCTCGGCCTGCTGTCGACAATTCCTTACGTCGTCACCGCGGTTGCCATGGTGCTCACCGGAATGCACTCCGACCGTACTGGCGAGCGCCGCCGCCATTTAGCCTGTCTCGCCGTGGCGAGCGCGATAGGGGCATACGCCGCCGGATACTCACTCTCAACCGTTTCAACCGTCGTGCTGCTCAGCCTGGCCTTGTCTGGCGTCTTTTCAATGTTGGGTCCGTTTTGGGCGTTGTCGACGTCACTCCTGAGCGAAGGCACGGCAGCCGCAGGAATTGCTCTGATTAATTCTGTGGGTAATCTCGGCGGCCTTCTTGGACCTTATGTGATTGGTCGGCTCCGTGACCCTTACGGCTTTCGAGGCGGATTGATTGTGATTGGAACCGCTGTAGCATTGGCTGGACTTATTGCCCTGGTTGCGCATGGGAATCTTCGCGTGACGAAGAAGCAGCTTTAAATTGCTGAGCTGAAATTCCGGCCAAATCTGCCTTTGACATTGGCAAGCTAAAAGGTCTCAACCATCTTTACCGTAGACCGGGATCACTGCACCGTTAACGTCTTTGCCGGCTTCGCCCGCCAGCCAGATGATTAAGCTCGCGACTGTTTCAGGCCGGATCCAAGTGGAAACATCTGCGTTGGGAATCGCCTTGCGGTTAGTCGGAGTATCGATTGTGCCGGGTAAGATCACGTTTGCGGTCACTCCTGCATCTTTATTTTCCAGCGCCACTGTTCTAATCAGCGAAACCATCGCAGCCTTCGAAGCGCTGTACGCGCCCACCCCTGGCCCGGGTTCGAGCGCCGCACGGCTTCCTATGGCGATAATGCGTCCAGCGCCGGTTTGTCGCAAAGGTGGAATCGCCGCCCGCAGAATGTGAAATACGCTATTCAGATTGAGGTCCAACATGCGCTCGAAAGTTACGTCGTCAGTATCCGCTATCGATTGCCCACCAGCGAAACCGCCGACGGTATGCGCAAGAACATCAAGCTTGCCGAAGCGCGCCACAACATCATCCACCAGCACCTTGGCGGCCTTAGCGCTTGAAAGCTCCGCCCGCAGCGCGGTGAAGTGCGAATTATTGAAATCAGACTGCTGTATCTTTCGCGATGTGCCGACCACGGTTGCACCCGCATCAAGAAACGCCTGCGTCACTGAAGTTCCCAGGCCGCCATCGGCCCCGGTTACCAGTACGACCTTGCCATTCATCAAGGGCTCCAATCTCAATACCATCAGATTCCAACGCTTCTGAAAGGTTTCGTGGCCGTGCCTCGTTTGGGACAAAATAAATGGACATCGACATTAGTATCCAGACGAGTGACGGCGTCCCAAGAGGCAATATGGTATGCGCTCTATGGAGTTCTCCTTTTCCTTAAGACAAAAGAAATGAACCGCTTCATCTGAATCCGAATAAGAGCAGATGGAACTCCGGTGACATCGTACAGCCCTTGCTCACAACTCATATCGGATGAGGAACTAGGTTATTCAGAAGCAACAATTCTTCTAGACTGGCGGCGCATCAGGCTGGCACTGGTGAGCGTCGAACTGATGTTGTAGGCTGGTTTGGGCATCCGCGGTTCGACGCAGCGCGTCCATCGGTACCTTGAATTCCCTGTTGCAAAATGTGCAGGCGGCAACCGCCGGGGTCACACCGAGCCACTTGACGACTCGAAGATTGCGCTTTTTCGGTCGGTTGTTCTTCTCTTTCATCGGCTTCAGGTTTACTCCGCAGCCTTCGCCGCCAATGTTTCCACTACAGCGATATTTTGCAGCAACTCCGGCGGCAGGTTGTGCCGCTCCTGCAAGTACGCCGGGCCGTTGTAGGAGACCCAGACTTTTCCCTGCGAATCTTCCCACACCAAGATCTTGAGCGGGAGATCGATGGCAATGCTTGGAGACGCCAGCATCAACGGCGTGCCGGCCTTGGGGCTTCCAAAAATCAGCAACTTGGTGGGATGCATTTTCATTCCCACTTTTTCCGCTTCTCCGCTGTGGTCAATCAACGCAAATAGCGCAACCCCCTTTGCCGCCAGAATCCCTTTGAGTTTCTCGACCGTCTGGTCAACCGAGTGACTGCTGGGCTTGTCGATGATTCCTGTGTCTTTACCAAGCGCCATAAACGCCTCCTCATAATTCGTAACCTGTGAGTGAGCGGAACTTCGTACCGAAATCAGATAGATCGCCGTCGCCAGCCCGACCAAAGCCAGAAAAAAAGCAACCGCGACCGCTTGTAGAGCAGGTCGAGAGTGTTCGGTTTCACCACGATCCAACTCCCGGACCAACCGCAGGTGGTGCCATCCGGCAAAAATATTCACGATTACTCCAACAGCGATCAGCACCGTGCCGAACCACAATGAAAGTCCGTAAGACTGCACCGCCGTGCGCTGCATGGCCTGCAGTTGCTGCAGGAAAATCCCGAAGCGCGCCACCACAAATCCAAATCCCGTCAACGCCAGGCCGGTGCGAATCCACGCGAGCAGCGTCCGCTCGGCGGCCAGGTAGTCGCGGATGTCGGCCTTTTGCGTCGGTCTTGTGGGCGCATCCATGCTTATTCTCCCTGCGGCCGCTGAACGTTCCGAACATAGTTGCGGCATGCCTCGTACTCAATCATCATGAATGTACGACGAAGCTAGGTCGGAAGAAAAGCGCTACGCCCATCGTGGAGTGATGCAGCAGCTAAGCCGGAGCGTAACCCGTAGTCCGCGAAACAGAAATCCGCACGTGGTTTGAAAACTTGGCGTCCCCGACGGGATTTGAACCCGTGTTACCGCCGTGAAAGGGCGATGTCCTAGGCCAGGCTAGACGACGGGGACGCGTGCGCCGCCCAT
>Ga0207665_10003562_pt1 | contig 10405 bp, 10 predicted proteins | sample LARL112metaG_FD_184351 | JGI IMG/M metagenome (GOLD analysis project Ga0207665, IMG submission 184351) | Corn, switchgrass and miscanthus rhizosphere microbial communities from Kellogg Biological Station, Michigan, USA - LAR L11-2 metaG... | ecosystem: Host-associated > Plants > Roots >...
CAAGGGCGTCCTCCTCTACGGACCGCCTGGAACCGGCAAGACGCTGCTCGCCCGGGCCGTCGCCGGTGAGGCCGGTGTGCCGTTCTACTCGATCTCCGGGTCCGACTTCGTGGAGATGTTCGTCGGGGTCGGCGCGTCCCGGGTGCGCGATCTGTTCGAGCAGGCCAAGACCAACGCGCCGGCGATCATCTTCGTCGACGAGATCGACGCCGTCGGGCGGCACCGCGGCGCCGGTCTGGGCGGCGGGCACGACGAGCGCGAGCAGACGCTCAACCAGATGCTGGTCGAGATGGACGGTTTCGACGTCAAGGGCGGGGTCATCATGATCGCCGCCACCAACCGCCCGGACATCCTCGACCCGGCGCTGCTACGGCCCGGTCGCTTCGACCGGCAGATCGCGGTAGCGCCGCCTGACGTCGAGGGCCGGAAGGCCGTGCTTGCGGTGCACGCGAAGGGCAAGCCGTTCGCAGTGGATGTCGACCTCGGCGTGATCGCGCGGCGCACGCCCGGCTTCACCGGCGCGGATCTCGCCAACGTCATCAACGAGGCGGCCTTGCTGACCGCGCGCACCAACGGTCGGCTGATCACCACAGCTGCACTGGAGGAGTCGATCGACCGGGTCATCGCCGGCCCGGAGCGCAAGACGCGCGCCATGAGTGACAAGGAGAAGCGGGTCACGGCGTACCACGAGTCCGGCCACGCGCTGACGGCGTGGGCGATGCCCAACCTCGACCCGGTGCACAAGGTAACGATCCTGCCGCGGGGCCGGTCGCTTGGGCACACCCTGGTGCTGCCGCTGGAAGACCGGTACACCCAGACCCGTTCGGAGATCCTCGACCAGCTCGTCTACGCGCTGGGCGGTCGGGCGGCCGAGGAGCTGGTCTTCCACGAGCCGACTACCGGCGCCTCCAACGACATCGAGAAGGCCACTCAGCTGGCCCGCTCCATGGTCACCGAGTTCGGCATGAGCTCCAAGCTGGGCGCGGTCAAGTACGGCACGTCCGACTCGGAGCCGTTCCTCGGCCGGGACTACGGCCACACCCGCGACTACTCGGAGGACATTGCCGCCGACATCGACACCGAAGTGCGCGACTTGATCGAAGCGGCGCACGACGAGGCGTGGGAGATTCTGGTCCAGTACCGCGACGCGCTTGACGAAATGGTGCTGGAACTGGTCGAGAGGGAGACGCTGAGCAAGGAGGACCTCGAGCGCATCCTCGCGCCGGTGCGCAAGCGGCCTCCCCACAACACGTTTACCGGGTTCGGCAAGCGGACGCCGAGCGACCGTCCTCCGGTCGAGATCCCGGTGGGCGCACAGTCGAACGGACGCCACGACGCCAAGAAAGACCAGGCGCCGCCCGTCCCGCAGCCCACACCGAGCTACGGCCAACCGGGCTACGGCCAGCCGGGACAGACCTACGGTCAACCTACGTATGGCCAGCACGCCCAGGACCAGGGCCAGCCGGGTTACGGCCAGCCGGGGTCGGGCTACCGGAACCCAGGCCCGGACTACGGCGATCGGCCAGCCCCCGGAAACGGTCAGCCCGGCCAGGGTTACGGCGTTCCCCCCGGCCCGGGCTACGGCCAGTCGCCGTATCCGCCGCCTGGAGACGGTCAGCCCGGAAACCGGGGCCCGCAGGGGAGCCCGTACCCGCCGCCCGGCACTCGCCCCGAGCAGCGTCCCGGCCCGGACGGTGGCACTCAGGGCTCGGCGTGACGCTACGGCGGGAGAGCCGGCCCGAAGGTGTCGATTTCGCCCGCGCGGAGGCGGCCGTGCGTGAGTTGTTGTTCGCCATCGGCGAGGACCCAGATCGGGAGGGCCTGAAACGTACGCCGGCCCGGGTCGCAAGGGCATACAGCGAGGTTTTCGCTGGCCTGTTCGTCGATCCCGACTCGGTACTCGAGGCGACCTTCGACGAGGATCACGACGAGCTCGTCCTGGTCAAGGACATCCCGCTGTATTCGATTTGCGAACACCACCTGCTGCCGTGGCACGGGACCGCGGCGATCGGCTACATCCCGGGCCCGGACGGTCGTATCACGGGCCTGTCGAAACTCGCTCGATTGGTCGATCTATACGCCCGCCGGCCCCAGGTCCAGGAGCGGCTGACCTCGCAAGTGGCTGACGCGTTGCGCAAGGGCCTGCAACCGCAAGGCGTCATCGTCGTGATTCAGGCGGAGCATCTCTGTATGGCCATGCGGGGGATACGCAAGCCCGGCTCGCTCACCGTGACCTCAGCCGTACGAGGCATCTTCCAGAGCGACCCCCGGACCCGTGCGGAGGCGCTGTCGCTGGTGCTAGGGCGGTAGGCACGTAGTGGCCCTGCCCTCCCGGCCGGATCGCCTGGTCGTCATCGGCGTCCTCAACGTCACCCCGGATTCGTTCTCTGACGGCGGCCGTTTCACCAGTCTCGACGATGCCGTCGCGCATGGCTGCCGCCTGGCTGACGACGGCGCCGATCTGGTCGACGTCGGCGGCGAGTCGACCCGCCCAGGTGCCGACCGGGTCGACGCCGCCGAAGAGGAACGGCGAGTCATCCCTGTCATCGAGGCGCTGGTCGCCAACGGCATCCGGGTCAGTATCGACACTTATCGAGCCGTGGTCGCCGAGCGTGCGCTGGCCGCAGGCGCGTCCGTGGTCAACGACGTGTCCGGCGGGCTGGGCGACCCGGACATGGCGGCGGTGGTCCGTGCGGCCGGGTGTCCATGGATCCTCATGCACTGGCGTGGGCACAGCCGCCGGATGCAGGACCTGGCCCACTATGTCGACGTCGTCGACGATGTCCGGCGGGAGTTGGCCGAGCGGGTCGAAGCCGCGAATCAAGCCGGTATCAGCCCGGACCGGATCGTGATCGATCCCGGCCTCGGGTTCGCCAAGACGGCGGAGCACAACTGGGCGCTGCTCGCCCACCTCGACGTGCTGGTCGGCTTCGGCCTGCCGGTGCTGATCGGCGCCTCGCGCAAGTCGTTCCTCGGACGCGTGCTCGCTGATCCGGCCGGCACGCCCAGGCCGGTCGGCGAGCGAGAGGCGGCCACGGTCGCGCTCACCGCCTACGCAGCGACGCAGGGGGCGTGGGGGGTGCGAGTGCACGATGTGCGAGCGAACGTCGATGCCGCTCGCACGATCGCGGCTGTCCGCGAGGCAGCGACCCGATGACTGACCGCATTGCGCTCACCGGGCTGCGGGTACGAGGCCACCACGGCGTCTTACCGAGCGAACGACGGGCCGGGCAGGACTTTGTCGTGGACGTGAGCTTGGATCTCGACCTCGCACCGGCGGCGTTGTCGGACGATGTGGCCGACACCGTCGACTACGGAGAATTGGCGGAGGCGCTAGCAGCCGTGATTCGCGGCGAGCCGGTCAACCTCTTGGAAACCCTCGCGTCCCGCCTCAGCGACATATGCCTCGCCGACGCCCGCGTGGCTGCCGCCACGGTCACCGTGCACAAGCCGCAAGCGCCGATCCCGCTGAACTTTCTCGATGTTTCGGTGACTGTGCATCGAGGTCGGCCGTGACTGTGTCGCCCGTCGCCGCCCTCCGCTACCCACCTGCACCCCGTGAAATCGCTGACGCGATTTCACGGGGACCCCGCCCTCGGGCCCTAGGGGCCCTACGATGCTCCGCGGAGGACGGCTCCTCATGACTAACGCCGTCCTGTCGGTTGGCTCCAATATGGGCGATCGGCTGGCGTACCTGCGATCCGCGCTGGATCGAATGCGGCCATGCGTCGACGCGGTCTCGCCGGTGTACGAGACTCCACCCTGGGGCCCGGTGCGCCAGCCTGACTATCTCAACGCGGTGATCCTCGCGTCCGACGACACCGCCGACCCGCCTGTCTGGCTCGCTCGGGCGCACGCCGCTGAGGATGCGGCGGGCCGGGTTCGTGACCAGCGTTGGGGACCTCGCACGCTCGACGTCGACGTGATCGCGGTCGACGACATCGAGCTGAACGACCCGGACCTGACCTTGCCGCACCCTCGGGCGGCGGAGCGGGCGTTCGTCCTCGTCCCGTGGCTAGCCGTCGATCCGGAGGCCCGGTTGTCTGGTGGATCGGTCGCCGACCTGGTGGCCCAGCTGCCCCCGAGCGAGATCTCTGCGGTGCGCATGCGGCCGGACCTGGTGCTGAGGTAGCGGTGCGTCGGACGAGCGTCGGTGATCTGATTCTGCCCTTCGTGATCGTGGGGCTGGTGGTCTATCTCGTCTTCCGGTTCCTCTACGGTTCGCTCCCGCCACTCCAGTACGTCTTGCCGATCCCCATTGCGATCTTGGCCATCGTCGAGTTCTCGCTGGCCCGCCGGGTGCGGGCGGTCGTGCACCACGATCGTGATGCCAAGCCGATGACCGCCATCTCGGTAGCGCGATCCGTAGCGCTGGGCAAAGCTTCCGCGCTCGTCGCGGCCGGGATCTGTGGTGCCGCCGTAGGAGTGATCGCCCGCGTCGCGCCCGATGCCTCGACGGTTCGCGCGGCCGGCAACGACTTGCGGGTCGCACTGCTGCTGCTCGTGGCTGGCGGGTTACTGCTCGTCGCGGGCCTTTTGTTGGAGCGGGCTGGGATAGACCCCTCGACTAAACGCCCAGCTAACGGGAATGCCCCAAGTGGATAAGCAGATCGTTTCCGACGGCGTTCCGGCCAGCCGCCTTGGCTGACCCGCTTTCGGCGGTAAGCTCGCCAAATGCCCCGTTCCCGAGCGCGTACTTTGCTGCGCTGGCTCGGCATCTTGTTGGTGCTTGGGCTTGGCGCGTTGGCCGTCGCCCTGGTCGTCCTGGGTGATTCCCAAAAGCAGCTACGGATTGGCGTGCTGCTGGGAATCTGGGCAGCTGTTGTGGCGTACTTCCTGCCATCGCGCCGCGAGGAGCAGCCCCAAGCCGTCGCGACCGGTCATGACCCGTCGCGCGTGTACAACGACGTCGGAATACGAACCGCGCCGGACCCGCGACGTGAATTCCGGGAATACCAGGCGCAGTTGGAGCGGACCTTTCGGCGTGACATGGACCAGGCGCTCAGTGAGCACATCGCTCGATTGAGGGGCGAGGTTGCCTTGCTGCGCAACGATCTCGTCGAGCAAGTCAACGGACAGCTTCGCCTGGAACGAACTGAGACGACCCGAGCCCTTGGGTCGGACATCGAGGGTCTACAACAGGAGATCCGCCGGCTCGCGGCCTCGCGGGAGTACCTGACGCCAGTCCCGACATTGACCGCTACAAGGGAGACCGTGACCGTAGCGGCTGGCCCCGGCGACGCGTCCGGGGCCGGACAGCGCAGCGTTTCGCGAGTCGTTTCGTCGCCACCACCCGCCCCGTCACCGGTCATGCCGGCCTTGGAGATGCCTCCGCTGGCTCCGCCACCGGTGTCCCTCCCGCCGATCGGTTCGATTCCTGTCCCGCCGCCTGGCGGAGCGATGGCCAGCCCGCCACCGCGCGCCGCGTCGCCGCTCGCGACGCCGTCGGTGACGTCACGGCCGGCGACGCCGCCTATGGCCATGTCACGTCCGGGAATGCCGCCATCGGCGATGTCCCGTCCAGGGATGCCATCATCGGCGACCCAGCCCCCGGCGACGCCACCTCCCGCACCGCCGCGCCCCGCGGCATCGCCGCTAGCGAGTCCGATCCCACCGGCTCGGGCGGCATCGCCCCTTTCCCCGATGGCCCCACCACGCATGGACATGCCGCCGACCCGCTCGGCGGGGTCCGCGATTCCGACGCCGCCGTTCACGCCCCCGCCCGCGCCGCCGCAACGGGTCCAGCCGGCGCCGTACCCGACCCGCGCCGCGACACCGGTCCAGCCAGCCAACGGCACTGGTCTGGCGGGGTTCAGTAACGACTTGGGAGCCATGCGCCCGCAACCGCCGGCGTCCGCATCCGGTTGGGGCGCGCCGTCGCCAAGTTCGCTGCCGTCCGCGGCCGCTCCGCTGCCACCCTCGACTCCGTGGTCTACCGCCCGGCCCGCCGGCAATGGCGTGCCCGCGCCGGAGCCGTATGCGCCGCCGGATCCGTTCGGCGAGATGCCGAGAATCGGAGTGTTCCGGGACATGAACGACAACGACATTGTCCCGGCGCTACCGGATGGGTACGTCGGGCGGCGCCGCCGCCCGAGCGCGCCTGCGCACTCGGGCACACCGGCCAACGGCATGTCCGGGCTCATCTGACCCGAGCGGTATCGGCGCTAGGGCTCGAGCCCGGTTAGTCGTGATCGAAGGGCCAGCCGCCGTCCGCAACAAGCTCGGCGGCGCCTTTTTCGATCGCTTCGGCCGCTGTGCGGATCTCGGCCGCCAGGTCGACACCCGTCTGGTCGGCGAGCAGGTAAACGCGATACGCGAGCTCGCCCAGTCGGCCGGACCAGCTGGCGTTCGGCCGGAATGGCCGACGTCCGCGATCGGTGATCTCGGTCGCCGTTGTCGACAGCGCGCCGAGGAGGCTCTGTAGTTCGAGCAGTAACGCCGGGGCGGTCGCGTGCAGGCCGGCGAGGTCGGCACTGTGGGCGACGGTTGGTTGCAGGTCGTTCACGGGCGACCAACATACTGCCTTTGGTCGCGCGGTACGCGGTCCAAACGCTGGGGTAGGTCGATCGGCCGCGTAGGCTCGACCGCGGTCTGCCCTGCTGACCGGCCCCAGCGTCCCGAGGACTCCCCCTGACCACGACATCTGCCACTCCCGCGCGACTGCGGGTGGGGATCGTCGCGACCGGGCGAGTCGGTAGCGTGCTCGGCTCGGCCCTCGCCCGGGCCGGGCATCAGCTCGTGGCCGCGAGCGGGGTATCGGACGCGTCTCGACGGCGGGCCGAGCAGTGGCTTCCCGGAGTGCCACTGCGTCCACCCGACGAAGTCGTCGCCGCGGCTGACCTCGTGCTCCTCGCCGTCCCGGACGATCAACTCCGACCGCTGGTTGCCGGTCTCGCGGCCACCGAGGTCTGGCGGCGTGGACAACTCGTGGCGCACACCTCCGGTGCCCATGGCATCGATGTTCTCGATCCGGCTGCGGCCCGGGGGGTACTACCGCTGGCGCTACACCCGATAATGACCTTCACCGGCCGGCCCGAGGATCTCGATCGGCTCGAGGGAGCGAGTTTCGGGGTCACGGCCCCGGACGAGCTGCGTCCGGTGGCCGAGGCGTTGGTCGTCGAACTCGGCGGCGAACCGATCTGGGTTCCCGAATCGGCCCGTCCGCTCTACCATGCGGCCCTCACGATGGGCGCCAACTACCTCGTGACGCTGGTCAACGACGCGACCGACACGCTGGCCCGAGCGGGGATCGAGTCGGCCTCCCGTCTCATCGCTCCGCTGCTCAGCGCCGCCCTGGACAATGCCCTTCGACTGGGCGACGGCGCCATGACCGGTCCGGTGTCTCGGGGTGACACCGCGACCGTGGCCGGCCATCTGGAGACCCTGCGGCGGGCGGCGCCCGAGGTTGTGCCGACGTACGTCGCGATGGCCCGACGGACCGCACAGCGGGCGGAACAGTCCGGCCGACTACCGGCGTCCCGAGCGGCAGAACTGAACTCGGTGCTGGAGTCGAAATGATCGTCGCGCACACCCGCGCCGAGCTCGCGACGGCCCGAGCGGAGCTCGTCGGGCCGGTCGGTCTGGTGCCGACGATGGGCGCGCTGCATATCGGGCACGCAGCGTTGCTCGCCGTTGCCCGAGCCGACTGCATGTCAGTGGTGGCCACCATCTTCGTCAACCCATTGCAGTTCGGTGCCGGAGAGGATCTCGACCGGTATCCGCGATCTCTCGCGGCGGACTTGGCAATGTGCGACCGAGCGGGCGTCGACGTGGTGTGGGTGCCATCGGTCGGCGACGTCTACCCGGGCGGCACTCCGCAAGTAACCGTTTCGCCGGGGCCGCTCGCGGACGAGCTGGAAGGTGCGGTTCGACCAGGGCATTTCGTCGGCGTACTCACCGTCGTCGCGAAACTCTTCGGCCTGGTCCGACCGGACGCTGCCTACCTGGGCGAGAAGGACTACCAGCAGCAGGTGCTGGTGCGGCAAATGTCCGCGGACCTTGAATTGGGCGTCGACGTCGTCACCGTGCCGACAGTGCGCGATCCGGACGGGCTCGCCGTCTCGAGTCGGAACATCTATCTGTCGCCGACCGACCGGGAACAGGCGCTCGGCCTGTCCCGGAGCTTGCGAGCCGGGCAGCAGGCCGCCTCGGCTGGTCCAGATGCCGTGCTCGCGGCCGCCAAGGCGGTTCTCGGCCCGGCACTCGATGTGGACTACCTGACGCTGCGGGCGCCGGACCTGGGTGCCGTGGCGGACCACGGTCCGGCGCGGTTGCTCGGTGCCGCGCGTGTCGGCAAGACCCGGCTCATCGACAACGTCGAGGTGATCCTCTGATGCTGCCGATGCGCCTGCGGGCTCCAGCGGCGGGCTGGCATACGGAAACCGACGTGGTGATCGTCGGATCCGGAATTGCCGGGCTGTCCACCGCGCTGCAGATCGCTCGCCAGTCGCCGCTGCGCGTCCTCGTCGTGACCAAGGACGTGCTGGCCGCCGGATCCACCCGCTGGGCCCAGGGCGGCATCGCCGCGGCCCTCGGCGTCGGCGACAGCCCTGAGCAGCACTTCGCCGACACGATCGCCGCGGGCGACGGGATCTGTGATCAAACGGCGGTTCGCGTCCTGGTCCGGGAGGGTCCAGCGGCGGTGCATGAGCTCGCTTCGATCGGTGCCCGGTTCGATCGCGCCTGGGACGGCCAGTTGGCCTTGACCCGCGAGGGCGGTCATCACCGCGACCGGGTCGCGCACGCGGGGGGAGACGCTACCGGCGCCGAGATCGAGCGCGCCTTGGAGGCGCGGGTGCTGTCGGCCTCGGGTGTGGATGTCATCGAGCACGCCGTCGTGCTCGACTTGCTCCGCGACACAGCCGGCGTCGCCTGTGGGGTCACGCTCCACGTCTTGGACGAGGGCCAGCGGGACGGGGTGGGCGCTGTGCATGCCCGCGCCGTCGTACTGGCCACCGGCGGCCTTGGCCAGGTTTACACCGCTACCACGAATCCGGCGGTCTCCACCGGCGACGGCGTGGCGGCGGCCCTGCGGGCTGGAGCTGTCGTACGCGATCTGGAGTTCGTGCAGTTTCACCCGACGGTGGTCTGGCTGGGCGGTCGATCCCGAGGGCAGCAGCCGCTTGTCAGCGAGGCGGTGCGGGGCGAAGGGGCCGTCCTGGTTGACGATGCCGGCATCCCGTTCATGGCCGGCCAGCACGAGCTGGCGGACCTTGCACCGCGGGACGTCGTCGCAAAGGCCATGCTGAGGCGGATGCGCGAGACCGGCACCGAGCACGTCTGGCTCGATGGTCGGGCGTTCGGCGTCGAGAAATGGCGGACCCGGTTTCCGACTATCTACGCCACGCTGACAAGCCTGGGAATCGATCCGGTGCACGACCTGATTCCGGTGATACCGGCATGTCACTACGCATCAGGCGGGGTTCGCACAGACCTCGTTGGACGATCTACGGTGCCGGCGCTGTACGCGTGCGGGGAGGCCGCCTGCACCGGCGTGCATGGCGCGAACCGACTGGCGTCCAACTCGCTCTTGGAGGGTCTGGTGTTTGGGCGACGGATCGCATCTGAGCTCGTGGCCGATCTTGGTGAGCCGGCCGCGACCTCGGCGCCAGCCGATCCCGAAGGCGATTCGGCCGTGGTCGACGACTCGGTGCGCTCACGCCTACAGCAGATCATGTCGTCACACGTGGGCGTGCTTCGCGACCGTGCGGGTTTGGAGGTGGCGACGGCCGAGCTTGCCGAGCTCACCACCCGCACCGTGGCCACCGGCGCCACTGAGGGTTGGGAAGCCAGCAATCTGCTCACCGTGTCGACGGCGTTGACCGCGGCCGCCCGCGCGCGCGAGGAGACGCGCGGCTCGCACTGGCGAGAGGACTTTCCGCAACGCGACGATGTGCGGTGGATGGGGCACTTGGACATCCGCCTTGATTCGGACGGAATTGTTCGACAACGGTTTGTCACGGATGTAGTGCCATGATCCGATCCATGACCGGTGGAGCGCGGTCATGAGGTCGGTCGACCCTTCGGTGCGCGCGATCGTTGAGTCCGCGAGGCTGGCGCCATGGCTGGTCGACGACGTGGTGTCCCGCGCGCTCGTCGAGGACATCGGCGCCGAAGGCGACGTGACCACGCTGGCCACAGTGCCGGGGATCCTGATGGGTCGCGCGGACCTGGCGTCGCGGGCGGCCGGGGTCGTGGCGGGGCTTCCCGTCGCAGCTTGGGTTTTCGACAGCGTCGGGCCGGGTCGGGTGCGGATGGAGTTCGGTTCGATCGACGGCGCGACGGTCGAACCGGGCGAGATACTGGCCACGGTGCGCGGTCCCGTTCGGGATCTGCTGACGGCCGAACGCACCGCGCTGAACCTGCTAGGGCACCTGTCCGGTATCGCGACCCTGACCCGCCGGTG
>Ga0207665_10003563_pt1 | contig 10403 bp, 11 predicted proteins | sample LARL112metaG_FD_184351 | JGI IMG/M metagenome (GOLD analysis project Ga0207665, IMG submission 184351) | Corn, switchgrass and miscanthus rhizosphere microbial communities from Kellogg Biological Station, Michigan, USA - LAR L11-2 metaG... | ecosystem: Host-associated > Plants > Roots >...
CTCCGTTTTCCGCGGCTCGGCTACAATGTTGCTTTTTCGGGCGAGGATTAGCAACATCGACGCGGTTACGCTGGTCGCGAAGATGCCCATAGCATCAAAAGACAAAAACGCAGACCCGCTGCCAGTGCTGGCGCAGTTCCCGCTGCTTACCCATCGCGCTCATGTAATCGCACGCCTCGCGAATCGTGCGCGGCGTACCGGGCTGTCAAGCTTTTGGAAGAGGTGCGCATCGCCCGAGGAATATAATGCGGCAGCGTCTTTAGCCGTCTATCCACGTCCATCAGCGTCGCTTTTAAGCCCATAATGGCTTCCTCGTCTTTGCGTGCGAGGTCGATTGCATCGAATCGCGCCTTGTATCGCACTGTTCGCCCGCGTTCGTATGGCTTGCACTATGGTGTGCCCTCATGGCCCAGCCAGCGAAGGATGCAGGATGACATCGCAGAACGTTTGGCAGCTCATCGCTTATATCGCGCTCCTCAGCGGCGCGCCGGCGCTGGCCGAAGACAAGCCGATGGGCGACATCAAGCAACTCGCAGCCGTGAAGTTTGCGCAGGATAGCGATGTAAAATGTCTGCAGTCGGCGCTCGAGGCCGGCGACCCGATCAAAGGTTCGTCCAGCTTCATCCTGAAAGCGCCGCCGGCCTGTGTGGTGCCCTGGCATTACCATACGGCACAGGAGCAGCTGATCATCATCCGAGGCACTGTGCTCGCCGAAATGACCGATCATCCGCCGACGCGGCTCGGACCTGGCGGCTTTGCGGTGATGGGGGGCCACACGGCACATCAGTTCACCTGCCAGGGCAAAGCCGCGTGCGTGATGTTCGTCACCTTTGATCGGACCTATGACATTTTCTGGGGCAAGGGCGATTGACATCGTGGCGGTCCACAGGGACAGACTGTCGATTTCGCGCTATGTTTTGAACTGTGAGCCTGTGCGCTGCCGCTTGCGGACTGCGATCGCAGGGTCGTTCGCAAACTTGCGAGAAGACGATGCATATCGGACTATTGCGTACCACCGCGGCCGCAGCTTTCCTCATTTGCTTCGTCCGCGGAACGCTTGGCGCCGACGCCGGAGCATCCGGCGCGCAGACGTTATTGACGGCGCCGCAACACGCATAATTCCGCCTCGACGCGAAGCAGATGGGCTTTCGAGAGTTCGAGTAACGGCTTAGGCTTTCGAGTCGACGCTCCCTGCAAAGGTTCTAGATAATCGTAAACCTATCTGGTGGTTGAGTAACCTGTCGCTAATAAAGTGAACGTTGCCGAACTGTCACGGAAGGGTTTGCGCGGACACCCCTCCCGCGAGCAGGCGCCGAACGCGGAGACCAATTCGGCGTGAGGTGAGGGCCTTGAAACATAAACGCGGGTGGACGGCGTGATCCGGCGGCTGCGGTTGGCTTCGGGTTTGGTCATGTTGGCCTACGTGACCACCCACTTCGTCAACCACAGCCTGGGCCTCATCTCGGTCCAGGCCATGGATCGCGCGCTCGTAGAGATCTACCAGTACTGGGCGTCTCCGCTGGGCGGCGTCCTCCTCTATGGCGCGTTCGCTATCCATTACAGCCTGGCGCTGTGGGCGCTCTGGCTGCGCCGTTCGCTCAAGATGCCGTTGGCGGAAGCGACCCAGCTCGTCCTCGGATTCTCCATTCCCTTTTTCCTCATCGATCACGTTCTCCAGACGCGAGTCGCCGACACCTTCTATGGCGCCGATGTCGGTTACTACGCGACGGTGCTGCACAAGTATTTCGTCACCAATCCGCTGCGCGGCGTCCTCCAGCTCGTCGTGCTGGTGATCGCCTGGGTGCACGCCATGATCGGGCTGTGGTTCTGGCTGCGGCTCAAGCCCTGGTACCGGCGCTGGCAGCCGATCCTCTACGCCTTCGCGCTGTTGCTGCCGACCTTGGCGATTCTCGGCTTCTTCGAGGGCGGGCGGCAGGTCATGGCCTTGTCGGAGGATCCGGCCTGGGTCGCCCAGCAAGCGCAGGACCATCCGCCAGCGGCGCCGGCCAATGCCGCGGTCGTCGATCAGATGGTCGTGTGGGTGCGCTACGCCTTCGTCGCGGCGCTCGTTGCCGTGCTGGCGGCGCGGCTTGCGCGCTGGCGCTGGCAGCGCCGGCGCGGCGTCATCCGCGTCAGCTATCCGAGCGGCCGCGTCGTGCAGATCGTGCGCGGCGTCTCGGTCCTGGAGGCGAGCCGGATGGCAGGCATCCCGCATGCTTCGGTGTGCGGCGGCCGCGGACGCTGCTCCACCTGCCGCATCAGGGTGGAAGGAGCGCAGGAGGCGCTCGTTGCGCCCGCGCCCGAAGAGGTCAAGGTGTTGCGGCGCGTGGGCGCGGCGCCCGACGTGCGGCTTGCCTGTCAGCTGCGCCCGCAAGGCGATTTACGGGTGACGCCGCTCCTGCCGGCGACCGCGCAGGCGAGCGACGGATTCCATCGGCCCGGCTATCTGCACGGTGCCGAGCGCGACATCGCGATCCTGTTCGGCGACTTGCGATCCTTTACCCAGCTCTCCGAAAAGAAGCTGCCCTATGATCTGGTCTTCCTCCTCAATCGCTATTTTGCCGAGACCGGCCACGCGGTCGAGGCGGCGGGGGGGCGCATCGACAAGTTCATCGGCGACGGTGTGATGGCGCTGTTCGGCCTCGACAGCGGGGTCGAGGCGGGCTGCCGCGAGGCGCTCGCCGCCGCTCGCGATATGTCGGAGCGCATGGAGAACCTCAATCACGCGCTGGTCCACGACATATCCGAGCCGCTGCGGATCGGTATCGGCATTCATACCGGCTCGGCGATCGTTGGCGAGATGGGCTACGGCTCGGCGGTGTCGGTGACCGCGGTCGGCGATGCCGTCAACACCGCGAGCCGCATCGAAGGTTTGACCAAGACTTATGGCTGCGAGCTCGTCATCTCCGAGGCGGTGGCGCTACGCGCCGGCATCGATCTCGGCGATGCTCCCAGCCACGAGATTGAAATCCGCGGCCGAGTCGAGCGGCTCGTGGTGCGCACGTTTGCACGTGCGCGCGACCTGCCGGTGCCGCCGCGGGGCGCGCCAAAAAAGATGCAACGCGCGGCAGCGGTATAAGATCGAAAGGCTCATGGGCACGTGGCCCCGCTATCGATCCAGGCGCGAATGAGCTCGCCCAGCAGCTCCTGTGTGCCGGGAACCGGATCGCGCCCTGGTCCCGGATTCCAGCCCCACGCGACCAGATCGTCATGCGCCAAATGCTCGTGCAGCAATTCGAGATTGCGCCCGCCGTTGCGCTGTGGGTCTTTGATTTGCCGGCAGATGTCGCCAATGGATTTTCCTTCCCACGCCATCTCTTCCGGCGCCAAGTGCCAGCGGGAATGACCGGGAATGCTCCGGAACGAGGTCTGCTGACCAGGGAAAATGTCCAGGTTGCGATCGGAGTGGCAAGCGCCGCAGGTATTGCCGGGCACGCCGCCTCCGTCGATGCCGCGCGCTGTGCTCGGCGAATGCGGATGCATGTCGTCGCCTTGGGTGGGCCTGTCGCTCGCCGGGTGGCAGTTCACGCAGCGCGGATGCATGATCACCTTCGCAGCTTCAGTGAAGAGCGCGCGCGAGCGGGCTTGCGTGTCGAGGATGCCGGAGAAGGCGGAAGGCTTGCGCAATTCGTCGGGGTTCTGCGCCGAGACGGCGGCCGAACCGACGAGCAAAAGCAGAACGGCGCCAAACCGTGGTGCAAACGCAAGCATGCAACCGCCTGTGCAGTGCCGCACAATCACCGAGCTGTGGATGGCAGCGCCGAGGCTGCCTTCGCCGCTGCGGGCGTGACTCGCCACACCGCGTTGCCGACGTCGTCCGCGACAAGAAGCGCGCCGGCTTTGTCGATCGCGACGCCGACCGGCCGGCCGAGCGCCCTTCCGTCGTTGTCTACGAAGCCGGTGAGGACATCGATCGGCTCTCCCGACGGGCGGCCGTCCTTGAACGGCACGAAGATGACTTTGTAGCCGCTGAGCGGGTTGCGATTCCACGATCCGTGCTGTCCGATGAAGGCGCCCCCGCGGTACGGCGCGGGCAACGAGCTGCCGGTGTCGAATGTAAAGCCGAGCGAGGCGGTGTGATTGCCGAGCGCGTAATCGGGAACGATCGCTTTGGCGACCATCTCCGGGTTTGCCGGCACTCGCGTATCCACGTGCTGTCCGTAGTAGCTGAACGGCCAACCGTAGAACCCGCCGTCTTTGACCGCCGTCATGTAATCCGGCACAAGATCGCTGCCGAGCTCGTCTCGCTCGTTCACCACCGTCCAGAGCGCGCCGGTCTGCGGCTCCCAATCCATGCCGTTGGGATTGCGAAGGCCCGAGGCGAATATTCGCGATTTGCCGGTAGCGGGATCGATCTCGAGGATTGCAGCGCGGTTTTCCTCCTTGTCGAGCCCGTTTTCTCCGACGTTGCTGTTTGAGCCGACGGTCGCGTAGAGCCGCGATCCGTCGCGGCTTGCGATCACGTTCTTTGTCCAGTGATGATTGATGGGCCCGCCCGGCAGGTCGGCAACCTTCACACCTGCGTCGCTGATTCGCGTCGCCCCCTCGGTATAGGGGAAGCGTAGGATGGCGTCGGTATTGGCGACGTAGAGGTCATTGCCGACGAGCGTCATGCCGAAGGGCGAGTTGAGGCCTTCGAGAAACACCGTCTTGCTCGCCGTGCCGCTTCCGTTGCTGTCGCGCAAAAGCGTGATGCGGTTTGCGCTCGGGGTGCCGGCGCCCGCCCGCTTCTGCACCATGCGATAGATGAATCCTTTGACGCCCTTTGCCTCCTCCGGGCGTGGCGGGCCATCGGCTTCGGCGGCCAGGACATCGCCATTCGGCAGCACGTAAAGCCAGCGCGGATGAGTAAGACCAGTTGCGAACGCGGTCACCGCGAGATCGCTCGCCGGCTTCGGTTGCGCGCCCTCCGGCCAGCCCTTTGCAGGAGCGATGTGGACGGTCGGAACAACGGTTTTGGTGGGTTCGGGAATGGTGGGGGAGGGGCCGATCGCCGCGGTCTCCGGCAGCGCCGCCTTGTCGCCGCTGGTCAAGAAAAACGCCGCCAGCGCTGCGACGACGATAACGGCACAGACAACCAGTAGACCAGTTCGCTTGCTCATTGCACACCCGCCGCATTGACGCCCCGTGGTCTTGAACGGGGTCGCGGGAGATTCGGTTCCGAGCCGACTCTCAAACGATCATGTCAGCTGTGAGGCACCGAGGGAACTTTTTCGAACGGGCGGCTTTAGGTAAGCGATTGTTCAACGGGAGATTATGCAATGGGCCGCTACCTTCTGTTGTGGCTTCTTGGCGTTCCGATTCCGATTCTGATTTTGATCTGGGCCTTTGGCGGGCTCCACTGAACTGCCGGCGAAGCTCGCTGGCCAAGACGGGCGCCGACGCGGCGGACGCAGGTTGCGTCCGCCGTTCGCGCCAATGGAGGCGCTTTCGGTCGACGAGATTCCGACCGGAAGCGGCTGGCAGTACGAGCCGAAATGGGACGGCTTTCGCTGTCTTCTCTTTCGCAACGGCCGAAATATCGTTCTGCAATCCAAATCCGGCCGCGCCCTGACGCGCTATTTTCCCGAGCTCGTCGAGGCCGCCCGCGCGCTGAAAGTCGAAACGTTTGTCGTCGACGGCGAGATCGTGGTGCCGCGGAAGGGCGCGTTCTCCTTCGATGACTTGCTCCAGCGCATCCATCCGGCGCCGAGCCGGGTGCAGAAGCTGGCGGCAGAAACGCCCGCGCTTCTAATTCTCTTCGATCTGCTTGCTGATGCCGATGGCCGGCCGCTGACGCATCTGCCGCTGCGAGAGCGCCGCCGCAAGCTCGAAGATTTCGCCCATCGATATCTGAAAAACGCGGCGCGAATTCGATTGTCGCCGGCCACGGCCAATTTGAGCGAGGCAAAGCGGTGGCTCAAGGACGTCGGAGCCATGCTCGACGGCATCATCGCCAAGCGTTGCGATCTCGACTATCGCTCGGGCGAGCGCAGCGGAATGCAGAAAGTGAAGAACTATCGCAGCGCGGACTGCGTGGTCGGCGGTTTCCGTTACAACGAGGGCAAACCGGTGGTCGGCTCGCTCTTGCTCGGCCTCTATGGCGAGGATGGCCTTCTGCATCACGTGGGCTTCACCTCAACCATCCGCAGCGGCGAGAAGAAGGCGCTCACCCTCGAGCTCGAGAGGCTCATGGCGCCGCCTGGGTTCACCGGCAACGCGCCGGGCGGGCCGAGCCGATGGTCGACCGGGCGCTCCGCACAGTGGCAGCCGCTCAGGCCGAAGCTCGTCGTCGAAGTCCGATACGATCACTTCTCCGGACACCGTTTTTGCCACGGGACGAAGTTCTTGCGCTGGCGGCCTGACAAGTCGCCGCGGCAATGCACGATGGATCAGGTCGCGCAGAAGAAGGCGAACCTGACCAAGCTATTGATATGAGCAAGGTGCGCCCTCCGTTTTGCCGCGATGTGAATCGCGCCTTTACCAGCATCGGCTTGTTCGGTTTAGGTTGCTCGTCCCGAACCTTTTCCCCGCTGTTCGGCTCTTTCCGCGAGGCGTTCGTAGTCCTTGGCGATTCTCAGCATTGCGTCCTTGGACTGCAGGTCGCTCATCTGCTCGGCGATGGTGCGCGTCTCTTCCGCGCGCCGGCGCCAGTGCGCGGGGTCGTTGATGAAGGATGCCGGCATCTCGGCGTCTCAGGCGGCCATTGGTCTGCGCTCGCCCGCTGCCTCAGGCTTCGAGCCTCGCCACACTAGTACAGACGTCCCGGCGCTCGCTAGCTGCCGCAAGCGAGGTTCGCAAAGGGTTGTGGAAAGCAGGCGCCGGGTCAGCTGCCGACATCAGCGAGACCACCGATCGCGTCGCGTAACTGCTTCCCGCCGGATCCGCCTCACGCGCGCGTCCCTGCCGGGAAGCGCGCGCGCTTGTGCTAAGACGGGCGGTGGCCGCTATAGCCTTCCCAAGAGCAAGAGGATGAGAATGATGATGATGACGAGGCCGAGCCCGCCGGAAGGGTAGTAGCCCCAACCGGAGCTGTAGGGCCAGGACGGAAGGGCGCCGATGAGGAGCAAAATCAAGATAATCAGGAGTATCGTTCCGAGCGACATAATCACCTCCATCTGAAAACAACGCGGACGTAGCTGGCGGCTACGCCCAGATATCTGCGTCATAAGCAACAAGCGGGGGGGCCGTAAGTTCCAACGGTGATGCGCGCCATTGTCGGTCACCCGACATTATTAGGGAACATCCGGCCATCTCATCGCATTAGTGGGGATACGCGAGGCGGCGCTCGCGCGCGCGCCGTCTACGCTCTAGCTCGCCCGTAGTTGTGATGCGTAGCGGCGTGCTGTGGGGCTGTGGGTTTGCTGCCAGCCGAGGCAATTGCCATGACGATCGCTCGCTCGCTTTTAATCTTCGACGTAGAGGGGACATTGGTCGACAGCACGGCGCTCACGATGCGCTGTTGGCAGGAGACGCTACAGTCGTTCGGCTTTGGATTTCCGTTCACCACACTGCAGCGGCACTCCGGCCAGGACGGTCATGACATGTTGCACTCCCTGCTTCCGGGCCCGCAAATCAGCCGTGTTGTGCCGCGAATCCTAAAGGCGCAGGGGCAGCGTTATCGCGATGAATACCTGCCGCGTGTGGTGGCATTTCCCGAGGTACGAGCGCTGTTCGAACGGGTGAAGCGCACAGGACAAAAGATCGCGATCGCCACGAGTTCATCCGCCGACGAGCTCGATCACTACATCGCGCTCACGAAAACGGGCGATCTGGTCGACGCGGTCGCCTGCGGAGAGGATGTGCAACACGACAAGCCCAATTCCGCCCTGATCAATGTCGCGCTTCTGCGCACAGGAGGAATAAAGCCGGAGCATGCCGTCATGGTCGGCGACACGCCCTATGACGCGATCGCGGCGCGGCGCGCAGGCCTCGCCGCTATCGGAATGTTATCGGGGGGCTTTTCGAGGCACGATCTCGAGGCGAGCGGATGCATCGCGGTGTATCGCGATCCGGCGGATATGCTCGCTCGCTACGAGGAACCTCTCACGCCGGCAGGGGTGCCGCCCTCGAGACTGGCCTAAAAGCGCCTCGAGCGAGCCCACGCGGGACTCGCTCGAGGCTTCGCCCGCGTCTGGAAAGGACCGGCGCGCCATGCGGGGGAGGTCTACGCGGCGCGACGGTTCACCTTGCTCTCGGCCATGGCGGTCAGTTTTTTATCGACCGCTTTTTCCTCATCGAGGTTCTGCTGCAGCAAGGCTGCGCAGTCGTTACGCCCCAACTCTTTCGCCCAGGCGACCAACGTCCCGTAGCGCGTGATCTCATAGTGTTCGACCGCCTGCGCCGCCGCGATGAGCGCGGCGTCGAGAACGGATTTGTCCTCCACCTCGCCGGCCACCTCTTCGGCCTCGTCGATGATGCCGTCAATCGCTGGACAATCCACGCCCCTCGGTTCTTTGCCGAGCAGCTTAAAGACTTGTTCCAGGCGCATCACCTGGTTCTTCGTCTCGCCCAGGTGCGATTCGAAACCGCGCTTGAGCTGCGGATCGCCTGCTTTGTCGATCATCTCCGGCAGCGCCTGCACGATCTGTTTTTCCGCGTAGTAGATGTCGCGCAGCGTGTGCGCGAACAGGTCGTCCATTGTTTTGATGTCTTTCGAGAAGAAGCCCATCAGTATCTCCTGTCCTTCCGTCTTGCAGTTGTTGGGTGCTTGCAGTTGTTGGGTGCGAGGGCGCGTCCCAACAAAGTCGCTTCGCGCGCGCCTGTACGCTTTGGACGGCAACGTGCGAAGCGGCTGCCAGTTCCGCAAAGCGCGGTCGAATCGTGTCGGGCGAGTTTGGAACTCCGAGGCTCATTCTTCGATGCGCGCCTGACTGCTCGCATCTCGGATGACCGACGAGGGCGCAAATCACAAACACGAATCGGAAATGAACCGGATCAGCTATAAACAAGGTTTGAGTTCACTGCCGAGACAGCCCGGATCGCTGCTAGCGTTGCCGCCGCGACTGCCATCGGTTTTGCTTGCATCAGCGCCGCGCATGCTTCAACTCAGCAGGCCCGGCGACGGCGCGTCGCGCTTGTAGGCCGCGCGCGCCGTCGTTTCGCCGCGCGTGAAGGGGAGTAGCGGCTTTCTAGTTCTTTGGCGATTTCGCGGAACTCTGTTGCGAGTTCAAGCAATGCCTGCCTCGCGTAAACTTGCGTGGTCTCGTTCGCGAGCCTCAAACATTCTTCGGCATGTTGGCGGCATTCTTTCGGCGTAGGCATTACGGCGGTCCACGTGTTGTGCAACGCCGCCCGGGACGGTATCGTTCCGCCGGTCTGCCGCCCCGCTGGCCAGGCAATTGACCGTATCCAATTTCATTCTTGATAACCCCACTGGTGCAGCGCGCCGAGGAGGCGTGCAGCATCGCCGAAGAGCTGTCGGATCCGGAATTGAGGCGAATGATCCTTCGGATCGCCGAGGACTACGAGCGGTTCGCAACCCACGCCAGCCGCCGGAAGAAGGGCCGGATGGCGCAAAGCTGAGACACACCGCAGCTTTTCAAGCGCGTTGGCTGGTTTTAAGGGGGCGGTGCGCTCGCACTGCGCTGAGGCTTCTGCGCCTTCGCCTCTGCGTGGGGAACTTTCGCGATTTTCCCCCTGGGGCTTAGGAGTCGCCGCGCCGGCCGAAGCGGCCGATCAGGAATCCGATGCCGAGCGCGATCGCGGCAGTCGTGTAGGGGCGCTCCTCAATGGCATTACGCAGGAAATCGCCGGCCTCGCTGCCGGCGTCGCGGATGGCTTCCGCCGCGTCGGCCGCGGTGTCCCGCGCCTGGCCGTAGACGTCCTGGAGCGTGCCCTCGAACTGGCGTGCCTTGCCCTGGAGCTGCGTCTTCACGTCGCCGGTTGCCCGTCCGACTCCTTCTTCCACTTGCCCGCCGACGCTTTTCGCGGTGCCACTGAGACGATCTTCATTCATGAGCAGGTCCTCCTGAAATTTGAATTGCAACGCTCTCTCCTCGTGGCGCGGGTCAATCAGCCCGCAGCCCCTTCGTTGCAAGAGGGGCCCGCGCACGGGCAGGGACGAGCGGCCCTTACTAGCTAGCGTGCCCACATTGCGCCGAGCACAAAACCGACCCCCAGCGTCAGCGCCAGCGTCGTGTAGGGTCGCTTCTTGAGGGACTTATCGATCGCAACAGCGACATTGTCGCGGACTTCGCTCACCGCTTCGACAGCTTCTCGTCCCTTGTCCTGCGCGCCGGCTACGACACCTCGGACATTGCTGCGGGTCGCCATGGTTTGTCCTTTGTCGGAAACCACCTCCGATGAAACCTAATGAGCGCAAAAAGGTTCCAGTCGACGGGCAACGCAGTCAAGCTTGCGCAGACTGCGTAAACTTGTCTGCGCTGCAGGGTCGGCGCCCCCAGGCCGGATGAACGGTATGA
>Ga0207665_10003564_pt1 | contig 10402 bp, 8 predicted proteins | sample LARL112metaG_FD_184351 | JGI IMG/M metagenome (GOLD analysis project Ga0207665, IMG submission 184351) | Corn, switchgrass and miscanthus rhizosphere microbial communities from Kellogg Biological Station, Michigan, USA - LAR L11-2 metaG... | ecosystem: Host-associated > Plants > Roots >...
GGCCCCGACCGCCATCGCCTTGCCCCCATTATCGGTGATCGCCTGAGCGACGCGTTCGGCGCCCTCTCGGTCGGAAGAATAGTTCACGGTCACACGCGCGCCCGCAGCTCCCAAGGCAGTTGCAATCCCAGCGCCTATGCCTTTGGAGGCGCCCGTCACTATTGCCACTTTTTCAGACATCCTGCGCATAATTCGCCGCTCTTCTTGATGCCTTTACTGAATGCGTCGGATTCGGGCGAAGTCGCTGGAAGCTGCCGGACCATCTTCCATTCGCTAGGCCTGGTAGGAAGGGTGCCCACTCAAGCCAGGTGTCGACTTGAGTGGGGCATGTGTCCGATGTGTTTTACGCTGCTTTCGTGGCCGTTTGAACGCCCTTTGCGGCGGCACGGATGACATCAAGCACCCGCTCCGGTTGGGAGAGCATCGGCACGTGGCTGCTGTCGAGCTCATAGGTGGTTGCACCCATGCGCTTCGCAAAGAACCGTTGCAAGTCGGGGTGGACGGTGTGGTCTTTTTTCCCGACGATATACCAGCTTGGTTTCGACTTCCAGGCGGTTCCTCCAACTTTCGCGTTGAACAAGTCGGGTTGGGGTACGCCCTGAGTCGCCCAAACCAGCTTCTGCTCCTCATCCGAGAGATCTACGCAGAAATACTTCAAACCCTCGGAACGCAGCCAGATACGTCCATCCACAACTTCAATGTGGGAGAAGACGTCCGTCCTAGGGAAGTTGGACTGTTGTGTCTGAGACGTTTCATCCGCGTCCGGGGCGAGCGCAGCGATATAAACCAGCCCCGCAACGCGATCATCGACTCCCGCGCCTGTGATGACGCTTCCGCCGTAGGAGTGGCCGACGAGGATGACAGGGCCGCTGACCCGTCCGATCGTTGCCTTCACCAAGGCGACGTCCTCTGCCGTTGAGTTGAGGCCGTACTGCGCTGCAATACACTCATACCTCTCAGCCTGAAGGGGGCCGATCAGCTTGCTAAAGCACGAGCCGTCCGCCCAGAGCCCGTGACAGAAAACGATGCTAGGTTTGGTTTGCATAGAAACCTCCTTATCTTTATCTTTAATTCCTTAACCGGGATGTAAGTATCTTGAATTGAAAACAGGGAAACATCACTCCATCGAGTGTTTCTGGGCTAACCCTTGCTGAGCAATTGGGAAATACTACTTTTGAGGTAGGGGGACGCCCACGTCTCGCAAACGAACGGTTGCAGGGTCGAGTGTTGGACACCTGCCTTTTGCAAAACGCTCTTGAGCGTCACCCCTTCAAAGTTCGCAGAACTAGACGAATGGTCCGTCGCGGTCACCATGACGTGAGGCAGAGCTTCGAGGTCAATGCAGGTCAGAACCACCCGTTTCCCGGAATCAGTTTGAACGGTCAACTGCTGACACTGCAGCGCCCCACTGGCGAAGACTAGTGCGAACAACAGATCTGAGATCAAGCAGGGTTTTTTCATGTCCCACTCGTCATGTCACACTCGAAGGATCATGACCTCAGTTGACTTTATGAGGGCGGCTGCAGTCTGACCAGGTTTCAGACTCATTTCGCGAGCTGATCGCGCGGTGATGATCGAAGTGATTTGCTGCTCGCCGATGGAAATGACTACCTCCGCCATAAGTCCGCTAATGCGCACACTCCCAATGCGGCCAACCAACTGATTCCTGCCGCTCAGGCGACGCATATTGAGAATTCGCTCTGGCGCAGTCCTGGCCCTTGTCCGGAATAACAGCCGGTCCACTTCGCTCTGAGGAATACGATGGTGTCCTCCCGCGGTTCGGATACTGCGAATCTTTCGCTTGTATATCCACTGTTTGATCGTGGGGAAGCTAACGCGAAGCTCCAAGGCCGCGTCGCGCGGAGTTAGGAGTTCTTCATTCATCGCTTCACGTCGTTGAGGTCGGGGCTTCTTGGCCATTTGGAACCGAATCGTACAGCCGAAAAGCCAACTCGGTCAAACCAGCCGTGCCACTGTTTTCGCCGACCAACTATCCTGCGAATCGTCCATACTCGCATTAGATTCGACTTGGCAACTGTCCGTAATATACACTTCTTGAATTCTTAAAATCACGCTTCTGCGGAGAGGAAGAAATGGCTCAGTTTGAACGACCGCGAGGCCCGCGGACTACTGGATTTGGATCGATCATTGTTGCCCCCATCATCCCCGCCAAGACCCGGATTTGCAGCCTCTGGATATTGGCATTGCTCTTTTCTTACCTATGCGTGCCATTTTCTGCGGCTCAAGTGTCGGCCAGTTTGTCCGGACAGATTACGGACCCGTCGGGAGCGGCGGTATTCGCTGCGTCGGTCACCGCCAAAAATCTTGACACCGAAATTTCTCGTACCGTCCCCACAGATCAAAGTGGACGCTACAGGTTCGTCGCGCTGCCGGTAGGCCCTTACGAAGTCAGGGTGACAAAAGAGGGATTTGCCGAAGGCATTCGATCGGGAATTCGCCTCGTTATCGGGCAAGATGCAACCGTCGATGTGGGTCTGCGGGTTGGAAAAGTAACTGAGCAAGTCAAGGTCACCGGGGATGCCCCGATTGTGAACCTGACGACACAGGATATCTCGGGTCTGGTCGGCGAAAGGCAAGTTAAAGATCTGCCGCTGAACGGCCGCAGCTACGATCTACTTCTTACCTTGAATCCGGGAATTGTGAACTTCACCTGGGAAAAAACCGGGGGGATCGGCGTTTCCAATTCGACGACCGGCAATAACTTTGCAGTCGCTGGAAACCGCCCGCAGCAGAACATATTTTTGTTGAACGGGGTGGAATTCACTGGCGCCGCCGAGAACAACATGCAGCCCGGCGGCAGCAGCCAAGAATTGTTGGGCGTCGATGCGGTCCGGGAATTCAATGTGCTGCGTGACTCCTACGGCGCTGAATATGGGAAGCGTCCTGGCGGACAAGTGACTATCGTGACCCAATCGGGCACGAACCAACTCCACGGCAGCGTTTACGAGTTCCTCCGCAACAACGCTCTTGACGCGCCGAATTACTTCGATCAGGGGTCGGCACCGCCCTTTCAGAGGAACCAGTTTGGAGGGTCTCTGGGCGGACCTGTCCGGTCGAACAAGACTTTCCTTTTTGGCAACTACGAGGGCTTGCGCCAGCACCTGCATCAGACTTCGGTAGCCTTTGTTCCGGACGCCGCCTCTCGTTCCATCGCAGCCGCCAGCGTGCAGCCTCTGCTGAACCTGTGGCCAACTGCGGCTGCAGGAGCACCGGATTTCAATGCGGGTTGCACCGTCAACGGTGTAGTGGTCCCCTGCGGGATTGCACAGGTTTTCAGCAGCCCGCTGCAGACGATTCGGGAGGACTTTGGAACGGTTCGACTTGACCACACGGTTTCGTCGCGCGACTCATTGGCTGCTGCCTACACAATCGACGATGGGCATGATCTCACCGCCACTGTTTTGGATCCGTTCAGCTCGGATATCCTCACGCTTCGCGAACAGGTACTGAGCCTGGACGCGACGCACTCATTTTCGGCCTCCACCGTTAACGTCGCTCGTGTGGGATATTCGCGGGCGGGCTATTTCTTCACCGGCTTACCGACGCCCGGAACGCCTGCAGCCAGCGTCCCCGGTTTTCTGTTAGGGCGCCAGGTGGGTGCGGTCGTGGTGGGCGGGAGCGCCGCGTCAAATCCGGTAGCACAGCTGGGCTTGGCGGGCAGCAATAACGGAAGCAATCTCCGGATAGCGAGGAATCTGTTCACTTTTGAGGACCGCGTCGCCATGACTCGGGGGCGCCATCAGCTTACCTTTGGCGCGTGGTTCCAACCTTTCCAATCAAATGAGACCATTGCGCTCAGTCAGTACGGCCAGGCAACATTCTCGAGCCTGCCAAATTTCCTTCAAGGCATCGCTACTAGTTTTCTGTGGGACCCGACACCGACGGAGATGAACTGGCGTTCGCTCTTCGGCGCCTGGTATGTCTCGGACGTGATTCGCATTGCGCCGCGATTGACCCTATCGTTGGGATTTAGAGACGAATTCACAACCGGCTGGAACGAGGCACACGGTCGGGCCGCCGACTACACCTTCAGCAATGGAGTGATCTCAAACGATCCGCACATCGGGCACTCGCTGTTTGCCACCAATCACGGGAAGTTTTTGCCGCAACCACGCTTTGGGTTGGCCTGGAGTCCACTCACAGAAAAGACCGTGATTCGTGCTGGCTTTGGAATGTACAACGATTTACAGGATGCGCTAGGCTATCGTACGGATCAAAACGCGCCCTTCAATCCCGTATACAGTGTTGGGAGCGCCGCCACACCATTTCCCGTTTCGTCTCTGCCGATCGATCCTACCGCGGTGCCGCCCGCGGGAGCGAAATTCGTCCCGGGCGGGATCCAGCCCGACATGAGGACGCCGACGTTGATCTCGTGGTCGCTTCGGGTACAGCAAGAGATTTCGCGCGACACATCGTTGACCGTGGGTTACGTTGGAAGCCATGGCTACCATGAGATCATCGGCGTTGACGCTAACGAGCCATTTCCCGTCATCTGTCCAGCGTCTCCCTGTCCCGCGACCTATCCGAACGACCCTGGGATGGGTGTTCTATCCGGTGCTCCGGTTCCTGCGGGCGCGTTCTTCGTTCCGACCACCACCAGGGCGAATCCTACAATCGCAAACACGTGGACCTGGTTCTCTCTGGGTACCAGCAACTACAACGCACTACAGATCGATGTGAACCGACGATTCAGCCATGGGTTGTCATTGCGAGGCGTGTACACCTGGTCGAAGGCGCTGGACGATGGTGATTCACTGAACGCGACGGCGGCTGCCAACGCTCCTGGACTGGTGTCGAATCCTTTCGATTTGCACGCGGACTACGGGCTCGCGACTTACGATGTCCGGCACATCGGCGTGATCAATGCTGTCTACACTTTGCCATTCGGGAGAGGGCAGACTTTCGCCAATAGTTTGCAAGGCTGGAGCAACACGCTGGTGACTGGTTGGTCAGTGAACAGCGTCGTCACGATTCAATCAGGATTCCCCTTTACGCCCCAGCTCAGCTATAACCCGTCCAATAACGGAGACACGCGCAACCCGGTACGGCCGTTTGTGAACCCGGCATTCACGGGACCTGTCATTCTTGGCAAACCCTCTCAGTGGTTCAATCCGAACGCCTTCCTGGCGCCCACGCCGGGCAGCGGATTTTACGGCAATTTGGGCAGAGACACGTTGATCGGCCCGGGCCTGGCGACCTGGGATTTCTCGGCGTTCAAGACAACGACTCTGCGCGAACGACTCTCGCTCCAGTTTCGCGCCGAGATCTTCAATCTGCTGAATCGCGCCAATTTCAACACCCCGAATCTGATCACCTTTACCTCTTCCAGTTCTGGCACGAAAACATCGGGCACAGCGGGAGCAATCACGAGCACATCGACGACATCGCGACAGATTCAGTTCGGATTGAAACTGATCTGGTAGAAAATTGTCTGGTGCATGATGTTTGGAAGCAGTGCGAACATCCACTCGCGCAGCTTTCTGTGGGCACGCCGGCTGTAACTCTGCTGGTTTATTTGAACCAGTGCCATCCGACGTTCAGCTGAATCCCGTTGAACTCCGGGTTGCGTGCGCCTAGATTCGCATTTGAGATATGCCACCAGCGGCAGCCGATCTCAAGTGCTTGCGCGCGCTTGGTGGAGATGAGGACTCCGCCTCCTCCGCGAGCGATGAAATTGAAATTCGAAGTATCGCCGACCGGAAAGTTCGATGGAGTGCGCACCGCCCCACCGCCTAGCTCGATATACGGTGCAATCAGTCTCCGCTGCCGGCTCGAATTCCATCTCAGAATAACGGGGTCGAACTCCACCCCATGAATTCGCTGCGGAGCGAACTGCACGAACAGCGGGGCTAAGTCGAATCCAAATTCCAGACGCCCTCGCCGCCATCCGCTGCCAGTTTCGCCGGTCAGCATTCTTCCGACAGATACTCCCGCGCTCAATATCTGTGCCTCAGTGAATGCATTGGTATTTTCTTCTCCCGTCGCCCCAGCCGCCCAGACACTGATGTCCCAGTTTCGCGGCCGCGATTCAGCAGTCTGAGCTGGGGCCGACGCAACCAAGAAGCATAAAGTCGCGCCAAGTAGAACACCCCTTCGGCACAGGGTCAGGATGCCCCATAGAAGTTGAGGCGGTTTGCGGGCGTCCGGGTCCGCTGCCGAAATCCCGAGCGAAGCCAAGGGACCTCGCTTCGATTGGTCGGGGATTCTTAATTGCACTGTCTAGAGAAACTCGCCTGAAGTGGTTTGAAAATTACGGTTCGCTTTGATCCGCGTGGGTTCATGTCTCAGCGTCTTTCGCCAGGCTCGCTGACTTCAACTGGTGCGCTCTGGGCATGCCGAGAAAAATATAGTCGCTTTGCATCCCGCGACGCTCTATACCACGGCGCCTTGCCGTGCAGAATATTCGCGCCGCCGCGTATTGGATTCAGCGCACAGCGCGTGAAGTCGATCAGAAAGTGATTCTGGGTCGCGCCTTCGACCCGCCGAGCAATCGTTTTATCGAGGAAATCCTCCCCCAGTACCCACGCGCTGCCGCCAATCGGAGTCATGACCAGATCGATCTGCCCCGCGCCCGTAAGGCAGGAACGGCGCGTGCACGGCCAACTGCCGTCCTGGTTCCATCCGGGCCGCGCCTTGGTGCCATACTTCTCGAACGTCAGCTCGCTGATCGGCCCAATGTTCCACTGCGTGCTGTAGACGGCGTTCCACAAAAACGCCCGGAAGCGGCTGTGCCAGTACTCTCTGGTACTTGATAACTCCAGATCACGCCCGCGGGGATCGTTCTGTATCTGAATGTATTCGGTCATCGCTCCCTGAATCGGGTGGCCGAGATACCCATACATCAGCGGATCGCCATCGTTCCAGCCGGAGTGAATCCAGGACGAAAGCGACTGCTTGTAATCCCTCCAGTAGTGATTCAGGGGGGCGCCATTTTCAACAATCACCCAATGGTAGTCATCGTGAACGACGTAAGCCTGTTCGATGGAAAGAAACATGAACGACTCGAACAGCGCGCGTCCCCAGTGAAACCTCTCGGGCTTTGCTGAGCGTGACGCGGAGACAAACGCGTTAGAGCCTTCCGCTCCCGGCCCTCCTGAAGCTGGAGCGTCTGCAGTCAGAATACCGGTCAGTTCTGCGCCCAGAGTGTCGGCAGAATTCGAATCTGCTCGAGTTACATACGGACAGTCCTCGAGTGACTTTCCTGACTGGTCGCAACGGGATGATGGAAGCTGGGCGACCGCACAAATAGACAAGAACAGAACGGAGGACATGCTGCGTGCAAGAAGGCCCATGCGTCCAGACCGGCGGGAGTTTGGCGACCAGCATCTAGGATGGAAGTCCGCGTGAGCGGGTTGTCAGCTCAGGGTGTTCACTAAACGCAAAACAGAGTTTCATTGACCTAAAGCTGGTCAGCCAGCTACTGGTAAGCGCAGAACTCCAGTCGGCAAGCAGAACCCTAAGACCCTGCGGTGCTTATCGCCCTAAACTCAGCGCTTGGCCGCCACTTTACCTTCGGTTCCCGTCGCAGGCATAGTGGTCACCCGCGCGCCTTGACCCGCCCCTTGTGCCACACCTTGGGCTTGCGCCACAGGCTGGGGGGCAACCAGGCCCATTGCCTTGCGCACTTCAGCCTCCAGCCTTGCAGTTACTTCCTTATTATCTTTCAGGAACTGACGCGCATTCTCTCGTCCCTGGCCGATGCGCTCGCCTTTGTAGCTGTACCACGACCCAGATTTTTCCAGGATGTTTTGGTTCGCGGCCAGGTCAAGCAGATCACCTTCTCGCGAAATCCCCTCTCCATAGAGGATATCGAATTCGGATTCGCGGAAGGGGGCGGCGACTTTATTCTTTACGACTTTGACTCTGGTGCGGGAGCCGACGACCACGTCTCCTTCTTTAATAGCGGCGATGCGGCGGATATCCACGCGGACGGAGGCATAGAACTTGAGGGCGCGTCCGCCGGTGGTAGTTTCGGGATTGCCGAACATAACGCCGATTTTTTCGCGGATCTGATTGATGAAGACCAGGCAGGTACGCGACTTCGAAACAATGCCGGTGAGCTTGCGCAAGGCCTGGGACATAAGCCGTGCCTGCAGGCCCATATGGCTATCGCCCATTTCACCGTCTAGTTCCGCCTTAGGGACTAAGGCCGCGACCGAATCCACGACCAGCACGTCGATGGCTCCAGAACGCACCAGGGCCTCGGCGATTTCAAGCGCCTGCTCGCCATAGTCGGGCTGGGAGACAAGTAGATTGTCGACATCAACCCCGAGCTTCTTGGCGTAACCCGGATCGAGCGCGTGCTCGGCGTCTACGAATGCCGCCATGCCGCCGGTGGCTTGCGCCGAAGCTATAACTTGCAAAGCGATGGTGGTTTTGCCGGAGGACTCTGGCCCGAAGATTTCGACCACGCGTCCGCGGGGAAAGCCGCCGACGCCGAGGGCGGCATCGAAGGAAATCGCGCCCGTCGAGATCACCGAAATGGGGACGATGGCCTCTTTCGACCCCAATCGCATGATCGACCCCTTGCCAAACTGCTTTTCGATTTGCGCAAATGCCAGATCAATCGCCCGGTTCCGCTCGTCCGTCATGAAATGCCTCTCTTTGTGGTTGTGGGCGTGCCTTCTCGCCCCGCCGATCATTTGAAACTGGCTGGAGTATATCGCTTTAGATAAGCGAATAAAAGGCGAATTTACAAATATCTGTGAAAATGTTCCCGAAAATGAACCGGAGCCGGAAGAATTGAATCAGTGAATCATCGGGGGATTGAATCATTGAAGGCGCTTCTATCGACCTTCGTGGCTTTCTTTGCGACCTCTGCGGTCTCAAGGTTTTGGCATTTGCATACTAGATTCACCAACACGACGCCAACATGCTGTACATCGCCAAAGCTTTTAACCGCAAAGAACGCAGAGACTTCGCGAAGGTCGCAAAGGCGGGTTGCGCCAAAGGTCTTCAGTGAACTAAATGGCCTGATGACCGACGACGCAATGATCCGACGATTCAATCCGCCGATGATTCAATGTGGTGCAACCGTGCTACAATTGCCGCTCTTGACGGTTTTCTCCTGAGCATCAGGCTCCCGCACAACCACTAGACGGACGCATCGTGGCCCAAAATTCTTCCAAAACCATCACCTACGCCGACGCGGGCGTGAACATCGACCAGGCCAACCGCACCAAGCAGCGCATCAAGTATCTCGCCCATAAAACCCTGACCAAGGGCGTGCTGAGCGAGATCGGAGGATTCGGCGGGCTGTTCGCGATCGATAAGACCAAGTATGTCGATCCGATTCTGGTTTCGAGCGTCGACGGAGTGGGCACGAAGTTGAAGCTGGCTTTCGAAATGAATGTCCACCACACGGTGGGCGCCGATCTGGTCAACCATTGCGTGAATGACATTGCCGTGCAAGGCGCAGCGCCCATGTTTTTCATGGATTATCTGGCTGTCGGCAAGCTTGACCGTGGAATTGCAGAGAAGGTCATTGAAGGCCTTGCCGACGCCTGCAAGCACAACGGCTGCGCGCTTATCGGTGGCGAGACCGCCGAGATGCCCGGCTTCTATGCCGACGGCGAATATGATCTCGCCGGATTTATTGTCGGCGTGGTCGAGCGCGAAAAAATTGTCACTGGCAAGACTGTCGAGCCCGGAGACATTATTCTTGGCCTGCCCTCAACCGGACTGCACACCAACGGCTACTCCCTGGCCCGCAAGCTGCTCTTCGAAGTCGCCAAATACGAGCCGGAAACTTACGTTAACGAGATCAAGGGCAAAGTCGGCAACGAACTTATGCAGACGCACCGCAGCTATTGGGGGATCATCAAGAAGCTGGTGGCTGCGGAGTGTGTTTCTGCCATGGCGCATGTTACCGGCGGAGGCATCACCGAAAACCTGCCCCGCGTTCTGCCGCGCGGGACTGCGGCGGTAATCGAGTTCGGCTCGTGGCCGGTGTTGCCCATCTTCTCTCACCTGCAATCGCTGGGCAACGTCCCACAGGATGAAATGATGCGCACCTTCAACATGGGATTGGGCATGCTGCTCGTGGTCCCTTCAAAAAAGTTCAAGAAAGCCGAGACCGTGTTAGATCGCGCGGGCGAGAAATACTATGCCGTGGGACGGATTGTGAAGGGCGAGCGGAAGGTCAGTTATAGCTGAGAGCTGGTTCTCTCAGAACCGGGGAGACGTGTGGGGCACTGGCGATCGCTCGTGATTCCCGCCCTTCGCAAACTACGCGAAGAACGGGTAACCCACTTTACTTCTGATGTCGGAGATCAAATGCCTGGGCCACTCGCACCGCAAAAAATCCCCGCCCAAGCAGAGCTTGTCTCGAGAACGCATTCGCCCCTATCGAGGGCCACCCACCCGCTCATCTGGCCAAAGA
>Ga0207665_10003568_pt1 | contig 10400 bp, 16 predicted proteins | sample LARL112metaG_FD_184351 | JGI IMG/M metagenome (GOLD analysis project Ga0207665, IMG submission 184351) | Corn, switchgrass and miscanthus rhizosphere microbial communities from Kellogg Biological Station, Michigan, USA - LAR L11-2 metaG... | ecosystem: Host-associated > Plants > Roots >...
CGGGGTGAAAATCGACTCCTATAATGATCATCGTTCGGCTCCTTTTCTCCGAGCCTGTTGGTTGGTTAAGGCACCACCAACTTTACTTGGACCTAGGAGCCGACATTGTCATGGAATCAATTTCACTCATCTGCCGATAGTAGTAGCGGCTAATCCCGAGGGAAGTGCGAACTCAGGACATTTGTCCCAGTTTCTAGTTTGTTTGGGTCACCCGTCGTGCCGGCGAAAGCGCGCCGCAAGCCCCCAAAAGTCTTATTTGAGCGCAAACACCGCGTGACCGACGAAGATCCCGTTGATGCCGATATCCACCCGGTAGGTCCCAGCGCCCAACGAACGCGCGGGAAGGTTGTAGTGATATCGGCAACCCGCGATTCGAAAATTCGAGCCGTTGTCCTCATCCTTCGAGTAAGTGTTCTCATCCACAGGAATGAGCGTCCCGTGCGTGGCTCGGGTTACCGCGATCGTGGCCGGCAAGCTGCAACTGGCATACTTGCCATACTTGGTGACGGCAAACTTCACGGGGATGGTTCCCCTTTTCGAAGAGAACACGCTACTCCCATCGGCATCGATGGGACGCTGCACAGCTGCCCGGAAGACGGGGGTGAGAAGCAAAGCTCGGCCGGATCCATTGCGCACGCCGTTCGCAGCAATTTGACCTTTGCTGTTGATCCCGATTGCAGCGGATACCTCCCATCCACTACCGGCCCGAATCAAGTGGTTGAGGTCATGCATCACGCCGCCACTGTGAATGAATCCGTGATAGGAAACGTATCCTGGGATGAGATTGGAAAATCCGACAACCTGCCCGAAGTTGTCGATGCCCACACCAACGCTTAAGTTGCCGCCCAGCGTGCCGAGATCGTCCCTGGCGGGATTGATGGGACGGTTCGGAGCCGTGCGGAACGCATGACTGGGTAACGTAGGATCGTCGTTGTCGTCGAAAGAAGCAACGAAGACTATGCCGTCGCTGATGGAATAGAACGGAATCGAACCTCCGACTGCCTGACCGAAGTCGTTGATGCCATACGCCACGCTGCGATTATGAGGGGCGTTGCTGAGGGTGCCGAGATCATCCGTCGCCGGATTGATGGGACGATTCGGAGCCGTGCGGAAGCCGTGGCCCGGGGCGGAACTGCTGCCAAACATCCCGACTACCTGGCCGGAAGAGTTGACAGCGTATGCCTCGCTAACTTCAACTTCGCCCGGAGGTCCGCCGATGTCATCCGTCTCGGGGTCAATTGGCATGTTTGGAGCTGTACGGAAAGAATGCTCGCCTATAGTTGGCGAGCCAAAGTAAAGGCCGACCGCCTGACCGGTGTCATTGATGCCAAAAACTTGGCTGCCACCATAGAGTCCCAGGCCGAGAGTCGTGTCGAGGTCATCCGTCGCCGGATCCAGGCGCCGGTTGGGAGCAGTGCGAAACGAGTGCGCGGGCGCGGCGTAGTCTTGGGGCCGGTTCGGGTAGAAAATTCCAACCACCTGGCCAGAGTTGTTAATTCCGACAGCTAAAGTATCAGGTCCGAAATCATCAGTGGCAGGATTGATGGGTGTGTTCGGAGCGGTGCGGAAGGCGTGAAATTGGATACCAAATTCAGTGCTGTCGGACACGCCCACCACCTGACCGGACCCGTTGATTCCAGTGGCTATGCTCCAAGCGTTATCCCCGCTTTGGACCGTTCCGAGGTCAGTCACCGTGTACATCTGTGCCACGCAGGTACTCGCGGCAAACAGCACCCCCAAGCACCAAGAAAGCTTGTTGAATTTCATCTTCGTGAACTCCTTGCGCCCGAATCCTCGGGGACTGTACCTCTAAGGAGCGGCTTTGTCTAACGGAAACCGGCCCGATGAGGGCATCTAGCTGCGCCTTAAACGGCGATGTCCACACAACAAGCTGATCTCATCGCCTCGAAAATGAAAGCCGGGAGTGACCCGAAGGACCTACTGCTGATCATGCGCGCGACCGGCATGCGACCTAAGGAACTCTATCGCGCACGCTGGGAGCACGTGAACTGGTCAACCGGTCACTATGTCAACCCAGACGGAAAGACGGCGACTGCACAAAGGCCTGTACCATTATTGGATGAGGCAGGAACGATTCTTAAACGGCGCTGGCTAGCGGCTGGGACCCCGCAGTCGGGCTGGGTGTTCCCGTCGGCAGATGCGAAGTGCGGTCACATCGTCTCGATCGCGAAGGCATTTCGCAAGGCTCGCATCGCCGCTGGATTGCCGCAGAATCTTTGTCTGTACACCGCGCGACACGGAGTCGGAACTGAACTAGGCGCGGTGCTGTCACTGAAAGAGGTTATGGACATCCTTGGGCATAGCGACAGTAGAACCGCGCTAGGGTATCAGCACCCATCTACGGCGAATGTGCAGTCGCGATTGAATGAAGCGCGAGCGGCAGGATTGCGGCTCGACGCTGAACTCGAGCAGGGCAGAATCGCCGAGAGGATCAACTAATGAAAGTCCGAACCTCATGGCATGTTCTCGGCATAGTTGCTAAGACCAAAACTAAACGAGCATGCTAAACTTGTGAAAATAAAAAGGGCCGACGTAGCTCAGTTGGTAGAGCAGCCGATTCGTAATCGGCAGGTCACCAGTTCAAGTCTGGTCGTCGGCTCCAGTTTTTATGCGGGTCAAATAGAAAACAGCATGCTCACTGTATCCCATCCTGTATCCCATAAAATCATATGATCGGCACGTCATCGCGATTCGACCCGCGTCCCAAGCCGAACTTAATCGGCTGCGTCTTCTTCTTCATGTTCGTTCTCGTTGTCCTTTAATTCTTCTTCTTTAGGATGTGCTTCAAGATCGGGCAACTGTTCCTCTGGCTGAGGATGTTCGTTGACTGGTTTGTCGATGACGGGTCCGTCGTGCTCCGGGTGGAAAGTGGGAAGGTTGCCCAAGATCCCTGGAAAATTGGGGTCAAGTAACCCAATCGGGGAAGCCTTTATGCCAGGATGGGGTTTCTTGGCGGCTTCTGCAATGAGTGCTGCTTCCTCCTCGACCATTTTAGATTGAATTGCAAAGGGATCAGAGACAGCTGTCTGTTCCGGTTTGGGAGGTTTATCCGCATCCGGAGGAACGGGAAGGGTATGATCTTCCGCCATATGCATAATCTCTTTCGGTTCAGAATTCGCAGGGTCCAAACCATTTATCGAACCCAAACGCCGGATATTATTGCATTAGACTCATTCGCCGTTCTAGCCCTCAAGCACCGACCCGCTTCGCAACCTTCTTGACCCCCTTCGGAGCCTTCTTTGCTGGTTTCGCAATCTCAGTTTCGAGTCGCTCCATCGCATCAATCGATTTCGCACTCACCCGCTTGATGTAAGAAGCACGCGTGACCGCAACGTCACTGTGCCGCAGAATTTCCATGATGGTCAGGTCATCAACGTTCAAGGCTCGGAGATTCGTCGCCAGCCCGCGACGGAAGGCATGATAACCACGCCATTCGATTTCCTTCTTCTCCAACGCTGGAATGATTGAGTCGCGGAGAAGATTGTTCGGGGACAGCGGTGTCATCGCAGCAGCATCGAGCAGTTCAGCGGGATGGTCCTTCTTGCGGGTGAACCCAGCCTGAAAGACCCAGCAGTCTTCAGTGACGCTCGCCTTCGCTTTCCACGCGTCCAGAATCTTCCGCAGGGGTGCAATCACCGGGACTGGTGCAGATGACGATTCGGTCTTGGGAAGCTCGACACTCATTTCGCCCTTCTCACCGAAGCAGATATTCCGTCTGACGGACAACCGCTCGCCGTCGTAATCTTCCCATTTCAATCCGATGATCTCTCCGCGACGAAGACCACTGTATGCCGCGACTGCAAGGACAACTTTGCTCGGGTCGGTGACAGCCCCGAGAATCCCCTTGATGTCAGCAAGGCTGTACGCGTGCGTCTCGCCCTTCCGCTGGGCTCCACGAATCTTGACTGCTGATGCTGGGTTCGTGTCTTCATGCAGACCGAGCCGTATCGCTTCTGCGAAGACGGCGTGCATGAACGATTTGACGCGGCTCAGTGTCGCCTGCTTCAACTCGGGGTTCGCTTTGACAATCGCGTCCATCGTTTGTTGGCACTGAAAGGTAACGACATCGCGGAGACGTGCTGTTCCGAGCCGTGGGTCAACGTGCAGATTCCAGATTGCCTTGTATCCCCGCATCGTCGATCCCCGCAGGTCCTTCTCGACGGTCGGAAAGTACTTCTCACGAACGAACGCTCGGACGGTTGTCGAAGCATCGGGCCGGAATGGCTTGTGTGCCTCATTGATCTCGGCCATGAACGTCTGAAAGGTTGAGAAGAGGCACAAAAGGCCGCACAACAGAACCAGCCGTCAGATTCTCAACCACAACCACAAGCCGTGGCATCGGCTCAAGCTCCTGCTGGCAACATGGAACGCTTGTTCGCGAAGGCCGCTGCGGACCAGCAATCCGCAGAACAAGCAAGCACCCCAAATGATCCCCGCCAGTCCGGCGAAATCGTCAATGATGTAGGCAACCGGGTGATCGTCCCCAAGGACGGTGAAAGCTTCGCCGACACGATGAAGCGTGCCGCTGCGTACGGCAAGACTGTGACCCAGCACGACGTCAACAAAGAAGTCGGAACGATGCCGGGGAAGGCGGCAACTGTGCTTGCTGCTGCACCTGTCATCGGTGCTGCTGGCACGGCTGCGTTAGCGGCACCCGGCGAGGCAGTTCAGGTAGCCAAGCAGGCTTTATCGAGGGTAATTCCTACGACTATTGAGCATGTGAAAGCGATTGGTGCATGGGCTCATGAAAATCCAATACACGCCTACCTCATGTTCCAGATTCTCAAAGAACTGCTCCCCGGAGTAAAGAAAGCCGCAGGCATGATCCACGGCGTCCCAGAAGTCGAGTAGGTTCTATTGCTTGGCCCACATGGTGCTCGCCTTCAGTTCGAGGTTCATGCCGATTTTCTTGCAAGCATCCTTGGACATCTGAGGAAGCTTTTCATCTACGGGTTCTGACAACGTTTGCAAAGAAAAGACCCGCTTTGCTTCAAGATCAAACTTGAGGACGTTGCGAACCTTACAAATACCAGCGACGTTGCTGGCAACAACTTCTTTGGTCGTCCATCGCTCGATTTTGTATTCAATCACGTCAGCCGACAAAGAGAAGGCGTTGTCCATAACAGTAATGTTTGCCTGCTGCTCATCACATTCTCCGCTATGGCGATCACATGAGATTGTCGAAACCGATGGCCCTGACAGCGTCGATTGTTTGTCGAGGGCAATCCAATGACCTTCTACCCATAGCGTGTCTGGCGTGACCTGAAGATTGATGGATTTGTCGGGTATGACCGTCTGAAAGCCACCCTGTGCAGCAGCGGGCAGCGTGGCGAGCATGACGCTCAGGATCAACATGTACTTCATCGTTTCCTCCACATCCGCTCTGCACATTCTGTGCCCAGAACGTGAACGACGGTAGTGCTGAAACTGATGACTATTCTCTTGTGAGGAAATCATGAACTTTTATAGCAAAATCAAACTGTGGTGCAGCCACGTCTGGAACATCGTTGAGCATCGAACAGAAATCACTGATGCCCTATCTTTCGCCCGAAAAGAATATCTGTATGGGGATGCGAGCATCGTCGCTGGTCTGCGGGCGGAACATGAAGCTGCTGTCGCGGACCTCAAACATGAGTTGCAAACGGTCAAGAACCAGTTCGATTCCGAAGCGGCTCATGTCCGCTCAGTGCTCGACTGGCTAGAAGTCAGCAAGCGGGACGCCCAGAATTACATCGGCAGTCGGCCTCAACGGAATGCTTAACAGAATCACGGAGGAGATATGAGTAACTTCAACCCCGGCGACAAAGCACCAAAACTTACCGACTCCGCCCTGCAAGCAGCAGTCTCGGACATGAAACTTTCCGAGCGATATTCCGCTGATGCCATTCAGCGACGCGTTTCTGAATTGGAAGCGGAAGCAGAACTCCTGAGGAAACTCCGGAGGGACGAATGAGGTCATCACCCGCGAACGGCAGATATGAAATCGCAAATCCCTACGGCGAAATCATCCCTGCGATTGAGGAGCGACGAAGCTCTGATCCCAATCGCCGCGAATCTGTGATGCGGACGGAACATGTCTGCGATGACTCTCCTAATGTCACATGTGATCCGTATCGACATTTCGACAAACGAACGGGCGACATGTGGGTTCATTGTTTTTGCTCCGTGCCAACACAGGCCCAAATCAACGGAGCCCTAACAGAATGCCGGAAGATTGGTAACGTTAAGCGTATCTGTTTGACCATCTGCCCCACGGTATTTCAGGACAACTATTTGGTGTTTGCTCACCAAGGGTATGAAAGACATATGCCACGCGAACGCGGACAGTGGTTCGTGCTAGTGAAACGAATTGAGTAGGAGGAGAGATGACGGGCACAGAAAAGAAGTTGGCCCGAGCTTTAAAAGACGCAGAGGTCGCTGGTCTGAGTAACGCTGAAGTTCGTTTGATAAAGCTCCGTCTGGAAACGCTTCGGGAGATCGTCGCCCGCGAGCATGACAAAAGAATCGCGGACCTACTCGCAGAGAATCAGCGGCTGAGGGCTGAAGTCGAACGATTGCAGCCAATGGTCGGTTCGGTGATCGAAATCGACAAACTCATCGAGCAATACGGAGTCAAATAAGGGGAGATATGACAATTAGCGAATTGAAAGGCACTCTGCAAAATCCCGCGTCATCGGAGATTCAGAAGAAGTATGCAACGACTGCGTTAAAAGCTTATTCGGACACATTGAAACGATGGTCTGCGAAGGGCGAAACCGGGCGACATGTAGAGTTGCTGGCAGAAGACAATGCGGACTGTGTCTGGCGGGGGATTTACCAGTTCAAAAAGAGGACTGCGGATGGCGTTGAATTCGATGAGCTGGTTCTTGAGACTGATCCTGAAGCACCCGGATATCTTTTCGTACAGTCTATGGTGCCTCTGAAGCAAGCAAAGGTTGAGGATGAAGCATAATGACCTCGGTCGCTCAACGGCGTAAAATCGTCGTATGCCCGTTGACCCCGCCAAGTGCTGGCCGCATATTCCCGATCATGCGGAACTGGTCAACGATGTCAGCGGGACAGAATTCGTCATCATGCATTGTGCCCGCTGTGGCTGCCAAGTCGCGATGAGGCTCGACGCTGAACGAAATGTCACCGATCAGTGGATTGTGCCGGATGCGGCCTAGTCGGGCCGACGATGCACCCAAAGTAATTCATCTACAATGCAGAATATCAGAAAGATAATACGATTGCGTATAAAATTGATTGTGGGCAGGAAGTAACAGGTTTTCGTGGGTACTTTCGTGTAATGGTTCATACCACTGATGGTCCCTTGCCCAAAGGCCGATAGACTAGTAAAGTTGCTACCGCTATGAATAGGCCAGCTACCTACTACTCGAACATCGTCAACTTGAAGACGACGCCTGCCGAACTAGTGTTTGAGTTTGGAGCGGTGTTCCCGGAAAAACCACCAATGGGGGCACCTGTCGAGTTTGAACCTGATGTGCGGGTAGTATTGTCTGTACAAGCTCTACAAATACTGTCCCAAGCATTGCAGAACGCGATTCAGCAGGTGGCTGAATTACAAAAACAAAACGTACCTCCCCAATCGGAACCTCTTAAGAAAACATCTGTGTAGTTGGTTGATTGTTGAATTGGTGATTCTATGAGTCCATATTGCCCACCGCCGCCTCCGCCTGTGATTTTTGAGGAGCGTGTTGCTCTCGAAAACGAAAGGACGCGTGCAACGTCCTCTGGAAGCCTTGCATTCAGCAGAGGTGTCACATACACGATCGTTGTCGATGTCACGCCTAAAGCTTCCCAAAGAATGCAGATTGCAGACGGCACAATCACGCCCCCATTGTCTGGCAACGTTATCCCAATGCGAGCCGTGAATCCTTCGCTCAAAAAGAAGATGCGTACGGAAAGAATGAGCCGATTGGAACGTGATTACCGCTGGTAGTTCTCAACCTGAAGACGATTTTTACGATGCGGCTCCTGTTGAGCCGCATTTGCTTTATCAAGGCGAAATTGTCTTTGACGTGCCGCTATTACTCGTACGCAAAGAGACTCGTTGGCTCCTGCTGAGGACCCACAGTGGACGTACCATTCATGAGGCCCTCAAGGACGGCGGCATCGGCGGGACGGTCAAAGTTCTCGATTCAAACCAAAGCAAGGAAAAATGGCAAAATGCCATTGATGGGGACTCTGCCGTCTCGTATCTGACCAAACGACCCGTTCTCGTTCTAAGTCAGACGTGCGACATCCAAAATAAAGACTTCATCCAAGTCGCTCCCATTTACGAGGCCGACCCTACTGATGTGGACCGGCTCAAATCTGGGACCGAACTATACTCAGCGTTTTACCTCAAGGCCCATCCACCACAGTTTACCGACAGCTATGCAGACCTTGAACGAATTCAGGCAGTTCACAAGAGCTACATCAAATCCGTTGACGATGAGCAGCATTTCCGGTTGAACGATGAGCGTGTGCGAGAGTTGCAGAGGCATCTGACCCGGTTCTTCGGGCGTCCTAATGCCTTTGACGCGAGAGTAGACATGGTGCCTTCAACTGACACGTATCTCTGTGTTGACTGTTTCTACTTTGACGGCATCGCTACTCGGATTGAACGCAACGAAGGGGATGCGTTTAGTTACTGCGAAACCTGTGGTGGAGAAAAGTGGGTCCGCAAGTCGTGAGTTACAAGCAATTACACGCTCACCAAGAAACCACAGGCACAAACCGGAGCGGCTTGAAAGTAGTTAAATCGACCCCGATAGAACTCGGGCCGTCTCGGGGGACAACGGCTGTTTATCTCTTTCCGCTGCTTTTAGGACGGGCTGCACCCTTCGACTTTGCATAAGCTGACCACTTCACCTTGAGACTCCCGCCGCACGTCGGACAGACCATTCGAGAAAGCACGAAATACGCCTTACATTTAGCACAATATGTTCGACTTTGGGAAACCATCCACGAATCTTAGCACGTAGGGCTGGGTGTCACGATAATCATCGACCAAAGCTCATAACGCTGATACCGTCACGTCATGGAACTCTCACCGAACGTGCCATCGGGGACCCAAGAGCAAATACTGCGAGCACGCTGGGACGCTGCGATTAAATCAGCGAACACGGTAACCGATCAGGCTCTCAAAGTGCGGTTGGATGTTGCCAAAGACCGAGTCGTCTATTTTGAAAAGATTGCCGTTGGTGCGGGTGCTGCGGTCACATTGCTGGTTACATTCGTCGGCTCCCACTCATCCACATTTCGGCCAAGGTGGCTCTTTCGATCTGCCCTTGTATCACTGGTGCTTGCGATGATTACGGCAATGTTCCGGAACTTGCGTTATCCTCACTACCTTATTTCTGTCCATGAACGGGAAGCGGTGAAAGCTATCCGTGGTCGGGAAGAAACACGTCTTGACTATGTCGTTGCGGTAAGACCCAGCGATATGCGAACCGGGGAGGTAGTTGACGCAGCGAAGATGAAAAAAGATTTTGGCGACGTGTTCAAAGCCCTCGATGAGAAGATTGAGGCGTTCGATAAACATCAGAAATCGACATGGCGTTACGTCCGATGTGGTGAGGTTTCGACCCTTGTTCTTGTGATGGCCGGAATGATTGCGTTAGTCGCCCTCGCGTGGCTTAACTTCTAATGTTTCTTTTGTTTCCGCAATTTTGTTGTACCAGCCAACAAAGGGTCCATCTTCGGGCCGATCACAATCCGAATGGCACCGGGAGGAAGAAGTCCTTGCTCCGGGAGTGGCTTGTTCATCGCAACCTGTACACCCAATCCGTACAGGATTGCGTTTGTTAACGCAGCGAAGGCAGTGTCGCCTACCTTGTCCTCTAACAGGGGTATCTTAAAGTCGTTCGCGACAAGTGCGATTCCCCCGAACGCGTTCCCACCCACACCCGCAACTGATGGCAAGCCTGCAAACAACCGCGAACCATTTGGCTGAATTTGTTCCGGATAAGAGACAGGCCATTCGGCTTCGGTCAATACTGAAAAGAATTCCTGTGAGAGATTCCACGCTTCGGAATCATCTCTCAAATACAGTATTGTCACGCCCGTCGGTTTTGGTTTCCCACGGAGCGGGGCGAGGAACTTGTCCCTATTGATGTGACGCCACGCGAATTGTCTTCTCAGTTGCTCAAGCTGAGACTCAAGTTCAGCCCGTTGGACCTCAACGGGAGGTTTCAATGGTATCTCGGTAGGCTTCGAAATGAACGCTAGGATTTTCCCGTCCGGGTCATCAAGGTACTTCGTGCTGAGAAAGAATTGCAGTTCCTTAGCTGCGACATGCGGGTCCGTGGTCTTCATCGACTCCAGAAGTATGTCGTACTGGAATTTTTGCCGTGCCAGCTTTTCAGCACTCCGATTCTGAAGCAAAGTGACGA
>Ga0207665_10003569_pt1 | contig 10399 bp, 10 predicted proteins | sample LARL112metaG_FD_184351 | JGI IMG/M metagenome (GOLD analysis project Ga0207665, IMG submission 184351) | Corn, switchgrass and miscanthus rhizosphere microbial communities from Kellogg Biological Station, Michigan, USA - LAR L11-2 metaG... | ecosystem: Host-associated > Plants > Roots >...
CCTCCGGCTTGGGCAGGTTCTCCTCGACCGGTGACGGCTGATACCGGAACACCCCGTCCTCGCCGGGCGCGCCAAGCATCTTGGTGAAACCCTGCAGCGCAGAGCCGAAGTCGCTCGGCACCACCCACACCTTGTTGGCCTCACCCTTGGCCATCTGCGGCAGCGTCTGCAGGTACTGGTAGGCCAGCAGCTCGGGGGTGGGCCGCCCGGCCTTGATCGCGGCGAACGTCTTCTCGATCGCCTTGGCCTGGCCCTGCGCCTGCAGGTACTGCGCGGCGCGCTCGCCTTGTGCACGCAGGATGCGCGACTGCCGCTCCGCCTCGGCGGCCAGGATCGCCGCCTGCTTTGCGCCCTCGGCTGCCAGGATCTGCGCCTGCTTCTGACCCTCGGCCTGCTTGATCGACGCCTCCCGGCTGCCCTCGGCAGTGAGGATCATCGCCCGCTTCTCGCGGTCGGCCCTCATCTGCTTTTCCATGGAGTCCTGAATCGACGGCGGCGGGTCGATGCTGCGCAGCTCGACTCTGGCAACGCGCAGGCCCCAGCGTCCGGTGGCCTCGTCGAGCACACCGCGCAGCTGACCGTTGATCTGGTCGCGCGAGGTCAGCGTCTGCTCCAGCGTCATGCCGCCGACGACGTTTCGCAGCGTGGTGGTGGTCAGCTGCTCGACGCCGACGATGTAGTTGCTGATCTGGTACACCGCCGCCTGCGGGTTCGTGACCTGGAAGTACACCACCGTGTCGATGTTGACCGTCAGGTTGTCCTCGGTGATCACCGGCTGTGGCGGGAACGACACCACCCGCTCGCGCAGGTCGACCCGCGCCCGGATCTTGTCGACGAAGGGCAGCAGCAAGGTCAGTTGACCCGACACGGTCTTGCTGTACCGGCCGAGCCGTTCGATGACCGCGGCCTCGGCCTGCGGAATGAGCGCGATCGACTTGGCCACGATGATGGCGGCGAATACCACCAGCACCCCGACCAGGACCAGGCCGGCGACGGCACCTTCCATGACGGGTTCCTTCCCTAGTTTGCCCAGACTGCTCTAGACGACCTTTTGGACGACCGCGGTGGCGCCGTCGATGTGCACGACGGTGACGTGGTCGCCCGGTTCGTAGACATCGTCGTCGTTCAACGGGCGCGCCGTCCATATTTCGCCATCGAGTTTCACCTGGCCTTCATGGCGCGCCACCCGATCGAGCACCAACGCGCTCTTGCCCTCCAGCGCCCTGGCCGGTTCGGGCAGCCCCTTGCCCGACATGAAATGCCGCCGCAGCGCGGGCCGCACGAGCACCAGCAGCAGGACCGACACTACGAGAAAGACCGCGCCGTGCACCCACAGATCGTCGACGACCAGACTCGTGCCTGCCGCCGCCAGCGCTCCGCCGCCCAGCATGAGGAGAAACATGTCGCCGGTGAGCGCTTCTGCCCCGGCGAGGGCCAGTGCGGCGATTAGCCAGATCAGCGGGACGGCCATGCCGCCACCCTATCGTGTAGCCGACCCGATCAGCCGCTAACAACTACACTGCGAGCATTATGTGGTGTCCCAGTGTCTCCCTGTCGGTTTGGGCAAACGCCTGGCTCGCAGGCGCGGCCGCGCCTGACGACGTCCTCGATGCGTTATCACTATGGGCGCCAAGGCATTCCGTAACCGCATATGACTCGGTGGCGGCGGGTCGCACGGGGTTGCCGTGGCCGGACCTCGACGACGTGGGCGCGGTCTCGCTGCTGCAGACGGTGCGCACGGCGGCGGGTCCGAGGCTCTCGGCGCCCGCCATCGGCGTTGCGCTGCCAGTGCCAGGTGATGTGCGTGGGCTTCCAGCCGGTACCCAGTTTCAGCGCGACGCGGTGACCGCAGGCGAGGCCGTGATCATCGGGCGCGAAGCGTCGACCGCAGTGGGTTTGGTCCCGGAGTTCGATTACGGCGAACTAGAGGACGAGACCGAGTTCGATCCGGAGCCGACCGCGTTGTCGTGGACGGCGTATTCCGTGCCGACGGAAGCACCAACTGAGTGCATGGACCTCGGCGAGGCGGAATACACATTACGCTCCGCGGTGCGCTCGGCCGCCGACGCGCTCGGCGCCATCCGCGCGGCAGGCGCCGACGTCGCCGATCCACGCGGACTCGTCGAGCAGGTGCTCCAAAGCGCCCGGGGGCACCGGGCGCCCGACCACGCACCATCTCGCGCGGTGCGTGTGCTCGAGAACGCCGCCCACATCGACGCGATCATCACCGTGAGCTCCGGGCTGATCCCGATCGGGTTGCAGACGTCATCGGAGGTGCAGATCGCCAGCGACGCGCTGCGTCCGCTGTCCGCAGTTGTGCGGTCGGCGCGGATGGCGGCGGTCAGCGCGATCCTGCACTCCGCCTGGCAGGGCTAGCCGCAGTTCGGTGTACACACCACACCGTTGATTGAAAAGCCCTGCAGCGGTGGGGCATCCAGGCCGGGCGCCCTGACCGGTTCGCGGCCGTGGCGCAGCTCGTCGATCAGATCGGCGACCAGCCGCGCGAACCGCCGATCGGCGTTAGGGGTGGCCGCCCTCGCAAACGCGATGCCCAGGTCCTCCGCCTGCTGCCGTAGCTCGTGGTCCAGATCCCACACCACCTCGATGTGGTCGGCCACGAAGCCGATCGGGCAGACTATCACCGCCTCGGTGCCACCTTCGGCCAGCGTCGTCAGGTGGTCGGCGATATCGGGCTCCAGCCACGGCACTTGCGGCGGCCCTGAGCGTGACTGCCACACCTGGTCGTACTCGTCATAGCCGGCCGCCGTGGCGACCAAGCGGGACGCATAGGCCACCTGCCGGCTGTATAGGTCCGGGCCGCAACGGGATCGGGCCGCAAGGGGAATGGAATGCGCGGTGAACACCAGACGCGCACCGTTGGGCACCGTCTGCGCCGCCGCGGCGATGGCTTCGGTGAACATCTCGACGAACAGCGGGTGGTCGAAGTACTGGCGCAGTTTTATCAGTTCCGGCGCACCCGCGCCGGCGGCTGTCCGGGCCCTTGCGATGTCCTCGACGTACTGGGCGCAGCTGGAGTAGCCGCCCCATGCCGACGTGGTGAACACGGCCGCTCGGCGAATCCCGTTGTCGCGCATGGTCGCGACGGTGTCCTCGACATAGGGCTCCCAGTTGCGGTTGCCGAAGTACGCAGGCATGTCGATCTCGCGCTGCAGTTGTGCGATCAACTGCCGGTTGATGCCGTTGATCGGCGAGACGCCTCCGAAATGCAGGTAGTGCTCCGCTACCGACGCCAGCCGTTCCCGCGGGATCCCGCGTCCGCGAGTGACGTTCTCCAGGAACGGCATCACGTGTCCGGGCGCCTCCGGGCCGCCGAACGACAGGACCAGAAGCGCGTCAAAGCTCAATGCTGTTCGCCCAAGCGGCCCATCGCCGTCCATCTAGAGCAACTGCGTGCTGGCGCCGCCGTCGGCGTAAATGATGGTCCCAGTAGTCGCAGGCAGCCACTCGGAGAGCAAGGCGCACACCGTCTTTGCGACTGGCGTCGGGTCTTTCATGTTCCAGCCGACGGGCGCACGCTGGTCCCAGCCCTGTTCGAGGAGCTGCATCTGACCGCTCGCCTCGTCGCCGAGGGCGCCGCCGACGATCGCGCTCATCGCGAGGGTCCGGATCGGCCCGGCGGCAACGAGATTTGACCGCACGCCGTAGGCACCGGCCTCGCGTGCCACGAACCGGTTGACAGACTCCAGCGCGCTCTTGGCCACCGTCATCCAGTTGTAGGCCGGCATCGCGCGGGTCGGATCGAAATCCATGCCGACGATGCCGCCACCGGGATTCATGATCGGCAGCAGCGCCTTGGCCAGCGAGGCGTACGAATACGCCGAGATGTGAATGCCCTTGGCGACGTCCTCATACGGCGCGTCGAAGAACGGGTTGATACCCATTCCACTTTGCGGCATGTAGCCGATGGAGTGCACGACACCGTCGAGTTTGTTGCCTTCACCGATCACCTCTGTCACCCGGTCGGCCAGCGTCGCGAGGTGCTCATCGTTCTGCACGTCGAGTTCCAATAAGGGAGCCGGACTCGGTAATCGATCAATGATCCGCTGGATCAGGCGCATCCGGTCGAAACCGGTCAATACCAGTTCGGCACCGGCCTCCTGCGCGACCTTGGCGATGTGGAACGCGATCGACGAGTCGGTGATGATGCCGGTGACGAGGATTCGCTTACCTTCGAGCAGACCTGCCATGTGAAAGTCCTTCTCTCTTGGAAGATTTAGTGGCCCATGCCGAGGCCGCCGTCGACCGGGATCACCGCGCCGGAGATGTAGCCGGCGTCCTCCGACGCCAGGAAGCTGATCACCCCGGCGACCTCTCCGACGAAGCCGATGCGCTGCAGTGGAATCGCCTGCAGCGCAGTGGCCTGTTGGTCGTCGCTGAGCGCGCGGGTCATATCGGTGTCGATGAAGCCGGGCGCCACGACGTTGGCGGTGATCGACCGCGACCCCAGTTCGCGGGTCAGCGAGCGGGCCATGCCCACCAAGCCGGCCTTTGAGGCGGAGTAGTTGGCCTGTCCGGGCAGACCGGTCAGGCCGGCCACCGAACCCATGAAGATCATCCGGCCGAAGCGCTTCTTGATCATGTTGCGCGAAGCCCGCTTGGCCACTCGGAACACGCCGGTGAGGTTGGCGTCGATGACCTTGGCGAAGTTCTCCTCGCTCATCCGCATGATCAGCATGTCCGCGGTGACACCAGCGTTGGCCACCAGCACCTCGACCGGGCCCTGGTGCTCCTCGACCGCGGTGAACGCCGCGTCGACCGCTGCGCTGTCCGTCACGTCACACTGGACGGGAAACAGCCCCTCGTCGGCCGGCGCGCCTGAGCCGCGGTGCGTGACGGCGACCTTGTGCCCATCGGCGGCCAGCCGGCGCGCGACCGCCAGCCCGATGCCCCGGTTTCCGCCGGTAACCAGCACCGAACGGGAGACGAAGGGCGGACGGCCACCGGCGGTTTGGCCGGCCGTATCGGCTGAATTGTCGGTCACGGCTGTCACACTGCTCCTCACGTCCGCCGATGTCTCTCTGCTCCTCACGTGCGCAGGCATAACCGCCAACTTAGTGCCTGAGGCGCATTCTTAAGAAATCGCCTTAGTTGGGCAGGCGCCGGTTGATCAACAACGCAGCCAGCGCCGCCAGCGCCAGCACCAATGCGCCGAGCCGCAGCCAGCCTGCGCTGGCGTCGCCCTTGCGGGTCTCGTAGCCGATCTGCTCCTGCAGATTGGTGAAGACTTCCTTGAGCTGTTCCAGGCTCGACGCGGTGTAGGCCTGACCGCCGGACAACTCGGCGATCTTCTTGAGCATCTCGTCGTCGACCGGAACCGGCTGGCGCTGGTCGTTGATCTCGACGTAGCCGTACGGCGTGCCGAACGACACCGTCGAGATCGGCACGCCCTGGTCCTTTGCGGTGCGCGCGGCGGTGTAGGCGCCCTTTGGATTGTCCGGGTTCGACGGCACGGTCTCCTTGCCGTCCGACATCAGCACGATGCGGGCAGGCGGCGGCTCATCACCGCCGCCGATCACGGCGCCGACGGTGGCGATCGCCTGCAGTGCGGTGAAGATTCCCTCGCCGGTCGCGGTGCGGTCAGCCAGTTGCAGTTTGTCGATCGCGGCCTTGGACGCGTCACGATTGGTGGTCGGCGACACCAGCACGGTGGCGGTGCCTGCGTAGGCGATCAACCCGAGGTTGATGCCCGGTGTCAGTTGGTCGGCGAACTGCTTGGCGGCCTCCTGCGCCGCAGCGAGGCGGTTAGGCGACACGTCGGTGGCCCGCATGGATTGCGACACATCGATCACCAACATCACCACCGCACGGTTGCGCGGAATTCGGACGTCATGGGTGGGCCCGGCCATCGCGATCGTGAACAGCACAAGCGACAACACCAACAGGATCGCGGGCAGGTGCCGCCAGCGCGACGGCCGTTTGGGCGCAACGCTTTCCAGCAGCTCCATGTTCGCGAACCGCAGCATCCGCTTCTGCCGGGCCAACTGCACGACGATATACAGCCCGACGATTGCGAGGACCACGAAGAGAAACAGGAAGAACCAAACGTGTTCGAAGCCCGACAGCGTCATCGGTCCGAGCAACGGTAATGTCATGTGCTAGTTGTCATTTCGTTGGATCAGGGCCTTTTGGTTCTGCTCTTCGCGCAAGCGCTCATCGTCCGGCAAGCGCTCCGCGGCGGCGGCTGGCAACAAACCGGACAACGTCTGCGATCCAGTCCCGGTCGGTGCGCAGGGAGAGCAGCGGCGCATCGCAACGCCGCAGGGTCCGCGCTACCTCGGCGCGGTGCGCGGCCGCCGCCTTCTCGAAGTCGTCGCGCAGCTGGTCGTCGATGGTGAAGTCTCGGGTGACGCCGGTTTCGGTGTCCTGCAGGATGACGTCCCCGACGGGCGGCAGCTCGACATCGCGCGGGTCGAGAATCTCGATGCCAAGCACCTCGTGCCGCCCGGCGATGGCCCGCAGCGGACGCATCCAGTTGATCGGCCCGAGGAAGTCGCTGATGATCACCGCCATGCCTCGGCGGCGCTCGGGACGGCGGAGCGCGTCGATGGCGGCGGCCAGGTCACCGCGCACGCCCGTCGGCGCTTTGGGCATGGTGGCGATCGTGCGCAGCATTTCCTGCTCGTGCATGCGACCCGACAGCGCCGGAACGCGCCGCACGGAGTCGCCGTTGGCGATGATCGCGCCGATGCGGTTGCCGCCGCCGCTGTTGAGAAATGTGATCGCGGCCGCGGCCGCGACCGCCAGGTCGCGCTTCTCGCAACCGGTCGTGCCGAAGTCGAGGCTGGCCGACATGTCGACCACCAGCCAGGTTTCCAGCTCGCGGTCGGCAATCATCTGCCGAACGTGCGGGTGGGTGGTGCGTGCGGTGACCGACCAGTCCATTCGGCGCACGTCGTCCCCGGGCTGATAGAGCCGCGACTCCCCTGGCTCGGAGCCGGGTCCGGGCAGCAGCCCCAGGTGGTCGCCGTGCAGCACACCGTCGAGCTTGCGGCGCACCGTCAACTCCAGCTTTCGAAGCGCGGCCGTCAGTGCGGGATCACGGATCTCCCCGCGCTTCAGTGACGGCAGGTCAACCGTGCGTCTGGACGTAGTCACCGATTACCGGCGGCAGCCGCTGCGGCAGGCACGACGGGTGGCACCGAATGCCCTTGCTGCGGAATCGCATTCACCTGCGGCAGCGCCACCGTCTGCAGAATCCGGTTGATGACGGTCTCCGACGAGATCTCGTCGGCCAGCGCGTCGTAGGTCAGAACCAGTCGGTGCCGCAGCACATCCGGAATCACCTCGACGACGTCCTGCGGGACCACGTAGTCACGCCCACGCACCAACGCGAGCGCGCGCGACGCCGCGATGATGCCGAGCGACGCACGCGGCGAGGCGCCGTAGGCGATCCACGCCTTGGCGTCGGGCATGCCGAACTTCTCGGGATACCTGGTTGCGGTGACGATGCGCACCACGTAGTCGACCAGCGCGTGGTGCACGAAGTTGTTGGAAGCCACATCTTGCAGCCGCAGCAGGTCGCCCGGGGCCAGGACTTGCTTCGGCTCAGGTGGCTTGACGCCCATCCGGTAGACGATCTCGCGCTCTTCCTCCGGCGACGGGTAGTCGATGTTCAGCTTGAACAGGAAGCGGTCGCGCTGAGCCTCCGGCAGAGCGTAAACGCCTTCCTGCTCGATCGGGTTCTGGGTGGCCATCACCAGGAAGGGGGCGGGCAGTGGGAAGGTCTTTCCACCGATCGAGATCTTTCGCTCGGCCATGACCTCCAGCAGTGCCGACTGCACCTTGGCCGGCGCACGGTTGATCTCGTCGGCGAGCAGGAAGTTGACCACCACGGGCCCGAGTTCGATGTCGAACTCCTCCTTGCCCTGCCGGTAGATCCGGGTGCCGACGATGTCGGTGGGCACCAGGTCGGGAGTGAACTGGATGCGGGCGAACGTGCCGCCGACCACTTTGGCGAAGGTCTCGACGGCCAGGGTCTTGGCCACGCCAGGGACACCTTCGAGCAGCACATGGCCCTTGGCGAGCAGGCCGACCAGCATCCGCTCGACCAGCAGGTCCTGGCCGACGATGATCCGCTTGACCTCGAAGATGGCCCGCTCAAGGGTGTGGACCTCCTGCTGAAGGCCTCCGTTGTTCGGCGGCGCGACGTGGGAGGCGGGGTTACCGGAGTTACCGGGGTTATAGCCCTGGGTCGGGGCCTGTCCGGAATATCCTCCAGCGCCCTGCGGCTGCCCACTCGGTGACGTCATCAACGGTCCTTCCACATCTATTAAGACGCTGGTCGCAACGGCGTCGGCCGGAGCTGGCCACACGCTCGTCGTCAACTATTCCAGGCAGTTCGGAATCCGTCGACGTTGCCCAGCGAAGTGTCGGCTGGCTGACCAGCATTCATCAGCAGTGCTCAGGATTAACTCAGGCCCCGCTCAGCTTTCGATAATCCGGGCGGCATACGGCTGCAGGCCGGCCCGCCGCACCGGGCTCACCGTCACCTGGCCCGCGCTGCCCGAAGCCTCCAGCATCTGACCGCCGCCCAGGTACAGCGCGACGTGCTGGCTGCCACCGGGACCCCAGAACAACAAGTCGCCGCGCTTGGCTTGCGACACCGGCACCTTGGGTCCGGTGTTGTACTGGTCGCCGGAGTACTTGGGAATCAACACACCGACCCCGGCGAAGGCCGCCAACACGTCGATGCCTTCGGCAATCATGCGTTCCAAAAGTTTTTCAAGAATCGGCAGGGGTTTGCCTTCGCCGAATACCACCTCGGGATATCCGCAACGGCGCTGGCGGTCGAGATCGACGGTGTGTCGCTGAAGGATCTCGCACTCGCGATCGATGGGGCGGCGTCGCTCGATCTCGTCGTTTGGGGGTACTCGGATCAGGCGATCAAGGCCGACTACCGGGGCTTCCGGGCGAGGAACGCCAAGACGTACGCGGGGTTCGGCTCCCGCACCCCGGTCAACGACCGGCCGGTGCTGACCGCCAGCGCGGAGGAGCGCGCACGCCGGCGGTATAAGCAGTTGAAGGAAAAGGGTTTGGGCGTTACACTTGCCGCCCTTTTGCGCGAGATTCAAGCGCGCGACGTCCGCGACGCAGGGCGCGCCGTGGCTCCGTTGAGACCGGCAGCCGATGCGGTGTTGATCGATTCGACGGGTATGCCGATCGAGGCCGTGGTTAACACGGTGCTCGCTCTGGTCACGCCCGCGCACACCGGGGACGTCCGTCACGCGAAGAAGTAACGATTTCGAACCTGCGCCGCTTGCGGCTTGGTTCACGGTCCTGCCGCTTGCGGCAGGGAATAGCAACGGCACTTTTGTGCCCCTGAAGGTGGACCAGATAGCTCCTAAGTACAATAACTTAGAGCATGGTCTTGAGACAACTTGGAACCCACATGACTGAGAGTTTTGCTGAGAGTTTTGCCGAACTGTTTGAACAGAGCCAGACGCTGGCCAAATTGAAGCCGGGCACGATCGTTTCCGGCATCGTCGTCGAAATCCGCAACGATGTGGTTGTGGTCAATGCCGGACTCAAATCCGAGGGCATTGTGCCGATCGAGCAATTCATGAACGAGCGCGGCGAGCTCGAAGTGAAGGTCGGCGACGAGGTCAAGGTCGCCCTCGACGCGATCGAGGATGGATTCGGCGACACCCGCCTGTCGCGCGAAAAAGCCAAGCGCTCGCTCGTGTGGGACGAACTGGAAACCGCGCAACAGGCCAATGCGACGGTGGTCGGCAAGATTTCCGGCAAGGTCAAGGGCGGCTTTACGGTCGATATCAAGGACGTCCGCGCATTCCTGCCCGGTTCCCTGGTCGACGTGCGCCCGGTGCGCGATCCGGTGTTCCTGGAAGGCAAGGAACTCGAGTTCAAGATCATCAAGCTCGACCGCAAGCGCAACAACGTCGTGGTCAGCCGTCGCGCCGTGGTCGAAAGCGAGCATTCCGAAGAGCGCGAGCAGCTGCTCGAACGCCTGCAGGAAGGCGCGGTCGTCAAGGGCGTGGTCAAGAACCTCACCGATTACGGCGCGTTCGTCGACCTCGGCGGCATCGATGGCCTGCTGCACATCACCGACATGGCCTGGAAGCGCGTGCGCCATCCGTCCGAAGTCGTGAACGTCGGCGAAGAGCTGCAGGTCCGCGTGCTCAAGTACGACCGCGAGCGCAATCGCGTCAGTCTTGGCCTCAAGCAGCTGGGCGAAGATCCGTGGGACAACATCGCCCGTCGTTACCCGACCGGTGCCCGTCTCACCGGCAAGGTCTCCAACGTCACCGATTACGGCGCGTTCGTCGAGATCGAGCCGGGCGTCGAAGGCCTGGTCCACGTGTCCGAAATGGACTGGACCAACAAGAACGTCAATCCGTCCAAGGTCGTGCAGGTCGGTGAC
>Ga0207665_10003572_pt1 | contig 10395 bp, 10 predicted proteins | sample LARL112metaG_FD_184351 | JGI IMG/M metagenome (GOLD analysis project Ga0207665, IMG submission 184351) | Corn, switchgrass and miscanthus rhizosphere microbial communities from Kellogg Biological Station, Michigan, USA - LAR L11-2 metaG... | ecosystem: Host-associated > Plants > Roots >...
GACGTGCTAAACGCCGAGCAGCAGTTGGCTGCGGCCGAGCGCGACCTCGCGCAGGCCGTTTACGGCACCATCGTGAAGACGCATCACCTGCTCAGCAGTATTTTGAGAAAGTGACCAGCGGATCGCAGACGTGTCGAAACTCCCTGACACCGCCTGTGTGCCGTCTGGCGAGATCGCCAGTGCGCGCACTGGTCCACCATGGCCACGCAGCTGCGCATGCGTCGGAATCGCGGAGAGCAGCAGCAAGATGGGGGCCAGACGACTGATCAATCGCAACATCGGCATTCCATATACCTCAGCCGCCATCGGGCTCCATGCCGAGCGCCCTGATCCGCGCGCGCACGCGATCATCACGCAACGCGGCGAGAAACACCTGCACGCCTGGGTGCTCGCGCCGACTGTCAACGACAAGAAAATCGTAGTGTTCCGGCGAAACCGGCAGAAAGCCGAGACCGTACAACTTTGCTACCGGTTCAATGGCGAGTCCCCAGTCGGCGCGCCCCTGAGCAATTGCGGCGGCGACCGCGTTGTGAGATTTCGGCTGATTGGCGTAGCCAGCCGGGCGCGCACCGCCGAGCAATTTGTCGGTTAGCACGCGCGTGCCGGCGCCTGCGTTTCGGTTGATCATCAGGGCCGAGGCATCTGCCAAAATTATTTTCAGCGCCTCGCTCGCGCTGCGACCCTCAAAGCGAGCATCGCCTGGGTGGAACACAAGGCCCTGCATCCGTCGCCAGCCTGGAACGAGGCTGAGGCCTTGGGTCGCAAGGTGCTTGTTGTATTGTCCGCTCCCAGGATCAATGAGATGAACGGGGGCGACGTCGCATTCACCGCGATTGGCCGCCGCCACACCACCGAGGCTGCCTACCGCAAGGATACGCGCCGTCAGGCCGTGGTCGGCAAGCGCTCCGACCACGACGTCAAGCGCCACGTCGTGACTGCCCATGATCACAAGATCCGGCGCGCGTATCGTATTATCGATCAACGTGACTTGAACATCACTGCCGGCATCGAGCGATGATGCGAGCGCGTCGATTTCAAGAAAACCATCGGCCTGCGAGAAGCTGGTAACGGCCCCCGAACCCTTTCCGGTGGGAAAGGCGATCATGCCTTGATCGCCTTTGACCAGCGAGACCAGGACGAACTCCTTGCGCCCCAATTCGGAAGCGACCCGCACTGGAACGCGCGCATTGACCGTCTGAGTAGCTTCTGGCGGCAAGCCGGCGCGCGCACGGATTACTGGTGCGACGAAAGCATGAAACGTGAAAATCGCCGACGTGGGAAATCCAGGAAGGACGACAACTGGTTTGTCGTCAACAACCGCAAGGCACAATGGCTTTCCTGGTTTGAGCGCTACGCCATGCACAAGAATGCCGGGCTTGCCGAGGCGCGATACGACCCGGTGCGAGAGATCGCCGGCACCCTTTGATGTGCCGCCGGAAAGAACCACCATGTCACTGACGGCGAGCGCTTCGCGCACGGTTTTTTCCAGAATGACCGCATCATCCGGCAATACTCCGAATGTGAGAGGCTCCCCTCCGGCTTCACTGACCGCGGCCGCAATGATCGCGCTGTTACTGTCGTAGACCGCCGCTGGCTTGAGCGGATTGCCGGGTTCAACCAACTCGTCGCCGGTGGAAAGCACCGCTACTTTTGGTCGCCGGACCACCTCGATGCGAGCGAGGCCCGATGCGGCGAGCATCCCGATCTCGCGGGACCCGATGCGCGCACCGCGACGCAGCAAGGTTTCACCGCGCGCGATGTCAGAACCGGCATAGGAAATGAACTGTCCGGGTGCGGCTGCTCGACGCAATTCGATACGCGAAGGATTGCTCTCGATCAGTTCGGTTTGTTCGATCATCACAACAGCGTCGGCGCCGCGCGGTATGACGCCTCCAGTGGCAATCGCGGTACAGGTGCCCGGACCCACAGTCAGCATCGGTGCGTGACCGCACGCGATGACTTCACTGTTCAGCGTAAAGATTTTCGGATTTCCGTCACTTGCCCCGACGGTGTCAGCCGCGCGCAGGGCAAAGCCGTCAACATTAGCGCGGTCAAATGGGGGCGCATCGAAAGCGGCGACGACATCGTGGGCGAGCACGCGCGTGCGCGCGTCGGCCAGGGAAACCGTCTCTGCTGGCAGCGGCGCAAGATCAAGGTGCTGCTCAAACCGGACACGCGCTTCACCTGCGGAGATAACTTCGAGAAATTGCTCCTGTCGCGCCGCGGCACGCACACGCGCGATCAGATCACTTTCCTCGCTCGACTTTGGTTTTCTGGTTTCGCTCATTTTACGACGCTCAAGGCCAGGGCCTTACCTGAACGGATGTTCCGGCGGAATATCCTTCGCTGTCGGCAGGCACCAATATCCAGCCGGCTGACCGGGTCAATGACGACAGCGATAGATATTTGGTTGCCATTGGCTCGACCTCCGTACCGTTGCGCCGCACCGGCACGATTTCCGCCAAGCCTACGGTTGAGCTGACCTTGCGTGCGAGAGTCAACGTTTCCGTCGGCTCATTGTCACTGTTCTTGACCGCCGCGAGCCTATCCAACATACGCCGGCCGACGAAAAGCCAGACACTGAGCGCTGAATCGAGTCGACCCGGCAACAACAGCACGGGCCGCACGCCGACAAAGCCGAATGCAGCCGTCTCGCCCGGTGTGAGTGCCAAGCCGTGCACCGTCAGTTCTCCTTCACGGGCAAGCGTCTGCACGCTGCTGTCGTTGCGTCCGCTTCCTGTTCCACCGATTGCGACAATCGCATCGGCGCTTTCAGCCGCCATGGCGACATCAAGACCGCGGCCACTCTCGTCCAATCGCGCCGCGCCACCACGCCGCTCTATGTCGGCCGCAATGAGGCGCGCGGCCGCTGTTATGATTCCGCTGCCGCGTACAGGCAGGACGCGGATACGCGGCTCGCGCACGGTAACGCGCGCAATCCCAGCCGCAGAAAAAGCGGCGAGATCCATGCTGCGCAGTCGCTCGCCGGCTCGACGCAACGGGATTGCCGAATCGGTGTCGGTGCCGGGTGCCAGCACCCCGTCGCCGGGATTGATGGCAAGAAGCGCTTCGGCGCGACCGTCGATGACCTTGACCGCATCAATCGGTGCAACGCTATCCGTTCCCGCCGGGAGCGCCTGACCAGCCTCGATGCGCGAGGGTGTGCGCACAAGTGGCGATGGAGCATGGCCGCCCGCGCCCAAAGTCTCGTCGGAATTCAGTGCCCACCCGTCCTGCAGCGCGAGAGCAGAGGCGGGACGAACTGGAGCCAGTACGTCAGCTGCGAGAGCGCGCCCCGTCGCCGCAAAGACTTCGACAGTCCGCGGGGTGACGGGTTTTACGTCGGCATCGACCGTCAGCAAAACATCGGCAAGCGGCGTCAACTTCGCGATCGTCTGTATTGTCTCCGACACCGCCATTGCACGCTTGACCTTGTTACACCCAGAGCATTCAGTTTAGCTCAACATCGCTGCGGGATGCAGCGCGGCTTTCTATTGGTGAAATCGGGGGAAGTAGGCGTGTTTACCACCACAAAAGGCAAGGCTCTTTTAACAACCACCACCGGCGCACTGCCCCGTCCCAATTGGTACACCGAAAACCTTCGCGGCATTCCCCTGTCCCAGGGATTTTCCCGCCTCGCCTACCGTGAACAGCATTTCGACTGCCTCGCATGTCATGTCGCCGCACAGCATCGCGCGGGCATCGACATATTCGTGGATGGTGACACGCGACTGGACGACGACGTCGCCGGTCGCGGATGGGTGAGCTACGTAACTGAACGGGTTGCCGGCATCGGTGCCCCGCGCGTGGAAGTTCCGCCCGCCGGCTTTATGGCCGACAAGGGCCCGGGCGATCTGATGTGGGAAGTCATCGAAACGCGCATGACTCCCCCGATGACCGGCAAGATCGGTGAAACGAGCCTGCAGCTCGATCGTGCCTACAAGGCCATCGCCCCCATGACAGACAGGCCAGTCAAGATTGGCTCGATCTCGGCACAGATTCTGGCGCTGATGCTCACCAACGAGCACTACAAGGACAGATACAACCTGCTGATGGATCTGTCGGCTGCCCTCAATAAAGAGTATCACGCACTCGCCGACGCCGGTGCACCCCTCGTACAGATCGAGGAGCCAGCGATCCATCAGGTCATTGCTGATCCCAATCAACCGATCAAACCGGAAAAGTGGGTTGAAGCCTTCAATGTCGAAGTGAAGGGATTGCGCGATAAATGCGAGGTCTGGTGTCACACGTGCTGGGGTAGTCCAGCCGCGCAACGTGTGGCCAGCAAGGATCAGTCATACAAGGCAGCATTGCCATATCTCGATCAGCTCGACGTCGACGTCCTTACGGTGGAAGGCGCTTTTAATCGCGGCATGGATCTCGAACACGTCGGCAAGATGATTTCAAAGGACAAGAAGATCGCGCTCGGCGTCATCAGCCATCGCACGCTTCAGGTTGAGCGACCGGAGGAAGTCGCCGAGCTTATCCGCAAAGCACTGAAGCATATCGAACCGGAACGGCTGATCCTGACCAGCGATTGTGGCTTTGGGCGCCAATCGATGAGTCGAATGCACGCGTTCTACAAAATGGTCGCCCTGACACGTGGCACCAATATCGTGCGCAAGGAACTGGGAATTGAGGAAGCATATATCCCGGCGACGGATCGGAAATTGTCGATGGTGCCACTCACGGCATGAGTGAAGGATAGATGAGCGAGACTGTAATGAATCTGCGTGGCTTGAAATGCCCGTTACCCGCGTTGCGGGTGCGCAAGAAGTTGTCCGCACTGAGTTCAGGCGACCTAATCGTCGCCGAGTGCACCGATCCGCTGACCAGCATCGACATTCCGAATCTCTTGCGCCAGACCGGTGATGCGCTCGAAGAAAAATCGGAAGCCGACGGCGTGCTGACCTTTCGTATCCGCAAAAAATAGCGCCGCCGGATCAATCCAGACGGAAACCCTTCGCTCGCACGAAAGCGCCGAAATCGGCGCGCAATGGAACGGCATATTGCCGCGCCTTGTCTTCCGACCAGCCGTAAAAATCGCTGCGGCCGAAGCGCTCAATGTCTCTTTGATTACGAAACGGACGCCTCGCCGCGCGCCGGCGGTCGTAAGCGTCGATTTTGGCCACCAGGTCGCCGTCCTTGAAGCGTTCTTCATGGACCGTCGTATCCAGTGACAAACGAGACGTGATGCCGCTTTCCTCGGCCGGCCAGCCAAGACACATGCCGGCAACCGGAATGACTTTCTCGGGCAACGCCAGCATTTCACTGACGGTCGCGGCATGGTCGCGGATAACGCTGATCGGGCAGCATCCGAGGCCCACCGCCTCGGCTGCTCGCAAAAACGTCGTCATGACAATGGCGGCATCAACCGCCGCGTTGAACAGCAGATCAAGATGGTCATTCGGAAAGGGCTTGCCCCGCATTTCCGAGATTTTCGGCAGCCGACGGCCATTGGCGAGGAAGACCAGAAACACTGGCGCCTCTCGCACCCACGGCATTTCCGTAAGCAGGTCGGCGATAGCATTTATTTTCCTTTTGTCGCGAATAACGAGAATGTCCGCTTGCTGAAGATCACTCTTCGACGGCGCTGACAGCGCGCAAGCGCACAGCAGTCGCAGCAATCGAGGCTCGACGTCGCGCGCCAGATAGCGTCGATGCACGCGATGCGCGGAAATCCGGGCAATTTCATCCAGGCCGGCAAGACCATCGTCGATTTCCAACCGCTCGCCAAAACGTTCGAAAAGCGCGGTTTGTATCAGCGGGACGGGATCGGACATCGCGGTGACTCCTTGACCGAATAGCTGCTTGCCACGCTATCGTGGCGTGGGGGATGATGGGTCAAACAGAACAAAGAACAAGCGAGTTGGGAGGATGATCATGAGCCTGAATCGCCGGCACGAGTGGCATTGGATGCCGCTCCTCTTCGCTGCAGCACTCTTGTTCGCTGGCAGCGCCAATGCCGAAACGCGCACCGTTCGTATCGCCACGCAATATGGCATTTCCTATTTGCCCATGACCATCATGGCGGAAAAAAATCTGCTCGAAGCCGAAGGCAAGAAGCGCGGACTGGATCTGAAGGCGGAATGGGTTCGTTTCACCGGCGGTCCGCCCATGAATGAAGCATTGATTTCCGGGAATCTGGATTTCGCCTCAGGCGGGGTGGGCCCGCTAGTCACGATCTGGGCGCGTACCAAGGACAATCTCAAGGTCAAGGGAATCGCCGCACTTAATTCGATGCCGCTTTGGCTCAACAGCATCAATCCTGGCGTGAAGACCCTCAAGGACTTTACCGACAAGGATCGCATCGCCCTTCCCGCGGTTCGCGTTTCAATGCAGGCCGTCATATTGCAGATGGCAGCGGAGAAAGAATTCGGCGCAGGCCAACAGCACAAGCTCGACCCGTGGACTGTGTCATTGAGCCATCCCGACGGACTGGCCCAGATGATGAGCGGCAAGTCAGAAATTACGGCGCACTTTACCTCTGCACCGTTCATGTATCAGGAGCTGGAGGACAAGCGCGTCCACCGGGTCCTCAACAGCTACGATGTGTTCGGCGGCGCCCACACGTTCAACGTCGTTTGGGCGACGGCGAAACTCTATGAAGGCGAGCCGAAAGTGGTGCAGGCCTTTCTTGCCGCGCTTCGCACCGCGATGAAAGAGGTCAATGACGATCCCGCGGGCTCGGCCGCGCTGTGGGTGAAGGCTGACAAGTCAAAACTGACACCCGCGGAAGCCGAGAAAATTGTTCGCGACAAGGACAACACCTGGACCATGACCCCACAGAAAGTCATGGTTGTCGCCGACTACATGGCGCGTGTCGGAATGGTTCCGGCAAAGGCGACAAGCTGGAAGGATATGTTTGTCATCGACATCCACGACTTGCCCGGCAGTTGAGAACGGATGCAAGGCACCAATCAATGACATCCGCGCTGCTTGAGGTGAAAGGAGTAACGCTCCAGTACAAGACTCCGCGACATCTGGTGACCGCGACCTATCGGGTGGATTTCTCCGTTCATCAGGGCGATCGCTACGTCATTCTCGGACCGTCTGGCTGCGGCAAGACGACTTTGCTGAAAGCCGTGGGCGGATTCATGCCGCCCGTCGAAGGCTCGATCCGCATGAACGGCAGGCCCGTCGAGCAGCCGGGGCCCGATCGCATGATGGTTTTTCAGGAATTCGAACAATTGATGCCGTGGAAGACCGTCTATCAGAACGTCCTGTTTCCGATGAAGGTGACGAAGAGATTTGCCGCGAGCGACGCCTCGGAGCGCGCCAATGCGGTGATCGAAAAGGTGGGGCTTACCCAGTTCCGGGATATCTACCCGCACATGTTGTCGGGCGGCATGAAAATGCGGGTCGCGATCGCGCGCGCGATGGCGATGGAACCCGACATTCTGCTGATGGATGAACCATTCGCCGCGCTTGACGCGCTCACGCGCAGGACAATGCAACAGGAGTTGCTGTCGTTGTGGGACCAACTGCGGTTCACAGTCCTCTTCGTGACACACTCGATCGAGGAAGCGATCATCATCGGTTCGCGAATTCTCGTGCTGTCGCCGCACCCAGGACGCGTCCGCGCTGAACTTGACGCTGAGGGCCTTGATCACAACAGCGTCGGCCGGCCCGAATTCGGAATCCTCACAAACCGCATCCATACGTTGCTCTTCGGCGAGACGCATCAACTGCAAGCGCAACAGGAAGTACGGGCTTGACCGCGCCGCCCTCACCAAAGCCCGCGCAAGTTCGTCGACCGGAATTCGAGGTCGAACTGACTGACGCCCACGCGATCGGGGATGTCGAGCGGCCGCTCACGATCACCGAACGCCTCGTCAACAACGAGGCGGTGCAGCGGCTGACGATCCTCGTGACGCTTATCGTCGTCTGGGAAGTCTATGCACGCTGGCTCAACAACGGCCTGCTTTTTCCAACCTTCACTGAAACAATCAGGACATTTTCGAAGGACATCGCCAATGGCGTCCTTGTCGATCGCACCATCACGTCTTTGCGAACACTTGCGATCGGTTACGCCCTGGGCCTTTTGTTGGCCGCCGTGCTCACTACTGTCGCTGTTGCAAGCACCGCCGGCACCCGCGTTCTCTCAACGCTGACCGCCATGTTCAACCCTTTGCCGGCTATTGCTCTATTGCCGCTGGCGTTGATCTGGTTTGGACTGGGCACACCGTCACTGGTGTTTGTCATTGTTCATTCGGTGCTGTGGGCCGTGGCGCTCAATACACTGATCGGCTTTCGCAGCGTGCCGGAAACACTGCGCATGAGTGGCCGCAATGTCGGGCTAAAGGGTGCGCGTTATGTTGGACTCATATTGATTCCAGCGGCGTTCCCTTCGATCCTTGCCGGTCTCAAGATCGGATGGGCTTTCGCATGGCGCACACTCGTTGCTGCGGAACTTGTCTTCGGTGTTTCCTCGCGTTCCGGAGGAATCGGTTGGTACATTTTTGAAGCCAGAAACGATCTCGACACGGCGACGGTTTTCTCCGGCCTTCTCGCCGTCATTCTTATCGGTCTCGTCGTTGAGTCTGTAATTTTCCGTACAATAGAAGCGCGCACGGTCAATCTTTGGGGCATGCAACGATGACCGGCAGCACTCTTCTTTTCGGTGCTGATTGAATGCTGGCCGGACTTAGCTACGAGACGATCGGCTTTCTTTGGCTCGGCGCGCTTGTCGGCGGCATCGCTGCCGGCGGAACAGGCTTCGCATTCGGCCTCGCCGCATCGTCAATCTGGCTGCACTATATCGATCCTCTGCAGTCCGGAATACTTGTCGCCGGTTGCGGACTTCTGTTGCACCTCACGACGATCTGGCAGCAGCGCCAGCACGTCGAGCCGGCGCGCATTTGGCCCTTCGTGGTTGGTGGTTTATTCGGTGTCCCCATTGGCGTGCACTTTCTTGCATATACCGACGCCGCCTCTTTGAAGATCGTGTTGGCCGTGTTTCTGATCGTGTTCGGTACCTATGCGTTTCTTGCGCCCAAACTCGCGACCGTGACCGGCGGCGGTCGTCCAGCCGACGTCTCGATCGGCTTCCTGGGCGGGGTTCTGGGTGGGCTCGGTGGCTATTCAGGAGTCCTGCCCACAATCTGGACACAGCTGCGCGGATGGCCAAAGGAAACGGCGCGTGCTGTGTACCAGCCCTACGTAATCGTCATGCAAGCTGTGACACTGGCAGGCATATTGTGGGTCGCATTCGATCGCGCCGGTCTCAATTTACTGATCGTGATATTGCCGCCACTTTTTCTTGGGACGTGGATCGGTTGGAAACTCTACGGCAAGCTTGACGATCGGCGGTTCCGCCAGGCGCTCGCCGTACTTCTAATCGCGTCGGGTGTGACGCTAATCGTCTAGATCCTTCGTCGCGCAGAACCGTCCCCGCTTATGGCTATATGTGTCACTGTAACCAAGTGCAGATTCAACGATGGCAAATGGTGATTACGAAGTGGTGATCGTCGGTGGCGGTGCGGCCGGCGTTGCGGCAGCCCGACGACTTCACACTGCGGGAGTGAAGTGCGTGATCATCGAGGCTCGTCCCAGGCTTGGCGGTCGCGCATGGACTGTTGCAGGGCCTTCGGGATCTGCGCTCGATCTCGGCTGCGGTTGGCTTCACTCTGCCGATCGAAACCCATGGGCGGTAGTTGCTCAGGAACAGAACCGGACAATTGACAAGACACCACCACCATGGCGACGCCGATCCACAGTCGGTTTTCCCGAAGGACAGCAGCGCGAATTTATCGAAGCACAAGAACAATTTTCCGCGCGGGTCAGCGAACGGGCAGCCAGAAAGCCGGACGTTTCTGCCGCAACCCTTCTTGAACGCGGCAACCGTTGGAATGATCTCATCAACGCTGTGGGCACCTATATCAGCGGCGCCGAACTTGATCAGGTTTCAGCGCTCGACTACGACAACTACGACGATACGGGAGTGAACTGGCGTGTCGTCGAGGGATACGGCACCACGATTGCAGCCTGTGGTGAAGGGCTGCCGGCCGTCCTTGGCTGTCCGGTGAACCGGATCAACCATCATGAAAAGCGTCTTAAGGTCGAGACTTCGCAAGGGATTGTTGCAGCCGATCAAGTGATCGTCACGCTGCCCACCACACTTCTCGCCGAGAACCCGGGATTATTCTCTCCGGGCCTGCCGCAGAAGACAGAAGCCGCGCAGGGATTGCCGCTCGGTCTCGCCGACAAACTTTTTTTGACTCTAACGGATCCGGAAGAGTTTGAAAAAGACAGCCGCATGTTCGGTGCGACCGACCGAACCGCGACCGCAACCTATCATTTTCGACCATTTGGTCGCCCGCAAATCGAGGCGTATTTCGGAGGCCGGTTGGCAAGAGAGCTTGAAGCAGGAGGTGAGCGCGCATTCTTCGACTT
>Ga0207665_10003575_pt1 | contig 10391 bp, 6 predicted proteins | sample LARL112metaG_FD_184351 | JGI IMG/M metagenome (GOLD analysis project Ga0207665, IMG submission 184351) | Corn, switchgrass and miscanthus rhizosphere microbial communities from Kellogg Biological Station, Michigan, USA - LAR L11-2 metaG... | ecosystem: Host-associated > Plants > Roots >...
CGCGGCCATCGTCGAGCCGATCCTCAGCTCCGGCGGCATCATCGAGCCGCCACCCGGCTACCTCCGGGCGTTGCGGGACAAGTGCGCCGAACGCGGAATGCTGCTGATCCTGGATGAGGCCCAGACCGGACTATGCCGCACCGGCACCTGGTACGCCTTCGAGCGCGACGGCATCGTGCCCGACATCCTCACTCTGTCCAAGACGCTCGGCGCCGGCCTTCCGCTGGCTGCCGTGCTGACCAGCGCCGAACTCGAAAAGGCAGCCCACGATCGGGGCTTCCTGTTCTTCACCACGCATGTCGCGGACCCGCTGCCGGCGGCTGTCGGCATCACCGTTCTCGACGTGCTGCAACGCGACCGGCTCGACGAGCGCGCACTGCACCTGGGCGGCATCCTCCGGCAGGGCCTCGAACGGATCGCGGACCGGCACGAGGTCGTGGGCGACATCCGGGGACGTGGCCTGCTGACCGGCCTGGAACTGGTCGTCGACCGCCAGACCAAACGCAGTTCCGACGAGCTGGGCGCGCTCGTCACCAAACGCTGCCTCGAACTAGGCCTGCACATGAACATCGTGCAACTGCCCGGCATGGGCAGCGTCTTCCGGATCGCTCCGCCACTGACCGCCACCGAGGACGAACTCTCGCTCGGCCTCGCGATCCTCGACCAGGCCATCAGCGACGCCACCGGACAGCTCTGATACCCGTTCATCACCAGTACGGGTCGGCCTGACCGGCGCCCGCGCGGCGGTCCGGTAGCTCTCCTATCCGTCCAGGACGACAACCTTGTCTGCTTGGCCGATCACCGCGGGGTCGTGCGTGGCGCAGATCACCGTCTGGCCCTCTTCATGAGCGGCGGCCGCCAGCAGCGCCGCGACGGACCGGGCGTTGTTCTCGTCCTGCCGGGAGGTCGGCTCGTCGATGATCAGCAGCCCTCGCGCACTCGCGAGCGCCCGGGCCAGGGCCAGGCGCTGGGCCTCCCCGGCCGAGAGCCGGTGGACGCGCTGGCGGGCGCGGTCGGCGAGCCCGGCCCTGGTCAGGGTCCGGGCTGCGCGCTCGGCGGCGGCGTCCGCGTCCCAGCCGCGTATCCGCAGTACCAGCACGGTGTTCTCCTCGGCGCTCAGGAAACCGATCGGTACGGGCTCCTGCGGGAGGTATCCGATCCGTTCCCGGCGCAGGCTCGCGAGCTGCTCACCGTTACAGTCGCCGAGCGAGTGACCGTCGAGCATAACCTGGCCAGAACTTGGGCGGTCGAGCCCGGCTATCAGCTTCAGCAGGGTCGTTTTCCCGGCGCCCGAGCGACCCGTGATCGCGGTCATCTGGCCGGGCACGAAGTCGTGCGTGAGCCCGCCGAGCACGTCGCGCCTGGTTAGCCCATACCCGTAGGTGCGCGCCACGGAGCAAAGCCCGACCTGGGCGGGGACCCAGGGGACGGGCTGCGGCCGGGCGCTGGCTGCGGCCGACCCCATCGCCCCGGTCGGGCCGGAATCGCTGTCCGCCCGCGTCACTATCACCCCGTCCGGGGTTGGCCGCACGCGGGCGCGGCGCCCTATCCCCGCCTGCGTGAGCACATCGGAGGGAAGCCGCAGCCAGCCTCCGTCGATCACGAGCGCCTCCTGTCCGCCGCGGCGGTCGCCGACGATCCGCCCGTCCCGGATCCGGAGTGTGCGGTCGGCGATCTCAGCGGTCGCTGGATCGTGGGTCACCAGGATGACGCTCGTGCCGTTGATGCGGGCGAGCTCGATGATCAGCGCGCGGGTGCCGTCGGCGCTGACCTCGTCGAGCTCGCCGGTCGGCTCATCGGCGAGCAGCAGCGCAGGCCGGTGGGCGAGGGCAGCGCACAGCGCGAATCGCTGGCGCTCGCCCCCCGACAGCTCCCCGGGCAGCGCGTTAGCCCGGCCGGCCAGCGCCGTGGCCTCAAGAAGTTCATCGACTCGAATACGACGCTCCCGCCTCGGAACTCCGCGCAGCACGAGCGGCAGCGTGATGGCGTCACGCACACGAAGATCGGGACTCAGCGCCGTCTCGGTGTCCTGCCCGAGGAACCCCATCAGCTCGTGACGGAGCCGCGAGCGGGAGCCCGCTGACATTCGGCCGATGTCGCGGCCGAGCACGCAGACGACCCCGGCTGACGGCGGCTGGATTCCGGCTACCACACGCAGCAGCGTGCTCTTCCCGGCCCCACTTGGACCGAGCACGCCCAGCACCTCGCCCCGGGCCAGCTCGAGGTTCGTCCCCGCCAGGGCCGCTGCGTCCCCCTCATTCGTGCGATGCACGCAGAACACGTCGCGCAGCTCGACGACCACTTCGCTCAACGAACGACACTCCCCCTGGGTACGAGCCATCCCGCCAGCGTGAGGACCGTGAACGTGGCAACGCTCCAGGCTGCGAGCGCCGCCCACGGAACTACCGTCACCACCGGCGGCCGGGGATCGGCCACAGCGCCCGCGCTGCGAACGCTCGCGACAGCCAGCCGGGTCAGCAGCACCGCGATCCCGAGGCCGACGATCACACCCAGCAGGCTCGCGAGCGCGAGCCGGACGCGCAGCTCGGCCCGGAGTCCGCGCGGGCCGACGCCCTGCTCCTCGAGGTCTGACCCGACCCGCTCGTCGCGGGCCCCCCCGAGCAGCGCCGCCAGCAACCCGACGACAGCCAGTAGCACGGACAGCGCTGTCGCCGCGATCAGCGTTCCGAGCACCCCGCGCGCAACCGGCGCGTCCCGGAGCTGATGATCGATGTCGACGCGGAACGAGGAATCAAGCTGGGCGAGCGCTCCGCTCGCCAACGCGGCGCGCAGGCCCGCGAGATGCCCGGTTCCGATCCACAGCTCGTCCGCCCGGCCTTGACCGGGGAGTTGCGCATCCAGGGCCGCCGCCAGCGTCGGCTCGTCGGCGATGACGAAGCCGGCCGGGTCGGCGGGAAGCGCCGGGAAGCGGCCGAGGACGCCGACCACACGCGCGATCACCGGGAGGCCGTCAACCGTCAGGGCGATCCGCCCTCCAGGCCCGGCGGAGGCGGCAGTCCCCGGATCAGAGAGCACCGGGACCGGGCGCGTGTCGGCCGGCTGGGCCGGCCGGAGCACGCCGGGTGTTCCGCTCGCGTCGAAGCCGACCATCGCGACGGCACCGCTCCGCACGGGCGCAGTCGTGGTCGCCGCGCCCACCCCGCGCCAGGCACCGAGCGGGACGCGCAGCAGCGATTCCCCACGAGCTGGCAGCGCAAGCAGTGGCCCGAGCGCAACGCGCGTGTGAGACTGAGTTGCGGCGGCCGGGTTCTCGCCATTCTGATGACCATTCGTAATGGCGACACCAGTGGGTTCGTCGAGCTCAAGGGCCGCCAGCTCCCACCGTCCGGGCGGCACGGCGGCTCGCAGGAAATCGACGCCAGGGCCCGCTGTCCCGAGGGCCACCTGCCGGATCGTTCCCAGGGGATCGCGCAGATCGGCGAGCACGTCGACCGCGAAGCCCGGCGAGGAAGCCCGCAGCGACAGCCAGCGCGTACCGACCGGCAGCAACGGCCCAGGCACCCGGACCGGACCTGTCGGCTCAATACGCCGGGCGAGTACTGTCAGTGGCGCCGAGCCGTCGCTCGCCCGCCAGCCGTGGATCTCGGTCAGCCCGTCGGCGGGAACGCCGAGCGCGGGAACCGTCACGGTCCCCCCGCCACTGGCGTAGTTCGCCTCGGTCCGGCGGATGGGCAGTAAGGGCCCAGCCGCCAGCGCTTGCCAGCGCTGAAGCGGAGCCAGCTCGAGCGGGGTGCGGAAATCCGGCCCAGGCGAGACAAGAGCGTCGAGCGGGACACGGTCCGCCGCCTGATCGGCCGCGCTGCGGATCAGCGTCGAGCGGTAGGCGAGGGCGAAGCCGCCGAGACCGACGGCGACAGCCAGGAACGCGATGGCCAGCGCCGGCAGCCAGGGAGAGCGGGCGAGGTTGACGAGCGCGAGGCGGGCCAGCACCGGGCCGCCCCGCGCCACGCGCTCGGCTCCCCGCAGCATGAACCCCGCAGCGCGAAACGTCAGCACTCCGACGGCCACACAGCACAGCGGTGCGAGCAGCAGCGCCAGCGCGTGATCGCTGCCCGTGCCCCCGACCAGCGTCGCGACCAGAGCCGCCGCAGCCGCGACCGCCAGCAGATCGATCAGCCGCGCGCTCCGCACCAGTACCAAAGTGGCGAGCAGCGCAGTCGCCGCGAGCCACCCGGCCCCCAGCGCTATCGCTCCCGTGGGGGTGATCAGGCTGTGCATCAGGATCGCGCCAGCCGGTTCTCCCTGGGCCCTCGCGAGTAGCGCCGCGGCTCCGATCCCGGCGGCCGCGCCGACGCTCAGCGCCCCGGCGCACAGCCATCCGGATTCCGCTGTGACGAACAGGACGCCGTGATGCGTACGGGCGCCCGCGTTGCGGAGCCGGGCAAGCTCAGCCCGCTGATCGTGGCGAAGACCGCCGCCGGCCAGGACGATGAACAGCGCCAGCGCCGCGATCGCGCCTCCGCCCGCGAGCAGCAGCCGCTGCGGTGCGGCGCTGGCCTCGGCACGCGCCTCGTCCAGTGTGGTGAACGGCCCGCTCAGACTGAACTGGCTCCCGGCCAGCAGCAGGCGGGCCTGCGAGCGGGCCAGCCGGTCCTCGGCGCCGGCCAGCTGCCACGCGTGCAGCCTCGCGATCGGGAGCGGTGCCAGCCAGCTGTACGTCCGGTACAGGCCGCTCAGTCCCGGCAGCGATTCCAATCCGGCGACATCTGTGGTCACGAGCACCGGCGGGGCACCCGCCTCTGACGGCACGAACCCGAGGGGGACCGCCGAGCGCAGCGGCGCCGAGCCGACGACCTGGATACGGACGCCGATCGCGGCCAGGGTCGAAGGGACCGGACCGCCCCCGGCCAGCAGCATCGGGCACCGCTCCGGGCGGCAAGGCCCTAGCCGGTCTAGCGCCGTGCCGGGGAGCCACTGGCCCAATGGAGCGATCGCGGCGGGACGCACGACCACTCCCCCGAGCCGCACCGGGTTCATCAGCACCACGTCGGTCTGCGACCCCAAGCCGAGCCCGCCCAGCAGGGCACGCGCCTGGTCCGCTACGCCGGGACTGACTGCGCCCTGCCAGGCGACGCGGACTTCGGTAGCTAGCGGCGATGCCCGGTCAAGCACCGATCGGGCGCTTTCGTCGCTCGCGATTTGCGACTCCGCCGCCACCCCTGCGGCGAACGCCGCCGCGAGGGCGATACCCAGCGCAGGCAGCAGCCACCGGGCCGGACGCCGCCGGGCGCGCGCCGCGGCCAGCATCAGCGGCGCCAACCAGCCCCGCAAGCTACGGAGAGGGCGCCGATAGCGCTGGAGGGGGAGCGGCATGGCTCATGAGTGGTGTCAGGTGGTGCCGCGGCCGGCAACGGCGGGACATCGCACGTCCTTATTGTCGCATGCACGCGGACGCAGGCGATCGGGGTGGATCCCCGGCCATCATGCCGTGACCAATTCGTGACCGTGAGGTTAATCTCCGCGATACAGGAATCTGGCAAGCTCTTCCGCGTGCCGGAACGGCCAGATCCGAACGAGCTCACCGCGGTGGGACCGAACGCATGACAGGGAGCGACTTAGCCTGGCCCGTGCGTGAGGGGGTTGAGCCGGTTGTTGCTGCGGCACGCTGGCGGATCGGCTACGGGCCGGCCTGAACGAGATCGGCAGGTGCAGCCGGCGCAAAGTACGTGGTCAGGGTGTTTCATCCCTCGGTTGTCGCACTGCTATGAAGCCCGGACCGGTCGGTCGGTGCGGTCCGTGGCAGCCGGGCAATTCAGATCAACGAGAGGAAGATAATGAGACGAACTCCTGCGATCGCGGCCTTGGCCGCGATCGCCCTCGCGGTTGTCGGCTGTAGCAGTAGCGGCAGCAGCAGCAGTAGCGCCGGCGGCGGTTCATCCAGCAGCGCGTCCGGCAAGACGGTGGACATCTACTCGAGCCTCCCGTTGCAGGGAGCCTCGACCAGCCAGACCATTCCGCTGGTCAACGGCATCAAGCTCGCGCTCTCTCAGGCAGGCAACAAGGCCGGGCAGTGGACGGTGAACTACCAGTCGCTCGACGACTCGACCGCGGCGGCGGGCAAGTGGGACCCCGGCCAGACGGCAGCCAACGCGCGTAAGGTAGCTACGGACCCCAAGGCCGTCTATTACATCGGCGAGTTCAACTCGGGCGCCAGCGAGGTGTCGATCCCGATCCTCAACCAGGCGGGACTGCCCCAGGTGAGCCCGGCGAACACCTACGTCGGCCTGACGACCAACCTGCCCGGCAGCGCTCCCGGCGAGCCGCAGAAGTACTACCCGAGCGGGACGCGTACCTACCTGCGGATCGTGCCGATCGACTCGATCCAGGCCGCCTCCGACCTGATCGCGATGAAGCAGGCCGGCTGCACCAAGGTCGCCGTAGCGAACGACAAGGAGGCGTACGGCTCCGGTCTGGCGACGTTGCTCGGGCTGGAGAAGAGCTTCTACGGGGTCAACGTCGTGAGCAACACCGGCATCGACCCGACCTCGCCCAACTTCCGCTCCTACGCGTCGACGATCCAGGGCCAGGGAGCCGACTGCTTCTTCTTCGCCGGCATTACCGCCAATGGCGCCGTCCAGATCGTCAAGGACGTCAACTCGGCGCTGCCCAAGGCCAAGATCTTCGGCGGCGATGGCGTCTGCTCGGACACCTGGACCAGCGCGGCGAAGGGCGGCGTCCCGGCCGCGATCGACCCGCTGATCCAGTGCACGGTCGCGACACTGGACCTGGCCGCGTATCCCGGTGGCAAGGACTTCCTGGCCTCGTACAAGGCCAAGTACGGCACGGCGAATCCCGATCCGTACGCGATCTACGGCTACGAGGTGATGAAGCTCGGGCTCGACACGATCGCGAAGCTCGGCGCGCAGGGCAACAGCAAGGCGGACGTGCTCAAGGCGCTGTTCGCGACCACCCAGCGTAACTCGGTGCTCGGCACCTACGGGTTCGACAAGAACGGCGACACGACCCTGAAGTCCTATGGCCTGTACAAGGTCGGGGCCAACGGCGAGCCGGTCTTCTTCAAGACGATCACGCCGACCAAGACCGTCCAGGGTTAGGAATCGTGGAGGGGGCGCCCGGCGCCCCCTCCACGTCCATTAGGCTGCATCGACACTCGTCCCTTACTTCACATGGGCCCGCACCTCAGATGGAACCGTGGAAACCACAACGATCTCGCCCACGCCCAGCCCGCCCGCAGTGGCGGCACGCTCGCTCGCGGCGGTCCGCCGTTATGCCGGCCGCTGGGGTCTGATCGCGGCGCTCGCGGCGCTGCCGATCTACTACGGCATCACCGACCTGACCAACGGGTACCAGGCCGGCTTCGTGGCCGGGCACGCGGTGATCCATCACGATCTGTCGAAGCTGGGCTTCAACTTCGCCACTGGCCTGTCCAACGGCGCGATCTGGGCGCTGATCGCGATCGGGTACACCCTCGTCTACGGGATCATCGAGCTGATCAACTTTGCCCACGGCGACGTGTTCATGATCGGCTCCTTCACCTCCGTCGGCCTGTGGGCGGTGCTCGGGCTCGGGCTCACCACCGGTGCGCTGGGGCTCATCGGCGGCCTGATCGTGACCCTGATCATCGCGATGCTCGTGACGGGATCACTGAACGTGCTCATCGAGCGGGTCGCCTACCGGCCGCTACGCAGCGCGCCCAAGCTCGCGGCGCTGATCACAGCGGTCGGGTTCTCGTTCATCCTGCAGAACGTCGGCCTGCTCTGGCGTGGGGGCTCGCCGCAGAGCGTGCCCGACCTGATCCGCGCGCAGCAGCCGGTGTTCACTATCGCCGGCGTACCCATCCTGCGCGGGTACATCCTGGCTTTCGCCGTGATGATCCCGCTGGTGTTCGCGCTGACCTGGTTCATCAACCGGACCCGGGCCGGCCGGGCGATGCGGGCCACCGCTCAGGACCCCGAGGCGGCCCGCCTGATGGGCATCAACGTCAACGCCACGATCTCGCTCACTTTCCTGCTCGGCGGCATGCTGGCCGGCGCCGCGGGCCTCGTGTACGCGCTCTACGAGACGAACATCTGGTACTTCCAGGGCTTCAAGGCCGGACTGATCGCGTTCACCGCCGCGGTCATGGGAGGCATCGGCAACGTCCGCGGTGCGGTGCTCGGCGGACTGATCATCGGCGTCATCCAGGCGCTGGCCGATTCGCGGCTGGGCCCGCAGTGGACCGAGGCGGTCGTGTTCGGCTACCTGATCGCCATCATGGTCCTGCGCCCGCGCGGTCTGCTCGGTGAGGAGACGAGGGAGGCCGGATGACCAAGTTGCGCGCGCGGCTGCGAGGGTGGCGCGCGGCCGTGGAGAAGCGGCTCCCGCCGTGGTCAAGCCGGGCGATGGCGGTAGCGCTCATCGCGATCGGGATCGTCCTGCCGTTCCTGTTCTCGTCGTCCAGCGCGTTCATGAACGCGACGATCATCGCGGTGACCTACGCGGTGATGTCGCTGGGCCTGAATGTCGTCGTGGGGTTCGCCGGGCTGCTTGATCTCGGCTACGTCGCGTTCTACGCGCTGGGCGCGTACTCCCTTGGGTGGCTGGGCTCGGGGTTCTTCTTCAAGGCTCAGGTCCACGCGCTCGTCTCGCCGGTCGCGAGCACGCTGCCGGGCGTTCATCTCAACTTCATCCTGATCCTGATCGCGGCCGCGCTCATCTGCGCCGGGGCCGGAGTGGTGATCGGGCTGCCGACGCTGCGCCTGCGCGGTGACTACATCGCGGTCGTCACGCTCGCGTTCGGCGAGATCATCGCCGAGGTCGCCGTGAACGGCCAGAGCATCCACGTCGGCGGCGGCATGACGCTGACCGCCGGCAACCTGGGCATCAGCGCGGTGGACTCGCCGTACTTCCCCGGGATCGGGTCCTTCAACCTGCTGAACCTGAGGCCGTGGTACTGGCTGATCTTCGCCGTTCTGCTTTTCGTCCTGTTCGTCAACCTGCGGCTGCGCGACTCCCGGCTCGGCCGGGCCTGGATCGCGCTGCGCGAGGACGAGGTGGCGGCCGTATCGATGGGCATTCCGCTGGTCAAGACGAAGCTACTCGCGTACGCGATCGGCGCCGCGTTCGGCGGCATGGCGGGTGCGTTCTTCGGGACGTACTACACCGTGGTCAACGCCGGGCAGTTCCAGTTCGGGTTCTCGATCTTCATCCTCGCCATGGTGATCATCGGCGGGATCGGGTCGATCTGGGGCGCGGTCGTCGGAGGGCTGGTGCTGGGCTACATCAACAACTACATAATTCCTAACGTGCTGAACAACCTTCCCGCCAAGTTCGGCTTCCACTTCCAGCTCACCGCGGTGGAGTTCGGGATCTTCGGGTTCCTGCTGGTAATCATGATGGTGCTCCGGCCGCAGGGCCTGATCCCGGAGCGGCGGCGCCGGCTCGAGCTCACGGCTGGGATCGCCGCGGAGGACGCCCAGCTCGTAGAAACCCAGGGCCCCGCTGGGGGTCCGACGTGAGCTCGACCGAGACGCCCGCGCCGCCCGCCGCCGCCGTCAGTGTCCTGCGCGCGGAACACGTCACGAAGATGTTCGGCGGTCTGGTGGCGGTCAACGACGTCTCGTTCGACATTCCGCAGCACTCCATTGTGTCGCTGATCGGGCCGAACGGCGCCGGGAAGACGACCCTGTTCAACATGCTGACCGGGCTGTACCGGCCGACCCAGGGCAGGATCCTCCTCGGCGAGCGAGACATCACGCGCGCACGGCCGGACGTGATCACCAGCTACGGTGTCGCGCGGACCTTCCAGAACATCCGCCTGTTCGGCGCGATGACAGCCGTCGAGAACGTGATGATCGGGCACCATACGCAGATGCGGGCGGGGCTCTTCGGGTCGATACTCCGGCCGCCTTGGGTCCGCCGCGAGGAAGTCCAGACGCGCGAGCGGGCGCGCGAGCTGCTGGCGTACGTCGGCCTGCGCGAGCCCGCGTTCGACCGGCTCGCCTCGCAGCTGCCGTACGGAGACCAGCGGCGGGTGGAGATCGCCCGGGCACTGGCGTCCCAGCCGGCCTTGCTGCTGCTCGACGAGCCGACCGCCGGGATGAACCCGAATGAATCCCAGGCGCTGACGGAGTTCATGCGGGCGATGCGCGACGACCTGAAGCTGACGATCCTGCTGATCGAGCACGACATGAAGGTCGTGATGGGCGTCTCGGAACGCGTCACCGTGCTCGACTACGGCAAGAAGATCGCCGAGGGCGTGCCGGCGGAGGTCCGGGCCGACCCCGGGGTAATCGAGGCGTATCTCGGGAAGCAGGCGTCATGACCCTGCTCGAGGTGGCGGACATCCATACCCATTACGGTGCGATCGAGGCGCTGAAGGGCATCTCGCTGACCGTCGACGCGGGCGAGGTGGTCACGCTGATCGGCTC
>Ga0207665_10003577_pt1 | contig 10387 bp, 7 predicted proteins | sample LARL112metaG_FD_184351 | JGI IMG/M metagenome (GOLD analysis project Ga0207665, IMG submission 184351) | Corn, switchgrass and miscanthus rhizosphere microbial communities from Kellogg Biological Station, Michigan, USA - LAR L11-2 metaG... | ecosystem: Host-associated > Plants > Roots >...
GGGCACTTCTGGGCCAGCCTGGCCGGACCCTTCATCATCGTCGGGATCGGCACCGCGTTTGCCTTCATCCCGGTCTCGATCGCCGGGCTGGCCGGGGTTGCCGAGCACGAGGCCGGCCTTGCCTCCGGGCTCCTCAACACATCCCAGCAGCTCGGCGGGGCGGTCGGGGTCGCGATAGCGTCCACGATCGCCGCCACCCACGCCAGTACCCTGCTGCGCCAGGGCACCGCACCAGCCGCGGCACTCACCAGCGGCTTCCAATGGGCGTTCTGGGCCTGCGGTGCAATCGGCCTGGCCGCGGTCCCGGTGACCTACCTCCTGGTCCGCCGCAACGAGCTGGCCACGGCGGTCGCTCGCACATCCCAGAAGCCTCGGCCGACGCCTGCCGACGTTTGACCCCAACCACCGCCTCATACGCATCGAGGGGGTCCCGCATGCCAGCACAAGAATTTCCGGGCGAACCGGAAACCCGCGGGATCCCTTCGTCAGCTCCTTGTACGCCGCTCTCCTCGGGACCGCTGGTCTGCTTTGTGCTGGTGGCGGCCGCGCTCGTCATGGGGCTGGCTGGCTGAATGGCACGATGACCGTGATGGTGTCGGGGAACCAGTGAGCTCCGCCCGGATGCCGGGGCGCCCCGCACGCAGTCTGCAGGTACCTCATCGGCGCGCCGAAGCCGTGAAGCGTGTCGCTGGCCGGGAAGCCGTAGCTGTCCCGTATGACGTAAGAGAGGGTTCCGGTGTATCGCCGGTTCTTGCGGCTGCCGCCTCCGGTGACGGTCAAGCCCTGCGTGCCGCGGAATCCCCAGTACAGGTCGCTGTTCTTGGACTCGAACGCCACGGTAGGCAGCTGCGCGCCGGAGAGATGAATGCGAGTCTTGCCAGCCTTCAACCGGCTGAGGATCGCTCGCTGGACTTCGTTGTTCACCGCTTGGAAGGCGCTGCTAGACACGGCTTTCTCTGAGATCGGCGACCCTGCCCGGTAATCGACTTCTGTTCCCTTCCCCTGGAGGAAGTGCGTTATGAGATCAGCCGATGCGGGGAAGCCGGCCACAGCGAACCCATCGGCCACTTTGGTGCCCAGAATCTTGTCGGCTGCGAACGTAGCGCTGTCGCACGCTGCCTTCGGCGTTTGCGCGTGCGTGTCCTGGCTTCCATTGGGCGGCACGGGGCGGGCGCCTGCGACGGTGAAGGAAAACGCCGCGCCGGCAGAAGAAACCGCGGCGGATGAAGACCCGGCGGCCGGCGACGCCGCAGAACATGCTGGCAGCGCCACGACTATGCACAGGAGCGCCGCGCAGATGACCGGCTCCTTTGTCAGTATCCGGCGAGGGCGTCGCATGGCTCGAGCATCCCATGGCTGCCTGCGTGCTGATCCAGGTCACCGGGGTCTCACCAGCAAGAACCGGGACGTGGGCCGGGACGGAGCACTCCTCTCAGTGCCCCTCGCTGAAGGGGCACTGCCCTGCCAGGGGTGGTTCCGGGCTTCGGCTAGTTGTTCTGTCCGGACAGGTTGGTGACGCGGCTGGCGGGTGGCTGGCCCTTGAGTGCGGTGTGTCCCCGGTCAGGCGGGAGTAGTCGTCGAGGGCGGTGTGCAGGTAGCCGTAGCCAAGGACCGGGTGGTAGTGGCGGGTGCGCCCGGATGAGTTGCGGTGGGCCTGGTGGTTGTGCTTGCCGCGGGCCTTGCCCACGACGCGCCACCCGCCACCGTCGGGGATGTTGCCCAGCTTCTTGACATCGACGTGGACCAGCTCGCCAGGCCGGGACCGCTCGTAGCGGCGCACTGGCACGCCGGTGGCGCGGTCCAGGTGCGCCAGCCGCGGGCAGCCGTAGCGGGCCAAGACCGCGTGCACCGCCGAGGGTGCCAGGCCCAGCCGGAAGCCGATCCGGGCCGGGCCCAGCCGCCTGCTGACCCGCAGGCCCACGATCCGCCGCTCGGTCCGCCGCGCTGCGCGGGCCGGGCTGGCGTGCGGCCGGGAGGACCGGCCGGCCATGCCCGCGGCGCCCGCCTGCCGGTACCGGCCGGCCCACCGGGCCGCGGTGGTGTGGGAGACCTGGAACCGTTCGGCGGCCCGCCGCACCGGCCACTCATCCTCAACGACGCACCGGGCCAGGCGCAGCCGCCCGGTCTCACTCAGCGGGGCATTACGGTGGACCACGAGGACCTCCCGGGGATCGCGTGCAGATTGTGGTGATCCACACCGAACCCGGAGGTCCTCATCTATTCAAGATCATCCACCCGTGTCGCCGGCACCAACCTCCATGGACAGAACAGCTAGTCGCGCTTGAGGGCGTTGGTCAGTCCGGCCACGACGGCGGTAGTCAGGATCCAGCCAGTGCCGGTGAGGAGCCAGGAGCATGCGAGGGCTGGCCCCTGCGGGATCCATGCCTGCTGCTGGCCGAGATCGACGATCGGCAGCAGGACATCCAGTGCGTAGATGACCGGCTGGAAAGAGGGCACCACCGGTGCGGCCCGGTGCATGTGAGCGGGGTAGGCGCTTGCGAAGACGAGACTGCCCAGCACGAGCAGCGCGCCCAGCCACACTGCGGCGAGCCAGTTCCGGTACCCGTAACCCACTGTCACATACAGCAGCGAGTTCCATGCTTTGCCTGGCCAGGTAAGTTCCCTGCGGCGGCGCAGTTCCTTCGCCACCCCGATGCGGCGGGCGGCTTCGGGGTGGCCAGCACGCCGGTATGCTCCGGCCAGCTGGTCGTAGAGCCCGGGTATGTACCCGCCCTCGCTACGCCCGAGCCAGGCCACGCGGTCAGTGACGCTGGTCGCGTCGTTCTCCAGCTTGTCGTAGGCGAAGCCCCGCAGCCGCATCCTCACGGGCCAGCTCGCCTGATTGTCGTAAAAGCTGCCGACCCGTGCGTTGGTCAGGTCCACGATGCCGTCCGGGGCTGTTCGTGGGATCAGGATCAGGACGGCCGCGGTGACGCCCTCGAGGCTCACCGCCTGGCCGCCGGGATTGGCCAGGCTGGCCCCCTCAAGGTCGAGCCGTCCGCCGATGTGGGCGTCCTGGAGCTGGACCTGTCCTTCAGCGGTGAATCCATCGGTGAACTCGATGTCCTGGCCGACGGTGAGCCCGCGGGCGGCGAGCGCGTACCCGCCCGGGTTGGTGAGGCTGGCGCCGCTGAAATCAAGCTGGCCACCGATGCGGGCGCCGGTCATGCGGATCTCGCCCTCCGCAGTGGACAGCCGGTGGCAGAACATGTCCTGGCCGACGGTGAGCCCGAGCGCGGCGAGCACGCGGCCGCCGGGGTTGGTGAGGCTTGCTTCGATGAAGTTGAGCTGGCCGCCGATCTGTGCGGTGCGCAGGCGCACCTCGCCATGGGCGGTGAAGCCGTGGCGGCAGAACATGCTCAGCCTGACCGTGAGGCCATCGCCATCAAGCGCGGGGCCGCCAGCGCCGTTCAGCCTAGCGTCGTCGAGACCGACCCGACCGCCGATGTGTGCGCCGCTCAGCCGAACCCCGCCGTGTGCGGTGAGGCCGTTGGCGGACATGCTCTGCTCCACGGTGAGGCCGTCGCCGTCGACCGCCGGCCCGCTGGGGCTGGTGACATTGGCGGCACTGAGGTCGAGCCGGCCGCCGATGTGCGCTCCGGTCAGGCATATCGCCGCGCTGGCCGTGAACCCGTAATTGAACTCCAGATCGCCTTCGGTATGCAGCTGGCCCGCGGCGATGCCCGGTACATAGCTGCCGGGTAGGCGAATGGCTCCGGCCTGGGCCTCGACAAGGTTGATCGGCTGATCGACAGCGCAACCGTCCAGAAGCAGCGGGCACGCCAGCCTGGTGGCCTCCAGGTCCAGCACGCCGGTAATCCGGGCACCGGCAAGTTTGACCGCCCGCACCGCCCCCGTTTCGGACTGGCGCCGGCCAGTGAGCAGTTCGGTCAGCAGATCAGCTCGTACTGTCCGTGCCGCCTCCCATCTCCCCACCTGGCTCGGATGGTCGAGATGAGCATCGCCGGCCCGTAGGTCAACCAGCTCGCCGTTGCTGGCAGCGAGCACAAGCTGCCGTTCCGGCTCTGTCAGCTCAGCGTCGGCGAGCACCATGACGGATCATTCTGCTCCGCCGGCTGCGCCGGACGCATCTGGAGCCCGCTGGCCTTCAGCGCCGGAACTGTCCTGCTGGTCCTGGTCAGCACGAGATCCCTGGATGAGTTTATCCGCATAGCGGGTAAGAACCTTGTTTAGAGTGGTGTATTTGTGTGCTCCAGCAGCCAGGGCATCCCGCACGCGATCCGGATCGTTCTCATCGAGCGCCAGAAAGAAGTCAATATCCGGATCCTGGACACCTTGACGTTTCAACTCGCTGAGCATATCGACCCCCGCCGTGGGGATCAGTCGCTCCTCTTCACCGCCAAAAGACCGGAATGCAATCGCGCCGAGAACTGTCTCAGAGCGGTGGGTGGCGAACTCTTCGATGGCCGTGGGCAGGCTGGAAACGCTTTTCGACAATGCCGCTATATCCGCAGGCGGCAGTCGGGTGATCAGACGCTCCGCCCGGGCGGCAGAATTTGCCACCATCCGATAATCGGCTGGCATCACGGCGCGGAGGATATTTATCATGTGCAGGGAGAAGGAGCGCCATTCCTCTTGCCTAGATCCTGCCGCTGCGCTTATACGCCCTTCCAGGGCATAGAACGCGGGCGCTGTCGTTGAATTAAGAAAATCTTGCACGACTTGCCGCTCATTATCGAAAAGAGATGCGCAGCGCTGCGGCCGCCGTCCCCCGGTTGGCCAAGCCCTGGCTCGCGCCGAATGGGGCAAAGAAGAAGCCGACCCCTACTAGCAGCGCAAAGGCTGCCCCGCCAAGAGCAAGATTAATAAGCTTCGCTGGCCTCAAGGCTCCCCCTGACCTCCAATTGTTGTCCGGCCTTGCCTATGGGGTGGTGACCTTGACGGCGGTTGACGCGGCGGTCAGGCCCGCGCCGTTGACCGTCACCACTTTGTAGGAGTAGCGGGTGTGGGCGTTGAGGCCGGTGTCGCTGAACGTGGTTGACGTGGCTGGGACCGTTGCCACCCGGGCGCCGTTGCGCAGTATCACGTAGTGCTTGACGCCGCTTTGCAGATCGCTTCCGGGGGCCCACGTCACAACGGCACGAGATGAGCTTGTGGCTGTGGCCGTCAGGTTGGTCGCGGGACTCGGATGGGTTGTGTCTGCCACCTTCGGCGTCGTGACCGTGACGGCCGCCGCGGCACCCGGGACGGTGTCGTTGGCCAACGCCAGAACCTGGTAGGTGTACTTGGTGCTGGATGCGGCCAAGCTGTCGGTGTAGGTGGTGCCACTGGGGGCCGCGATGGCCACGCCACCACGTTTCACCAGGTAACTCGCGACGCTGCATCCGGCACCTGGCGCGGTGACGGCGTTCCAGCTCAGGCTTACGGTAGTCCCGCTCTCCGCGGTGGCGGCCAGGCCCCTGGGTGCGGGCGGCGGGGGGCACTTCTGGGTCGGTTGGGTGAAGGCGCCCGAGGGCTGGGAGGTGTTGCCGGCCGGGTCGGACGCGGTGACCGTGTAGGTGTAAGCGGTGCCTGGGCTGAGGCCGGTGTCAGTGAACGAGGTCGTGCCTGCGGGCAACATCCCGGCAAGCTGCCCGTCGCGGTACACGGCGTAGCTGAGGTCGGTGGAACTGTAGGTGGAGTCATAGGCGGCCGCCCATGTGAGCGTGATGCTCGCGGTGTTCTGCTGTGGGGAGCCGAGGATCACTGGCGCGGTCGGTGCGGCAGCACCGGGAGCCGGGAAGGTGGCAAGGTAGTCGTTGCGGAAGTCGTAGCCGCTGCCCGGGCTCGCCGTCCCGCACTGGGTCGGGTCGAGTGAGGTGTCGGCGATCAAACGGCCAGAGAAGATATCGAGTGCATGGCCGAGGACGCCGACATTGACACTGCTCCTCATGTAATTGAGGAACGCTGGTGCCATCGTCTGCTTGGTGCGGCCGCAATCGCTGTCCCGGTAGTCCCACTCAGTGGCAATCAGCGCGTAGGAGCCCACCAGATATCCCCAGCGCGTATCCCACTCACTTTGACCGCCGGTGTAATTGTACGGGTGCACGGCATAGGCGATCTGGTAGCTGCTTCCCGGGTCGCTCAGTATAGGGATCCCGGCGAGGTTCTCGGCGTTGCTTGCCCCGTCGGCGATGAGGACATTGGTGACGTTCAGCGTGCTGCGAAGATAATCAACCAGTTCCTGATGGCCGACAGGCGTGTAGGGCGCCCACTGCTGCGTGGCGGAAGGCTCGATCTCCCTGCCCCCGGAAAGCCAGTCCGGCCACGTCTCCTGCCGCGGGTTGGTGGCCACGGACGTGACTGCTGAATTTTGCGGCTCGTTGAACAGTTCGAACATGACGTTGGGGTTGCTGCCGAGCGTGGTGTCGCCGATGAGCGTCGCCCAGGCGTCTTCCGTCTCCTGGCTGGGCAGCGGCTCGGCCGGGCCGCACGCCAGGAACTGGTCCTGCATGGACACGACCACCACGAAGCCGGCGGCCAGAGCCATGCCCACACCGGCCTGGATCTGCTGCGCGTAGGCAGCGCCGTCCGGGCTGGCGAGGACGGGCTGGCTGACCTGAAAACGCAGCGTATTAGCGTTCCAGGAACTCATCGCGGTGGCCAGCTCGGTGGAGGTGAAATTGTTTGCTGCCGCAGCGGTTTGACTCTGGCTGCACCATGGGGAGTTCAGGAGGGCAATGGAGTTGAAACCGCGCGGCACGAACGGCTGTCCATTCAGGAGGAACACATTGCCGGAGAGGGTAATGCCCACGATGGACGCCGGCGCTGGGGCCGCCGTTACGCTTATCAGCAGGACAATGCCGGCGACCATGCCCGCACGCGCCAGCCGTGGCCATGCTGAGACAGGCCCGCCAGCTTTGCGGAAAGCCACAATCCCCCCTCTTGTTTCCGCGAGTATCCTCTGCTGATGCTCCGCTGACAAGCAGTCAGGCCTGCCGGGGGGCGGGAATGCCGCCTGGAGGCGGGTTCTGCAGCAGCCACACCGGGTTGGACGTGGCGATGACGGCACCGGTGGCGGACACGACCTGCGTGCGCAAAAAACTGTCCGCCGAAGTATCCACGGCCTGTGTAACCGACCCGCTGCCAAGCTCGCTCGCGGAGTAGGACCCGATCAGCGCCGTGTTCGCGGTGAGCACGTTCTGCCCGGCGTAGTCCACAGCGCCCTGCACGATCTGGAGAGTGCTGCCGGCGGGCAGTCCCGTGGCTGCTGCCACGAGCTGGCGGGAGGTCACGCTGGACACGCTGACCGCGCCCATCGGGACCGAGCCGTCCACTAGCAGGTCCAGGGCCCCCCGGTAGGCGCTCAGTGACCCGCACCAGGCGCGGCCGGCCGCCAGCGCGGAGATCAGGTCGGCCATGCCGGTGCTTGCAGCCCACACGGACGTGATCCAGTTGTTGCCGATCCCATACCAGTTGTTGCCGTTGTGGTCGTCAGACACGCCGTTGCCGGTGAGCAACACCGCATTGCGCGACATGATGTCCCACAGGGCCAGGTGGTGGTTGAGGTCCACGCCCGCGCGCTGTTTGTAACCCACCTCCAGCAGATCCGCGCCGAGTGCCGCCGGGTTTCCGGCAGCGGGCAGCAGGGCACCCGCGAGCTGCGCCAGCAGCGTGTCCTGCTGCGCCTGCGGCAAAGCCGCGCCGTTCCCGCTGCCGTAGGGGTGGTTATAGGAGGCTAGCCCTCCGGCGGTGTGGATCTGTGGAATCACGGTGCTGGCAAGGAACGCCTGGTAGCTGGCGGGCGTCACGCCGGTGTAATCGGGCAGCGTCACGTTCGAGCCGAACCAGTTGACGTGCGGCAGATGCGGGCCGACCTCGGTGCCCTGCTGCTGCGCTACGTCCGGGTACTTGGCGGCCAGCACGGACATCATGTCCCCCTGCTGGCTGAAGAACGCCTGCCCGCTTACTGTGCGGTCCATCCGCAGGTAGTCGAAGTATCCCGAGACGAGATCCCCGGTGCTCACAGCCGAGAAGGTGAGCTCGAACAGGCCGAAATCCCGGTAGTCGAGGTCTGGCCAGAGGGTGGCGATGTCGCTGGACGGCGTGAGGGTGCAGGTTTGCCACGGCGACGTGACCGGGACCGTGATGATCCCGTTGTTGCCGCTGGCCGAAAGTGCGGGCGTCCCACCCGGAGTGAAGCGGTACGACAAGCTGTAGTTGCCAGCCGGCCTGCCGTTGGTGGCCGGGTGGTAGGACGTGGTGAGCAGCAGTTCCAGGTACCCCCGGGACCACCCGGTGCTCAGCAGCACGTCGATCAGCAGTGACTGGCCGGTCAGGTTGTCCCGGTAGTTCCAGTCGGAGGGTCCGCAGCTCGCGTAATACCCAAATTTCGCTGGACTGGTGCGGCGGGATTGAGCAGCCACGTGCAGGGCCCCGCCGCTTACCGGGTCGTTCGGGGAGCATGGGGTGGATACGATCCCGCCGGTGGAAGCGCCGGTATTCGGGCCGCTCTCGTGCTTCGACCACGACCACTTGCCACCCTGCCCGCTGGCCCCCAGTTCACTGAACGAGGTGAAGTGAGTCACGTCCCGGTAGTTGACGCCCTCCATCCGCCAGTCGTGATCGGTCCACCACAGCACATCCACCGCGTTCAGGGCCGCTTGGGCGAGGTGGGTGTCCATTGAGCCGTTGAACTCACTGAACGAGGAGTGGATATGCATCGCCATCGAATAAGCGGACGTGCCGTCTGCGGCGATGGCCCGGGCGGGCGAGCGCAACGGCAGCCGCGCAAACCGTGGCAGTAAGGCCACGGCAGCGGCCGACCCCGCAGACACCTGCAGGAATCCCCGCCTGGACATCCCAGGCTGGCCGACCGGAGGTGCGCTAATTCCCTGGTGATCGCCACACATCAGTCCCCCCACTCCGCACGTTTCTGGTGTGACTCTTCGAATCTAGGCAGGCCCACCTCGCCGCATCAAGAGATGCAAAGCCAAATTTATCGGTACTAGAAACATTAATTGGCAACAGACATCTTCGCTGCAAAACGCACGCCGCCTCGGGTCGCAGCCCGTGCCACGATGAGGCCGAGTCACCTGCCTGCCGATCGTGGGGGCGGCGAGGCTGATCGCTGGGCCCGCGGTCTTGGAGCCGGGTCGGGGTCCGGGCCCGGTCGGCTCGTGGTCGGATGGAGGTATGAAGGTCAGGATCGGTGTTTCGCTGGGCCCGGCTGCCGTCCCCGCGGTTTTCGCTGATGCGGTTGATCGTGTGGAAGCGCTGGGTGTGGATTCGCTGTGGCTGTCGGAGATGGTGTTCGGCTCGCTGGTGGAGCCGTTCGCTGGCATGGCGTACGCGCTGTCGCGCACCTCACGGCTGAAGGTCGGCACCGGTGTTGCGGTGCTGCCCGGCCGCCATCCGGTGCTGGTGGCCAAGCAGCTGGCGTCGCTGGCTGGGCTGGCGCCCGGACGGGTGCTGCCGGTGTTCGGCCTGCAGCCCGCCCGGCCCGCCGAGCGGGGACTGTTCGAGGTCCCCGCCGGGCGGCGCGCCGCCGTGTTCGAGGAGTCGCTGCGGCTGATCAGGCTGCTGCTGACGCAAGAAGAGGTGTCGTTTCGCGGCGAATTCTTCACCGTCGATGGTGCGCACATCGGGCCGTTGCCAGCCAAGCCGCTCGACATCTGGCTCGGCGGCAGCGCTCCCGGCGCGCTGAGCCGCGTTGGCCGGCTTGCCGACGGGTGGCTGGGCAGCTTGCTGACCCCCCAGGAGGCGCGGGCAGCGCGGGAAACCATCCAGGCCGCCGCCTGGGGCGTGGGCCGCGAGGTGGAAGCCGACCACTTCGGGATCAGCCTCGCGGTCGCACCCGGCGGTGGCGTTCCCGCCGACCTGGCTACCGCCATACGCCAGCGCCGGCCCGGCAGCGACCCCGCCGCGCTCGTGCCCGTGGGCTGGTCGGCGGCCAGGCGGGCGATCGAGCAGTACGTTCTCGCCGGGATCAGCAAGTTCGTCATCCGGCCCGCGGCACCGCCCGCATCGCTCGATGGCTTCCTCAACGACTTCGCCCGCGAGCTGATGCCACTGCAAACCTGACAGCGGCACGGCGGCGGCCCAGGCTCCCCGCCCAGCGAAACCCCGCTGCCGAACATGCACCAGACAGCGGCAAGAAAGGCTCACTGTGGCCACAGATCTTCTACCCTGTACCACGCCGCATCAGCCGTACCTTTTATCTACGCAATCCACTGCAGCGGTTAGCGGCCATACTTAAATCAGCCATTCACGCTAAGGTAAAGAATTCTCTATATTGTGCGGCTGAGCTGCTGAAACACCCTCAAGTCGATCCGCCGAGCCGCATCTTTGAGTGCGGTGCGCATCAAAGCGTTTCCGCAGGTCATCCGTAGTGCCCGGTCAAGATCATGGCACATCGAGACAAATACCTTGACAAGTGCGAGGGAAC
>Ga0207665_10003578_pt1 | contig 10383 bp, 9 predicted proteins | sample LARL112metaG_FD_184351 | JGI IMG/M metagenome (GOLD analysis project Ga0207665, IMG submission 184351) | Corn, switchgrass and miscanthus rhizosphere microbial communities from Kellogg Biological Station, Michigan, USA - LAR L11-2 metaG... | ecosystem: Host-associated > Plants > Roots >...
ACCACGCCCGTCAGCCGGCGCGCGATCGCCGCGAGGAACTCGTCACCGGTCACGTGCCCGAGGCTGTCGTTGATGCTCTTGAAGCGGTCCACGTCCACGAAGATCAGCGCGTGCGTCTTGCGGTCCAGCGCCGACCGCCGCAGCGCCTGCTCCAGCCGCTCCACCAGCATGCGGCGGTTCGCCAGGCCGGTGAGACTGTCGTAGAGGGAACCGGCTTTAGGAGGAAATTCGATAATACGGTCCCGCCTTTGGTATAAACGAACCACACCCCCGGGATAAAAGAGCTGCCCTCGGTGGAAGTTCTAAGAAAAATAGTAATTAGGGCCAATACGCCAGGCCGTGGCCTGCGCTCATCCGCAGGGCACCGTGACACCACGGCAGCTCGCAGGCCGGGCTTGGGCGGTCAGCCGGCCTCTTTTTACGCCCCGCATTCCACCCGCTTTGATGTAACGCAAAGGATTGCAGCCGCCGGGATACAATTTCGCCGCGTACGCGCTTGCGATTTCGCTGGCGGCGGCGCGGGCCTGTCGCCCGGCTCACGGCCCGGCATGCGGGCACCTCGGATGGCGCCCTGCAGACGGCGCGGCGCGAAAATGTTTCCTGGGGTGTCGATTCCGGCGGCCGGCGTTCGTGACCAGGGTGAGCTCGCCGGTCAGGACGCGGGCCGCAGGACAAGGAGATCATCATGGGCAAGCTAGTCGTGACCGAGTTCATCTCCCTCGATGGGATCATCGAAGACCCGGGCGGCGCCGAGGGCACCGAGCAGGGCGGCTGGAGCTTCCGTCACCCGGCCGACGAGGGCCAGGCGTACAAGGGCGAGGAACTGGAGCGCGCCGACGCCCAGTTGCTCGGCCGGGTCACCTATGAAGGGTTCGCCGCCGCCTGGCCAGCGATGGAGGACACCGCCGGCGGGTTCGGCAAGAAGATGAACGCGATGCCGAAGGTGGTCGTCTCGACCACCCTCACCGAGGCGGACTGGAACAACACCACGATCATCTCGGGCGACCTGGCCACCGAGGTCAACCGGATGAAGCAGCAGTACTCCGGCGACATCCTGGTCGCGGGCAGCGCGACCCTGGTGCACACGCTGACCAGGCTGGGCCTGGTCGACGAGTACCGGCTGATGGTCCACCCGGTCGTGCTCGGCAAGGGCAAGCGGCTGTTCGGCGAGGAGAACGCCGGCACGGACCTGGAACTGGTCGAGTCGCGCAAGGCAGGCCCGGACGTGCTGCTGCTGATCTACCGTCCGGCGAAGCCCACGGCAGCGTAAGGCGATAACCCCGGTCAGCCGGCCGGTGCGGCGTGCCGCCCGGCCGGTCAGGCCTTCGTGCCGTTCGAACGGTGCGCGGCGGCCTTGGCCAGCAGTTCCAGCTCGTCGACCAGGTAGCTGGCGAGCGTTTCGAGGTCCGGCACCAGCTCGCGGCAGCTCGTCAGCCCGAAATGCAGCTTGCCGAGGTAGCCCACCACGGTCATGTTCAGCCCCTGCCCCGCGGTGATCACCGACACCGGGTAATGGGCGAGCAGCTTGGCGCCGCACAGGTAGACCGGCACGTTCGGGCCGGGGACGTTGGAGATGGTCACGTTGAACGGCGGCAGCCGGTGCAGCAGCCCGGTGGCGAACACCACCCGTGCTGCCCTGGCCGTGAGCGCGGGCATCGCGAAGTCGCTGATCTGGTCGACCAGCCCCTGCGGTATGGCCGCCTGCTGCGCCTTCGCGGCCTGCGTCGCGGCGTGCGCAAGCTCCAGCCGGTTCTCCGGGTCCGTGGTGCTGGTGGGCAGCGCGGCCAGCATGGCGGAGACCTTGTTGCCCAGCGCGCCCTTGCTGGCCGGGTCCCGGACGGACACCGGGATCATCGCGATCAGCGGCGACTCGGGCAGCGCCTCGTGGTCGGCCAGCCAGCGGCGCAGCGCGCCCGCGCACATCGCCAGGACGACGTCGTTGACCGAGACCCCGTAGGTGTTCTTGACCGCCTTCACCACATCCAGGTCCACGCTGCGGAACGCCACCCGGCGGTGCGGCGTGATCGGCTGGTTGAACGGCGTGGCCGGGGCCCGGCCCGGGGCGGTCGCTATCACCTCGCCGTCGCCGCGGTTCAGGCCCAGGATCCCGCCGACGAGGCTGCTGGCGCCTGGCGCCAGGGTGGGCAGCACGCGCACCATTTCATTGGCAATACGAACGGTCTGCACGGGCCGCCATGCCAGCCGCACGGCGGCGAGCGCGGCCAGTGTGGCAGGCCCGGGCGGCCTGCCGGGCGTGAACGGCTCGCTGGGCGGCACCTCGCGGCCCGCCGGGCTCAGGTCGAGCAGAACGGTCAGCAGCTCCGCGCCGGACACTCCGTCAATCGCGGCATGGTGGATCTTCGTGTACACCGCGGCCCGCCGCTTGGCCAGCCCGGTGATCAGGTAGATCTCCCATAGCGGCCGGCTGCGGTCGAGCGGCCGGGCGTGCAGCCGGGCGATCTGCTCGGTGAGCTGGGCATCCGAGCCCGGCCGCGGCAGCGCGATCTCGCGGATGTGGTACTCGATGTCGAAGTCAGGGTCGTCGGCCCAGTACGGCTGGTCCAGGCCGAGTGGCACGTTGAGCAGCTTGCGGCGCAGCACGGGAACCAGCGGCAGCCGGTCCGCCATCACGTCGGTGAGCCGGGCCAGGGTCAGCGGCTGTGGCGCGTCCCTGGGGTCCAGCACGGAGACGCCGCCGACGTGGCCGGTGGCGTTGGCCGTTTCCAGGGCGAGGAAGGCAGCGTCCAGGCCGGTCAGTTGCTGCATCGCGATCCTCCTCGGCGAGACCCGTTCTGCCGGTTAAGGTCCACCCATCTGATCCTGAGCGATGATCATGGCGTTTTGGCTGCTATAGCGACCATATCGCCATGATCATCAACGGTGGGCGTGACTCGGAGCGAGTTCACAGGTCGTCCTCGGTGTTGCCGGGGCTGTCCTGTTCGAAGTACTTGCGGTCCTCCGCCTCCATCTCGGCCACGTCCGCGGTGACCGCCCGCTTGAGCTCGTCGAGCTTCGGGTCGGGACGATGGCCCCGCGGCATGACCAGGCGCTGGAACAAGCCCGGCCCGTCTCCGAGGTCGCGGTTGCGGAACCAGGAACGCAGGCCCATCGTTTGCTCCTCCGTCGATACCTTCGACCGTTCCCGCTCGGGCGCCGGTCCATGCCCGGCAGGCCGGGTCAGGTCGGTCTACCCCCACGACGCCAGGGTGAGGTACAGCAGGTACCCGTTCAGCACCACGATCACCGCGGTCACGCCGACGGCCGCGGCGCTGGTCGGGCGCCGGTTCACCAGCGGGCCCATGATGTCAGCGCGCCGGGTAAGCAGGACCAGCGGCACGAGCGCGAACGGGATGCCGAACGAGAGCACCACCTGCGACACCACCAGGCTGGCCGTGGGCGGCAGCCCGGCGGCGAGAACGATCAGGGCGGGCAGCATGGTCAGCCCACGGCGCACGAACAGCGGGATGCGCCGCCCGAGGAAGCCCTGCATGACCACCTGGCCCGCGTAGGTGCCGACGCTGGAGGAGGACAGCCCGGAGGCCAGCAGCGCGACCGCGAACGCGAGGGCGGCACCCCCGCCGGCGAGCCTGCCGAGCGCCTCGTGCGCCGCCGGGATCGTGTCGGCGCCCTGCCCGCCCGGCTGGCGCGCCAGCGACGCGGCCACGAACAGCATCGTCAGGTTGACCAGCCCGGCGGCACCGAGCGCGATGGCCACGTCGAGCCGCTGGAAGCGCAGTACCCGGAGCCGTTCGGCGTCGTCCCGGCAGGGCACCCGCGACTTGGTCAGCGCCGAATGCAGGTAGACCACGTGCGGCATCACGGTGGCCCCGATGATGCCCACGGTCAGCAGCAGACGGCCGCCGCCCAGCGCGGGGACCAGGCCGTGGCTCGCGGCGGCCGGGCTGGCGCCGACGGCCACCAGGTCGTAGGCGAAGCCGAGCAGGACCAGGCCGAGCAGCGCGGCGATGGCCAGCTCGAAACGCCGGTAGCCGCGCTGCTCCATGGCCAGGATGCCGAACGCCACCACCGCGGTGACCAGCCCCGCGGGCAGCAGCGGCAGCCCGAACAACAGGTTCAGGCCGATCGCCGCGCCGACGAACTCGGCCAGGTCGGTGGCCATCGCGACGAGTTCCGCCTGCACCCACAGGCCGAGGGACACCGCGCGGGGCAGGTGGTCCCGGCACAGTTCGGGCAGGTCCCGCCCGGTCGCCACGCCGACCTTCGCCGACAGGTACTGCACCAGCATGGCCATCAGGTTGGCCAGCAGGATGACCCAGACCAGGCTGTACCCGAACCGGGCACCCGCCGAGAAGTTGGTAGCGAAGTTGCCCGGGTCCACGTAGGCCACGGCGGCCACGAACGCCGGTCCGAGCAGCGCGAGCACACCACGCAGCCGGCCCGGGGCACGCCCCTGCCGGAGCAGGCGTCTCCCGCCGGAGACGGCGGCACGCGGCCTGACCGGGGAACCTGCCGACTGCGCGGCGCGCGCAGCCGGCAGGTCCAGGGCCGGGTCCGCGGCCACCGCGGCCGCTAACCGACCGAAGGGCCGAGGCCGAGCGACTGGGGCGTGCTGGCGTCGGGTGACGGCTGGTGCAGCCCCTCATCCAGCGGGCCGAACTCGGTCATCAGCGCGCGGCTGCCGCCCCACGGGGTTTGTTCCTCGGCGACCAGCGTGTTCGTGGTGAGCAGCAGGGCGGCCACGGACGCGCCGTTCTGCAGCGCGGACCTGGCCACCCGGAGCGGGTCGATGATGCCCATCTCGATCATGTTGCCGAACCGGCCGACCAGCGCGTCGAAGCCCTCGTCCCGGCCAGCCCCGGTGAGCCTGGCCACCACCTCCTCGCCGGAGTAGCCCGCGTTCGCGGCGATCAGGTACGTGGGCGCGGCCAGCACCTTCCGCACGATCTCCACGCCGGTCGCGTAGTCGTCCTTGACCTCGAGGTCGTCAAGGGCGGGCTCGGCGTGCAGCAGCGCGGCGCCGCCGCCGGCCACGATCCCCTCGGCCATCGCCGCGCGGGTGGCCGCGAGCGCGTCCTCGACCCGGTGCTGCAACTCCTTCAGTTCCGCGGGCGTGGGAGCGCCCACCTTGATCACCGCGACCTTGCCGGACAGCGCCCCGATCCGCTCGGTGAGCACGTCCTCGTCTACGCCGAACGTGGCCCGGTCCAGCTCCGCGCGGAGCTGGCCGAGCCGGAAGTCCACGTCGGCGGCCGAGCCACCGCCGTCGATGATCGTGGTCCGCTCCGCGTTGGCCCGTACCTGCCTGGCCCGGCCGAGCTGGTCCAGCGTCATCGTCTCCAGGGTGAACCCGGACTGCCTGCTGTACACGGCGCCGCCGGTGATCGCGGCGATGTCCTCCAGCTTGTGCAGGCGCCGGTCGCCGAAGCCGGGCGCGCGCACCGCCAGGCACTGGAAGATCCCGTTCACGTGGTTGTGCACCAGCATGGCGAGCGCGGTGCCCTCGACGGTCTCCGCCATGATCACCAGCGGCCGCGGCGCCCGCATGATCTTGTCGAGCAGCGGCATGAGCTGCTGCACCTTGGTGATCTTCTCGCTGCACAGCAGGATGTAGGGGTCGTCAACGACGGCTTCCAGGCTGGCCGGGTTCGTCACCAGGTACGGCGACAGGTACCCGTTGTCGATCTCGAAACCCTCGACGAAGTCGACCGTCATCCCGTGCGCGGCGGACTCCTCGACGGTCACGATGCCGCCGTCGCCGACCGTGTGCAGCGCCTTGGCGATCACCGCGCCGACCGCCTCGTCGTCGTTCGCGGAGATCGCGGCCACCCGCGCGTAGTCGTGCTCGGTCCGCACCGGGTAGGCGACGCTCTGCAGATGCTCGACCAGGCGTGCCACGGCCATGTCGATGCCGCGCTTGACCAGCACCGGGTTGGCGCCGTCGCCGATGGCCCGCACGCCCTCCTGCACGATCGCCTGGGCGATGACCGTCGCCGTGGTGGTCCCGTCGCCGACGATGTCGTTGGTCTTGATCGCCGCTTCCTTGACCAGTTGCGCGCCCATGTTCTCGAACTGGTCCTTCAGGTGGATCTCCCTGGCGATCGTCACGCCGTCGTTGGTGACCACCGGGGAGCCGGTGATCTTCTCCAGGATCGCGTTGCGGCCCTTGGGCCCCAGCGTCGACTTGACCGCCTCCGCTAGCTGGTCCACACCGGCCAGCAGCAAGGCGCGCGCCTCGGCGCCGAAACGCAGTTCCTTGGCCATTGCTCCTCCTTAAGGCCGGCGGTCAGGGGACGAGGATCGCCCGGCCGCGGACCCGCCCCGCGTCCAGGTCGGCGAACGCCTCGACGGCGGCCTCCAGCGGGTACGTCCGGGTGTGCAGGGTCACCCTGCCGCCCTCGGCCAGGGCCATGAGTTCGGCGAGGTCGTTGTAGGTGCCGACGATGTTCCCGATGACGTTGCGCTCGGTGGAGATGATGTCGAGCGTGGGGACCTGCACCGTGCCGCCGTAGCCGATGACGAAGTAGGACCCGCCGGCGCCGGTCATGGCCCACCCGTCGGCCTCGGCGCCCTGCTCGGCCACGAAGTCGAGCACCACGTGCGCGCCGCGGCCGCCGGTAAGCTCGCGCACCGCCTCGACCTGCGTGCCGTCGGCCACCACGGTGTGGTGCGCACCGATCTGGGCAGCCAGCTTGAGCGCCTCGGGGTTGCGGTCCACCACGATGATCGTGGCGGCGGTGAGCGCGGCCAGGCACTGCACGCCGATGTGGCCCAGGCCCCCCGCGCCTATCACGACCGCCGTCGTGCCCGGGTACAGGAGGGGGATGGCCTTGCGTACCGCGTGATAAGCGGTGATGCCGGCGTCGGCGAGCGCGGCGACGTCGGCCGGCTGGGTCTTCGGGTCGAGCTTCACGCACGCGCGCGCCGACGTGAGCAGGTACTCGGCCATCCCGCCGTCGTGCGACAGGCCGGGGAACGAATTGTCGGTGCAGTGCATGTCGTCGCCGGCCCGGCAGGCGCGGCACAGCCCGCAGGTCGGCGTGGGGTGCAGGATCACCGTGTCGCCGACGGCCACGTTGGTGACCGCGGAGCCGATCTCGTGCACCCAGCCGGCGTTCTCGTGGCCGAGCGTGTAGGGCAGCGCGGGGTGCATCGCCGCGTCCCACTGCCCCTCGATGATGTGCAGGTCGGTGCGGCAGACGCCGGCCCCGCCGATCTTGATGACAACGTCGAGCGGGCCCTTGACGCTTGGCTCGGGCACCTCGTCGACGACGGGCTGCTGATGGTAACCGTGGATCCGGACAGCCTTCACTGGGCTTTCCTCTCCTCCTCGGGGGCCTGTCCCAGGCCCGCGGAGTCGTATCTGTGCCGCAGCATGCCGCGGCAGATGCTGCTGTTCGCCTCGATGCTGATCCGCGTGGACCTGGCCCGCCGCAGGTGCAGCGGGACTGCGTCCTCGGTGATCCGGGCCCCCGTGACCGGATCTATCAGCAGCGGCGCCCCTGGCTCTGCGGGCAGGCCAAGCTCGGCCCGCCGCTGCCACAGCCGGTCAAGCGCGGCGGACGCCGGCGCCTCGCCCAGCGTCATCGCCAGCAGCGCGGCCCGGCTGGTCCCGGCGGCCAGCAGCGGCCGGCACACCTGGTCGGTGCCGGCCAGCACGGCCTTGCGCAGGAAGTCCGCGCGCAGCCCGTGCAGTTCGCTGACGGCCTCGCCGTCGAACGACGCCGCGAAGCCCGCCCGCGCGGCCACGCCGCCGTTGATCGCATCCGAGGCGAAGTGGTCCTCAAGGACCACCTCGGTGCTGCGCACTCCCGTCACCCCGCTGACCGCGTCGTAGGCGTCGGCCACCATGAGGAAGGCGAAGTTGGGCGCGCAGAAGTAGGTGGGCAGGCGCAGCCTGACCCGCGCGTCTCCGTCGGCCGAGACGGTGCACGACGTGACGAAACCGAGTGCGGTGATCGGCTCGTCAAGCTCCGGATCGCGCACCGTGGCCAGCGCCGCCAAGGCGTGGCCGGCCGTAGAGGAGGCCCTGGAGGAGGAGCCGCCAGGGCCTCCCGCGCGGCTGGTTGCCGGGGCCGTCATGCCCCCGCAACCAGCTGGGCGTCATCCTGCGCGGCCGGGGTGCCCGCGTCGGCCGGGAGCCGGAACTCCGCGGGCACGTCGATGCCGTACAGCTTGGCCGCGTTCAGGCCGAGGATCTTCTTCTTGCCCGCGACACCCAGCCGCGGGTAGTCGGCGAAGTCTTCGGAGTCGGGGAAGTCCCAGTCCACGAAGCCCTCGACCTGCCACTTGGGTTCCCAGATGGCGTAGTCGCTGCCGAACAGCATCTTGTCCTCGCCGACCCAGAACAGCAGCTCGCCCATGACCCTGGCGAAGAACCTGGGCCGGGCGTGCATCAGCGCGCCGATCACCACGGCCAGGCCCGCGTACACGTTCGGCTCCTGCGTGGCCATGTAGCAGAAGTCATCGATGCGGGGCAGCCCCACGTGCTCGACGATGAAGTTCAGGTCGGGGAAGTCGGTCGCGGCGTGGTCCACGTCGGCCACGTCGAACGCGTCCTTGTCCAGCGGCCAGATCGTCGGGCCCTTGTGCACGTGGACGTTCTTGATGCCCAGTTCCCGGCACACCTCCAGGTACCGGTAGGCGCCCGGGTCGGTGAGCTTCCAGCCCCGGGAGCCGGCGTTCCACTCGGCGGTGTACAGCTTGCAGCCCGTGGAGCCGAACCGCGCCACGTTGCGCCGGAGCACCTCAAGGCCCTCGTCACCGTCCCGCGGATCCCAGCGGGTGTTGTAGACGAACCTGCCCGGGTGCTTCTCGCCCATCAGCGCGTTGCGCTCGGTGGTGTTGAAGCCCTCCTTGTACCACTCCTTCAGGTAGGTCGGCTGGAACACGGCCACGTCCACATAGCCGTCCTCGAAGACGTCCTTCATCAGGTCGTCCTCGGAGTACTTCTGGAAGTGCTCCAGCGACCAGTGCGTCTCCGGCGGGCCCAGGCCCATGTAGGCGTGGAAGCATTCGATCCAGCCCTTGGCGTACTGCTCCGCCCCGGGCACCCAGTTGTCCGGGGCGGCGTTCCAGTAGTGCATGTGGCCGTCTACCACGAAGTACTTCTCGCCGTTCTTCTCGTACACCGTGTCTCCTCCTTGCCAAGCGATCTCGCGGCCTGCGGTCCTCGCTACGCCGACACCGGCGTGAGGTCGAAGCCGAGGTAGTCGGCGGCGTCCTCCGGGTTGGCGAACATGATCGTCCGGTCGTCGGTGTGCACCATCCGGCCGTAGTGGGTCGACATGGACTCCTCGAACTCGGCCGCGTTGAACCAGCCCGGCTCCTCGCCGGCCGCCTCGTCGACGTCGGCGTAGACCACGTCGAACCTGCCCTTGCCGTCCACGCGCATCATCGACGGCAGCCAGGTGACGGTGACGTTGGGCAGCTTCTCCATCACCTGGGCGACGACTTCGCCGACCTGGTTGTTCATGAGGGTGAACCCGCACATGTTGGACGCGGTGTTGTTGGCCTTGAACGGGCTTTCCGCGGTCTTGAACGTGGTCACTGAGCCAGCTCCTTCGGTACATCCAGGCCGAGCGCGGTCACGATCCCGGCGAAACGGTTCTTGGCGGCGTCGAGGCCGTCCTCGAATCGCGGCGGCTTGGCGTCGGGCTGCGACCAGAGCGGCTGCAGCTTGCGGGCAGCGTCGATGGCCCGTGGCACCCAGAGCCCCAGCCACTCGCCCAGGTACCGCTTGTTGTGGTCGGCGAACTCACGGTCGGCGGTGAGCAGCTCGAACATGGCCGTGGTGTACCGCAGGTCCCGCTCGGCGAAGTCGTACTCCGCGGCGCCGACGATGGTGGGCGTGACGAAGTCGCCGTTTCTGGGAGCCGCATGTTGGACCAGGCTGCTACGGAACAGCTCGCCGACCAGTGGCTCGAACACCACGTTGGCCGCGAAGATGGCCTCGCACCAGTCGTCGATGCCGGTGAGCTGCTCGGCGGTCTCGCGCACGCCCTGCCAGGCCGGGTCGGTGTTCCAGGTCTCGATGTGCGCGGTGCCGTCGAAGCCGTCGATCTCCTCGCTCAGCGTCAGGTTGTACAGGGCCAGGTCCTGCGCCGCCCGGATCCGGTGCATGCTGTTCACCGAGATCGCGTTGTTGTGCATGTTCGTCGGCGCGCGCCGGTTGGCGTTCGCGTACAGGTAGAGCCCGAGCCCGTGGTCCACGTGCATCCACGCGCCGATGTTGCGCTCGACGAACCGGACCCAGTTCCGGTTCCACTGCTCGAACGCCTTGCCGTAGCGCGCGTTGTCGACGTTCTGGTTGACCTGCCGCACGACGTTGGCGTTGTACCGGTAGAGGGTGAGCTCCCACTCTTCGTTCGGGTCCCGGAACTCGTGCCAGCCGAGCGCGGGCCAGTCGTAACCCTTGCCACCGGA
>Ga0207665_10003580_pt1 | contig 10383 bp, 6 predicted proteins | sample LARL112metaG_FD_184351 | JGI IMG/M metagenome (GOLD analysis project Ga0207665, IMG submission 184351) | Corn, switchgrass and miscanthus rhizosphere microbial communities from Kellogg Biological Station, Michigan, USA - LAR L11-2 metaG... | ecosystem: Host-associated > Plants > Roots >...
CCTGAAGAAGAAGATCGTCGAGTAGCCGCGCTTCGCAGCGACACGCCATGCGGGCCATCACCCCTCGCCAGGTGAAATGGCGTTAACAAGTCCTTAATGCACCGGTCCTACAGTCGCAGGGAAGCGACCTGTGAAGATATGCTGGAATGGCGAGAACGGCTGCCGCGAAAAATGGCCCGCTTCTCCGCGCCTTCGCGCGGAGTTGTGGCGGCTGGCTGCGTGCGTTCGGCCTGGTGTCGCTGCTGCTTGTCCCGGGGGTGCCCGCTGCGGCGCAAGGTGATGCGGCCAGGGCCGAGCCGGTCAAGGGCGAGGCGACGTTCTCGGCCGCCAATGGCTATGCCCGGCTGATCCTGAAATTTGCCGACGATGTCACGACCGAGGTGGTCAGCGCCGGCCAGATCCTGGTGATCCGCTTCAACCGCCCGGTCGATGTTCCGGTCGAAACCCTGGGCGACGCGGTGCCGAGCTACGTGTCGTCGGCCCGGCGCGATCCCGACGGCACCGCGATCCGCCTGTCGCTGGTGCGCAAGGTGCGCATCAGCACCATGGCGGCGGGCGAGCGGGTGTTCGTCGACATGCTGCCCGATGGCTGGAGCGGTGCGCTGCCCAGCCTGCCGGCCGAGGTCGTGCGCGAACTCGCCGAGCGGGCGCGCGCCGCCGAGCGCGCACTGCGCCTGCAAAAGGCCGCGGCCGAGGCGCAAAAGCTTCCGCCGATCCGGGTCCGTGCGCTGGTGCAGCCGACCTTCGTCCGCTTCGTGTTCGAGATGCCTGACGGCATCGGGGCCTCGTCGGTGCTGAATGACCAGAAGCTCGTCGTGCAGTTCTCCGGCATCCTCACGTTCGACCTCGCCGACGCCAAGGTCGCAGCTCCGCCGAACGTCGCCTCGATCGAGCAGAAGGTCGATGCCACCACGACCTCGGTCGAGATCGCGCTGATCGGCGACGTCAATGTGCACGCGTTCCGCGACGAGAAGAATTACATCGTCGACGTCGCGTTCCAGCAGCCTGACAAGAAGGAAACGCCGCCTCCCGTGGCCGACGCGTCGCACGGCGCAAAGCCCGCCGGCGCGAACAAGTCGAAGGAAAGGGACTCGGCGCTGCATCAGGAGATCACGCCGCCGACCTCCGAGACGATCGCACGCCAGATGAAGATGAGCCCCCAGGAGGAGGCGAAAGCGTCTGCGGCACCCGAAGCGAAAGCGGAGGCTGCACAGGAGCACGCGCCGCCGATCAAGGCCGACGCCAAGTCTGAGGCAAAGTCTGAGGCAAAGTCCGAGGCAAAGTCTGAGGTAAAGCCTGAGCTAAAGTCCGAGGCGCGGGCTGAGGTCAAGCCCGAAGCAGCGCCTGAGGCCAAGCCCGAGGTCAGGTCCGAGGTGCACGCGGAAGCGAAGGTCGACGTGAAGCCCGAGCCCAGGGCTGAGGAGGCTGCGAAAGCCGCGCACGAAACGCCCAAGGCCGAACACGCGGAGGCGGCGAAGAAGCCGGCCGAGGCCGCGGCGAACGCATCGATGGCGGCACCCGCGGGCAAGGTCGATGCGGTCAGGGACAGCGATGGCCTGCGCCTGACATTTTCCTTCGCGTCGTCGACGGCTGCGGCATCGTTCCGTCGCGGCGACACCATCTGGCTGGTGTTCGATGCGGCGCGGCCGCTCGATCTCGAGCCGATCCGCACCAAGGCCGGCGCCATCATCGGCGACGCCAGCCTGGTGCCGCTCGAAAAAGGCCAGGCCCTGCGGATCCATCTCAATCGCCCGCTGATGCCGTCGCTGACCTCGGACGACCGCGCCAGCGGCACGCAATGGACGCTGATTCTCGCCGACAAGGTGCAAAACGCGCCCCTGCCGCTCGCGCTGGTTCGCAACATCACCGATCCGGCGCACGCCAATGTCGCGGTGTCGCTGTCCGGTCCGGGCCAGTTGCATCGGCTCGTCGATCCCGACGCCGGCGACACGCTGATGGTGGTGACCGCGCCGCCGCCGATCCGCGGCTTCGTCAAGCGGCAGGATTTCGTCGACTTCACGGTGCTGGAATCCGTGCATGGCGTCGCGATCCGTCCGAACTCGGACGACGTCGCCGTCGAGCTTGGGCCGGACAAGATCATCGTCGGCCGGCCCGGCGGGCTGACGCTGTCGTCGGTCGGCACCGCCACCGAGCGGGCGCCGACCGCGGTGCGGCCGCTGTTCGACATCGACGACTGGCACAAGAACCAGGAGGAGGGCCTGGTGCCGAGGCTCGATGCGCTGATCGCGCAGGCCGCGAACGCCACGCCCGACCAGCGCTCGCAGGCCAGGCTCGAACTCGCCCGCTTCTACATGGCGCGCGGAATGTACCAGGAGGCGCGGGGGGGCACCAATCTCATCATCTCCGACGGCGATCCGCGGACCGATCAGTCCGTCGTGCTGATGATCCACGCGATCGCGAGCATTTTGATGGGGCGACCTGACCAGGGCATGAAGGACCTCGCAAGTCCCGCGATCGGCAACAACTACGACTCGCAATTGTGGAAGGGGCTGGCCTTTGCCCGGCAGGGCCGCTGGACCGACGCGCGCGAAAAATTCAAGAATGTCGAGTTCGCGATCGCCTCGCTGCCGCTCGAGCTGCAGCGCCTCGTCACGATGGACGCGATGCGCGCCTCGCTCGAAGTGAAGGATTTTGGCGGTGCCTCGAAGCGGCGCGCCGAGCTCGAGGTGGTGGGGGTGCCGCCGGACATGAAGCCGTCGTTCGCGGTGCTGCGCGGCCGCCTTGCCGAAGCGCTTGGCCAGGACATGGACGCGCTCGACGACTACACCTCGGCGATCAAGTCGCCGAACCGGGAGGCGGCGGCGGAGGCCAAGCAGCTCGAGGTCGCGCTGAAACAGCGGCGCAAGGAGATCGACCAGACCGACGCGCTGCACGAGCTCGAGACGCTGTCGGTGACCTGGCGCGGCGATGCGATCGAGCTCAGGACATTGCAGATGCTGTCGCAGATCTACAGCGACACCTCGCATTATTTCGAGGCGCTGGCCGCGGCGCGGCAGGCGAGCAAGCTGGCGCCCAATTCCGAGATCTCGCGGCAGGCCCAGGATGCGGCCTCCGACCTGTTCTCCGACATCTTCCTCAGCGCCAAGGGCGACGAGCTGCCGCCGATCGAGGCGCTCAGCCTGTTCTACGAGTATCGCGAGCTGACGCCGATCGGCCGGCGCGGCGACGAGATGATCCGCCGCCTCGCCGACCGCCTCGTCGCGGTCGACCTTTTGGACCAGGCGGCCGAGCTGTTGCAGTACCAGGTCGACAAGCGCCTGGAAGGCGCGGCGCGGGCCCAGGTCGCAGCCAAGCTTGCGATGGTCTATCTGACCAACCGCAAGCCCGATCGCGCCATCCTGGCGCTCCGCTCCACACGGATCGCCGATCTCAATGGCGAACTGCGCCAGCAGCGGCTCCTGCTCGAGGCGCGGGCGATGAGCGACGTCGGGCGCCATGACCTCGCGCTCGACATCGTCTCCAACATCGGCGGCCGCGAGGCGATCCGGCTGCGTTCGGACATCTACTGGGCGGCGCGGCGCTGGCGCGAGGCGGCGGAGCAGATCGAATTGTATTACGGCGACCGCTTTCGCGATTTCAAGCCGCTCAACGCCGCCGAGCGCAGCGACGTCCTCCGCGCGGTGGTCGGCTACGCGCTGGCCGAGGACGCCATCGGGCTGGCGCGATTCCGCGAAAAATATGCGCCGCTGGTGACCGGCGAAGCCGACAAGATCGCCTTCGACGTCGCCAGCAAGCCGGCCTCGGGCTCCAGTGCCGAGTTCGCACAGATCGCAAAAATGGCCGCGAGCGTCGACACGCTCGACGGCTTCCTGCGCGAGATGAAGGTCCGCTTCCCGGACACGGCGACCAAGCCTCAGGCGGAAAGCGCAAGCGCCGAGCACACCGCCGCGACGCTGCCCGAGATCGCCGGCCTGCGGCGCGTCGGCGCGACCCGGTAGGATCCGCCGTCCTGCCGGCCCCGCGGATACCGTAAGATTACGGATCGCGAAATTAGCTCCGGCTTCAACTTTGGCTCGCCATGCTTGCAAGACGATGAGGTCGGGGACGCGGTGCCCGCCATTTGAGCCTGTGCTTCACGGCCTCGCCGGAAGACACTTGGTCTCGCGTTTTTGAGACGATCGGATGCCGCGCCGAGAGGGCTCGGATCGGGTGGTCGCGATAGGCGACCAGCCAATGGCTTGGCCGAAAGCTAAGGGACCTCGGAGCTCAGGCGGGTCGATCGGGATGCCAACCCCTTTTGAGGGATGCGCGCCGATGACAGAAGCTGATCAGTCGTTCGAGCGGATCCAAAGCTATCTCAAGCGCATCTCGCTGCAGGCGCGCAAGAACCTGCTTGCCGAGATCGAGCGGATGCAGATGTACGGCGAGACGATGCCCGGCGCCGACGTCCTGCTCGCGCTGCTGCACGCCGAGTTTCGCGGCAGCGGCGAGACTCATGATCGCCTCGGCAATCCGTCGCGGCATTTCTTTCAGCCGATCGAGGCCCTGTTCGTCAATCGTCCGGCGGAGCGGACCTGTCCGGCGCAGATTTCACGCGGCTCGCTGTCGCCGATCTGGGAATGGATCAGCAATAATCTCCTGCCGACCATGGCCCGCGACTACAGCGACACGATGAAGGATGCGCTGGTCATGGGCGACGCGCCGAAGGCGCGGGCCGTCGCCAGCGATTTCCAGTTCAAGGTGCTGAAATCCTTCGCAGGCGTTCTCGACACCGATGAAGGGATCAGGCGTGCGCGGAAAGGCCTCGCCCAATACACCACCTCCCGGGCCGCCTTCGATGACCTGACGAAGGTCATGGCCGCGCTGCAGGTTCGTGATGCGCTGGACAGGCTGAGCCGGTCCTTGCCAGCCCGGATCGATGACCTCCACGGCAAGGTGCTCGCCAATGTCAGGGGTCTTTTGGATGCCTTCGCAGCCGAGCAGGGCGGCGAGGCCGTTCCGTTCGCCCTGGCGTTCGTTGCCAGGCACCTGACCAAGAGGTGGCAATTGATCCGGCTCGCGACCTCGACGGCGGAAGGCAGCGGAGCTGCCGCGATTGCCGGCTCGCGCTTCGCGATGAGCATCACCATCGTCCTTGACTACCTCGACGACGTCAGAATCGGCTTGAAGCAGGCATTGAGGAGCGATCGCATTCAGGTCGCCAGGGAAAATCTCGTCGACATCTACGATATCGAAACCGCGCTCAGGGACGAAATCGGCCATATCGAGACCTCCGACTGGGGGCGGACGCTCGACGGCCTGATTGCCCAGGTCGCTGCCGATCTCGACGCCGAGTTCCACCGGCTTCCCGAAGGCACCCACCACGTTCTGGAATCGGTGCATCGCCACGGCCATGGCGCGCTCGCATCGCTGGTGCGCAAGGGGCGCCATGCGCTGCAGGGGCTCGTGTCGCAGTAGCGGCCTTTGCTTCCCAGGCCCGCGGCGCGTCGGTGCGACCCGCAGTCCTTCATCCTCTCGACAAGGCCGCGCCAAAACGGCAACTTGACCGGGCTCAAGGCATTTCTGGTAGCGATCGCGCATGACCTTGAGAGGACAGCCGGAGGAAAACCGTCCCATGAGCAAGCCCGCCAAGACCGCAGCCGAACTCATCGCGATGGCGAAGGCCGAGCTGAAGGTTCACGCCGACTGTCCGGACGGGATGGTGATCTCGCTGATCCGCGACGGCGACTCCTGGGAATTCCGTGCCAGCGCCGATGAGGCGACCGTCGCCAAACCCGGCTATCCCGAATGCGTCGCGATGCTGGTGCAGATCGGCGACCATCTCGCCAAGCAGTATGACGCCATGGAATGAGCGCGCCCGGGTCGAGAGTGCCCCGCGCCGTGATCGTGCCGATCCCCGGATGATCCCGGACATGTCCAGCGTCCGATCAAGGTGCGCGCTGTCCGTAGCTGCACGGCCGCAATGCTGCGGCACGGGAAATTAGCCGCCACTTCAGCTTTCGCTCACAAGCTTTGTGGAACCGGCAAGGAACCTGTCTTGCCTTGCCGGCATAGTTGAGCACTTTTTAAAGACGATCAGTGCCCTCCGCGTGGGCTCGGATGCGGTGGTGGCGATAGGCGACCAGAACCGCGGGTCAAGGCGGGTTGATCGGGATGCAAGAACCTCAAGGCACTACACCGATGTCGGAAGCTGAGCTGCCATCCGAGCGGGTCAAGAAATACCTGCAGAACATCTCGCCGCAGGCGCGCAAGAACCCTGCTCGCCGAGATCGAGCGGATGCAGATGTATGGCGAGACCATGCCGGGTGGCGACGTGCTGCTCGAACAGCTGCGTGCCGAGTTTCGGGGCAGCGGCGAAACCCACGACCGCCTCGGCAATCCGTCACGGCATTTCTTCCAGCCGATCGAGGCGCTGTTCGTCAACCGTCCGGCGGAGCGAACCAATCCGGGGCAGATCTCGCGCGGCTCGCTGTCGCCGATCTGGGAATGGATCGCCAATGATCTGCTGCGGACTATGACCCGTGACTACAGCGACAAGGTGAAGGACGCGCTGATCAAGGGCGATGCGCCGAAGGCGCGCACCATCGCCCGTGACTTCCAGTCAAAAGTGCTCAAATCGCTCGAAGGCAGCCTCGACAGCGACGACGGGATCCGGCGCGCGCGGAGCGCGCTTGCCCAATACACCGCGTCTCAGGCCGCCATCGAGGACGTCCGGAAAGTCATGACCGCGCTGCGCGTGCGGGATGCGCTGGAGAAACTGGATCGGGCGCTGCCACCCAAGGTCGACGAACTTCACGGCAAGGTGCTCGCCAATGTCAGGGGATTTCTGGATGCATTCGCCGCCGAGCAGCGGGGCGGGGCGCTGCCTTTCGCGCTCGCGCTCGCTGCCAGGCATCTAAAGCGGAGATGGCAGCTGGTTCGGCTCGCGACCTCGACCGCGCAGGGGCGGGGTGCTGCCGCGGTCGCGGGATCGCGCTTTGCGCTGAGCGTCGCCATCGTGCTGGATCACCTCGACGACCTCAGGCTCGGATTGAAGCAAGCCCTGCGGAGCGACCGCCTTCAAGTCGCCAAGGACAATCTTGCCGACATCTACGAGATTGAAACCGCGCTCAGGGACGAAATCGGCCACCTCGAGACGTCCGACTGGGGGCGGACGCTCGACGGCCTGATGGCCCGGGTCGCCGCCGACCTTGACGCAGAGTTCCACAGGCTGCCCGAGGGCACCCAGCACGTCCTGGGAGCGCTGCACCGTCACGGCGCGCAAGGCGGCCTCATCGTGCTGATGCGCCGGGGCCGCGACGCGCTGCGCAGCTTCGTCACGCATTAAGCTCGTCATGCCCGCGCTTTGTCGCGGGCATCCACGTCTTTCTTCCTTGTCGCGTCAAAGACGTCGATGGCCGGACCAGCCCGGCCATGACGACGTGGAAGTGCCTGTGCGAATGTTTCGCGGTCGCCGCGCAGAGCCTTTTCCGTTCCGATTGAATCGGAACGGAGGCTCTAGATTTTAGTTTTGACGCGTTTTCTTCACGCGAACCAGTGCCCACTTCGCTCGAAAACGCTCTACCCCCCGTAGCTCTGCACCAGGCTGCCGGCGACCAGTGACCAGCCGTCGACCAGGACGAAGAAGATCAGCTTGAAGGGCAGCGACACCACGACCGGGGGCAGCATCATCATGCCCATCGACATCAAGACCGAGGCGACCACGAGGTCGATAATCAGGAAGGGCAGGAACAAGAGAAAGCCGATCTCGAAGGCGCGCTTCAGCTCCGAGATCATGAAGGCGGGCACCAGGATGCGAAGCGACATCTCCTCAGGGGTTGCCGGAGGCGGCTCACCCGAGAGGTCCATGAACAGTTTCAAGTCCTTCTCGCGCACGTTCTTTTCCATGAAACCGCGGAGCGGACCCGAGGCGCGCTGCAGCGCCTCCTCGACGGTGATCTGATTGGCGATCAGCGGGCGAATGCCTTCGTCATAGGATTTTTGCAGCACCGGGCCCATCACGAAGGCGGTCAAGAACATCGCGAGCGCTATGATGACGGAGTTCGGCGGTGCGGTCGCCGTGCCCATCGCGGTGCGCAGCAGCGACAGCACCACCACGATCCGGGTGAACGACGTCATCATGATCAGGATCGACGGCGCGATCGAGAGCACCGTCAGCAGCGCGATCAGCTGGATCGCGCGCTCGGTCACGCCGCCGCCGCCCGCACCGCCGAGATTGATGCTGATGTCCTGCGCGGATGCAGGCCCCGCCAGGCCTATGAGCCCCGCCAGGCCTACAAGCGACGCCAGGCCTGCGAGCGTCGCCAACACGACAACCGCCGTCAGCGCGGAGAGCGCTGCGGTGGTTGTCAGGGAGGCGAGAATGAAAACTCTACGCGGGGAACGCGCGCGGCTCACGAAGACGATGACTTCGAGCGGCCGAGCAGCGAGGCCATTTCGTCTTCGAGACTGTCAAAGGCACTCGGCGAGGCCGCGGGAGCCGGCGGGGCTGGCGGTGCGGGCTCGCTCCGCGGTGTTGCCGCGCGTTGCGGCTGGGGCTGCGGTGCGGGCTCGGGTGCGACCGGCGGTGAAGCCGGCTCGCCCGGCGGACGGCGCAACGCGGCTTCCAGCCGCTGCGCCATTTCCGCAAGGCTCTGATCGGCGCTCGGCGGCAGCGGCGGTGCGGACGGCCGCTCGCGCTCGGCGGCAGGTGCACGGAGTGGCGGCGGCTTTGGGGCCTCGCTCGGCCGTGGTGCGCGCGGCATCATCGATTCGGCGCGCGCAGGAGCGCGCGGCGGCAGTTCGGCGCGCTGCGGCAACGGCTCAGGCCGCGCTGGCGGCTCGCCACGCAGCGGCGGTTCGCCCCGAAGTGGCGGTTCACCCCGTTGCTCGGCACGCACCGGGGCCTCGGGACGGAGCGGGGGCTCGGGGCGCAGTGGCGGTTCGGAACGCGGTTCCGGGCGGCCGATCGGCTCCAGGGCAAATCCCGCGAGCGGGTCGCGGCGTTCGCCGGGCATCGGCGTCGGCCGCCGCAGCTCTTCGGCAAAGGCGGGACGCGCGGGCCGCGGAGGCAGCTCAGGCATCGGCGGTAGCGGCGGCATCGCGGGGATCGCCGGCTCGGCGTCTTCGTCGCCACCGCTCCAATTGGCGGCCTCGGGCAGCGGCACCAGGCGCGGTGGAGCCTCCGTCGGGACGGCTGGAGAGGCGCGGTGCGGCAGCTGTTCGCGCGCCGGCATCGCGCGCACGATGTTGGATTCCACGACGATGTCGCTCGGGCCGCCGATCATCAGGAGATGTTCGACATTGTCGCGCCGCACCAGCACCAGGCGCCGCCTGCCGTCGACGGCGGCGGCATCGATGACGGCCAGGCGCGGCATGCGCCCGCGATTGGCCGTGGTGCCGAGTCGGTTGCCGGCAAAGCGGCGAAGCAGCCAGAACACGACGCCGATCAGGGCCAGGACGGCTACGAACGCAAAGAAAAATGTCACTGCCTGCATGCGATGTCCCCGCAACTGCCGTTCATCCAGTTTCTCATCTGCCGCACGCGCATCGGCTGCGCGCGACAGCAAAGGGGCGCGAAGCGCCCGAAACTGGAACTCGTGTGACGGACCGAGAGATTCGCCCCACCGAATACCGGCGAGTTCTCATAGCGAATGTCGGGTCCCAAGCCACACGAGAATCGAAGTTTTCCCAGTGTCTTTCGGCTCTGACATTCGTAACCGAACTCAACCAAAAATGATACGAATGTCAGAACCGGGACACCAGGTCCTAATGGCCCTCGGCAGGAAGTGCCTGCCCCGGCCAATCCCCTTAATAACCCATGAATCGGCCGAACCAAAATTACTTCTTCGCATCGAGGTCCCCGCTAAGTGACGGGGTTAACGCGGTTTTCGCTGCCAACCGGCGGCGTGAAAATGGTCTGAAACAGCCCCCTGTGGGCATCTTTTGAGCTCTCCACAGGGCCCGGGCTTAACCGGCCGTTAACCATACACGCGGCAAATTCTGCCTACCTCCGAAGCCGTTCCGGCGCGGAGTGACAGCGGAGTGGCGCGATGTCCATCGGCGATCTTCCGGTTCTGAACGCGTTGCGCACCAAAATGCAGTGGCATCAGGAGCGGCAGCGCGTCCTGGCCGAAAACGTCTCGAATTCCGACACGCCGAACTTCCGGCCGCGCGACCTCGTGGAGCCGAAATTTCAGGCATCGGGGATGCCCAAGGGAACCACGGGGCCGCTGCCGATGGCGCAGACCAGCACCGCCCACATGGCGTCCGCCAGCGGCGCGCCGACCTTCGACCAGAACAAGAGGGTCGGTTTTGAGACCCGCCCGGCAGGCAACGCCGTCAACCTCGAGGAGGAGATGATGAAGGTCTCCGCCAACCAGATGGATTTTGCCGCGGTCAGCGCGCTCTACAGCAAGAGCCTGCATCTCATCAAGACGGCGA
>Ga0207665_10003581_pt1 | contig 10381 bp, 9 predicted proteins | sample LARL112metaG_FD_184351 | JGI IMG/M metagenome (GOLD analysis project Ga0207665, IMG submission 184351) | Corn, switchgrass and miscanthus rhizosphere microbial communities from Kellogg Biological Station, Michigan, USA - LAR L11-2 metaG... | ecosystem: Host-associated > Plants > Roots >...
CGGCGAAGGAACGGCGGGAGACCGCGGCGAAGGATATGCGGGTGGAGCGGTGGCTGCAGGACACCGGGAACGCGGCGCTGATGGGCTGCGAGCTGCCCCCGGCCGAGGCGCTGGCCGCCGACCAGCAGATCACCGCTCTAGCCAGAGAGCTGAAGAAGGCGGGCCTAGACGGCGACATGGACCAGCTCCGCGCCCGGGCCTTCCTAGATCTGCTCCTGGGCCAGGACTCCCGCCCGGGTCAGGGCGGCGCGGCGGCTGCGGCCGCTGGCCCGGCGGGCGCGGCAGCGGGCGGGCCCGCGGCGCGGATCACCCTGACCGCGCCGCTGGCGACCCTGGCCGGCCTGGCGGACCGGCCCGGCGAGCTGGGCAGCCTGGGCCCGGTGGACCCGTGGCTGGCCCGGGACCTGGCCGCGGCGGCCGCGGCGAACCCGAGGACCACGTGGTGCCTGACGGTCACCGACGGCCAGGGACACGCCGTCGCGCACGGCTGCGCCCGCCCCGAACCCAAGAACCAGAGGAACCGCGCAGGCCCCGGCCCGCCAGCAGAAACCGGGTTCTCCTTCACCCCGGTCGGCCAGGACGGACCGCCCGGCGGGTACGGAACCTGGCGGCTGCGCACCCCGGGAGACGGGCCGGACCTGATCATCACCATCGACCCGATCACCACCGACCCGTGCGACCACCGATTCGAATCCCAGGGTCATGATCCCGGGGTCAAGCTCCGGCACCTGGCCCAGGTCCGGCACACGACCTGCACCAGCCCCATCTGCCGGCGGCCTGCCGCCCAGTGCGACCACGAGCACAACACCCCCTACGAAGCGGGCGGCCGTACGTGCCTGTGTAACACCGGCCCGAAGTGCCGTCACGACCATCGCCTCAAGCAGCACCCTGGGTGGAAGGTGGACCAGCTTCCCGACGGGACCTTCCGGTGGACCACCCCGGCCGGGCGCAGCTACGACACCGAACCCACCCGCTACCCCATCTAGCCGCGGGATAGCCAGCGGACGGCAGCGGGGTTACGCTTCGCTGCATCACACTGGTGGGGAGACGCCGTGATGTCAGGGCCTGGAGATCAGAGAGCGGCCGCACAACACCCGGGGCAGCTCCGCGCGTCACACGCCGACCGTGAGCAAGCGATCGAGCAGCTCAAAGCCGCGTTCGTAGACGGCAGGCTGACTAAAGACGAGTTCGACCTCCGGGTAGGCCAGACGCTCGCGTCGCGGACCTATGCCGACCTGACCGCGGTCACCAGCGACCTCCACGCCCGGCCAGCCGCCGTTGGGCCGGCCGCTGCCAGGCCACCCAGCTCGCCCATCCGGACGCTGGCGAAGGCGGCCCGGAGGTCGGGCGTATGCCTGCTCGTCGCGTTCGTCATCGTGGGGGTCCTAGCCATGACGACCAATGGGGATGGTGGTCCGTCAGCCTTCCTGGCCTTTTGCTCTGTGGTCATGGCGGTAATCGCGGCGTCGGGCTTTCTGGGGTACGGGGTGGTCGACGCTTGGCAGGAGCATCGCTCCCGTGCGCAGTTGCCGCCGCGGCCGAGGCGGAACGGCAGGCGACTCGAAGGCGGGCGGCATAGCAGCACCGGCCGTGATCCAGCCCCGCCCGGAGCCCGTCCCGACCAGGACCAGACTCGCGCCGACCTGCGCTCCCGTCGGCCGGGACATGCGTCGATTTGGCCCACGCCGGTCGGCCGCAGCTACATCGGCGAGCCCACCCGCTACCCCGTCTAGAGCCACGGTACGACATAAGGCGGGTACCGTGGCGCCGTGCCAATCCAGGTGATCGTGCTCAACGGCGGCTCCAGCTCCGGCAAGTCGGGTATCGCCCGGTGCCTGCAGGTGATCTTGCCGGATCCCTGGCTGGCGTTCGGGACCGACACGCTGGTCCAGGCGATGCCGATGTCCGTGCAGACGTCGGCGGCGGGGATCGAGTTCGCTCCGGACGGTGAGGTCGTCGTAGGGCCGGAGTTCCGCACCCTGGAGGCGACGTGGATCGCGGGTATCGCCGCAATGGCGCAGGCCGGTGCCCGGATCATCGTCGACGAGGTCTTCATCGGCGGCGCGGCGTCCCAGCAGCGGTGGAAGACCGCTCTCGGCAGCCTCCAGGTGCTGTGGGTCGGCGTCCGGTGTGAGGCAGCCGTCGCCACGGCCCGCGAGCTCGCGCGGGGTGACCGGATCGCCGGGATGGCCGCCTCGCAGGCGGAGCTTGTCCACCGGGGCATCGTCTACGACCTGCAGGTAGACACGACCCACACCGAGGCCCTGGACTGCGCGCAGGCGATCGCCGCCCGCCTGCACTAAAGGCGTGGCGATGACTTCGGCGGACCCGTAACGTCCAACCAGCCATGGAAGCAATCAACCTCGCCGACTTGTACCAGCTCCCGCTGCTCGAGTGGGCCAGCATCGAGGCCAAGCTCCGTTCGGGCGTAACCCAGGCGCCGGGCACCGGCGGGCCGAAGCGTCATACCTGCTGGCTGTCCACGATCAACGCGGACGGAAGCCCGCATGTCAACGGCGTCGGCGCGCTGTGGGCCGACGGCTGCTTCTGGTTCGAGACCGGCCAGGGCAGCCGCAAGGGCCGGAACCTTGCCCGTGATCCGCGCTGCGCCATGAGCCTCGCGACCGAGGAGTTCGACCTGGTGGTCGAGGGCGAGGCCACCCTGGTCACCGACCCGGCTACCGTCGCCGACATGGCCGCGCGCTGGGCCGCGGGAGGCTGGCCGGCCCGGGTCGACGACACGGGCGTGGCGCTCACTGCGGAGTTCAGTGCGCCCTCGGCCGGCCCGCCGCCCTGGCACGTGTACCGCCTCACGCCGAAGACAGCTATGGCGCTGGCCACCGTCGAGCCCGGCGGAGCGACGCGCTGGCGGTTCTAGCCGCTCGCTACCGCCGCCGCGAAAAGCGTTTGCCTACGCGAGGCCGACCACGGTAAACACCCGGCATGGAGTGGTTCGTCCAGACCGCGGACGGCAGGACGCTGGCGGTCGAAGACGCCGACGAAAACCGAATCGGCGAAGTACACGCCTGGCTGACGGAACGGTCATAGGCACCTTGCCGCGCTCGCAGGACCGGGCCATTGCCCATGTGGCGATGCTGGCGACCGGGGAGCCGGCCAATCCGTCGTGGCGAGTGACGCTGCACTTTCATCCTGATCGGCTTGTATCCGGGACGCCGATCCTGGAGCAGATGGCCCGGGACGGGGTGTACCGGTCGCAGTTCGAGACCGGGACCAGCAACGGCGGTCTGACCGCGCACCCCGGTGGCGACCGCTGGCGGTGGGAGAGCCGGATCTTCGCCCGGGCCTATGACGGCGGTCCGTCGGCCGCCCGGCCCAGGTACGGATCGCTGAACTTTCGTCGGCGCCTGGTCGGCGGCTCACCGCGCTTCGGCTCGGCCTACCTGCGCCTGGCCGCGCATACCCTGGCCCGGACCACGTTCTGCTATCCGGACAGCGCGTTCGAGCCCCGGGATTTCGGCGTAGCGTCGAGAGTGTCAGCGCTGATCGCCCTGGCCGAGGCGGACGACAAGGACCCGCTCGACGATTACATCGAAGCCCAGGTGCACGGCGTGGTCGACCTCACCCGGGACGTCGAAGCTCTCGTCCTCGATCCCTGCTACCGCGGTACGCCGGTAGAGGCCGCAGCCGGGCGGCTGGCCTGCCCGGTGGAATGGCACGGCGGCTTCGCCTTGACCGCGACCGAGCTACGCCGGCATCCCGAGTACCGGGGTCCTGAGTTTGTGGCTCTCGGCCTATCACTCGCCCGTGACGGCCGTCTCGATCCGCGAGTCATCGGCGACGCATCTCGCACCGGCCGCTACGACGAGCAGGCCCTCAAGCGCGTCTGGCACTGCGTGGCCAGGTTCGGTACCTCCACGATGCGGACGTAGGCGCAAGTATCGTGGTAGTCGCCGGAAGATGACACTGATCAGTGACGTATCGATGCGGACAATTCTGTAGGCCTGAAATAGATTAGAACCCCCGTGGTTCTTGTGAAAAAAAGCAAGATAAGTGCTTCCAGTCACATCTCATAGCCAAGCCCGGCCGGGTTTGCCGAGATATTTATAGTATGGCTATTTTTACGCCTCCGGCTACGTATCACCCTGCGCATCGCCTGTCTCCGAGTTTATGTGAAGGATATTCACGACGGCCGGAACGTCGATGAGTCGAGTTTCCCTCGTGATACCCGATGGCGCCGCCTCGGGCCGTTGCCGCGCGCCCTCGCAGGAATATGCCTGGCCGTCACCATGCTCGGCCTACCTGCGATGGTGGCCGGCGGCACGACGGCAGGAGCCTCCTCCCTGCTTCCTGCTGCGGCAGCCGCCCCCAGGTTCTGCTTGACGGCTGCCGCGGGTGACTCGCAGGTGAACCTGACCTGGACTCCGTCGGTGCCGGCGAGGGCAGTGCCGGCGGGGTCAGTGCCGGCGGGGTCAGTGCCGCCGAGCAACTTCACGTTCTATGAAGGGACCGCTCCGGGCATTGGCAAACCCGTCACGCCCGGCACCGTCACGAATTCGAGCGCCCTGGTCACCGGCTTGACCAACGGCACCACGTACTACTTCTGGCTCGCCGCCGGCCAAGCCTCGACGGCGGTGTCGAGCACGGCGGTGGCCACCCCCGGGGCGTCGCTGAAGGTGCGTACGTACAAGTTCTGCCTGTCGGCTGTCGCGGGCGACTCCCAGGTGAACCTGACCTGGATCCCGCGCGCGCCGGGGAACAACTTCACCATCTATGAAGGGACCGCTCCGGGCATTGGCAAACCGGTCACGCCCGGCACCGTCACGGATTCGGGTGCCCTGGTGACCGGCTTGACCAACGGCACCACGTACTACTTCTGGCTTACCGTTGGCCGGGCCACGACCGCGGTGTCGAACACCACGTCCGCCACTCCGGTGACCGTGCCGGGGGCGCCTACCGGGCTGACCGCGACCCGGGGTAACGCGCAGGTGACCCTGTCGTGGACCGCGCCCGCATCGACTGGCGGCTTGCCGGTCAGCGGCTACCTCATCTACGAGGGGACTAGCCCCGGCGGCGAGACCGGCACCCCGGTCAACGGCTCGGCGGTCACCGGCACCGGCTACACCGCAGTCGGCCTGACCAATGGGACCACCTATTACTTCACGGTGGTCGCGATCAACGCCGCGGGTCCTGGTCCTCCGTCGGGGGAGGCGTCGGCCACCCCGATGACCGTGCCGGGGGCGCCCGCCGGGCTGACCGCGACCCGGGGTAACGCGCAGGTGACCCTGTCGTGGGCCGCGCCCGCATCGACAGGCAGTTCGCCAGTCACTGGCTATGACATCTATACGGGGACCACACCTGGTTTTAACGGCGGGGCTCCGCTCGCCAGGGTGACAGGCACCGTTGTCACGGTGACTGGCCTGGTCAACGGGACCACGTATTACTTCAGGGTGGCCGCCGTCAATCGGGTCGGCGAAGGTCCGGCGGCAAAGACGAAGGCCGTCCCGGTGACCGTGCCGACGGCGCCCGCCGGTCTGACCGCGACCCCGGGTAACGCGCAGGTGACCCTGTCGTGGGCCGCGCCCGCATCGACTGGCGGCTTGCCGGTCAGCGGCTACCTCATCTACAAGGGGACCAGCCCCGGCGGCGAGACCGGCACCCCGGTGAACAGCTCGTCGGTCACCGGCACCGGCTACACCGCAGCCGGCCTGACCAATGGGACCACCTATTACTTCAAGGTGGTCGCGATCAGCGCCGCGGGTCTGAGCCCCCTGTCGGAGGAGGTGTCGGCCACGTTGCCGCCGCCCATCGTGCAGTCCACCGGCCCGGCGTCCAGCACGGCCCCCGCGTCCAGTACCGCCCCGGCGTCCAGCACGGCCCCGGCGTCCAGTACCGCCCCCGCGTCCAGCACGGCCCCGGCGTCCAGCAGGGCCCCCGCGTCTAGCACGGCCCCGCCGTCCCACACCTCCCCGCCGTTCGACGGACCGACCGGGCTGGCCGCGATTGCGGGCGACACCCAGGTTCGCCTGTCGTGGACCGCGCCTGCGTCGGAAGGTGCTTCGTCGGTCGTCACCTACAAGATCTACGTCGCCACCGCCCCGGGCGTGCCGGGCCGGCCGGCGAACGGGAGCACCGCGAGTACCGACGCCACCGTGGGTCACCTGTCTAATGGCACCGTCTACTACTTCATGGTCACTGCGATCGACGCCGCCGGGAATGAGAGCCCGTTTTCTACCCAGGTGTCAGCCGAGCCGACCGGGTCAGGCACAGGGATAAGGGTGGGCTTCACCACGCCGACGGCACCGGTGCAGCTCATCGCCCTGCTGGCGGCGGTCGCGGCCATGGGTGCCGCCGGGATATTCACGATGATCAGGCGCCGCGGGCGGCGTTCCCGCTCACCGGCGCGCGCTCACTCCGCGCGCGCCCGGGCGCGTTCCGGCCAGCAGATGGCGGTGGCGTCAAACGTGCGGGCCGTACCGGATAGCGCCCGGCCGGACGTGCTGGGCGTCCGTGACATCGGCCAGGAGCCGACCCACACTATTCGCCTCGAAACCCATCCCGGAGTTGCAACCACGACGTTTAAGGGGAGGCGGCCATGACGACCGCTGCACAGGGCACGACGCCCACCGCCCTGGATCTGCTGTTCGGCGCGGGCACGGACGCGGCCGAGACCCTGGCTGGCGAGATCTTGTCGCCCGGCGGAGACCAGGATCTTGGCCGCGCCCTTGGGCATCTTCCGGAGATGACCAGGAGGGCCGCCGCGCAGGAGGCGGCGACCGCCGCGGCCGGCCTGCTGAAGGTCGACCTGATCGGAGTGCTCGTACGCGGGTGGCGCGAACACGGGGATATCGTCGCCGCCGCCCGGCGGACGCTGGCCGCACCCGCCAGCACCGAACTGGTCAGCATGTCCGCGCACGAGGTCACGCTGGAACAGCGCCCCTCCGTCAGTGTCCTGGTGGACGGTCAGCGGGTGGCCACCCTCGAGCTCGGCCTGTCTCTCGTGTTCGAGGTCAATGCCCTGCTGCTCCTGATAAGCGGCGGCCAGCTGGTCGCTGTCCGCTCCGGTCGCTGCGACATCACCGCCACCCTAGCCGTTCAGGGCGCCGACCTGCTCGTCAGGCAGGCTCACCTCGAACTCCCCGGTGTCATTCCGTTGGGGCGGGGAATCAGGCTCCTGCCCGCCGGCGAATACCCGGCCCGCGCCGACCTGCCGGGCGAGTGGATGGCCAGCGAGGTGGCAGCAGATGCTCCACCGGTGCCCTGGTGGCAGGGAACGCGATCCGCCGCGGCGCCGGATCGCCAGACGTGAACCTCCTTCAGGCGTCGACGTAACGCTCGGTGCCCGGCCGCTGACGCAGCCACTCCATATAGGACCTGGATGCATCCGGGCCGGGTTCCACACTGCCGGGCATGGCCTGCGCGAACACGCGCGCCGCGGTGGCCTGCAACACGTGGCTGAGCGCATCCTCCGGGCCGGACGCCTCGAATCCCAGGGTCCACCAGTCCTGGCCCGAGGTGAATACCTCGGTGAGTTCCACCGCGCACCGGGGCTGCTGGCCTAGTCCCGCGGCGTGGCTCGCGACCGGCTTGCTCGCCAGGGAGAACCGGCTGATCCGCCGTCTCTTGCGTACCTGTCTCCAGCCGGCCAGGTCACCGCTGTTCTGGCCGAGCGGGTTAACCGGAAAGGACCACTTCTGCCAGGACTCCATGCGTCCGCGGGCGCGTCCCGCCAGATCGAGGATGCCCGGGCTGCCGCGGTACACCTTCACCTCCAGGGCCACGTCCCCGCGGACCTTGACCGACAGCCCACGCAACTGAGGATCCACGAGGTAGGTGTCCTCGCGTGACTGCGACTCCGCCGGGAAGCGCCCCAGCCATTCGGCCACCGCGGTCTCGAGCTGGCCCGGGAAGATCCAGCGCACCTCCAGGCTGCGGACTCCCTCGGTGACCGGACTTCTAGGCGGTTCAGCCGTCATCGTCATAAGCTCCCGCCCCGGGCTTCCCGGCCCGTCGGTGCATCCGCGGCCGCATGCCCGATCCTCAGGACTTGCCGGGCTCGTAGGCCTCGGTGAACAGGTCACCCTGGGCGGCCCCCGCGCCCGACCTGCCGCCGCCACGGCCGCGCAGGACGAACGCGATGCCGACCGCGACCACGGCGCCGGCCACCGGCCCGGCGATATAGACCCAGTAGCTGGTGAAGGTGGTGCTGGCCAGGTCGGGCCCGAAGGTGCGGGCCGGGTTCATCGAGGCGCCGGAGATGGGGCTGCCCCACAGGCCGGCCAGGGCGATGTAGGCGCCGACCCCGAACGCGCCGATGATGCCGACGTTCTGGGCGCCCGAGGCCGTGCCCAGGATCACGCTGACCAGGCCCGTGGTCAAGATGAGCTCCATCCAGAAGGCAGCCCCGGCGGAGTAGCCCTTGGCGGGGTAGTTGGACCCGTAGCTGGCCGAGACGTTGACGATGGCGTGCAGGATCAGGGCGGCCAGCGTGGCCCCGGCCAGCTGCACCACGATGTAGGCGGGAACCCGGTTCCACGGGAAGTCGCGGCGCAGGGCGAACGCGATGCTGACGGCCGGGTTCAGGTGGGCGCCGGAGATCTTGCCCATGAACAAGATGATGGCCATGACCGTCAGCGCGGGCGCGGTGACGGCGGCGGTGTGGCTGATCACGCCGGGGAAGGCGTGTCCCATCATCCCCCCGCCGGCCGCCGCCAGTACCAGGAAGAAGGTGCCGAGCAACTCGGAGAACAGGCGTCGCCACTCCTGACGCGGGTCGTTGAAGTCGGTGATGCGGTCCATGATGCTCTGCTCGTAACGGGCCACAAGGCCGACCGGACCCGGCGTGGGTACTTGCTGTTCCGCGGTCATGGCTGCCTCACATCATGGTCGGGTCGGGAACGTGCCGGCTAGCTCGCCCGCTGTCAGTTCGCTTGCAGGACAACGTCGCGTCGGTCAACGTTGTCCTCTGGGACACCATGAGGTCAGTCAAGCTCGCTGACGATGATCGTGCCTCACCCCGGCTGGGTGATAGCCGACCGGGCGGCGGCACGGTGATGCCGCGGCCTGAGTCGTGACGACGAGGAGATGTGGCCATGGACGACACGGACCAGCGACGCATAGACGCGGGTAACGACATCGACCTGAAGTGGCTGAGAAGTTTCGTGGTTGTCGCCGAGGAGGCCAGCTTCACCCGGGCGGCGAGCCGGGTACACGTGGCGCAGCCCGGGGTGAGCGCGCAGGTCCGCCGGCTGGAGTCCGAGCTCGGTCAGCAGTTGCTGGACCGATCCGGCCGTTCGGTCCGGCTGACCGAGGTCGGGTCGGCCGTGCTCCCGTTCGCGCGGGCCGCCCTGGACGCGGTGGCCAACGCCCGGATGGCCGTCGACCAGCTGGTCGGCCTGGTGCGCGGGCAGGTCACGGTGGGCATGGTCAGCGGCTGCGCGCTGCCGATCCTGGCCGAACTGCTGGCCGGCTTCCACGACCGCTACCCGGGCGTGGCCATCACGCTGGTCGAGGACAACTCCGACCGCCTGGTCGAACGGCTCAGGGACGGCCAGCTCGACCTCGCCCTGATCGGCTGGGCGGGACAGACCCCGCCGGACATCGACACCGTGGTCATCGTGGACGAGGAACTGGTCGCGGTGGCCGGACCCGGCCACCCGCTCGCGGACGCCGGCGCGATCACGATCCGCCAGCTACGCGACCTGCCTCTGGTCAGCTTGCCCCGCGGCACCGGCGTACGGGCGGCGCTCGACGCCGCCTGCGCCGCCGCCGGGTTCACGCCCCGGATCGTGTTCGAGGCCAGCGCCCTGCCCATGGTGGTCCAGCTGGCGACCAGGGGCCTGGGACTCGCCGTAGTCCCTTCTTCAATACCGAACGGGCCGAGGATTCTGCCCATCACCAGCCCTCAGCTCCGCTCTCGCCTGGAGCTCGCCTGGCTCCCCGCCCCCTCGGCCGCCCCCTCGGCCGCCCCCTCGGCCAACCCGGCCGCCCGGGCCCTCATCGACCAGGCGCGAGCGCTCGGACCACCCGGGCGGCCAGTGTCCTGAGCAGCTGACCCGATGGGTCGTGGTCCGGATTCACCTCCGTGATGACCAGCCCGCCGAACCTCTCCCCGCTGGCGAACTCGTTCAGGCACGTGCTCACCTCATCCAGGGTGAGCCCGGCGAAGTGCGGGTAGTTGGCCAGCGGAAACAGCCCGGTGTGCAGCACGTCCACGTCGAAGTGAACCAGGTAGGAAACACTGCGGCGGTCCAGGTAGCCGCGAGCCCGCTGGGCTTCGCCCACCGGGTCGGCCCGCACCGCGGGCGCCGGGGCCGCGTACAGATGCCGGGATACCAGCTCGGTCCACTCGCCGGTGTCCAGCTCGGCCGGGTCGAAGCCGAACAGCACCACCTGCCCCGGCCGCAGCAGCGGGTACCGGGAG
>Ga0207665_10003583_pt1 | contig 10377 bp, 5 predicted proteins | sample LARL112metaG_FD_184351 | JGI IMG/M metagenome (GOLD analysis project Ga0207665, IMG submission 184351) | Corn, switchgrass and miscanthus rhizosphere microbial communities from Kellogg Biological Station, Michigan, USA - LAR L11-2 metaG... | ecosystem: Host-associated > Plants > Roots >...
AGGTGAACGCCGTTAAACCTGCCGGGCGTAGGCCTCCTGGGCAACCGGGTTGCTTGGTGGCAAGATGACGGCCTTGTGCTGGCGCTGGGCCCGGGCGAGGGCATCGCCTTCGGGTGTGCCGTGCCGTGCGTAGATGAGCCGTACCCGCCCGTCGCCCGAGCCGCGCGGGGACACTGGAGTGACGGCGCCGTGGGTGCCATCGGGAAGCGTTACCCAGAGCTGGAAATCTTCGTAGCGGATAAAGTCGCCTGCTTTGGCAGGCCACGGGTAATGATGCTCACCCGCAGCTTTGGGCAAGATGCCCTGATGGTCCAGGCGGGTGAGCGGTACGCAGCTGTTGAACAGCGAATCGGTGTAGCGTGCCACCGTCTGTGCGTCTGTGACCGGGGTGGTGAGCATCTCTTCGGCCTCGCTGTAGCCGAGCTTGGCCAAGGCGGGGAGCGTGTCGGGGAAGGCTTGGACCAGTGCGAGGGCGTCCTGGCGCAGGCGGTCTACCTTGGCTGGGTCGGCACAGAACTGCATGCTCCATTCGATCCCGGCACGCGCCAGGTACATCCGCCAGCGATCACCAGTGGAGACCCACAGGCTCCCGCCGTGGTGCATTTCCCAAGGCCCGGGGCCGTAGGGCAGGCCGTCAGGCCCCGGGCTGGCAAGAATCTTCCGGACAGTGCGCTTGGCCTTGGCAAACCACGGTGAGTCCGCCCGCTTTGGATGATCGACGACGAAGACACTCCATGGGTAGGTTTCCTTTGGTGTCTGATGCGTGGCTGCTGTGCTCATTGTGACCGTCTCCTTCGAGAGGTAGGCATAATAAGTTGTGGGAGCATTTTTCGCCGTATGGTCAAAGGCCATGTATCAGCAATCAGGCAGAGCTTGTTCCCCCTTTGCGTCAGGAAGGCGTGCTGTGGAGGCGCAAATAGCTGGTGTAGAACTCAGTGAGATCATCAGTTGTCTGAGCGAGCCACGCCAAATCTTGATTGTCTGGCCTTGGCAGAAATCACAATGAGATCTCAGGTGCCGGACCGGTATCCACAGCGGCCTGCGGGAGGGTGCTTATCACCGGCGGGGTCCACTGCAGCGGCGGCTTGCCCTCGGTGACTGCGGCTGCCGCGGTGGCCTGGCCGAGCTTGTGATAGGCCTCGAACTCGGCCGCGCCGTACAGCTGCTCCATCGTCGGGTCGCACGGGTAGGTGGAATGGCCCCGTGCGTAGGCCTGGACGTCCCACGGCGCGCCGGTCCACCAGCCGAGCTTGCACACCCAGATCTCGCCGTCGCTGGGCATGGGGGTGTCCTTCCGCCCGCCGGGCATGCGCTCCGGGGGGACGAGACGGCTGAATGTGCCGTGGGTCCACGGCTGGCTCACCTCGCCCGCAGCCAGCCGGCTGCCGGGCCGGATCATGTTGTTCGGAGTCAGCTTTATCTCCACGCCCTCGTCGGTCCGGGCCAGGGCGATGGCACCGCCGAGGGTGAACCACGAGTTGGCCTTGTCGCCGGAGGCGTCGAGCACGACGATGTGCTTCGCCCCGCGGCGCAGCGCCTCGACCAGGCCGAGGTTGTCGTAGTGACCGCCATCGGTCACGTACATCCAGGTGCTGCGGTAGCTCAGGTGGCTGACGGCTTCCGCCCACAGCAGGCCGAGGGTGGGCTGCATCGCCCGGTACCAGAACTCGCCCGCCAGCCCGCCGGCCTCCCGGCGGGACAGCACGTGTGCCCACAGCCTGGCTTCCCGGTCGAAGTTCCGGTCTCCGCTGCGGTCCCAGAGCAGATGTGGCGACAGGTACCACAGCAGCAGGAGCAGCGGACGGCGGGCCCACCGCATGTCTTTCGCCTCAGCCTGTGCTTGCCTGGCCGGATCGTCGAGCATTTCGCGGGCTTTTCGGACCAGGGCCGGGTGGGGCAGCCATACGCCGAGCCGGACGTTGGTGGCGGTGAGCAGTATCCGGTAGGCGTGCCGGGTCGCCGACCCCATCAGCGGTGAGATGGCTGCCCCGCTGATGGCCGACACGTCGAACAGAGTGAACCAGCGCCTGCCGACCAGGGTCTCGTAGTCAGCCATGCGGGCCTGGGCCCGCTCCGGCGCTGCCAGGCCGCTCTCCCGGTGCAGGGTCACGTGATCGGGATCGAAGGTGACGCGGAAGCCGCCCCGGCCCGGCGGCACCTCTCTGGCCGCGTTGATGTTGGCCGTGCCGCAGATCACCAGCTCCGGCTCGGGGTCACCGGCGCGCGGCTGCAGGTGCGACAGCCGGGTCGCGGCCGCCTCCGTGAACAGCTTGCGCGCCCGCAGCGGGTTCTGCGCCTCAGCCGCCCGGCGGGTGACGGCGTAGGCGTCGGCCAGCCGCCACCGGTAGAAGTCATGCATCGACAGCCGGTTGACGTTCGCCAGCGCCCGGGTGAGCAGCACGACCGCCAGCGCCACCAGCACCGGTACCAGCTGGCCGGCGCTGTAGCCGGCCCGGGCCCCGTCGCCGGTCCACAGCAGTGCCAGCACCGCGCCGATGAGTACCACGACCGCACTGGCCAGCCACGGCAGCAGCTTCTGCCGCAGCCAGCCTGCCAGCTGGGCGAACAGGCCCGGCTTGGCCGCTGGCCCGCTGGGCGTGGTTCCCTTGGCCTGGCCGGGAGCCGATGTGGTGGCCTGGGTCATCGTGTTCCACTTGGCCAGCCCGGTCTGGGCGAACCGGGCCACCGCAGTCACCGCGGCCAGCACGGCGGCCAGCGTCGCCCACGACCAGGAGGGGCGGGCGCCGAACCCGACGAAGTGCGCGATCGTGCCCAGTGGCCCGGTGGCCTTGGTCAGCCACGCGACCAGCGGTGGCGCCGCGAGCATGGCCAGCGCGAGGGCAGCGGTCAGTGCGGCCGCCCAGCTGACCAGCCGGGCCCGGTTGGCCGCGGGGTCGCGGTCGTCCGGTTTCAGCGACGAGTACCAGCGCGGGCCGCCGCGGTAACCGGCGGGGGCCAGGGTCAGCCACCACAGCGCGAACAGCACCAGCGTGATCCCGGCCGCGATGACCGGGGCCAGCCACCACGAGGTCGTGGTCACCGCGGCGGTCAGCTCATGCGTCCCGGACGGGACCAGAGCGTCCTGCCATCGCAGCAGCCAGCCCCACGCGTGCGCCACCGCGTACAGCGGGGCGCTGACCATGATGAAGGTCACGACCACGCCGAGCAGCAGCGAGAGCACACCGACCAGGATGACGCTGCTGTCCGGCGCGATGTAGCGGGTATTGTCCCGCAGATTGCGCTCTTCGGGCGTGCCCGGGGCGTAGGCGCGGGGCGTGGTGCCCGGTGGCAGGTCGTGCGCGACCAGGGCCCGGGACGAGGCGATGTAACTCCCCCCGGAGACCCCCAGGATCCATTTGACCTTGGCCAGCAGCTGATGCTCATCGAGTGCCTGCAGCGCCCCGAGACAGTAGGCGGCAGAACGGATCCCGCCTCCCGAGCAGCAGATGGCCCAATCGCCGTCCGCCGTTGCCCCGCCCGGCGCATCCGGTGCCGGCCCGGCCGGGACCCCGTCGGTGCCTGGCTGCTTACCCCCGGCAAAAGATGACGTCATGCCGCTCGCCCCCCAGCAGGCTCATGCGGCCATCCAGCCCCGTCACTGAATGGATGAAAGCCTGACCGAATCGTCCGCGCACCCGGTGCCACTGTCAAGGGAGTGCCGAAAAGGCCTATCGACGGACCGCCTTTGCCGCGCTTATCAACAGGTTGATAAACCCGGCCCCCGCGTGACTGGCATTGGAGGGGCAGCCTATCGCTCGGAGAATAGCCGGGGAACTGGATCACGAGGTGCATGTCGACTCCAGCGGCGCGCCGCGGGTAACGGAGTTCACTCGTCACGGCCGGCCGGGTGCCACCTCCGGTCATGCATCTGGTGCTCCCCGGTCAGCCCGTTACGGAAGAACTGCTGGTAGTAGCCTTCCTCCACGTGATGGGCTTGGAGCCACACCCCCGGCACATGGATCGTGTCGCAGTGCGCGGGGAACCGCCCGTGGGTCTGGAAGATGTAGGTGCAGATGTCGCGCGCGCAGGCGATCACGTCCGCGGAGTAGTTGCTGGCCTCCCGGAGGTACTCTGCGCCGAATTCGCCACGGTAGATGCGCGCAAACAGGCTCTTGTCGGCGTAGATGCCCCGCGGCCCGAACTTCTCGGCCATCACGGTGTCCACGGCGTCGCCCATCGTGGGGTAGTTCGGCGGGCACATCGCCTTGATCAGGTACTCACCCTGGTGCCTGAGGCCGACCGTGGTCGCCCGCACGTTGCTGGTCCACGGCAGGATCACCTGCCAGCGCAGGATGTCCAGCGGCTTCCAACGGGGCACGCTCCAGTCGAACCCGAGCATCTGGCCGTACTGGCGGCGGAACTTCGGGTCTCCGAGCAGGACCGGCGGCGCGAGGGAGGCGTGGATCCACGCGCCCAGCCCCATGGCGTCGGCGGTGAGCATGAGGTTCTGCAGCAGCAGGTCGGCCTCGATCTGCGTGCGCATCGACCAGAGGGTGCCGAGCGGCAGCTTGATGTCCTTGTTCAGGAATCCCGATTTGATCCACTTCTTCACCCCCGCCGGGCGGTAGAACCTCCGGTCGTCGAGGATGGCAGGCCGGAACCCGTCCGGCTGCGTGAGCAGATACATCAGCCCGTTGATGTACTGCCGGGACAGGTCCACCACTGGGAAGAAGATCGTGGTGCCGGGCAGGTTCGAGAGGAAACGGTTGGAGTCGAGGTAGGCGGGGAAGTTGCGGTTCCCCGACCCGCCCGGCACGTCGATGCGGTGGTCGAGCAGGCGGACCTTCGCCTGTGCGGCCCGGGCCAGCAGGGTCTCCGGGCCGAACACCGACGCCGCGGCGTCCTCGGGAGGAGGCAACTTGCGCAGGAAGTAGGTCCCGCTGTCGTTGATCATGAAGAAGTGGGTGCCCTGGGCGTTGTCGGGGCTGCCCGCGGCCCGGCCGGCCATATTCAGGTTCGGCTTGGCCATGATCGGTTTGTGGTTCCGCGGATCGGCGAATGGGCGGTCCGGCATGGTCAGGCCGGTGCATCCCGTCAGCGAGATGAGCACCGCCTCCTCCAATTCCGTCAGCGGGGTGCGTGGCTCGGACGATGTCCAGCTCATCGACCCCGCCTCGATCGAGCTGCCCCGGCTCATCCGGTGCGTGCGCCGGTGCCAGATCGATGTGAGCAGCGGGCGTTCGGCGAGGGCGTCGAGCCCGGCGTGGCCCAGCTTGGTCATGGGATCGGTCATGTTTGTGCCCTTCTCGCTGCGCCCTGGGCGGCCGCGTTACCTGGCCGGCCGGCCGGTGCGATGACCGGCCGCCACGGGACGAACGCGCTCGCCGTCCGGGGCAGGACGGCCGCGAGATCCGGGCAGTGACGCAGGATGATGCTGGTCATGCCGTTGTTAGCGATCCAGTCCATGCCGAATGGCGAGTAGATCTCCGGGCGGAAGTCGACGGTGAGGAAGCGGTCGCTTTGCAGCCGCCGCGATGCCATCAGGATGAAGATGCGGAAGGCGGTGTCGGAGAACCCGAAACCCTCCGGGGGCGTCTCCGCGAACAGGCCCACCATCGTGTCGACCTCGTCGACGCTGCGGTAGATGTCCTTCATCCGCCGCACCGACTCCGGGTTGTCGCACAGCTGTTCCCAGTGCCTGATCCGTGGCTTGTGCAGCCCGGCCCGGAAATCGTTGTAGCGGGGCACGCCGCGGCGGCGGGTGCGCACCAGGTCCACCACCGACAGGTCGATCACCTCGCCGTTGCGCTCGAACTTCTGCAGCGAGCGCGGGTAGTTGTGCAGGGTGATTGCGCCCGGGTGGGACAGGCCGAAGGAGTAGAGCGTGTTCTCCAGGCCGAAGCCATGCAGCTCCCCATCGGCCTTCGCGCCCTGGATGTCGGCGAAGCTGCGGCTGCCGAGTGCCTCGCCTGTCCGGTGGTCGGCGAACCGGTAGTCGTCGGGCAGCAGCGGATGCATCCGGTAGACAGTGATGAAGTCCTCCGTCAGCGAGTACGGCACCCCGCTGTGGTCCGGCATGGTCTTCGGGATGCCGACCCGTGCATGGCTGTCGACCAGCCACAGGCCGAGCTGGTAGAGCCAGTCGTGGGCCGGGGGCCCATACCAGTTGCTCTTCAGGCCCGTGTCGATGACCTCGGTGCCCAGGATGGCCGGCGTCCACTCCACCGTATGGATCTTGGCGATCAGCGCGGAGACGATCAGCCGCGCCGTCTGGTAGACCTGCTCGTCGCCCCAGTCCCGGTAGTGGGCCCGCAGCTCGTCACACAGCAGGTTGTGCTCTCGGGCGAAGAGCGTGTGCAGCCCGCCGAGCCCCAGCCACCAGCTTTCGTTGAAGCCGGTGATCTCGAACCCTTTGACGTCGGCGGGCAGGTACCCGTCCGGGGTGAGCCGCAGCTTCGGGCCGTCCCGGAGCTGCCGGCTCTTGGCGGCGTCAGCGCCGTACACCTCAGACCCATCCCACCAGGGCGTGGTGTCGTTCGGGAACACCGGGCTCATCGGGTTGGGCCGGTCGTCGGGGAACGGGATGTTCCCGGCGATCCGCATCTCCTGCTCGGGCCGGCCATCCGGGGTATTCGACCAGGTCATGCCCCGCGGCAGGGGAACATGGACGTCGTCCTTACCGAGCGGGTAGCGCGAGTGGGTCACCCAGTCGTGCACCTGGAACTGAATCCACGCCGCGGCGAGCAGGTTCAGCGACAGGGCCGGGAGGAAGTGCTCGCGGTGGAGCAGCTGCTGGCTGACGATGACCGGGTTGGGCTCGTCAAACAGGTCCGGCCGGTAGTCCGGCCGCAGATTGCGGCCGAACGCCGTGCCCACCGAGCCCATCGCGGGCGCGGACAGGTCGTTGCTGGTCCCGTCGAACATCCTGGTGACCCGGGCCCGCTCGGCGGGTGGCGCAGGCGGCTCCGGCCGGGCCCGGGGCGGTGCCTCCCGGGGCTGGCTGTCGAACAGGTTCCGCTCCCGCAGCACCTGCCGGAAGGCTTCGAGGTTGAGCAGTCCCAGCCGCACCGGAAGCCGGTGCCACGGCACGTACCGGTTGATGACCTCGAACGTTTTGCGCACCGCCACGCCGATCAGGACATTCCGCACCGGCAGCTGCGTCTCCCACCGGTAGCCGAGGCGGTGCGCCGAGCTGGCGTCGTAGACGGCCTTGCGGGCCCGGTTCAGGTTGCCGAGCGGGCGGAACTCGTCGGTGGTGTTCCACGGATTGAACGCCATCTGCGCGATGATCTGGGCCTGCGCCAGTGCGTCGGGCGTGCTCAGGTCCCCGCGGGCGACGGTGAGCACGGCCACCGGCTCTGGCGGCGAGACCTGCTCCGTCCACTCGACGGCGGTGTCCTCGATCGGGGTGGACCTCTTGTCGGCGTATCGCTGGATGCACAGCTCGAACCGGATGTCACCGTCCGCGAGCCGGCGAGCGGCCTCAGCCGACAGGTAGTCCGGGTCGCCCCTTGGCGGCTTGGGGGCCGGTGCCGTGCCCGGCGCGGGCCGGAGCAGGAAGCGCACCGCCAGGGCTGGCCCCCACCGGTAGGCGCCGCGGCTCCAGTACCTCTCGGTGGCCACGCTGCTCACTGTCTGACGGCGTGCCTTCAGCACGTTCTTGAACATCCGCAGGGTCTCCCGCAGCCCGAACAGCCAGACCAGCCGGAGTATCCCCAGCAGCCGTGACGGGCCGCTGCCCGCGGTGGCCTTGGCGAACTCGACGAATTGCCGGGCATTGCGCGCGTGGGATACCGGGAAGTTGGTCGCCAGCAGATCATGCGACTCCTCGGGCGACACCTGGACACGCACCGCCACCCCGCGCAGATCCTGCTTGCCGTCGGGCTCGCCAACGCCGGCCGCGTTGGAGAACCGGACGACCGCCGGGTACGTCGTGCCGGGCTGCGCGAAGCCCGCCCTGAGTTCCCCGGGGAGGTCGCCGAATGTCAGCTCGGCCCGGTTGGTGGCCAGGGTCGGCTTAGCGTGGAATGCGCGGTCGACGGGGTGCGGGACTCCGTGCGCGCTGGCTGTCTTCGCGTTCTTCAGCTGGACCCGCATGATCTCGCGGGCCAGCTTGTCGAACTCGGCCCGCTCGGCCTCGGGGCTGCCCCCGACCATGGTCTCTGCCCACGGTCCCTGCATGCTGCCTCCTTGGCGTCGGTGTCGTACATCTGGGTGTTCACGGCGTACCGCGGAGCGCTCAGTCATGGGTTCCTGAACCTCTCCTCGATGGTCTCGACGAGCCCGGCGATGACCCCGTCCGGCGATGGGCTGTAGTGCGGCACCGCCCACCGGGTGATCTTGGCGTCGATGACGGTCGGCCGGCCGGAGCTGAGCGCCGCGGCGAATGCTTGCTCGAACTCGCCGAGCGAGTCCACCCGGTAGCCGTCAGCCCCGCAGGCACGCGCGTACGCGGCGTAGTCCGGGTTGGCGAACTCGACCAGGCCGGTCTCGTGGTAGGCGGAAATCTGGTAGAGCTTGATGAGCTTGAATTCCTCGTCGTCGAAGATGATCCAGATGACCGGGATCTGATACTGGACCGCGGTCATCAGCTCGAAGCCGGACATCAGATAGCAGCCGTCGCCGCAGCCGACCACGACCGTCCGGCCGGGATGGGCCATCTTCAGCCCGAGTGCGCCGTTGACGTGCCCGGCCATCGGACCGAACTCGCCCGCCTTGCGGAAGTTCTGGCCCTCCTCCAGCTCCACGTAGTAGCCGAGCCAGGCCAGGTGCGCGCCGGCGTCGGCGAGCAGGACAGCGCCCGGGGGCAGCATCTTCCCGATCGACTGGGCGAGCCGGCCGGGGTGGATGAGGGGAGTCACGTCGAGGATGGGCCGGGCCTCGTAGTCCTGCCCGTCGACGTGCGCCGTCTTCACCTCGCCGACCCTGGCCTCCAGCGCGTCGGTGAGCGCGGTGACCGCCGCCCGGGCGTCGCTCACCAGTGCGTGGTCGGCCCGGTACGCCTTGTCGATCTCGGTTGGTGAGATGTTGACGTGAATGAGCACCTTGCCGTCAAACAGGCCCTCGTGGTAGTTGAACGTGGCGTGCTGGTTCAGCGCGTTCCCGATGCACAGCACCACTTTTGCTTTCCGGAAGGCCTTCCAGGCGCTGGAATGACCACTGTCGCCGAAGACGCCGACGCACAGCGGGTGGCCCTCTGCCACGATGCCCTTGCCATCCAGCGTGGTGAGCAGCGGGATCTGGAACCGCTCGATGAAGTGCCGCACCTGATCGTTCGCCCCGCTGCGGATCGCGCCGAACCCGACCAGCGCGACGACGGGCTCGCCCTTGCCGATCGCGTCCGCCAGCACATCCGCGATCTCCTCCACCCGGCCTGGATCGGGCCGGACCGGTGCCACGTCGAGCCGGATATCGCGGTAGTTCTCCACCTCCACCCCACGGTGCGTGAGGTCCTCCGGCACGTGGATGTGCACCGGCCCCGGGCGCCCGTCGAACGCGAGGTTGACCGCCTCCTCGAGCACATCGCACGTGTCGGCGACGTTGGTGAGCAGGTAGGACTTCTTGGTCGTGGCGGCGAACATGGCCCGCGAATCCGGTGTTCGGTTCTTGCCAGAGGTCTCGTTGAGCGAGCCCCGTCCCTCCCAGGCCATGGACGCGTAACCGGAGACCGCGAGCACAGGGTAGGAGTCGGACATCGCGACAGCAAGCCCGGAGAACAGGTTGAACGCGCCCGGCCCGGCCGTCGCGAAGCAGAAGCCCAGGCGGTCGGTATACATCGCATAGCCGCACGCCATGAACGAGGCGGCCTGCTCATTCCGGGTGATCACCGGGTGGATCCGCTCCGAGTGCTTTAGCGCGATCATCAGGCCCGCGGCATTCTCTCCCGCACCGCCGAACGCGGCCGTGACCCCGATGCCTTCCAGTCCCTTGACGATGGCCTCGTAAACCCTCATGCGTCCTCCTCAACCATGCCGTCACCGGTCCCGGGCTGGGCCCCAGCCGGGCAAGGCGCGCGCCTGCGGGTCACCCTGCGAGATCCGCGGGGATGCCGCTGAATATCCACCTGAGAATGGGCGTGCACTGTGTTGGAGGCGGTGAGGCCGCCGTCTGATACATCCGGGATTCAGATGGCCGTCGCGGGCCGCTCGCCGTCGCCAGGCTCCGCGGCGCCTGGATGCCGGAGGGGCGAGGGCGCTGGCGCTCGAATGACTGCGTAACGGCGCCCGGGAGGACGAGGGCAGCGGCGGCGTGGACGCCTGGCACTGCCGGCTGAGATCCGGGTCCCGGTAACGTCGCCTGCGGCGAGCCCTGATCGCCCCGCGGATGCTTATCCCGGGGCTACCCGGCCTAAGGCTGGCGCTGGGGCAGGAATTAGGGCATTCGTACGATTCGGCGCCGGGGGTCTTACGGCGATGCTTGAGCTACCGGCCGGAGAGA